>Ga0207701_10008651_pt1 | contig 10054 bp, 10 predicted proteins | sample KBSSwiSSwithPhiX_FD_184294 | JGI IMG/M metagenome (GOLD analysis project Ga0207701, IMG submission 184294) | Switchgrass rhizosphere bulk soil microbial communities from Kellogg Biological Station, Michigan, USA, with PhiX - S5 (SPAdes) (version 2) | ecosystem: Environmental > Terrestrial >...
AGTTCGCATACGCCCGACATCTGGCTAATCCTGATTTTCTATGAGGCCCTTGGGCCCAAAATGCGGGCGTTCCGTTAGCGGCTGTGCCTGAGCGCGTCAATGGAGGGCCGCAACTCCTCACCCATATCTGCGTTCAACGTCCGAACAAAGGATCCTACAGGGGGAAAGCGGATGCGCGCCATTATTTTGATCCTCATCCTCGCGGTGGTTTTGCTGATCATCGCTGTCGCGACCGGCTTCCTCGACATCAGCCAGACTCGCGAAGCCAAGGCGCCGCAAGTCGGGGCCACCACGAACGGAGTCACTGCCCGTGGAGGCCAGGCCCCCGCCTTCGACATCGAGACCGGATCCGTCTCGGTCGGAACGAAGCGCAAGGAGGTCGGCGTCCCCACGCTGCAGGTGAATCCTCCGGCCGAAACCAACAATCAGGCGGCCAATACGACAGGCAACGCAAACTGATCGAAATGACATAAGGCGGAGCCTGCGCTAGCGGGCGTTAATGCCGTTTCCCTTGCCGCCCCCGATGCGCCGCGCGCTCGACCTGGCCGCGGAAGCTGCCGCGGCCGGTGAAGTACCTGTCGGCGCAGTCATTACCCGCGGGGAGGAGATTGTCGCCGAAGCGAGGAACGCGATGCGCGGCTCGTTCGACCCGACAGCCCATGCCGAGATGGTGGCGATCCGGGCGGCCGCCGAAGCGATCGGACAGCCGCGGCTGGACGGCTGCACTCTGTGGGTCACGCTGGAACCTTGCGCGATGTGCGCCGCGGCAGCGTCGGTGGCGAGGCTGGACTCGGTGAAATATGGCGCCGACGATCCCAAGGGCGGTGGAGTTGTCCATGGCGCGCGGATATTCGCCCAGCCGACGTGCCATCACCGCCCCGACGTCCTCGGCGGCATCGGCGAAACGGAATCGGCGGAGCTCCTGAAACGCTTCTTCGGGCAGCGGCGCTCCTGAACTCGGAATGCCCCGCTTGCTGCAACTCGTGTTTGCGGGCAATTAGTCTGCCGCCGCCATGAGCGACCCTTTGCTCCCGTTCCCCTGGATCGATGTCGTCATCATCCTCGCGTTGATCATGCTCAACGCGGTCCTCGCCATGAGCGAGCTCGCGGTGGTGTCTTCGCGAGAGGCTCGGCTGAAGGCCATGGCACGAAGCGGCAGCCGCGGTGCGCAATGCGCGCTCGACCTCGGTTCGGATCCGGGCCGTTTCCTGTCGACTGTCCAGACCGGAATAACCCTTATCGCAGTCTTCGCCGGCGCCTATTCAGGCACCAGCCTTGGCGAGCCAACAGCGCAGCGGCTTCAGCTTCTCGGGCTATCGCCCGACACGTCGCACAGCGTTGGCTTTGCGATCGTGATCATCATCGTGACCTACGTCTCGCTGGTCGTCGGCGAACTCGTTCCGAAGCAGCTGGCGCTACGCTCGCCCGAGCCGATCGCAGCCGTCATGTCCCGTCCCATGCTATGGCTGTCGAAGGCGGCGGCGCCCTTCGTCTGGCTGCTCGACCAGTCCAGCAAGCTGATTTTCCGGATGCTGGGGTTGAACCGGGAGTCGGACAAGGCGGTCACGGCGGAAGAGCTCCACCTCGTCGTCGCCGAAGCGCAAACCGCAGGCGTTCTCGAGGAAAGCGAACGGGCGATCATCTCCGGCGTCGTCAGGCTTGCGGACCGCCCCGTGCGGGAGGTCATGACCCCCCGAACCGAAGTCGACTGGATCGATATCTCTTCCTCGGGCGACCAGCTCCGAAAAGCGCTTAAGGCGACTCCGCACAGCCGCATTCCGGTCGCCGAGGGATCGGTCGATAATATCGTCGGTGTCGTCCAGGTCCGCGACCTGCTCGAGGCCTCGCTCGACAAGAAGCCGCTTAGCCTTCGGCAGCTCGCACGCTCGGCGCCGGTCATACCGGATCTCATGGACGCGATGGACGCGCTGGCTGTGCTCCGCTCGGCGGAGGTTCCTCTGGCGCTGGTCCACGACGAATATGGCCATCTCGATGGGATCGTCACCCCGGGCAGCATAATTGCCGCTCTTGCCGGCGCCTTCCAGCATGACATCGAGGAGGGTGAGGAGCCCGATCTCGTCGAGCGCGATGACGGAAGCTACATTCTCTCCGGCGCGGCAAGCGCGGACGTCCTTTCAGACCGTCTTGGAATCCATCTTCCCGCAGACCGGGACTTCACGACCGTCGCAGGCTTCGCGCTGGAAGTGCTGAAGCACCTTCCTGAAATCGGAGAGAAGTTCACGCACGACCGGTGGACATTCGAAATCGTCGACATGGACGGACGCAAGATCGACAAGCTGATCGCCGCGCGAGCGAGGCGCAAGAAGGCAGCGGCCGAGCGGCAGGCCTAGTTCCGCAGCTTTAAAGCTTGCCGAACCTTTGCTCGAACCCGTCCTCGTCACCGCGGGCCAGATAGTCCGCCTGAAGCGGCACCTGGTCGCGCTGGAGCCGTCCCTTGAAAGCCCCGAGCGATTGGTCGAGCCGGTCGATATCGCCTTCGCTCAGCCGCGCGAGGTGATCGAAGCGCGTGATGCCGGCCTGGTTCAGCAGGCCCGCGAACTTCGGTCCGACGCCTTTGAGCCGTGTGAGGTCGTCGGGTGGCCCCGACGCGCTGGAGAGGTACTCGTGGACCGGGGCGTCGATGATCTCCCCACTGACATCGCTGACCGCGGCCGCGGCTTCGTCCGCAAGCCCCCGTCCTTCGCGCCGAGGCGCCTCTTGCATGTGCGGCCGGACCGGTGCGCCGTCCTGCGTCAACTTCACAACCTGCCGCGGTCGAAGGAGCAGGAATAGCAGCAGGAGAATGACTGCGACCGCTACGATAATCGCAGGCCAATAAGCGTTCAGGACTTCCATTCGATCACCATTTCCACTGCGCGTTGTAACGACGGCGAAGCTCGATCCCATAGGCGAGCAGCACCCCGAGGAGGAAGCCCAGCAGGCCTGCAAGCGAACCTTCGACCACGAGTGGAAGCCCTGCCGATCGGCCCCACGTCGCCCGGCTAACGCCCGGGATGTCCTCCATCAGCCTCACCAGCTCGCTACGCTGAAAGTCGTTTGCCGTTCCCGACATCAGCACCCGGCGGGTAAGCGGATCGTGGTGTAGGTGCGCCTGGACCTCGGTCATTTCATAATAGGCCAATGTCTTCGCAACGTCGCTTTCGACCGCGCTCGTGAAGCGGTCGGCACCGCCAAGAGGACCGTGCCAGAGCGCCGCTCCAGCAAGGGCCGCCAGTGCCGATGCTGCGACGATCTTTCGGCTATGACGGCGAAAGCCGATGAACCCGCCAATCAAGCCGACTGCCGAACCGATCGCGAAGGCGGGCCAGAAGTAGCTCCAGAAGGCGTTCATGCGCCGCTTCTCTCCATTTCGCGCCAGCCGATGTCGCGCCGGTGGAATCCGTCGGCAAAGTCGATCTGGTCGACGGCCCGGTATGCTCGTGCGCGGGCATTGGCGAACGTGTCGGCGATTGCCGTAACCGCGAGGACGCGCCCACCCCTGGCAACAAGGCCGTTCTCGCCGGCGGCCGTCCCTGCGTGGAAGACCGTGACTCCCTCGACCTGCTCGGCGGCTTCGAGCTCGCGGATGAGCCCGCCGCTAGCAGGCGTTCCCGGATATCCGCGCGCGGCGACGATCACGGTCACCGTGGAGTGGGAAGAGAGGTTCGGCTCCGCCTCGGTGAGTTTCCCAGTCGCAACCGCGAAGAGAAGCTCGGCGAAATCGCCTTCGACGCGCGGCATGATCGCCTCGCACTCCGGGTCGCCGAACCGCACGTTGTACTCGATCAGCTTTGGCCCCTCGCCAGTCAACATGAGGCCCGCATAGAGCACGCCGGAGAAGGGCGTTCCGGCGGCCGCGAGTGCCCGCGCCGTGGGCCGGACGATCTCGTCCATTGCACGTCGCTCGAGCTCGGGAGTCAGGACCGGGGCAGGGGAGTAGGCCCCCATGCCGCCTGTGTTCGGACCCGTGTCGCCTTCGCCGACGCGCTTGTGATCCTGGGCGCTAGCGAAGGCGATTGCCGCTTCGCCATCGACGAGCGCGAAGAGGCTCGCCTCCTCGCCTTCCAAAAACTCTTCGATTACGAGGGGCGCATCGCCGATCGCCTTGATGGCCTCTTCGGCTTCCTCCCGGGTCAGCGCGACGGTGACGCCCTTGCCCGCAGCAAGGCCGTCCGCCTTGATGACGACGGGGATCCCGAAATCGTCCAGCGCCGCCAAAGCGTCGTAAGTCCGTTCGGTCCGGACATAACGGGCCGTGGGAATCCGATTGGCCTCGCAAAGATCCTTGGTGAAACCTTTCGATCCCTCGAGCTGCGCGGCGGCTGCATTCGGGCCGAAGACTGCGAAGCCGGCATTGCGAAGGGCGTCGCTGACGCCGGTGACGAGCGGTGCCTCGGGGCCGACGACGACAAGGTCGATCGAGCGCTCGCGTGCGACACGCAGGACTTCCTGACTGTCGCAGGGATCGACCGCTAAGCATTCGGCCCATCGGGCAATCCCAGGATTGCCCGGCGCGGCGACCAGCTCCTCGCAGCTCGGCGATTGCCTAAGACGCCATGCGAGCGCATCTTCCCGACCGCCCGAACCGAGTAGAAGAATATTCAAGTGGACCTTTCCGATGAACGCAGCGGCCTGTTAGCCAACGTGCCGCCCGGCGACAATTCGCCGGCGATGACGGTTGGCGAGCTTGCAGGCTCGCTGAAGCGCGTCATCGAGGGCGAGTTCGGCCATGTCCGGGTTCGCGGCGAGATTTCCGGCTTCAAGCGCCATAGCTCCGGCCACTGCTATCTGTCTTTAAAGGACGAGACGGCCTGCATCGACGCAGTCATCTGGCGCGGCAACGCTGGCGGCCTCGCGTTCCGGCCGGAGGATGGCGCGGAAGTGATCGCTACCGGCAAGATGACTACCTACGCCGGCCGCTCAAAATACCAGCTGGTCATAGATCGGCTGGAGCTTGCAGGCGAAGGCGCGCTGATGGCGCTCCTCGAGAAAAGGCGGAAGGCACTCGCCGCCGAGGGGCTGTTCGACGAAAGCCGCAAGCGGCCGCTGCCCTTCCTTCCCAAGGTCATCGGAGTCGTCACGTCGCCCACGGGCGCCGTCATTCGCGATATCCTCCACCGGCTCGAGGACCGTTGCCCGACCCACGTGCTGCTTTGGCCGGTACCGGTGCAGGGCGAAGGCGCGTCTGCGAAGATTGCTGCGGCGATCCGCGGCTTCGGAGCGATAGGCGAGTCTGGTCCGGTGCCGCGCCCGGACCTTCTCATCGTCGCCAGGGGCGGAGGATCGATCGAGGACCTGTGGGCATTCAACGAGGAGGAGGTTGTACGGGCCGCGGCGGAGTCCCCGATCCCGCTCATTTCCGCCGTCGGTCATGAGACGGACACGACGCTCATCGATCACGCTTCCGACAGGCGCGCGCCCACTCCCACCGCGGCTGCGGAAATTGCGGTGCCGGTCCGCGCAGAGCTTTTTGCGATGCTTGCAGACCTGGAGCATCGCTCTCGCAACTGCCTTTCGCGAATGGCCGAGCGGTCTCGCGAGCGGCTCGAGCTCACCGTCTGCCGCTGGCCGGAGCCGCAGGGGCTGTTCGCTCCCGCCGCGCAGCGGCTCGACGAGATTGCCGATCGGCTTCCGAGAGCGCTCGGCTCGCGCGCGGGCGAAGCGCGCGCGGACATGAACGCGGTTGTGCCGAGGCTTCGGCCGGAGCTCCTTCTCGACCGAATCGGCCGCTCCAGCGAGAAGCTCGCTGCGCTGTGGAAGATGGCCGAGCTGGTACATCCCGACCGGCCCTTGTCTCGCGGATTCGTCCGGGTGACCGACCGAACCGGCAAGACGTTGGCGAAGGCCGCTGAGGCGATAGCTGCCGAGCTTTTAACCTTGCACTTCGGCGACGGACCGGTGGAGGCGTGCGTCGGCGATACTGCACCGCCGGTTGAGCGCAAGCGCCGCGCTCCCTATGTCGCCAGGCAACCAGGGTTTTTCGACGAGCAGGAGTGACGAGATGCTGATGACCGGCGCCGGAACGCCCGCTCGCATCCATTATATGGCCGGCACCTTCAGGATTCTCGCCAACGGCGATTACGTGATCTGCGCGGTGACCAGCGCTCGAATCCCGATCCATGAGCTGCGCTACTGGAGCGTCGAACGGCAGGAAGCTTATGTCGACGCGCAGGCCAGCCTGGAGGCCGAGCGCCGCGCAGCGAATATCTAGAGGCTAGCCGATCCGCTTCACCTTGATCCCGTTTTGCCCGGGGATCGACAGGCGATAGCTTCCAAGCGCGGCGCGCTGCACGATCACCTTCTTGCCAGGCCGCGGATCCAGGCCGGGCCAGTCGTCGGTCTGGCTCCACACGGAACCGTCCGACAGTGTGATGATCCAGCCGCCGTCGACATTGCGCCCGGTGCTCTTCACCGTGCTTTCGATCTGCGTGACCTCATCCCCGCCTCCGAACAGGCCTCCGAAACCAGAAACCGAGAATCCGAACAGCGATCGCTTCGCGGCGCGCGCCTTTTCCCTGTCGACGACGACGAGATCCTTCTTCGCGATTGCAGCGCTCATCGCGGCAGATTCCCGATCGAAGCACGCGAGTCGCTCGTCGGCTGCAGCAATTGCGCGGCAGTCCATCAACCGCTGCACTTGTGTCGCTGTGCCCGTGTCGACCGGCTTGGAGGCTTGGGCGGTCGTGGCGACCATCACAGCACAACCCCCCGCAATGATTACGAAATTGCGCATAAATCCCCTCGCTTGCTCCGCGCTGCGAGACTAAGCCTGGCGCCCGTCCATGGGCAAGACTAGTGCTGTTGCAAATTTGATACAGCGCTTTGACAACCGCACCGGAATGACTCTGCGGGCGTTGCCAGCAGCTTGGCCCATAACTTATCAAACAAGGCAGTTCGGCAATTTCGGATTGCCGCGCCATGGCGGCCGTGCACCTAGGCTCGGCCTTTAAGGGGATGGATTTTATGAAGCTCGAATTCCGTCAGCGTCTTCTAGCAACGACGCTTCTGGTCGGCGCCAGCACGGTTGCCGCTCCAGCTTTCGCCCAGGACACGAACCCGAATACGAATCCGCCCGACACCAGCGCGATTCCGACGGCGCCGCAGACGGTCGGCCCGATCGAGGGTGCTCCGCCGCCGAGCACGTCGGCTCAGGGTGAGCCGGTCAAGTCGAGCCAGGACATCATCGTCACCGGTTCGCGCATTCCGCAGCCGAACCTCGAGGCGACCAGCCCGGTTACGGTGATCAACAGCCAGGAAGTGAAGCTCGCCGGCACCAGCCGTACGGAAGACCTGGTCAACTCGCTCCCGCAGGTTTTCGCCAGCCAGGGTTCGAACGTTTCGAACGGCTCGAGCGGTACTGCTACGATCGACCTTCGCGGTCTCGGCTCGAAGCGCAACCTCGTTCTCGTGAACGGCAAGCGGCTTCAGGCCGGTGACACGGGCAACCCGGTCGCGGACATCAACTTCGTTCCCTCGCAGCTGGTCAAGCGCGTTGACGTGCTGACCGGCGGTGCGTCGTCGGTGTACGGTGCCGACGCCGTCGCGGGCGTTGTGAACTTCATCATGGACACGACGTTCACCGGCCTTCGCATCGACGGTCAGGCGAGCGTGTTCAACCACCACAACGACACGCCTCGCGACGACGTTCTCAAGGCGAACGACGCTCGTGGGTTCTTCCCGCCGCACGGCTGGAGCACCAACGGCGGCGCGCAGGACATCGCAGGTATGTTCGGTGCGGCGTTCGACGATGGCCGTGGCCACGTGATGGCCTATGCCACGTATCGCGCTCAGGATCCGATCCTCGAATCGACCCGCGACTATTCGTTCTGCGCCCTTACGGCGAATACGCCTGCTCAGATCGTTACGCGCGGCCGTAATTGGAACTGCGGCGGTTCGGCCACCTCGTCGACCGGCACGTTCCTGCAGTATGACCCCGTCACGTTCGCGAACATCGACGTGTTCCAGGTCAACGGCAACCAGTTCGTTCCTGGCACGACGCCGTTCAACTTCGCGCCGTACAACTACTTCCAGCGCCCTGACGAGCGCTACAACTTCGGCGCCTTCGGCGACTATGAGATCAGCCCGGCTTTCAAGCCGTACGTCGAGCTGATGTTCATGGACGACCACTCGGATGCGCAGATCGCGCCGTCGGGTGACTTCGGCAACACGAACAGGATCGCCTGCGACAACGCGCTTCTCTCGGCGCAGCAGCTTGCGCGACTCTGCGCCGAAGGTCGCACGTTCGTTGATTCGCTCAACGGCCAGGCGGGTGTCGAACAGACCTACACCTACATCCTTCGCCGTAACGTCGAAGGCGGTGGCCGCGATGACGATATCCGCCACACCGACTACCGGATCGTTGCCGGTATGCGCGGTGACGCGGCTCGTGGCATCTCCTACGATGCCTACTACCAGTCGGGTCACACCCTTCGTCAGGAAACCTACCTGAACGACTTCTCGGTGACCCGCCTCGGACGGGCCATCGACGTCGTCCGTGACGCTGACGGCAACCTGGTTTGCCGCGCAGCGCTGTCGGGCATCGACCCGAACTGCGTGCCCTACAACGTCTTCCAGACGGGCGGGGTCACGCCAGACGCTCTCAACTACCTCCAGACCCCGGGCTTCCAGCGCGGCAACATCAACGAGACCATCGCTCACGCCGACGTCACCGTCGTCGGGGACGAATATGGCCTTCGTTCGCCGTGGGCGGAAAGCGGAATCGGCCTGAACGTCGGTGCCGAATACCGTAAAGAAACCCTGGACTTTAAGGTGGACGAGCAGTTCCGCACCGGCGATCTCGCCGGCCAGGGCGGCCCGACCCCGCCAACAGCTGGTGAGTTCGACGTTCGCGAGCTCTTCGGCGAAATCCAGATCCCGATCATCGAGCATAACTTCATCGATGAGTTCAAGATCGGCGCCGGTTATCGCTTCTCGAACTATCACGTCGGTGGAAACAGCTTCAACACCGACACGTACAAGATCGAAGGCGAACTCGCTCCGATCCGCGATCTTCGGTTCCGCGCCAGCTACAACCGCGCTGTCCGGGCCCCGAACATCGTCGAGCTGTTCTTCCCGCAGGCCCTCGGTCTCTCGGGCACCTTCGATCCGTGCGCCAACGCCGTCGGTGGCGGAGCACCCGCTGCCACGCTGGCACAGTGCCAGCTGAGCGGCGTGACTCCGGGTCAGTACGGCAATATCGGTCCGAACCCGGCCAACCAGTATCAGGGCCTGTTCGGCGGTAACCCGAACCTGAAGCCGGAAGTCGCGGACACTTGGACGGCAGGTGCTGTCATCCAGCCGCGCTTCATTCCTGGCCTGGCCCTGACTGCCGACTACTTCAACATCGAGGTGAAGAAGGTCATCGGCACGCTCGGCTTCGACCAGATCGTCAACGGGTGCATGGGCTTCGGCGGCATTCCGCAGGATCCGGCTCTCTGCGCGTTCGTCCACCGCGGCCCGAGCGGCTCGCTGTGGCTGGGTACGAACTCCTTCGTGGTTCTGACGAACGTCAACACGCAGGGCGTTGGCCTGAAGACCGCCGGCTTCGACTTCAACGGCACCTACTCGCGCCGTCTCGGCTGGGGGCTTGGAACGATGAACGTCGCCTTCGTCGGCACGCTGCTCGACAAGCTTCAGTTCAACGACTCGAAGTGCGTGGGCAAGGTTGCCGGAGCGTGCGGCGCACCGAACCCGAAGTGGCGCCACGTCCTTCGCGTCGGCCTGACCATGCCGAACGGCCTGGGCGTGTCCACCCGTTGGAGGCACTTCTCGAGGGTTGAGTCGGTGACCTTCGCCGGTCCGGCCGAAGAGCATCTGAACACTCGTGACTATTTCGACCTGACGCTTACCGCTCGCCTGGCGCAGAGGCTCAACCTCCGCATCGGTGCGAACAACATCTTCGACAAGGATCCGCCGCTCGCAGGTGGTAACGTTGCGCAGGTGTTCGGTAACGGTAATACCTACCCGCAGACGTACGACGCTATGGGACGGTATCTGTTTGCGGGCTTCACCGTCGACTTCTAAGTCACGGCGAAGAGCTCAAGATTGCGGCGGG
>Ga0207701_10008658_pt1 | contig 10048 bp, 8 predicted proteins | sample KBSSwiSSwithPhiX_FD_184294 | JGI IMG/M metagenome (GOLD analysis project Ga0207701, IMG submission 184294) | Switchgrass rhizosphere bulk soil microbial communities from Kellogg Biological Station, Michigan, USA, with PhiX - S5 (SPAdes) (version 2) | ecosystem: Environmental > Terrestrial > Soil...
ATCCGCTCCACCATCCCGAGCAGGTTGCCCTTGCCCGTCGGCCGCTTCATGCGCTTCAGCACCGGCTCGCTCGCGTGCTGCAGCGGGATGTCCACGTACTTGACGACCTTGTCCTCGCTCGCGATCGCCTCCAGCACCTTGTCGCTGAGCGTCGAGGGGTAGGCGTACATGACGCGGATCCAGCGGATCCCGTCCACCCGGCTCAGCCGGCGCAGCAGGTAGGCGAGGCCGTCCCTCACGCCGTGGTCGAGGCCGTAGCGCGTCGAGTCCTGCGCGACCAGGACCAGCTGCCCATGCTGGCCCTGGCGCTGGAGAAGCGCGTCGCCGCGGCGACCGCGCCCGAGGACCAGGCTGACGCCCACCGGGAGATCGCCGAGCTGCGCGCGACCCTGGGCCAGCCCGAGGCGGCCATCGACGCCGGCCTGCAAGCGCTGGAGCTGCGGCCCGACGATCCGGCGCTGCGACGCGCGGTCCGCGCGCTGATCGCGCGCGTGGGCGCCGGCGACGAGGCGCTGAGCCGGATCGAGGCCATCATCGATCGGCGCCGGCGGCGCGGTGACGGGCCGCTGGTGGCGCGCCTGCTGCTGTGGGCCGGCGAGCTGTGCGAGGCCGAGCTGGACGACGCCGCGCGGGCGGTCGAGCTGTACCGGCGCGCCGCCGATACGGGCGAGATCGCGGGCGAGGCCACCATGGCGCTGGCGCGGGTCGCGCTCAAGTGCGACCCCGGCGAACGCGCGCAAGCCATCGACCGCCTCGAGCGCTTCGTGCGCGACGAGGTGACCCCCGCCGGCCAGGCCGAGGCGCTGTTCCGGCTCGCCGAGGCCGAGCTGCAAGATCCGGCGACGCGCGGGCGCGGGCTGGCCTCGCTGCTGGCCGCGGTGGAGCGCCTGCCCGACATGCAGCGCGCGCTGGCGCTGGTGCAGCAGGCCGGGGTCAGCGACGACGAGCTGGCCACCGTGCTGCCGCTTTACGAGCGGGCCGCGCGCCAGACCGGCAACGATCAGCAGCTGCTGGACGCGCTGACCCGGCGCGCGCACACCGCCGCCGCCACCTCGGCGTCGATCCGCGAAGGGTACGACCTGGCGACCGCGCTGCACGACGAGCAGCGCGCCGACGCGCTGCTCGCGGCCCTGATCGCGTCCGCCGCCAGCGAGTCTGGCAAGCCGGAGGCCAAGTCCGATCTGGTATGGGGGCTGATCGAGCTGGGCAAGCGCTGCCGCGCGCGCGGCGAGCTGGAGAGCGCGCACGAGCACTTCGCGCGCGCGCTGGAGCACACCGATCCCGACCGCGTCGAGCCCCACCTGCGCCAGCTGGCCGCCGAGGTCAGCGAGCGCGAGGGAGAGGGCGCGCTGGTGGCCCGCATCTACGAGACCTTGCGGGCGCGCGTGCCCGGCAACACCGGCCTGTGGAACGAGCTCTTCGAGCTCTACACCCGCATCGGCGACCTGCCGAGCTGCGACCGCCTGGCGCGCGAGCGGCTGGAGCAGCTGACCCAGCCCGAGGCGCGCAGCGAGATCCGGATGCGGGTGGCGCGCCTGCGCCTGGCCAAGGACCCCGTCGATCCGGTGGCGCTGGAAGGGCTGCGCGACACCCTGCTGGACGATCCCTGCCACCTGGAGGCGGGCAAGCTGCTGGCGCGCCACTACGAGAGCGCCGGTGACATCGAGGCGCTGGTCGATCTGCGCGAAGGCCAGCTGAAGGCGCTGCAGGACAAGCGCGACATGGTCCACGTCGCTCAGGTCGCGGCCGCGCTGGGCCGCGCGCTGTCGGGCGCCGGAATGGTCGAGCGGGCGTTCGCGCCCTACCGGCGGGCCCTGTCGGCGTTCGGCGGCAACAAGCCGCTGCTGGAAGAGATCTTCGCCTGCCTGCGCACCGCGGCCGGCCGGACCGGCGCCGAGCTTGGCGACCGGCCCGGAGCGGTCGATCTCGCGCGCGCCGCGCTGAAAGCGGCGGGCGAGGACCGGCGGTCCCGCACCCAGGGCGCCGAGATCCTGGCCAAGCTGCTGGCCGAGCAGAACGAGTACGCGGCGGCCATCCAGCTGCTGGTCGACACCCTGCCCTTCGCCGCCAGCCCCGCCGACAAGGAACAGCTGTCGGCGACCATCGCCCAGCTGCGGGTGCAGTCGGCGCCGCCGCCGGCGCCGGATCCGGAGGGTGTGGTGCTGCTCGACGACGTGCAGGAGATAACCGACCACGGCTGAGCGAGAAGTCAGGGGGTCGGGAGTCGGCGGAGGCCTGGGTATCGCGCCGGCGGCCGGGGAGTTTACCGAGATTTTGTCGTGCCGTAACGCCGGCGAAACAGTGACTGTGTCACTGTGATCTTCGCAATGACAGATCCGGGGCTTTGGCTGGCATTTCTGGGGACGGTGGCGTTGGGCTACCTGGTGATCGCGCCGCTCGAGCGGCGCCATTCGGGTGGCGGGCGGATGTCGCGCCAGGGCCGGTGAGGATCGTGGGTGGAGAGGCGGGCGCCCGTCGGACGCCGGGTACCGGCGGGCGCCTAGAGCTCTCCGAAGAGCACGGCGAGCGCGTGACCCCGGTGGCGCCGGCCCGATTTCGGTTCGAACAACGCGCCAAGCCAGAATTCACGGCGAATCGACACGCCCGAAAACCCGCGGAAACATCTGCTGGCGATGATCAGGGGGTGCTCGACGGCCTCCTGTTTTCGGACCCCATCGGCGTGACGCCGCCCAGGGAACATCCGGCTGCGCTGCTGGTGATCACCGACGATCCCGAGCTGCGAGATCTGCTCATGGAGCTGGCCATCGAAGAGGGCTGGGGCGTGCGCGCTGTCGAGACCGAGGCGGAGGGCGCGGTGGCGGTGCAGACCGAGCGCCCCGGGCTGGTGATGGTCGATCTCGACATGGAGTCGCGCGCCGGGGGCAAGTTCCTGCGCACCCTGCGCCGCAGCCCGCATCGCGACATCCCCTGCTTTGCGGTGACCAAGTCCAACAACACCATGCTGGCGGTGACCCTGGACGCGCCGGTCTATTTCAAGCCGGCGCTCGACGGCCTGCAGGAAGCGTTGATGCGCCTGTTTTCCCAGTCGCCCACCTCGACCGGACCGTCACTGGCGTCGTCGATCATCGCGCCGCGCAGCTCCGGCCTGGCCGGCTCCGCCACGCCGGCGCCGACGCCGGTGAATCCAGCGTTCGTCGGCCCGCGCCGCCCAACCGGCTGAGCGAGCGCCAGCGCGCTGCCGGCGGAACGCGGCAGGCCGCGCCAGTGGGACTCAGCCCTGGGCCCTAGCCAGGACCCATTGCGGTCTTACCTTTCTGGAAGCCAACAGTTGGCGACCAGGAGGGGTGACATGTTGCAGGGGATGGGGGCAGGACTGGTTCTGTTTTGTCAGCTGGCGATGGCCGACGCTCCGGAAACGGCCGATGAGCCGAAACCGCCGGCGGTCAAGCAAGAGCCGGCGCCCGAAAAGGCCAGCGTCCGAGTGACCAGCGAGGCGACGATCACGTTCCGCAACGAGGTCGGCGACAAGTTCCAGCTGATGCAAGGCCGCTTCGTCGTCGATGGTGTCGAGGTGCCGGAAGTGACGCTGGATCCGACGCCGGGTAAAGAGACGGTGATCTTCAAGGGGCCGATGACCTCGGGTCATCACATCGTCAGCAGCCGGATCACCTATCAAGGTCGCAACCGGTCGATCTTCACCTACCTGCAGGGCTACACGCTGAATCTCGAGAACACCGAAGAGGTCTTCGTGGTCAGCGGCGAGGCTTCGAAGGCGACGCTGGTGGCCAAGGAGCACAAGGGCTTCACCGTTCCCTACGAGCAGAGTCTGACCGTCGACTTCGAGGCCCGGGGCGCCATGACCGGCGCGCTGCGGGCCGCGCGCTGACGGGAGCGTTTTCCCCGCGGCGTCCCGGCGCCACAGGTGATATGCGTCCGGGATGGACGCCAGCGCTTCCCTTCGCCTGCCACCGCGGCCTTCGCCTTTGACGGCGGGGCTGCGGGCGCTGCAGCGATTCTGGCGCCCGTTTCTCTTGATCCAGGGCGCCGCGCTGGCGCTGGGGCTGGCGTACCGCTTCAGCGCCCCGGTGCGCGCCGCCTGCGCCACGCTGATGCTGTGGAAGACCAGCGGGGGCCTCCCCTTCGTCATGATCACGGGCGCGCTGGCGGGTGGCATCCTGCCCGAGGTGGCCAAGGCGCTGGTCGACCGCAAGACCAAGGTCGATCGGAAGACGGAGGTCGACCGGAAGACGGAACGGCAGTCGGACCGACTCCGGGAGGTCCTGTTCAACACCGCCTTCTTCGCCATCAACGGCGCGGTCATCGACGGCCTGTACCGCACCGAGGCGCGCCTGTTCGGCGATGACGCGCAGGTCATCACCGTCGTGGCCAAGACCGCCTTCGATCAGTTCGTCTTCACGCCCCTGTGGTCCTCGGTGATCGCCGCGTTGTTCCTGTTCCGCGGCCGGGGCTTCTCCTGGGCGGCGACGCGGCCGGCGCTGCGCGCGGGCTTCTTCCGCGCCCGGGTGCTGCCTCTGCTGCTGCCCAATTTCTGCTTCTGGATCCCGATCGTCTCCGTGGTCTACGCCCTGCCCAGCCCGCTGCAGTTCCTGATGTTCGCCTTCGCGCTGGCCGCCTGGAGCCTGATCATGGTGTTCATCACCAGCCAGGATCCCGACCAGTCAAAATCCTGACGCCCGGCCAGGCGCCCCGCTGTTCGCGGCTTCTCGACTTGACCGTGTGCGTCCGAGTCGGACGAACACCCGCTTCCACCCTGGCCCAGCCGGTGGTTCTCGTGCGATTCTAGGGGTCTGTCCGACCTGCGGCGTGGTCGATTCCTGAGCCTTTGGGCCGGCCAGGGGCAACTACAAAGCAGCCTTCCAAAACACCTTTTTGGCGCCTAAGCGAAACCCCAAGTAAAGCCCTAAGACAATGAAAGCCAACCGCCCCGGACCCTCTAGCCTGGCCTCTTCGAGCCTGGCGTATTTGCCCAGCGCCACCCTGGCCGGAGCGGACGACACCACGCTGGTCAAGGGGCTGTGCGAGGGCGATCCCCGGGCGACGCGCGAGGCCTGGCACCGGTTCGGACCGATGGTCCACCGCCTGCTGCTGCGCACCCTGGGGCCCGAGGGCGATCTCGAGGACCTCTCGCAAGAGGTGTTCATCACGTTCTTCGATCGCGTCAAGACGCTGCGTGACCCGCGCACGGTCACGGCGTTCCTGATGTCGATCACCGCCTACAAGATCCGTTACTTTCTGCGCTGGCGCTGGCTGCGCCGCTGGCTGTTCCTGCCCGGCCGCACCGAGCCCGTCGATCTGCGCTCGGTCGAGCAGGCCCCGGAAGCGCGCGAGGCGCTGGTGCGCTTCTTCAAGGTGCTGGATCGCCTGAGCCCGGTCGACCGCACCGCCTTCACCCTGCGTTTCGTCGAGGAGCTGGAGCTGCGCGAGGTCGCCGCCGCGATCGATCTCTCGCTGGCCACCACCAAGCGCCGGCTGGCGCGCGCCTGGAAGCGGGTCGCCCTGCTGGTCAGCCGCGATCCGGCGCTGGAACAGTTCCTGAGCGGCCTGCCGGGCAGCCGGGACAACGTCGACGCCGAGACCGGAGGTGGGCGATGAGCCGCTCGCTGACCCCGGCGGTGTCCACCCCCGATGACGGGCTGAAGCAGCTGCTGCAGCTGAGCCGCGACACGCTCAACGAGCAGAGCTGGCCGGCCACCGAGGGCGAGCTGCGCCGCCTGCAAGATCGCGTCATGGGGCCGCGTCCACGGCTGCGCTGGGCGGCGCTCGCTGGCCTGGCGGCTGTGGTCACGGCGCTGCCGGTGGCCTGGCTGCTGCTGCGCCGCCCGTCCGCGCTGACCTTCGAGGTCATCCACGGCACGGTCGCTGCCGGGGGCGAGATCCGCCCCGCCGAGCGCAGCGCGCGCCCCGCCGCCGACAGCAAGACCCGCATCCACTTCTCCGACGGCTCGGAGGTCGTGCTCGACCAGGAGGCGCGCACCCAGGTGCGCGATCTGGCGGCCGACGGCGCGCGCGTGGTGCTCAGCCAGGGCCGCGCCCACACCTTCTTCGTCCCGCGCCCGCACGCGCACTGGCAGGTGGTCGCGGGCCCCTACGTCGTGCAGGTCACCGGAACGGTGTTCGACGTGGAGTGGTCGGAAGAGAACCAGGCGCTCGACGTCTGGCTGCACAAAGGGTCGGTGCGGGTGCACGGCCCGCTGATCGGCGGGGGCGTGGTGATGACCCGCGGCCAGCACCTGCTGACCCGCATCCGCGACAACAAGATCGTGCTCGACAGCGAGTCGGCTGGTGAGCTGGGGATGTCGTCCGTGGTGGCGTCGCCCTCGACCGCGGCCCTGCTCGATGCGGAAGCAGAGGGACAGGCCGGCAGCCCGGGTGAGCCCCGCGAGACGCCGGCAGCCGACGAACAGGCGGCCGATGCGCCGCGGGCGGATTCGCGCCGGGCCGGCAACCCGCCGGATCATTCGCCCAATCATTCCTGGGCGCGCCACCTGGCGCGCGGCGACTTCGAAGCGGTGATCGCCGCCGCGGAGCGCCGGGGAACCAGCACGGTGCTGGCCCGGGGATCCCGGCGCGAGCTGGGCGCCCTGGCCGATGCCGCCCGTTACACCCGCCGGAGCGCGCTGGCGCGCCTGGCGCTGCGCGCCGAGCGCACCCGCTTCCCCACCTCGGCGGAAGGTCGCGAGGCCGCCTACTTCCTGGGCAACCTGGCCGAGGACGAGGGGTCGCCGCGCACCGCGGTCACCTGGTTCGCGCGCTACCTGCAGGAGAACCCCTCGGGGACCTACGCGTCGCAGGCGCGCGGGCGCACCATGATCATTCATTCCCAGCAGCACGACGGGGCGCAGGCCCGCGCCGACGCCGAAGAGTACTTGCGGCAGCACCCGACCGGATCGTACGCGGAGGCCGCAAGGCGCATACTCAAGCCGCAATGACGGCACGCCCCCCACGCGGCCGCCGGCCCCTTGCCCTGGGGCTGGCCATCGCGACGCTTCTACTGGTGACCGCGGGTTCGCGCGCAGGACGGGCCGCGGAAGGCGCCCGGACCACGCCCGCGGGCAGCCGCCGGGTCCTGCTGGTCACCACTGACCCCGCGGGTGAGATTGCTCCGGTGGTGGTCAGCCGCCTGCGCGGCGAGCTGCGCGCCGCGCGCTTCGACATGGACGTCACCACCATCGCCGCCGACGCACCCCGGCGCGGCAGTGTCGAGGAGATGGCGGCGCATGAGGGAGTCACCGCGGCGCTGGGCATCTTCGTGGGCGGAGATCGCGTCGAGATGTGGGCCGCCGACGCCGCGGCCGGACGCACCCTGATGCAGAACCTGCCGCTGGATCCGGGCGCGACCGACCGGCGGGCGACCATCGTGGCCGTGAAGGCGGTCGACCTGCTCAAGGCGACACTGGCCGAGATCTGGTCGGCGCCGGCGGAGCCCCGACCGGTTGACCCGGCGCCGCCAGTGCCGCCCGAGGCCGAGATCGTCGTCCCGCCTCCTCCGTCCCCCGTGGACATCGAGGATGCGGGCGGCCGTCTGATGGTCACCGCCGGTGCGGGCTGGTTGCACGCGGGCGCCGCGCGGGGCTGGGCGCCGACGCTCGCCCTCACGGCCGTGCTGGGCGGGGGACTCTTCGCGGCTCGCCTCACGGTCTCGGCGCTGGGCGCGACCTCGGATGTGACCCGACCCAGCATCGGCGCCGCGCAGCTGGCCCAGGAGATCGGGATCGCCGAGCTGGTGCTGCGTTCGGGGATCTGGCACGGCCTGCGCGGCGTGCTGGCGCTGGGCGCTGGCGCCCACCATCTGTCGGTCAGCGGTCGAGGCGCCGCCGGTTTCGCCGGACTCGACAGCAGCATCTGGTCGCTGGCCACCACCCTGGGCGCGGGCATCATCCTGGAGCTGTCGCCGCATCTGGCGCTGACCCTGGACGCGCGCGCGGTCGAGAACCTGCCGGCCACTGACGTGCACATCGACGGCGCGCCGGCCGCGCACATCGGTCGGCCCATCGTCTGGCTGGCCCTGGCCGCGGGGGTAAAATTCCGATGAGGCACGCGATCGGGCGGTGGCAAGGTTGGACCCTGGTGGCGCTGCTGGCGGCGGCGCTGGGCGGCGCGACCGCCTGCACCCGGGTCGTCGAGGCGGTCAGCGCCGAGGGCTGCGCGGCACACCCGGGCGCGCCTGGCTGCTCGCCCACCAGCTGGCCGACCACGGGACAAGGCGCCAACTCGGATCCCTGGATCGTCCAGCACCACGACACCATCACCCAGATGTCACCGCGGGTGCTGGTGCTCAACTTCTCCAACTCGGCGACCGCCGACAGCGCCCGGCAGACCGCGGAGCGGCAGATCGCCGCCATCGCCGAGGGCTCGCGCTATCACGCCTACAGCGACAGCAGCGCCCCGATCTTCCTGAACTACCAGATCGCCAGGGTCGTCGATCTGGCCGATCACCCGATACCGCCGGGATGGACCCAGCGCTCCAGCACGCAGCTGCCGGTCATCCCCATGCCCAACGTCACCCCGGATTCCTATCCGTTCGACTCCCAGGCGCTGTTCTCGGCCCCCTTCAGCGCCTCCTATGGGTTCACCGACCCGGCGAACCCGGCGCGCTATCTATCGCTGTGCGAGCTGTTCGAACAGGGGTTCATCAACGAGGTCTGGATCGAGGACGGCGAGGACGGACCGCGGCACGCGCCCTACAACGCCGAACGCAAGCAGATCTACGACGCCCAGAATCGGCCGGTGCCCAACACCTTCGACCCGTGCGCCGGCGGCGGGGGATGTCTGCCGGACGTCGACTGCAGCGTCACCGTGCGCATCGCCCACCTGAACCCGCAGCGCGGCGCGGGCTGCGATCTCGACGTGCGCGGCTGGAGCCTGGAAAGCATCCCCGACACACTGCCGGCCTTCGCAGCGGAGGCCAGCGCCTTTCTCAACCACGACTTCCGCAGCCGCTTCGCCGTGGGGTTCAACAGCTGGAGCAACATCTGCGACTTCGCCGAGACCACCTGCGTCACCTACCCCACCCCGACGTCGGCGACCGGCACCTATAACGGCATGCCCTGGACCATCAATCCCCTGATCCAGGGCTGCGGCAACACCAGCTTTCCGCCCAACGCGCGCGCTCGCTACGACTGGCACCAGACCACGGCGCAGGTGCAGTCGCGCTGCGAACACTTCGGCCTCCACGACGGGGTCGGGGGCGCCGACGCGATGGAGATCTACACCTCCCTGCGGATCAACGATATCGAGAGAGTCTTCGGCACCGACTGCGGCGCCGGCTGGCAGATCTACTGGCGCCAGAGCGTCCCCGGCCTGGGCAACAAGGCCACCACCACCACGGGCCTACCGATGCGCAACTGGTGGCCGCTGCTGTTCTACTAGCGTTGCCTAAGCCTCGACCGTCTGCGTAGCACGGGCCGGAATCGGGAACGGGGACGGGAACGGGAACGGGAACGAAAGGACCGGATCTGGATCCGTGATCCGATCCGGACGATCCGGTTCGTTCCCGTTCCCGTTCCCGTTCCCGATCCGTCTCCGTCTCCCTCTCAGACTCCGTCTCTGGGCCCACGCCTCTCCCCAGTAGCGCCCGTCTGCGGACTCGTGTCACCTTGGGGGCGTGGCCCCGGCGGGCGGCATTGGCGTTCTCGCATCGCTCATTGTCGGGGCGGGTGGCGGCCTGTCGCCGGCGCGCCCGCCGATCCGGGTCGAGCTGCAGGCGCCGGCGGGTTGCTCCAGCGCGGAGGCGTTCCGGCGCGCGGTGGTCTCGCGCCTGGACCGGGGCGCGGACGCCGAGCTGGTGGCGGCAACCCGGCTGCAGGTGAAGATCACCCGCGGCGACGGCCGGGTCGAGGGCGAGCTGCGCCTGCTGCATGCCCCGGACGTCACCGACACCCGCCGGGTCGAAGGGAAGAGCTGCGAGGAGGTAGTCGAGGTGCTGGCGCTCACCGCCGCGCTGGCGCTGCAGGGGGCGACCGCCGCCGGGCCGCGCCCCACGGGGCCGCGCGAGCCGACCACCCGGGCGGCGCCCGGCCGCGAGCCAGCCCCGCCCCGCCCGCCAGCCCGCGAGGCCACCCCACCG
>Ga0207701_10008664_pt1 | contig 10046 bp, 7 predicted proteins | sample KBSSwiSSwithPhiX_FD_184294 | JGI IMG/M metagenome (GOLD analysis project Ga0207701, IMG submission 184294) | Switchgrass rhizosphere bulk soil microbial communities from Kellogg Biological Station, Michigan, USA, with PhiX - S5 (SPAdes) (version 2) | ecosystem: Environmental > Terrestrial > Soil...
CCCCGATAGTGAGTGGGGGACTTCCACTATAGGCACTATTGTTCTGGTTGCCCTCGGTGAAATCAGCCAGTGCGGCCGAATGAAATGCAACTTCGAAACCGGATTCAGATCCAAGAAAATACCAGCTAATGGCTGTAAAACTGGACGAGCCAGTGTGCGCAACGAGTTGGCCGCCCTGCACCCACGGTGTGTCAGGCGAGAGATTAGGTCCTGTTGGATCAAACACAGCCGCCCCGGTCGGAGACGCGCCAGGTGAATTCACCACGTTGTTTTGTGAAAGAGCGCTCCCATAAAATGGAGTGGATCCAACAGACAGGGGAGCGCCGCCGACAATCTCAAAAGTTGCGGCTATAGCAGTGTTACCGCTCATTGTCAGAGCGGTCGCACAAAGACCCAGCGATGCGATACTTTTTGCGGTCCAATGCATCGGAGCCCTAACGCTTCGCATCACAATTGGCTCGCTACAACAGGGACGACATTCTTAGGTTAATGCTTTTGTAAATGTGTTGTGGCGCTACGCTGGAACGAATGCCTGCCGCGCAGGTTCCCTTCTACTTGAACTCTGGGGTAACGCTTTGTTCCGGTAGTGAGCTACCAGTCGCAAATCATGTGGCCGTCATCACATTAGGAACTCGCAAGCGGTGTGATCTTGCCTTCACGGCTGCCGAGCCCCGTCCCCTGGTGCTTGGCTCTGCGGAGGAGAGGCCGTTGCCAAGCCACAAGCAGCGGTCTCTCTTTTAGACCGCCCGCAGGCGTTTTTCTTTTTGCTTTGGCAAAGCGGACGACAACAGGGCCGCGTCAGGCGGTCTGTCATGCACCCTATCTGTGTGCTCGCCTTGCTGGGCGTGCTGGTGATCCGTGCTTGAGCTGCTCGACGGTACCCAGTTTGAGCACCGTCTGCTCCTGGGCGGCCACAAGGCGCGTTTGCGCAGCTGCCAGTTGCTGTTGCAGCGTAGGTGATTGCGCACCGACCGGTGCTGTACAGGCGAGCGCTGCGATGGAGAGAGCGAGGATTCTCATGAGCCTACGATCCGTATCGTCGACGCTGCTCGCTATAGAGATTCAGCAAGCGGCGCCGCTCGCGCAGCGATCGGCGTCCCGCTGCGGTGAACGGCTATGTGAACTGTTCCACCATCTCGAGGGAGTCTTGATGCTTCACGCAGCCAAAGAGATCGGCGTCCGCATGGCACTCGGCGCGCGGTCGCGTGACATCCGCGGGCTCGTGCTCGGCGAAGCGCCGCGAGTGGTGGCAAGCGGCGCCGCTCTCGGGATCGTGCTGGCAGTGGGCTTGGGGCGGTTGGTGGCTTCGCTTCTATACGGTGTCTCGAGTCGCGATCCGGTCACCATGGCGGTGAGTGCCGCGGTGCTCTTCGTCGCTGGGACGATGGCGGGGCTGGTTCCATCGTTGAGCGCGTCGCGGGTCGATCCGGTGGTGTCGTTGAGAGCGGAGTGATTCAGCTATTCCACCCGCAGCGCGATCATCGGATCGACGTACGCCGCACGACGCGCGGGAATCCAATTCGCCACTGCGCCGACGATGAGAACAACCACCGACACCGCCACGCCTACCGTCCAGGTATTCGTCGGAAGAACGCCGATCGCCCGCGTGAACAGCCACAATGCGAGAAGACTCAACGGAAGCCCGAGTGCGAGACCGATGACGGTGGTCCGCAGTCCGCGCGCGAAGAACATTCCCACAACGCTCTCCGCGCGCGCGCCAATCGCCACGCGGATCGCAATCTCTCGCCGACGCAGACCGACTGCGATTGAGGTCGCCGCGTAGAGACCGATCGACGCAAGGAAGAGCGCGAGAAAGCCGCCGGCGGAGGCGAGGCCGCTGATCTGCATCAACTCGAGATGGGCCGCGGCGTCAGCTTGCGCGACGGTAACGATGCTCTGCAGCGGATCGCGCGGGATTTCTCGCAGCGCCAGCGCCTGGATCGTCGGCACCATCTTCTCGGCGGGATTGACGGTCTCGATGAGGAATTTGTCACCGCGTGGCAGCCCCGCTTTGAACAATCGATTGCCTTCGTCACCGCGCGTGGTGCCGTTGTTCGAGTCGAAGACGCCAACGATGACGAGCGCCCGCGGACGCCGATCGGCGATGACGAGCCGTTTCCCGATGGGATCCGAATTCCCCCACAGCCGGTGCGCCGCTTCGCTGCCGATCACGACCTGCCAGTCCTTCATCGACGTATCGCTCCACGCGACGTCGCGTCCGCGCTCGATTCGTGCGTGCACCATTGCGAAATAACCCGGATTCGTCGCGTCCACGACGAAGCGTTCAGACATCCCTAATTCCGGGATACGGACCGCGTTCACTCCAGCGGGCTCGGGGATGACGCGGGCGACGCCGGGCATCGTCGACAGGCGCTGCACAAACTCGGCGAGTCTCCGCCGTCGAGCCGTCGAGTCGACGCCTCTACCATAGGTAGGCTCGAAGGTCGCGCGAATGAGTCGCTCCGAGCGCTCCATCGCGAGTCGGCGACTGCCGGTTTCTGTCATCAGCGTCAGGAGCAGCACCACGAGCGCGACAAGCGGCGGTTGCGTGAGCGCGATCTGGGCTGTGACGAACGCGTTCTGGAGACGCGAGCGCCGTGTCGCTCCGCTGCTGTTCGCCTTGAGCACGTCCGAAACGCCCTGTCGCGTCGTGTGCAGTGCGGGCGCGAGTCCGAACACGATGCCCGTCGCGCAGGCGAATAGCGCGGCGTACAAGACCGTCAGCCAATCGGGATGGAGAGGGACGTCGACCAGGTACCGCGAGGCGACTGTGATGACGATCCAGTACACGACGACACCGAGCATTCCGCCGACGAACGCGAGGAGCGACGTCTCCGTCAGAAGCTGTCGGATGACGCGCCAGCGCGCGGCGCCGAGCGAGAGGCGGACCGCGATCTCGTGTCGCCGCGCGACGGCGGCGCCGACAAGCAGAGCGCTCACGTTGGTGCAGGTGATGAGCAGGATGAGCAGTGCACCGCCGCCAAGGAGCGTGACGACAAGAACGAGCTCGGTCGTGTCCGTCTCTTCGCTGAGGCCGCGCAGTCGCACGACGTCAACCTGATCGACGAGCGGCGCACGCTTGATGCTCGGATCATGGACTGGTGCGACAATGCGGCTTGCGACCGCGTCCGCCTGCTCGATCGACACGCCCGATTGCAGGCGCGCGAAGATGAACAGCGCGACAGAGTCGTTTCCGGTGATCCTCTGGCGCGCGGCGAGCGGAACCCAAAGCGGATGAAAGCTGGCCTGCACCGCCGCGCCTCGAAAATTTGGCGGGGCGATGCCGACCACTTTCACCGGAGTCACACCGACGCGGATAGTGCTTCCGACGATTTCTTCGGCGCCATGGAACGCGGTTCGCCAGAGCGCCTGCGAGAGCACAACGGGAATTTCTCCGCTCGCCTCGTCGTACGACGGAAGGTGCTGTGGAATTCCGAGCGTCGTGAAGAACGACGGAGTCACGAACTGCGCAGTGCTGGTCGTCGCGCGAATGCCGTCGGCGCCGGTGACGACGACGGTCTCGTTTGCCCACGCGGCGACCGATGCGAACGCGTCGCGCCGGCTTGCGAGTGCGCTCAAGTCCGCGGGCGACATGCCTCGCAGCCTCACGTTCCCGGAAGGCGACTGCTCGAGTCCGCGAATGCGGATCAGGTCGGGGCTGTTCGGAACACCCGGCGCGGCCTGCAGCATGACCGCGCGAAGAAAGGAGAAGAATGCAGTGTTGACGCCGATGCCGAGCATCAGGACCAGCACGACGGTGATGGAGAGCATCGGCCGGCGCGCGAAGTGGCGAATGGCGAAGCGCGTGTCGGCGAGCAGCTCGTCGAGCCAACGATTCCCGCGGGCATCGCGGGCATCTTCCTGGATCACGCCGACGTTGCCGAACTCACGTCTCGCGGCACGCTCGGCTTCCTCTCGCGACAGTCCACGGGCCATGAGCCGCGCGACAGTTTGCTCGAGGTGGGCGGCCATCTCGTCCTGCATCTCTCGCTCGAGTGCGGAACGGCGAACGAGGGCGCGAAGGGTTTTGAGACGCGACAAGATCATTGGTAGATGGCCTCGTGGTGATTCCCAATATTGAGGCCTAGCACTAGACGGTCAAGTGGTACGGTGCCCCATCTCGCCCTGTCGAGTAAACTATATGGATGCAGTTCAACGAACTGGTTCAGACATCAGCCGCCGTCGCGGCGACATCAAGTCGCCTCGAGAAAGTGTCGAAGCTCGCGACGCTGTTGAAGCGAGTGCCATTGGACGAGGTCGCGACGGCCATCGGCTTTCTCGTTGGCTTTCCGCGACAGGGGAAAATCGGTGTCGGCTGGGCGAGTGTCTCGGGCGCGCGCGACAAGGAGCCTGCCGCTGCGCCGTCGCTCGAGCTGCGCGACGTCGACGAAACCTTCGATCGACTGCAGGCGGCCAAGGGCAAGAACTCCGGAGCGGAGAAAGCGCGTCTCGTCGCCGAGCTGTTCGCGCGCGCGACGGCCGACGAGCAACGGTTCCTCGGTGCGCTGATCGTCGGGGAAGTGCGGCAGGGAGCACTCGAGGGCGTCCTCGTCGAAGCCGTCGCGTCCGCGGCTGGACTTCCAGCAGCGCGCGTGCGCCGAGCGGCGATGATGGCCGGCGACATCGGCGTCGTCGCCGCCGCGGTGCTCGGTCCAGACGGCGAAGCGGCGCTTTCGGCGTATAGCCTCGAACTTTTCCGGCCGGTGCAACCAATGCTCGCTGATTCTGCTGAGACGATTGCCGACGCGATGGAGGCGGAAGCGGGCCCGATGAGTATCGAGTGGAAGCTGGACGGCGCGCGAATTCAGGTTCACCGGCAGGACGAGCGCGTTGTCGTGTACACGCGCAATCTCAACGACGTCACCGTTCGCGTTCCCGAAGTTGTCGACGTCGTGCGAGCGATGCCGGCGCGCGAGCTGATTCTCGACGGTGAGGTGATCGCCCTCATGTCGAGCGGAAGACCGCGATCGTTTCAGGACACCATGCGGCGGTTTGGTCGTCGCCTCGACGTCGACACTCTTCGCGCAGAATTGCCGCTCACGCCGTTCTTCTTTGACGTTCTTTATCACGACGGTGAGAGCCTCATCGATCACCCATTGTCGGAGCGACTGGAGCGACTCGAACGCATCCTTCCGAGCGCGGCTCGCGTGCCTCGCGTCGTCACGGGCGACGCCGAAGAGGCCGCGCGTTTTCAGGCAGACGCGCTCGAGCGTGGACACGAAGGCGTGATGGTCAAGTCGCTCGCGGCGCCGTATGCCGCCGGCCGCCGCGGCTCGGCGTGGATCAAGGTGAAGACAGCGCGCTCGCTCGACCTCGTGGTTCTGGCTGTCGAGTGGGGATCAGGCCGCCGCAAAGGATGGTTGAGCAACCTGCATCTCGGCGCGCGCGATCCAAACACCGGCGGTTTCGTCATGCTCGGCAAGACGTTCAAGGGGATGACCGACGAAATTCTGCGGTGGCAAACGACGGAGCTACTCGCTCGCGAAACGTCTCGCGACGGCCACATCGTCCACGTGCGTCCGGAGCTTGTCGTCGAGATTGCGTTCAATGAAGTGCAGCGCAGCTCGCAGTATCCCGGTGGTGTCGCGCTGCGCTTCGCACGCGTGAAGGGATATCGGCCCGACAAGAACGCGGCCGAAGCGGATACCATCGATGCAGTGCGCGCGTTTCTCCCCGAGGAAGACGCAGGTTAGGCGGCTACAGCACGCGCCTTGCCGCGACGAAGTTCGCCACGAACCACTCGCCCCCAGAATTGAGATCTGTGTAGCCCACACCGCCCAACGAGCTCGCCGCATGGAGGATGACTCCATCGCCGGCGTAGATCGCGACGTGCGAGATCGCTTCGCCGGGTTCAGCGAAGAACATGAGATCGCCAGGCCGCAGCGAGCGAAAGTCCGCGGCGACGCCCGTCCCCACGCGCACCTGTTCACGCGACGTCCGCGGTAGCGTCACGCCGTGTTTAGCGAATACATATTTCGTGAATCCCGAGCAGTCGAAACCTTCCCGCGGCGTGTCGCCGCCCCACACATATTTCACGCCGGAGTACGAGTCTCCCGTGCGAAGCACGCGCGCCGCGGCAGAAGACGGCGGCGGCGAATCCGGAATGCGCCGCCGCGCCGGACTGGTTCGGCCGGAGCGAGTCGATGTGGTCGTAGATGATGGAATGCTCGCGATGACGGTCGCGAGAACCGTTTCGGGCGATACGCCGAGGCTCGCCGGCGTGCAGCCGGTGATCGCGAAGAAAGATGCTGCGGCGATCGCGCCGACTCGAGGAGTCGATGGCGGGATCATGCGACAGGCCAACGCACACATGGCGCCAGTCGATCGCCGATCGAGAAACGATTGTTGCGCAATCTGTTAGCGTGACGTCGTCGTGCAGCGGTGCCGATCAGACGTCTAACGATAAAGACACGTCAGCCGCGGAAACGAGGACACATCCTTGCTACGGCCGCGGAGTCAGTCGCGTGTGGCCGACAAGAGACGAAGCGTTGCGGCATCACGTTCCCCAGCGTAGAACTTGTCGAGGAGTTGCTCGAATACCGACCCGGGCGGCGAGACGTGCGCGAACAGCGTTGCGCAGGATTTGAGCTTCAGATCGTCCGGAGATCCAAGTATCGCCCTTGCCGAGCTTCCCTCGATGCTCAGTATCGACCGCGCGCACTCCGCGAGCCGCGGTCCCAACACAGGGTGCTCGAGGTACGCGCGCGCTTCGTCCTCGCTCTTGATCGCGTAGAACTTCGACGGTGGGCTCGAGCCAAGACCGTCCAGCTGAGGGAAGACGTACCACATCCAGTGCGACTGCTTTCGTCCGCGCGCGAGTTCTGCTAACGCCTGCGCGTAGGTCTCATCCTGAGCGCGGACGAAGCGGCTCAAGTCGTATGGATCAACCATATCATTGCCGCTCGCGAGTCATCTCGATCATCGTCCGTCGAAAGCCGGCGCTCGCGAACAGGCGTTGGGCGGCCTCGTTTCGCTCCGCGGTCGAGAGCACGACGCGCGGTGCGCCGCGCTGCTCGAGCTCCGCGATCGTGGCGCCGAGCAACATTCGCCCAACGCCGCGTCCGCGATGCGTTGGATCGACGATGATATCGTACAGCACGCCCGCCGGTCCGCGGAGTGACATGTAGTCCCGTCCTTCGATGCCGGCGTAGGTGTAGCCGATGATGCGGCCGTCGCGCTCAGCGACGAGGACCACAACCTTGGGCTCGTCGAGCTGTGTTCCGAGAAACGAGGCGTATCCCTGCTCGGTCTGCGGCGTGGCCGGGATGAAACGCTGAGGGTCGAGATCGTGGTGCATCCGAACGAGCGCCGCGCCCAGTTTGCCGATGCCCACGAGGTCTGACGGCGCCGCCGGGCGGATGTTTGCCGGTGACGTGTCGAACGCTGTCGGCTGTGTGTCCGCCATTTCCCGTATCTCTTGTGACAGTAATCTCGAAATCGCCTGCCAGAATCTTACATGGATTGGTACCACTGTTCGCGGTCGGCGCGATTCCGACTCGGCCCGTCTCCCCCTTGACCTTCTAGGAGAGTGCCTGTACTATCTTCCTCCCTAGAAGCCAAGAGGAAGAGAGCTCCGTGCCAAAACAGAAACCCGACCTCCCGCAAGGCACCTTCGACATGCTCGTGCTCAAGGCGCTGAGTCTCGGCGAGACCCATGGGTACGGCGTTGGGCAACGCATTCAGGCGCTCGCCGACGACATGCTGCGCGTCGAAGAGGGAACGCTCTATCCCGCGCTGTACCGCATCGAGCAATGCGGATGGATCGAGAGCGAGTGGGGAACCTCCGAGAACAACCGCCGCGCGCGATTCTATCGGCTCACGCGCGCCGGCAAAAAGCAACTCGGCATCGAGGAGACGCGCTGGAGTCACTTGACCGACGCGATCGCGAGAGTGATGCAGGCTACTACCGCCTGAGCGGAGAGACGTCATGGGGAAATTGCGTATCCTTCGAGATCGGCTGCGCGCGCTCTGGCGGCCGGAGCGGGTTCACGACGACATCGCGGACGAATTTCGCTTTCACATGGAGATGCGGGCGCGCGAGAATGAACGTCGCGGCATGAGCGCCGCTGATGCCCAGCGGGACGCGGAGCATCGGTTCGGATCTGCGGCGCGAATTCATGACATCGCTTACGACGTGCGCGGCGGCGGATGGGCGGAGGCCCTGTGGCAGGACATCCGCTACGGCGCACGCGTGCTGGCGTCGCAGAAGATATTCTCGGCGACCGTGATTCTGACGGTTGGAATTGGCGTCGGTGCCAACGCCACGATCTTCACGCTCGTCGACCGGCTGCTTGTCCGCACGCTGCCCGTCGAACGACCCGGCGAGTTGGAGCAGCTCACGCTGCCGAACGATTGGTCTTCCTTCAGCGCTCCATTTTATCGGGAGCTGCGCCGACGCAATGACGTCTTCTCGGGCGTGCTCGCTCGACAAATCGAGCCCGCGACGATCGGCGCTGCCGGCGAGGCGCGGCGCGGGCTCATTGAGCTCGTATCCGGCAACTACTTCTCCGTGCTCGGAACACGCGCCCAACACGGACGCCTGCTGAATGATGAGGACGACCGCGTGACACCGGATTCACCGGCCGCTGTCGTCAGCGACCGCTATTGGCGCCGTCGCCTCTCGAGCGATCCCGCCGCCATCGGCAAGACGATTCAAATCGATAGTCACGTGTTCACGGTGATCGGCGTCGCGCCGCCGGATTTCTTCGGCGTGGAAGTTGGCGTTGCGCCGGACGTCTGGGTGCCGCTCGCGATGCAGCCGCAACTCTACTCTCCGGGGCGCTCGCTTGCCGACGATGCCGATGCGAACTGGCTCACGGTCATCGGCCGCCGCGCGCGGGGCGTCACGCACGCGCGTGCCGAGTCGGGCGCGACGCTCGTTCTTCAGCAACTACAGGCTGAGAGCGTACGACCAATTCCCGTAGATTGGCCCAGAACCATCCAGCTCATCGACATGAGCCGCGGCCTCTCGCGGCTCAGGCGACAATACGAGGCCTCATTGCGTTTGCTGATGGGCGTCGTGGCGATCGTCATGCTCATTGCGTGCGCGAGCATCACGACGCTCATGATGACGCGGTCGACGGCGCGGCGGCGCGAGATTGCGGTGCGGCTCACCCTGGGCGCGACGCGCGCGAGACTCGTGCGACAACTGCTCACCGAGGGCGCCGTGCTCAGCTTCTGCGGCGGCGCGCTCGGCATCGTGTTCGCGAGGTGGGGACTCGGCGCACTCATTCACGTCCTGCCGGCCGCGCGCGTTCCAACGTCCGTCGACGCGAATCTGGATGCGCGTTCACTCGTGTTCTCGCTCGCGCTCTCGATGCTCACGGCTCTGCTCTTCTCCGCCGGACCCGCTCTTCGGTCGACGCGCCCCGATCTCGCTGGCGCAATCCGGGCAGGGAGCGACTCGATCACCGCGAGAATGCAACGCACGAACGGACGGAAGATCCTCGTTGCCGTGCAGGTCGCGCTCTCGCTCGTGCTCGTGATCGGAGCGTCGCTCTTCGCTCGAAGTCTCGCTCACGTAGCCGCGATACCGCTCGGCTTCGAGACGGACAATGTCATCATTGCCTCGATCGATCCGTCGCTGAGCGGATACAAACCAGGTCGCGTGCGACGATTCTATCATGAGCTCGAATCACGCCTCGTTGCGATTGCCGGCGTGCGCGCGGTCGGCTTCTCGGCGTTTCCGCTGCTCGGCGGCGAGATGAGCATGCGTACGATCACCGGTCCGGGCGCGCCTGACGCGACGAATCTGCAGTCGACGTTGGTGACGACGAACACTGTTGGCGGCGACTTCTTCGCCGCGGCTGGAATCCAGCTTCGTCGCGGTCGGGGTTTCGACGCGCGCGATTCGCTGCGCGGTCCGCGAGTCGTCGTGCTGAACGAAGCGGCGGCGCGTCACTATTTCCCTGGCGACAACGCAGCTGGCCGAACCGTTCTCCTTGGCGGCGCACAGCCGGCCACAGTCATCGGAGTCGTCAGCGACACGAAGTACGTCTCGGTGCGCGAAGAGAATCCGCGCATCGTGTATTTCCCAGCGGACCAAG
>Ga0207701_10008667_pt1 | contig 10044 bp, 6 predicted proteins | sample KBSSwiSSwithPhiX_FD_184294 | JGI IMG/M metagenome (GOLD analysis project Ga0207701, IMG submission 184294) | Switchgrass rhizosphere bulk soil microbial communities from Kellogg Biological Station, Michigan, USA, with PhiX - S5 (SPAdes) (version 2) | ecosystem: Environmental > Terrestrial > Soil...
TCACCGGCCGTCTGCGTATCGCGAGTGCGGAAGCGGCGTGGCTCGAAGCGAACCCTCGGTACAACCCGGTGCTGACGCCGGGGTCGACGGTGACCATTCCGTCGCGGCCAAAGACCGTGACTGTCGTGATGGCCGACGGCGAATTGTGCAGAGTCGTTCATCGCTCGGGGCACGAAGCGAAGTCGTACGTCGAGGCGTGCCGCGGAGATATATGGAGCGGCTCGGACTGGGCATGGATCGCACAGCCGGATGGAAAGGTTCAACGCGTCGGCGTCGCCCTATGGAACGCGTCTCAGCAGGACGAGCCCGCACCTGGTGCATGGATCTGGGCACCGCCGCGAAATACCGGCTGGCCCGAGTCGTTTTCGGAGGAGTTTGCGCGCTTTCTTGCAACGCAGGGCGTTGCTCCGGATACCACGCCGGAGCCGGGCAGCGCACGGTTGACGCCGCCGGCCGAACCGAAAGTGCCGGGAGGCGAATCAATGGGTCTGAAGCTCTCGCCCGATCTCGGTCTCGCGAGTCCCGGGCAGGAACCTGCCGAGCAGCGAACACCGACCGAGCCGATTTCATTGCAAACGGCGGCGCCCGAGAAATCGCGCGATCCCTACGCGAATTCGAGCGACTGGGGCAGCGTCGGGCTCCTTCAGACGCCGACGGCCCGCATGCGGCCGGCAGGCGGGTTTTCATCTTCATACAGTCGCACGTATCCGTATTCGCGCGGCAACATCTTTGCCCAGCCTCTCGACTGGCTCGAGGTCGGCTTTCGCTACACGACCATCAGCAACCGCCTCTACAGTCCGGATCCCAACTTCAGCGGCGACCAGAGCTTCAAGGATAAGAGCATCGACATCAAACTCAGGGCGTGGAAGGAGTCCGCGTATATCCCGGAGATCGCGGTCGGCTTCATCGACATTGCCGGCACCGGCCTGTTCTCGTCCGAGTATGTCGTCGGCAGCAAGCGCACCGGCAATTTCGACTGGAGCCTCGGAATCGGCTGGGGCTATCTGGCAGGCACGGGCGACATGCGCAACCCGCTCAGCAAGATATTTGGCGACAAGTTCGATACCCGCAAGAACGACACGGGCCAAGGCGGGAATTTCAGCTTCGGCAGCTATTTTCACGGACGTGCATCGATGTTCGGCGGGGTGCAGTATCAGACGCCGTGGGAGCCGCTGCTACTGAAGCTGGAATACGAGGGAAACGACTACCAGAGCGAGCCGCAGCTGAACAATCAGAAACAGGACACGCGCTTCAACTTCGGCATCCTTTATCGGCCGACGAAGTGGGCGGACCTGACCCTCGCGTTGGAGCGCGGCAACAAGGTCACCTTCGGCATTTCGCTGCATACCCAGCTCAACCAGCTCGCACAGGTGAAGAGCGCGGATCCGGCGCCGGTCCCGGTGCCCGTCGCGTGGCCCGAGCACAAGGTTGATTGGCTCGCGACCAATCGCGATGTCGAGCGGCAGACCGACTGGCAGGTCAGCAGCATCGTGCGCCAGGGCAACGAGATGCGGCTCACGTTCGAGGATGCGAACGCGACCTACTGGCGCTATCGCATCGACCGGGCGATCGGTGTACTGCACCGAGATGCGCCGCCCGAAATCGACAAGTTCGTGTTGAAGTTCAAGACCCGCGGCGCTGATGTGGCCGAGCACGTCGTCGACCGCCAGGCGTGGGTGACGGAGCGCACGCAGGCGTTGCCGCCGACGCAGCAGCAGGATCCCATCATCTCGCAGGCCCCGCAGGAAGACACGGCTGCGGGGAAGGTCCTGACGACCGACACGCGCAAGCCTTACCAGTTCAATTTCGGCCTGAACTTCTCCGAGGTGTTGGGCGGCCCCGACGCGTTCCTTCTGTATCAGCTTTCGGCCGGCGCAAGCGGGCAGTACCGCTTCCGCGACGATACGTGGATCCAGGGCGTTGTGAGATATAACCTCGCGAACAACTATGACAAGTTCAAGGTAACGGGCCCCAGCAACCTGCCGCGCGTGCGCACGTTTCAGCGCGAGTATCTGACGACGTCGGACCTGACCATGCCGAACCTGCAGCTTACCCATGTAGGCAAGTTCGGACGCGACAGCTATTACAGCGTGTACGGCGGCTACCTCGAGGAGATGTTCGCGGGCGTCGGCGGCGAATGGCTCTATAGACCGTTCGGGAACCGGTTCGCATTCGGCGTGGACGTTAACGGTGTGAAGCAGCGGGAGTTCTCTCAGGGCTTCGGATTTCTCGAACCGTCGTACCAGACCATGACCGGGCACGCGACGCTGTACTGGGAAACAGGCTGGAACGACGTCAATGTACGCGTGCATGCCGGACGCTACCTCGCCGGAGACTACGGCGCCACTCTCGACGTGTCGCGCGTTTTTCGCAACGGTATCGTGCTGGGCGCTTTTGCGACCAAGACGAACGTTTCGGCCGAGGAGTTCGGCGAAGGCAGCTTCGACAAGGGCGTGTACCTGCGCATTCCGTTCGATATCCTGCTGCCGCGCTCGACGTCTTCGTTTGCGAACGTACTGTGGCGGCCAGTCACGCGTGACGGCGGTCAGATGCTGGGCCGCTCCGTCCAGTTGTATGGCATGACACGACTGCGCTCGGAACGCGCGCTCGACTTCGAGGCGCCGCCACTGCCGAACGAGATGCGGCCGCCTCCGCAACAGGTCGAGCACTCGGTCATGCCGGCGAAAGTCGACATGCTCGCGGCGGTACGCGCTGCCGCACCGGCGCCGGTCGCGCAGTGGCAGAAGGATGGGTCGATGGAGCAGCATCGACTCGCGGAGGCACTTTACAACCAGCAGTTTCGTAACGTGAAGGTCACGTACGACGCCTCGCAGCGGCTCATCATCGAGGCTTCGCATCCGGAACTGTATCCGACCAGCCGCGCCGTTGGCCGCATCGCCCGCCTCGCTCTGCTCCAGACACCCCTGGAGGCGCGGGAAATCACCATTACCTTCCACCAGGGCGCGACCGTCCAGGCGCGTTACGAATTCGCCGATCTCGCGCGACTGCGGCGCTATTTCGAAGGCGAAATCGGGGCCGACGAGCTCCGGGACTACGTCAAGGTCACGTGGATGAATCCGGCGGCGCGTGAGCGGGACGCGCTCGCGCAGTTGCGGGACCTGAGCCCGGCCACACCGCCAACCTTCCTTGCTGCGGCCGCTACGGTCGTCCCAGAGACGTTCTCCGTATCACGCGTTACCACCGACATTGCGGCCGCCGCGCAGAACACGAGGAAGGTCGACTGGCTGAGCGCCGGCGCGCTCGGTATGGGACTCTTCTTCAGTGGCAGCTCGCTCGATAACCGCGCATTGCGCTGGGCGCAGGAACACGCGAGCAGCTCGTGGCTCGACAAGACGATCAAGGTCGGCGATGCACTGCCGTTCATCGGCATGGGGCTCGCCGGGTTGGCCGCGATCGACGGCAGCGATCCTGTGCGCTCGCGCACCGGCTGGTCCGCCCTGGAGGCGGGAACCACGGGCGCGGTCGCGGCCACCGGACTGAAGATGGTCTTCGGCCGCGCGCGGCCGAAGACCGGCCTGGGGAACAAGGAATTCACCTGGTTCACCACTGATGACGCATTCGGATCTTTCCCCTCGGTCCACACTACCGTCGCGTGGGCGGTGGCGACGCCGTTCGCTCTGGAGTACGACATGCCGTGGCTGTATGGCGTCGCAGCCATCACGAACCTTGCGCGGATCGGCGCGCGCGAGCACTGGGTATCGGATACCTTCGTAAGCAGTCTGCTCGGCTACGGTATCGGGCGCTTGTTCTGGCAGGGGGCACGCGACCAGACGAAAGGCGATCCGACGGTGTATTTCAATGGCACATCCGTCGGTTTGAAATGGGCGTGGTGAACGTGCGAGCGCTTGCGCGGGCCGTGATCCTCATCAGCGTCGCGTTGTGCGCGCGCGTCTGGGCGCAATCAGGCGAGCCCTGCAGCGTGCTCGACCCGGAGCTACAGGGTGTATACGAGGGTGGCTGCGTGAAGGGTCTCGCGGAAGGTCGCGGCGAAGCGCGCGGCAAGGCGCAGTATCGGGGCGAATTCAGGGCCGGGCGCAAGCATGGCCAAGGCGTGAAGAACTGGCCTTCGTCAGGCGATCGCTACGAAGGCGACTTCGTCGAGGACCGGAAAGAAGGCAAGGGCACCTATGTGTGGGGGCCGCGCTCTTCGTTCGCCGGCGAGCGCTATACCGGCGAATGGCGGAATGACAAGCGCGAAGGCCACGGCGTGTACCGATGGCCGAACGGCGAACGCTACGCCGGCGAGTGGAAAGACGATCGCATTGCCGGCCCGCCGACCAAAGGAATGGTCGATCGTGCCCGCGTGCAGGCCGAGCGGACAGCTGCCGTCGCTCGCATCGGCACGAGGGTGTGTCGCGAGATGCCTGTCGGCACTGCTATCCGCGAAATGATCCACGCGACCGTAATGGCGGCCGACAGCGAGCGCGTGACGGTTCGCGTTGAAAACCCCGGGCGCTACGAGCACGTGATCGGCGACAGAAAGATTGCCAAGGGCGACGTGATCACCGACCTGCTCCGCTCATGGGTGCCCTGTGCTTGACGCCCTCAATGGCTCAAAAGTGCGATGAGTCGGTCGAACGAGTCCTGAAAGAGCCTCACGCCTTCCGCTTGCAGCTCGTCGCCCACGTCTCCCATTAGAATGCCACGGCGGCCGAGCTCCGCGAACACATGCCGTGCCTGGTCCACGTTCTGCTCCAGCGTGAGCGCGGCGCGTCCGTGATCGCGGAACGCATCGAGCGTCGCATCGGGCAGCGTGTTGATCGTCTCGGGACCGATGAGCGGTTCGACGTACATCACATCGCTGTATGCCGGATTCTTGGTCCCCGTGCTCGCCCACAGGAGGTGCTGGCGCCGGGCGCCTTTCGCCGCGAGCGGGGCAAAGAGCGGTCCGCCGAACACCTTCTTGTATTCCTCGTACGCGAGCTTTGCGAGCGCGACGCCGGCCTGACCGCGCAATTGCAGCGCATCACCGCCGAGCGCATCGAGCCGTTTGTCGACCGCGGTGTCGACGCGGCTCAGGAACAGGCTCGCGACCGATTTGACGGGCCGCGGGTCGGCGTCACTGTGCGCAAGCCACTGCTCGATCCCTTTCATGTAGGCCGTCGACACGTCGCGCACGTGATCGAGGGAAAACATGAGCGTGACATTGACCGAGCAACCCTGACCGATGAGCTGCTCGATCGCACGCAGTCCCTGTTTCGTCGCGGGAACCTTCATCAGCAGATTGCCGCGGTTCACGAGCGCCTTCAGCCGTAACGCCGCTTCGACGGTGCCCTCGGCGTCATGGGCGAGCGCAGGAGAGACTTCGAGGCTCACGTAGCCGTCCTCGCCGTCGGTTCGAACGTAGAGCGGGTGAAGAAGGTCGCACGCCCTCTGAATATCGGCGATGGCGAGCCGCTCGTAACGCTGCTCGGGCGTGAGGCTGCGGTCGCGCCTGAGCTGTTCCGCGTCATGCCGGTAATAAGGGCTTTCGCTGATCGCCTTGAAGAAGATGGTCGGGTTCGACGTGATTCCTGCAAGCGCGTCTTCGGTGACGAGCTTCTGCAGGCGTCCTTCCTCGAGCAGCGTGCGCGAAAGGTTGTCGAGCCAGACGCGCTGGCCGAGCGTGTGCAGGACGATCAGTGGGTTCATCGCAGAGGCAGTACGTTCTTCAACATTGGAGTATGGCACTCAGCCGCGCGCGTCCGGATGCGACGCACGCCGGGCGAGCTCCGCTGAAACGGTATCGATCAGACGCCGCGAGATGCTGATCGACGGCGGCCGATTCGGCAGTTCCTCGACGTCGAACCAGCGCGCTTCTTCGATTTCGACGCCGTCGGGCCGCACTTCGCCGCCTGCATATTCAGCCGTAAATGCGATCATGAGCGAATGCGGAAACGGCCATGGCTGACTGCCGAAATAGCGAATGTTCTTCACCTGCACTCCGACTTCTTCCTGCGTTTCGCGCGCAACCGTGTCTTCCAGCATCTCGCCGGCTTCTACGAAGCCCGCAATGGCGGAGTAGCGCCCTTTGGCAAAGCCGGGTTTACGCACCAGCAGCACACGCCGCGCGCCATCGGTGACCAGCACCATCACCGCCGGAGAAACCGGTGGATACGTCGTGCGCTTGCAGGCGGGACACGCGCGCGAGCGCTCGTCGGTGCGCATGATTGTCTCGGCGCCGCAGCGTCCGCAGTAGCGATGGTTGGCATCCCACTCCAGTATTTGATAGGCGCGTCCGCAGAGGGTCGCGAGGTCGATGTCGAGAACGCCGAATACGTCGCGCAGTCCCAGGAGCTGCCATCCCTCCGGCAGCTGAACGGCGTCTGCGAGCGCTACTGCGTAACAATGCCGGCCCGAATAAAGACCGAGGTACTGCGGACGCTGTGTGGCAAGTCCGTGTGCCTCCAGATTCATGCAGTATGGCAGCGAGTGCTGTTCGCCCGATCCACACACCAGCAGCTCGGCTTTGCGAAATGCGAACCAGAGCGCCGGTTCTTCACGGTTTTCGGGCGCGACGTGCGAAGATGCGTAAGCGGTATTCAAAGTAGGGCGGGACCTGTCGGAAATTGGTGGAGCTCGGCTTGGTGCTGTTTGGCACCAGGGGCTCTAAACTACCACAACGGGCACGCATGCTGCTTGCCCTAGCGCTGAACCGCGGCGCTTTGCACCTGCGTGCGGCAACCCTAACCCGGAGGACGTTATGCCACTCGAAACGAACTATTCCTCGCCCACCCCGTCGACGGGGAGCGCCCAGGACGACAGGAGCCCTGTCGGTAATCCAGGCGGTTCAATCCAGAATGCAATGGACGCTTCGCGCACCAAGCTGTCATCCGCCTACGACACCGTACAGCAGCGTTCGAACGAAGCCAGGGAAACGGCTGAACACTTTATTCAGGAGCGTCCGTGGCAGGCCGTGATCTACGCGGCCAGCATCGGTGCAGTGATCGGACTCGTCGCCGGCATGATGCTCGGCGGTGAACGCGACCAGTCCTGGCATCGGCGCTTCTGGTAACTCCGCGGCGGCCTTCGGTCAGGCCGTCAGCTTTTCATCTGCTTCAACTGCCATTGCCAGTTGTGAGCAACGATTGTGTCGAGATCGACAAACCGCGCTTTCCAGCCCAGAACCTCATTGGCGAGTGATGGGTCCGAGACGAGCTGAGCTGGATCGCCGGGGCGTCGCCCCTGAGTGACGACTTTGAAGTCACGTCCCGTCACGCGCTTCGCCGCATCGATCACGTCCTGCACGCTGAAGCCGCGTCCTACCCCGAGATTGAGTGCGCGCGTTTCGCCGCCCTGCATCAGGTAGTCGATCGCGGCGAGATGCGCCTCGCACAAGTCGATCACATGAATGTAATCGCGTATCGCGGTGCCGTCGGGCGTAGGGTAGTCGCGCCCGAACACCTTCACGTCCGGATTGACCCCGGCGGCTGCGCGCAAGACCAGGGGAATCAAGTGCGTGAGCGGGTTGTGCCGCGGACCGAGACGGCCGTTGGGGTCCGCCCCCGCGGCGTTGAAATAACGCAGCGGCACCGATCGTAACCCGTAAGCACTCGAGAAATCCGCCAGGGCATCCTCGACCATCTTCTTCGAGGTGCCATACGGATTCATCGGCTGCCGTGGATGGCGTTCGTCAACCGGCACGTACTGCGGTTCCCCGTACACCGCGGCCGTGGAGGAGAAAATGAAGCGGCGCACCCCGTTGCGTACCATGGCTTCGAGCAAATTCAGGGTGTTGCAGAAGTTGTTGCGGAAGTACTTGCCAGGTTGCGCGACGGACTCCTCGACGCGGATGAACGCCGCGAAGTGCATGACGGCGTCAAAGGAGGCGGTCTGAAAGACCCGGTCCAGCGCAGCGGAATCACCGAGATCGCCGAACTCGTAACGGCCGCCCAGAATCGCGTCCCGGTGACCGGTCGACAGATTGTCGTACGTCGTGACGTCGTGACCGCGCTGCAGGAGCAGATGTACCATGTGCGAGCCGATATAGCCGGCGCCGCCGCAAACGAGGACGTGCATAAGTGATCTGACGTTCGAAAGGAGCTTGCGATTCTAAGGTATCCACGGCATGGTGCTTGCTCAAAGCGCACACTCAGGCCGATCATTGCGGGCGGGCGCGTCCGCGACCATTGAGAGAGCGAAGATGGCAACGATCCAGGAACGGTTCGAAGTTGAACGGCCGGTTGGCATCGTCTACGAAGCGCTGTGCCAGCCGGACGATCTGCTGCGTGCGCTGCCCGGCCTCACGAACATTACGCGTATGTCCGACGATCTTTACCGGATCGCCGTGACGCACGGCGACACGATACGCGAAGTGGATCTCACCGTGACGAACAAGGTCCCGGCGCAGCACGTCGAATGGCGGCTGCTAAACGACACCTGGTCGGCTGCGTTCGATCTCGATTCCGTCGGTCCCGCGCGGACCGGTGTCGCGGTTCGTGCGGAAGGTGTTCCCACGGTCGAGGGTGAAACCGCGCCCGCCAGCATGCTCCAGCAGGGCTTCGATGTCTTCAAGACAGCGCTGCGCTCGCCACACGTCAGAATCCGCACGGCCGCGACGAACGAGTACTACGGCAGCAGCAACGCGCGCCGTTTTGCGAGCGACTGGCGGCCGGGACGCGAAGGGCCGCTCTTCGGCAGGCCCATCGAATATCCGTTCCGCCTGGTGCAGGGTCTGTCGAAGCAGATGGACCGTCTATGGGACCAGATGTGGCGGGGGACTCCGATGTCGCGCCTGACGCAGCTGCCCGGCTTCACGGCGCTCGGCAGTATCCCAGGGGTGGCGTGGAGTCCGAGCGTGGAAGTGTGTGAGCACGACGATCAGGTCCGTGTCTGCATCGATGTACCCGGGGTCGACGAGTCGAACCTGCAGGTGCAGATCGAGCAGGGTTCGCTGATCGTCCGCGGCGAGCGTCACGACGAGCGTGCAGGCGAATCCGGTAACCGCCGCTCCGAAATGCATTACGGTTCTTTCACGCGCAGGGTCCCGCTGCCCGAGGGGGTCGATGCTGACACGGCGCAGGCCGTGCTGCGGAACGGCGTGCTGGAAATCCGCATACCGCTGCACCGGCGCGAACCCCGGCGCGTGCCGGTTCAGCACGTGCCCGGCTGAGCGGTTCAGCTCGTTCGGCGCGCCAACGAGGCGACGTTTGTTCGTCTCCGTCAGGCGTGTCCTGACTGGACATTCGAGTGGAACGATCGACACAGATCAACCTCTGGTATCTGCTGCTCGCGCTGCTCGCGGTGATCTGGCTGCGCGACGTGTGGGTCACCTCGCAAGAGGTCGAGCCGATTGCCTACAGCGAATTTCTGCAGTTGGTTCAGCGCGGCAAGGTGGGCGAGATCACGATTCGCGGCAGCACCATCGCCGGCACGCTCACGGAGCCGTTGCCCAAAGGCGAGAAGAAGTTCATCACCACGCGCGTCGATCCGCAGCTCGCGGACGAGCTTGCCAAGTACAACGTGAAATTCCGCGGCGTCGTCGAGAACACGTTCTTCCGCGACATGCTCTCGTGGATCGTGCCGGCACTCGTTTTCTTCGCTTTGTGGGCGTTCCTGATTCGCAGGATGGCCGAACGGCAGGGCGGATTGGGCGGTGGCTTCATGTCGCTCGGGAAGAGCAAGGCCAAGGTGTATGTGGAGACCGACACGAGGACTACGTTCGCTGACGTTGCCGGTGTGGACGAGGCGAAGGGCGAACTCGAGGAAGTCGTCGGTTTTCTGAAGGACCCGAAGCGTCACAGCCGGCTCGGCGGGCGTGCGCCGAAGGGCGTGCTTCTCGTCGGACCGCCCGGAACCGGGAAGACGCTGCTCGCGCGCGCGGTCGCAGGAGAGGCCGGCGTGCCTTTTCTGTCGATCAACGGTTCCGAATTCGTGGAGATGTTCGTGGGCCTGGGGGCCGCACGGGTCCGCGACCTTTTCGAGCAGGCGCGGTCCAGGGCGCCCGCTATCATTTTCATCGACGAGCTCGACGCGCTGGGTCGCGCGCGCGGCGCCTACGCCGGCGGCGGGCATGATGAGAAAGAGCAGACGCTCAATCAGCTG
>Ga0207701_10008668_pt1 | contig 10042 bp, 6 predicted proteins | sample KBSSwiSSwithPhiX_FD_184294 | JGI IMG/M metagenome (GOLD analysis project Ga0207701, IMG submission 184294) | Switchgrass rhizosphere bulk soil microbial communities from Kellogg Biological Station, Michigan, USA, with PhiX - S5 (SPAdes) (version 2) | ecosystem: Environmental > Terrestrial > Soil...
GACTCGTCGCGGCCGTCTCGGAGGTCAGCGCCAGCAGCATGATCGGCGCTGACGACGGGTTGATCTTGCGGTACGAGGGCATGCCCGGCAGCGCGCTCGGAAGGAGCGATCGCGAAGCGTTGATGGCGGCCTGTACCTCGCGCGCGGCCGAGTCGATGTTCTTGTTGAGATCGAACTGGATGTTGATGCGGGTCGAGCCCTGCGAGCTCTGCGAGCTGATCTCGTTGACGCCGGCGATGGTGCCGAGGGCGCGTTCGAGCGGCGTCGCCACCGACGACGCCATCGTTTCAGGACTGGCGCCGGGCAGGTTCGCCGAGACGAAGATCGCCGGAAAATCCACCTGCGGCAACGGCGACACCGGCAGCATGGTGTAGCCGAGGGCGCCAACCATCACGACCGACAGGCTCAGCAGCGTCGTCGCGACGGGACGGGAAATGAAGGGCGCCGAGAGATTCATGCCGTCACGTCCTTCGCTTCGAGCGGCTGCCTCGAGGAAGACCAGGCTCCCCCGAGGCGATCGAAGAAGAGGTAGATCGCCGGAGTCGTGAACAGGGTCAACACCTGGCTGAGGAGCAGGCCACCGACCATGACCAGGCCGAGCGGCTGTCGCATCTCGGCGCCCGATCCGGTCGAGAGCATGAGCGGCAGCGCGCCGAACAGCGCCGCGAGCGTGGTCATCAGGATCGGCCGGAAGCGCAGCAGGGCCGCCTTGTGGATGGCGTCACGCGGGCTCATCCCCTCGCTGCGCTCCGCGTCGAGGGCGAAGTCGATCATCATGATCGCGTTCTTCTTCACGATGCCGATCAGCAGGATGATGCCGATGACGGCGATCAGGCTGAGATCGGTGCCGGTGAAGAGCAGCGCCAGCAGTGCGCCGACGCCAGCCGACGGCAGCGTCGAGAGAATCGTGATCGGATGGATGTAGCTTTCGTACAGCACGCCGAGGACCACATACATGGTGACAATGGCGGCGAGCACCAGGAACAGGGTGCTGTCGAGCGACGCACGGAATGCCGCGGCGGCCCCCTGGAAGGTCGTCTGAATGCTCGCGGGCATCCCGATCTCGCGCTCCGCCTGCTCGATGGATTCGACGGCGTGGCCGAGCGACGCTCCAGGCGCCAGGTTGAACGACATCGTCACGGCCGGGAACTGCCCGGCGTGATTGACGACCAGCGCGGTGTTGCGGTGCGCGATCGTCGCGATGTTGGAGAGCGGAATCTGCCGGCCATCGGTCGCGGCGACGAAAATCTGCCCGAGCGCTTCGGGGCCGATCTGGAAGCGCGGCGCCACCTCGAGCACGACGCGGTACTGATTGGCCTGGGTATAGATCGTCGAGATCAGGCGCTGGCCGAACGCGTCGTAGAGCGCATCGTCGATGACCGCGACCCGGATACCGAGACGGCTGGCGGCGTCGCGATCGATGTCGAGGAAGGCCTGGAGGCCTTGGTCCTGGAGATCGCTGGCGACGTCGGCGAGGTAGGGCGACTGCTGCAGCCGTTGCACCAGCTTCGGCACCCACTCGCCGAGACGATTCGCGTCGGGATCCTCCAGCGTGAACTGAAACTGCGTGCGGCTGACGCGGTCCTCGATCGTCAGGTCCTGCACCGGCTGCAGGTAGACGGAAATGCCGGGCACGCGGGCGACGCGCTCGTGCAACGCGGCGATGATCTCGGTCGCCGTGCGCGATCGCTCGGCGCGCGGCGCCAGCGTCACCAGCATCCGGCCGCTGTTCAGGGTCGCGTTCCCGCCATCGACGCCGATGAACGAGGACAGGCCCCTGACGTCCGGCTCCTGCAGGATGGCCCTGGCGGCCGCCTGCTGCCGTTCGGCCATGGCCGCGAACGACACCGACTGCGGCGCTTCGGTAATCACCTGGATGGCACCGGTGTCCTGTACCGGAAAAAAGCCCTTGGGCACGATCACGTACAGCCACGCCGTCAACGCGAGCGTCGCGACCGCGACCAGCAGCGTCACAGGCTGATAGCGCAGCGACACGGTCAGCAGGCGGCCGTACCACGCGATCATGCCGTCGAAGAACGCGCCCGTGATGCGATAGAGACGGCCGTGCTCTTCCGCGTGCTCGGCCTTGAGGAGCCGCGCACACATCATCGGCGTCAGCGTGAGCGACACCACCAGCGAGATCAGGATCGACACCGCCAGGGTGATGGCGAACTCGCGGAACAGACGGCCGACGACGTCGGCCATGAAGAGCAGCGGGATCAGCACCGCGATGAGCGAGATGGTGAGCGACACCAGCGTGAAGCCAATCTGCCTGGCGCCCTCGAGCGCCGCCTCCATCGGCGTTGCGCCTTCCTCCAGGTAGCGGGCAATGTTCTCCACCATCACGATCGCGTCGTCGACGACGAAACCGGTGGCGATGGTCAGCGCCATCAGCGTGAGGTTGTTGATCGAAAAGCCCGCGAGATACATCACGCCGAACGTGCCGATCAGCGAGAGCGGGACGACCACGCTCGGGATGATGGTGGCCGAGATGTTGCGCAGGAAGACGAAGGTGACGGCCACGACCAGCGCCACCGCGAATATCAGTTCGTGCTGGACGTCGGTCACCGACGCGCGAATCGTGTTGGTCCGGTCGCTGAGGACCGAGACGGTCAGCGTCGACGGCAGGCTGGCCGTCAGCGTCGGCAGCAGTGCGTTGATGCGATCGACGACGTCGATGACGTTGGCGCCCGGCTGCCGCTGGACGTTCACCAGCACGGCGGGCAGAACGTTGGCCCATGCCCCAAGCCGCGTGTTCTCTGCCCCGTCGACGACGTCGGCGACATCGGACAGTCGCAGCGGGGCGCCCTCCCGATACGCGACGATCAGGTTGCGATACGCGTCAGCCGACCGCAGCTGATCGTTGGCGTCGAGCATGAACGACCGCTCGGGACCATCGAAGTTGCCCTTCGGCTGATTGACGTTGGCGGCCGAGATCACCGCGCGCAGACTCTGGAGGTTCAGGTTGTGAGCCGCCAGCGTCTGGGGGTTGGCCTGGATGCGGACTGCCGGACGCTGACCGCCAGCGAGGCTGACGAGGCCGACGCCCGGCAACTGCGACAGCTTCTGCGCCACCCGCGTGTCGACCAGATCGTACACCTCGGGCAATGGCATGGTCGGCGACGTGATCGCCAGCGTCAGCACCGGAGTATCGGCGGGGTTGACCTTGTTGTAGACCGGCGGCTGGGGCAGGTCGTTGGGCAGAAGGTTGCTGGCCGCGTTGATCGCCGCCTGCACTTCCTGTTCGGCGACCTCTATCGGCTTGTCGAGAGCAAACCGCAGCGTGATGACCGATGCGCCCCCGGAGCTCGTCGACGACATCTGATCCAGGCCTGGCATCTGTCCGAACTGACGCTCGAGCGGCGCCGTGACGGCGCTCGTCATGACCTCGGGGCTCGCGCCGGGGTAGAAGGTCAGAATGCGGATCGTCGGGTAATCGACCTGAGGAAGGGCCGAGACCGGCAGCAGTCGGTAGGCGAGCGCTCCGGACAGGAGCAACGCGCCCATCAACAACGTCGTCGCGACGGGCCGAAGAATGAAAGGACGTGAAATGTTCATTGCCGGCCCCTGCCCGGCTGGGCCGCTGCCCCTGGAGCAGCGTCGCCGCCCGGCCCCTGCCCCCGGCCGCGTCCGCGCCGGCCTGTGGGAATCTCGGTCGACGGCGGCGGGACCGGACCGGTGCCCACGATCTCGACCGCGACGCCTTCTTCCAGTCCATCCACGCCTTCGAGCACGATCCGCTCGCCAGGCTTGACGCCTTCCGTGATGGCGACGCGCTCGCCCTCCGAGACCCCCAGCGTCACCTTACGGATCGTCGCCTTGCCGTCTGGCTTGATGACGAAGACAAAGGTGCCGAAGGGCGCGCGCTGGATCGTGGCGGCCGGTACGATCGTGGCGTCCTGGACCGTCGAGAGTTTCAGGTTGATGTTGACGAACTGATTGGGGAACAGCTTCTCGTCGGTGTTCCGGAAGTTCGCCCGAAGCTTGATCGTGCCGGTCGTCGTGTCGATCTGATTGTCCACCGTTTCGAGCGTGCCCGTGGTGAGCAGGGTGGTTTCGGCGCGGTCCCACGCCTCGACGACCGGGGACTCCTTCGAGCGTAAGGCGTCCAGCACGCGGGGCAGCTCGATCTCGGGGACCGTGAACAGCACGGAGATCGGTTGCATCTGCGTGATGACGACGATGCCATTGGGGTCGCCACTCCGTACGAGGTTGCCGGCGTCGACCTGCCGCAGGCCGAGCCTCCCGGAGATCGGCGCCACGACCTTCGTGAACGACAGCTGAAGCCTGGCGCTGCCGACCTGTGCGTCGTTGGACTGCACCGAGCCCTCGATCTGCTTGACGAGCGATTCCTGCGTCGTGAGCTGCTGCCTCGGGATGAGCTGCCGCTCGAACAGCGACCGGTATTTCTCCAGGTCCTCGTGGGCGTTGGCGAGGCGGGCCTGATTCTCTACCCTTTGCCCCTCCGCCTGCGCCAGGGCGACCTGGTACGACCGCGGGTCGATTTCGGCCAGGACCTGGCCGGCCTTCACGGTCTGGCCTTCGGTGAAGTTCACGCGGACGAGCTCGCCATCCAGGCGGCTCCGCACAATTACGGTATTGACCGGAGTAACGGTACCGAGCGCCTTGAGGACGACCGCGATACTTCGAGTTTCCGCCTGGACCACGCGGACCGGCGGCGTTTCGGCTCCTCGCCCGCCACCTCTGCCACCCGGACCACCTCTGCCGCCCGGTCCACCCCTGCCCCCGGGACCACCCCTGCCGCCCGGACCCATGCCTTGCGGGGCGGGCTGGCCCCTACCGATGTCATAGTGCCAGACGAGAAACGCGCCGCCGAGCAAGATCAAGAGACCGATAACCCATTGGCCCAGGCGCGATCGCCTGGGCGGAGCGTCCTTCGACTTGTGCATGACTGATTCCTGTCCTGCTCCGCTTCACGGGGAATACGACCGTGCGCCGCCTCGTGTGTCATGAGCCACAACTGCACGATCGACGCCGCCACGCAGGAACCAGACGTGCACAGAGAAGGTGCGACGACCATCACGCATGAGGTCAACAAGTCGCATGACGAGCGAGGACGCTCGACAGACGCGCCGACAGGAGTCGGCGCGTCACTACCGCTGAAGGATCTACGCTCTCGGCACCTGCCCGCCAGGCGTCATCGTGTCCACCGCCTGCGGCAGGATCTGCGAGAGCTTTTGCGCCAGGTCCTGCACCGACAATCCGGACTTCGCCGACAGCTGCTGCAGCAAGTCCGGTCCCAGCGCCTGGTGCACCTGATCGGGAGAAATCGACTGGTTGGGACCGGTGCCGACCCAGGAGTTCACGGTGTCGCCAAGCCCGTTCTGCTGGAACTGATTGACCAGCCCCTGCAGCCCGCCGTGCTGCTCGAGGAGGCTGTTCACGACCGACACCATCCCTGCGCCGACTACGCCACCAAGCAGGCCATCGAACAATCCCATGTGCGCCTCCTGCAAACTATCAGAGCGACTATGCCCCGATCCTACTGCGCCAGCGTCACGATGGGGGTACTAATGCGGGTGAGAAGGACTATCGTCGGAACACCTCGAGATGAGCAATCAGCGACCGACGGTGTGGACGCATTCGTAGTAGCCGATGACGGACACGAAGTCGTACGGCCGGCCGGTTGATTCGCAGATTTGCCCCTTATACAGCTCTGTGCGAAGCAGGATTTCCGTGCCGACGAAACGGCCAGTGTCGTCGAAGATCAGGAACGAAAAGCTGGCGGGCCGATCGGCAGGCGGCGGATCTGCGAACGGCGGAAGCCCCTGGTTCGGGTGACTGCAGACCACTCGATTGGGAATTGGCTCGAAACAGGTCCACCCCCGGTTCGTGAGGTCGGACGGGCTCAGGTGTCCCGCCGAAGCTTGAGCGGGAATGTCGGCGTTCGCTCGAACATCCAGGCCGGCGGTTGCCGCGGGAGCGGTGGCGGCTGCTGCTGGTGACACCGGCGTTGGACGCACCGGGTTCGTGCTCTCACCGCAGCCGACGGCAATCGCGATCAGACCCAATGCGGCGACTCTGACGCAGACAGGCAGGAACGGGGAACGTCTTTGCATACTTCTGGCCTCCTGAATGTTTGGGGATTTCCGCTTCCGGGGACTACACGCTCGTGCCCGTCATCGTCGGCGACGGAGCTCGGCCAGATACGTCAGGCCGACGCCGCCGTCCACGCGGCCTGTTCGCAGGTACTGCCGCCACAGCTCTTCTTCGCGATCGCGCGCCGCAGCCTCGTCGCCGCCGTCGGCGTGCGCCATTTCGTGCCAGATCACGACCGCGAGCATCAGGAGATAGGGACCGCCTGACAACTCCGCTTCCCGCAGCGTCGCACCCTCCCGGCGAAGGTAGATGACGCGGCTTCCGGCGGGTACGAAACCGTCAACGTCCTGCATCCGGCGCGCGAAGGCGGGCGGAATCGCCTGGCCGCCGACCACGACGATCCGATCGGGCCGCCTCGGCAGCGCCTCCAGCGCCGCCCGAAACGTTCGGGTGTCGACGTCGCCAACGACTTGTGTGCCGGCAATGACCTGCGAGGAGGTCGGTTCCTTGATGCGTTGGAGCTGCGAGTCCGGAGCGGCGCCCGCCACTCCAGCCAGAGCGATCAGCGACCCCGCACCCGCGCACAGGGAGGTCCGGAGCCACGACGGTTTCGTGTGAGCCATTGGCCACCATCCGGCCGTCACGGTCACCGATTTGTGGCGCTGCCTCAATCGCCACGCGGTGAAACGTCGTACACCGGTAGGTCACCGAAAGGTCACGAAGCTGAAGCCGTTGCATTGCAACGAGTTGGAGTGCTCACAAAAGCGGCGGAGGTTCTCTCGGCGGGGATTACAATCGGGTCCTCGCACACACGCGCGAAGTCATGCACTTACCCGTGCCGGCACACGGCTGGATTCGCTTCGGCCCGTTCGCACTGGATCCGCGCTCCGGGCACCTCCGGAACGGTGACGGGGAGCAGTGCCTGTCCGACCAGCCGCTCGCCCTGTTGAACGCCCTCCTGGAACGGCCCGGCGAGCTGGTCGGACGCGAGGAGCTCGTGAGCAGGCTCTGGCCTCAGGGAACGTTCGTCGACTTCGATCACGGGCTCAACTCGGCGATCAGTCGGCTGCGTGAAGCCTTGGACGATTCGGCGAATGTGCCTCGGTTCATCGAGACGATCCCGCGCCGCGGGTATCGGCTGCTGGTGCCAGTCGAGAGTGTCGTCATGGGAGGCGAGCCGGTTCCAGGTGAACCGGGGGAGCCCGTTCCGGGACCACGCCTCCAGCACGCTGGCGACGCACGACTCGATCTGGAGGAGATTGGGAACGACGCGCACGAGCCGCCGGCGGCCGCCCGACAGCCCCGGCGCGCAGTACCGATCCTCCTGGGTGGAGCTGCCCTGCTTGCAGTCGCCACGGGATGGGCTTCCTGGCTCGAAGCACACCGGCCGGCCGCGCACACGGAGAGCGCGGTCCCCCATCTGGTGCTGAGGATCGAGGGGGAGACGGCCGACAATCTTCGACTTCAGGTGGACAGGTTCTTCACGCCGTTCGCCGTCTCACCCGACGGCACGCGCCTCGTCTTTCGCGCCCGCGGCAACGGACAATCGCAACTCTTTCTGCGTGAGCTGTCCGGGTTCGAAACCAGACCGATTCCGGGTACCGAGCACGCGACGACGCCGTTCTTCTCACCGGACGGCAACTGGATCGGTTTCTGGCGAGCGGAGGATCGCATCCTCCGCAAAGTCTCGCTCGCGGGCGGTTCTCCGATCGAACTTGCTCGGACCGACGTCCCGATCGTTGCGCTCGCGACATCGAACGACGAGATCGTGATCGAAGCCGGCGATCAAAAAGGCGAACTGTGGTCGATCCCCGCGAGCGGAGGCACGCCCAGGGCCATTGACGTCCGGGATCGCTCCGACGGCGAGTTGATTTCACTGCGAGCGCGGGTGCCCGGCAGCAGGGACCTTCTCGTCGCAAGCACTGGTGCCGACGGAACCTGGCTGGATGTGCTGTCGCGTGAGACAGGGAAGAGACGACGATTGCTGCGCGGCGGCAGCAACGTTCTGGCCCGCTACACGGACACGGGTCACCTCGTGTTCTCCGACGGCGACGCGATTCGGGCCGTGCCCGTGAACCAGCGATTCGAGCCCATTGGTGATCCCACTCCTGTCCTGCATGGCATCGATCAAGCCCATCGCCACTCGAACGTGGCGCTCTCCGATAACGGCACGGTGATCTACTTACCGGCCGACCATGTTCGGGAGGCGGAGCTCGTCTGGCTGGATCGCGAGGGAAACGCCACTCCCCAGCCCGGCGGGCGAATGCCGTTTGCCACCGTGGCCCTCTCGCCGAATGGCCGGGAGGTCGCGGGTGATCTCGTCGAAGGAACGAAGGTGCAGGTGTGGGTCTTCGACCTGGAGCGCCGTGCAAAGCGGCTGCTCGTCTCCGAGGGTGACAGCTTTCAGCCAATCTGGAGCCGGGACGGCAGCTTCATCACGTACTGGTCGACGCCTGGCAACAGCTCGGTCTTTCGGAAGCGTGCGGATGGCACTGGCACCGCGGAGTTGCTGATGCGTGGCCGGCGGTCGCTGCAACTGGAGGACTGGTCTCCGGATGGCCGATCGCTGCTGTTCAGCGAGTACACGAGTCGGGGCGACACGGACCTCTGGATCTACTCGAATGGCCAGGCGATGCCATTCCTCTCCAGTCCGTCCAACGAGGGATCGGCGAGGTTTTCTCCCGATGGCCGATTCATCGCGTTCGAGGGGGACGACGGCGGTATCAGCCACGTCTATGTGCAGCCGTTTCCGGGACCCGGCCCTCGGACGGTCATCTCCGCGGACGAGGGGGACTCGCCCGCCTGGCTCGACGACGGGCGGCTCCTGTATCTCAGCGCAAGTCGAATGATGGTCGTCGACGTCCAGACCCATCCGGACCTGCACGTGGGTCAAACGCGGCCGCTCAACGAGCGACGCGTCGACATTCGAGGGCGGCTCATGCCTTCGCCCGACGGGCGTCAGTTTCTGATGCTCTCTCCACGGTCAATGGAAGGGCCGATCGAGCTGCACATCATCCTGAATTGGTTCCAGGAGCTCGAACGGCTGGCCCCGCATCCGCAACACTGACGGGCTCGCTGCAGCGGGTTGCGCTTCCGCCCGCTCTTCAACCTTGCGGCTGATCGGGTGCGCGCCGAATCCAGCGATATGCGGGAATGGAGTTGCGCCAGAAGTACTTTTCCTGGAAAGCGGCTGGTTTGGCCGCGACGTACTGCTTGATCACGGCGACAATCTGGTCTGGTGGGGCCACGCCGTCGCTGTTCGGCCAATCAGTGCCGAAGATCACGCGATCGTCCCCGAATGTCCCGACCAGCCGGTCCAGGCGGTCACGGTAGATCGCGACGTCGAAGGACACCTGCCCATCGATCGGCCGGACGACACTCGAGAGCTTGCAGAAGATCTTCGGACGCTTTCCGAGTTCTGCGAGGAGTCCCTCGTAGGCTTTCTGCTCCGCTGCGGTTGGAATCAATCCCGGCAGGTGATCGAGCACGACTCGTACGTCCGGAACTTTGTCCGTGATCCGCACGATGGCCTCGAGAAGAGCGATCCGGGGATTCGCCGTTTCGAAGACCAGTCCCGCGTCGGCGAGGCGTTTGACGCCAGCCACGAACGTGGCGTTCTCAGCCTGTTTCGTGAGGTCCCGGCCCCAGAGGTTTCCATACCGGATACCCAGGAACAATGAATTCTTGCGATACCGGTCCAGGTATTCGGCAAACTCCGGCTTGTCAGGTTCGAGATTGCCGATCACGCCCACGAGCATGGTGTCGGTCTGCGCCACCTCGAGGACCCAGAGGTTGTCTTCAACCCACGGGCTCGCCTCCACCACGATGGCGCCGACGATACCGAGCGGCCGCGCCAGGGCCCGATAGCGCGGCGGATACGATGGCAGCGTCGGGGCCGTGCTGCCTGGCGGACGCCCACCCGCGTAAGGCGCACCCTGCGGGCGCGTCTGATCGAATAGATGAATGTGGGTGTCGATGATCG
>Ga0207701_10008669_pt1 | contig 10041 bp, 9 predicted proteins | sample KBSSwiSSwithPhiX_FD_184294 | JGI IMG/M metagenome (GOLD analysis project Ga0207701, IMG submission 184294) | Switchgrass rhizosphere bulk soil microbial communities from Kellogg Biological Station, Michigan, USA, with PhiX - S5 (SPAdes) (version 2) | ecosystem: Environmental > Terrestrial > Soil...
GCCAACGCTTCCATCGACGATCGGCGAGGAGCGCCTCACCAATCCGTTCCTCCGCGCGCCGGTTCCGGAGGTGCGTACGGCAGCCGCATCGCATGCGCGGGGGCCGCTTGCAGGCGACGTCGAGACGTTCGCCGCCCTGCGTGCCTGGAAGAACGCCTTCTAGGCCCCGGTTGACGCCCACAGGCGGTGCGCCTACCATGCCCCCGTTTGTTCTGGACGCGCCTCACTACGCGGGTCCCACGGAGAGTTCCCCATGAGATTCCGCAATTGCTACGCCGCACGACACTGATTGCCGCCGCCCTGCTGGCGGCAGGTTGCGCGACCGCGCCCCCGCCCGCGCAGACGCCCGCTCCGCCGCAGCCAGTCGCATCAGAGCCCGAGTCCGATCCGCCGCTCGTGCTGCAGCCGATGACGCTGCGGCCGGTCCCCGTATTCGCGCTGTCCGCAGGCCCCGACCTCGAGCCGTTGCCGCCGCCGGTCGGCGACCTGTGGGAGCGCATCGTCGAAGGCTACGGCATCCCCGACATCGAGGGGCCGCTCGTCGAAAAGTGGGAGCAGTGGTACGCGTCGCGCCCCGACTATGTCGAGCGGATGGTTTCGCGCAGCAGGCGTTACCTCTATCACATCGTGACGGAGGTGTCGGCGCGCCGCATGCCCATGGAAATCGCGCTGCTGCCGATGATCGAGAGCGCGTACAACCCCGTTGCGCTGTCGTCGGCGCGCGCCGCGGGCATCTGGCAATTCATTCCCTCGACCGGCAAACACTACGGGCTCGCGCAGAACTTCTGGTTCGACTCGCGTCGTGACGTGCTCGCCGCGACCGACAAGGCGCTCGAGTACCTGAACAAGCTGCACGACGATTTCGACGACTGGCAGCTGGCGCTCGCCGGCTACAACTGGGGCGAGGGCAACGTCGCGCGCGCGATCGCGAAGAACAAGGCGAAGGGCCTGCCGACGAGCTACGCGGCGCTGTCCATGCCGGCGGAGACCGCCAACTACCTGCCCAAGCTGCAGGCGGTCAAGAACATCGTGCGCGATCCGGAGAAGTACGGGCTCGCGCTGGCGGACATTCCCGACGCGCCGTTCTTCACCGTCGTGAAGGTCACCAAGAAGATGGACACCAAGCACGCGGCGGAGATCTCCGAGCTCTCGCTCGAGGAATTCCTGGCGCTCAATCCGCAGCACAACCGTCCCGTGATCGCGGGTGCCGACGAGCAGTCGATCCTGCTGCCCATCGACAACGCGGAGATTTTCGCGGCCAAGCTCCAGCTCGGCGGCGACCAGCCGCTCGTGTCGTGGCAGGCGTACAGGCTAAAGCCAAACGAGACGCTGCCGCAGGTCGCCGTGCGCTATGGCATGTCGGTGGAGACGCTGCGCGCGGTCAACGGAATCGGATCGCGAGCGGTGGTTCCCGTCGGTCACACGCTGCTCGTGCCCGCGCAGCAGCCGTCGCGCGAGGCCGCGGAGACTCTTACGCACGCCGTGTTCACCACCGTTCCATCGGGCCGGACGTTCTACCACGTCGTGCAGCGCGGTGACACGCTGCAGCGCGTGGCCGCGCGTTACGGCGTCACCGCCGCGGACATCAAGCAGTGGAACGGCATCGTGCACGAGCACGTGCAGACGGGGACGCGCCTGCGGGTGACGAGCGACGTCGTCCCGGTTGCGAAGGTGGGCGGACGCTCGAAGCGCGCGATGGCCACGCGCGGCGCGACGACGACGCGGTCGAGCAAAGTCGCTGCGCAGCCCACGGCCACCAAGCAGCACACGGCCACGAAGCCTCAGCCGGCGAAGCCGTCGAAGACAGCCGCCAAGTCGCAACGCGCGGGATAGACGGTCGCAGAGGCAGGCCGGTCGCATACGCATGCGACTGAACGTCCCGCCAAAAGTAAAACGGGCGACCCTGCTGGATCGCCCGTTTTGGTCCGAAGCAGATATGCGACGAACGTATTCCCGCCGGCTCCTAGAGCTTCTTGGCGGGCTTTTTCTTCGACGTCTTCTTGGCGGCCTTCTTCTTCGGCGCCGCCTTCTTCTTGGCGGCCTTCTTCTTCGGGGCGGCCTTCTTCTTCGTGGTCTTCTTGGCGGCCTTCTTCTTCGCCGCCTTCTTCTTGGCGGGCTTCTTCTTCGTGGTCTTCTTCGCCGCCTTCTTCTTCGTGGTCTTCTTCGCCGCCTTCTTCTTCGTGGTCTTCTTGGCGGCCTTCTTCTTCGGGGCGGCCTTCTTCTTCGCCGGTTTGCGTTTAGCGGCCTTCTTCTTCGGCGCCGAGGGCGCTGCCGCCGGCGTCATCATCGACATCATGTCTGCCATCATCTTTTGTTTCTCCTGTCTGAGTTGCAGTGACTAGTTATGGTTGCTTCTCTTTGTCGCAGACGGTCTTCGGATCGTCGATTTTTTGCTGCAACCACTTGACAAACCGGGTCCACCTGCTGCCTGCATTGTAGCCACGTTTGACAGTTTTGCAAGATTCTGCCGTCGATTCCGACGCTTAGGACACGCAGTGTTGCGATTTCGCAAACACGCATCGCGCGCGTTCGACGTGCGATCGAGAAGCTGCGATGCTCGCTCTACGGCAGCAGCGACTCGTCACGCATGAGGTCCGCGACGTCTTCGCGTCGTCGCACGAGATGCGTCCGGCTGTCGTCGACAATTACCTCGCACGCGCGCGGACGCGAGTTGTAGTTAGAGCTCATCACGTGTCCGTATGCGCCCGCCGCGCCGATGGCGAGGAGGTCGCCGGGCGCGAGCGCGAGATGCCGTCCGTGCGCGAGAAAATCGCCGCTCTCGCAGATCGGGCCGACGATTTCCCACTCCTGCACGCGGCCGGCGCGAGGGCGCACCGCGTCCACCGGATGCCACGCATCGTAGAGGGAAGGACGCAGCAGATCGTTCATCGCGGCGTCGACGATCGCGAAGCTGCGGGTGTCGCCCGGCTTCAGGAATTCCACCCTGGTCAGCAGCACGCCGGCAGCGCCGACGAGACGCCGTCCGGGCTCGAACAGGAGCCGTTCGTCGCGCCCTTCGAAGAGGCTGCGCACCATTTCCGCGTACTCGGAAACGCGCACCGGATGCTCGTCGCGATAGCGGATGCCGAGCCCGCCGCCCAGGTCGACGTGCGACAGCGCTATGCCGTCGCCTCGCAGCGTCTCGACCAGGTCGAGCATCTTGACGACCGCTTCGCGGTACGGCTCGAGCTCCGTGATCTGCGAGCCGATGTGCATGTCGACGCCATGCACGGCAATGTGACGCAGGTCCGCAGCCCGGCGGTAGAGATCGCGCGCGTCGTCGAACGCCACGCCGAACTTGCTGTCCTTGAGGCCCGTCGCGATGTACGGATGCGTCCTGGGATCGACGTCGGGGTTGACGCGCAAGCTGATCGGCGCGCGTTTGCCTGCCTCGGCGGCGACGCCATTGAGCCGGTCGAGCTCCGCTTCCGACTCGACGTTGAAGCAGAGGATTCCGGCGTCGAGCGCCTGGCGCATCTCGCGCTCGGTCTTGCCGACGCCCGAGAACACGACCTTGCGCGGATCTCCGCCCGCGGCGATGACGCGCGCGAGCTCGCCGCCGGAGACGATGTCGAAGCCGCTGCCGAGGCGCGCAAAGAGGCCGAGGATGGCGAGGTTGGAGTTCGCCTTGAGCGCGTAGCAGACGAGGTGATCGACGCCGGCGAACGCGTCGTCGAACTCGCGATACGCGCCTTCCAGCGCCGCACGCGAATACACGTAGCAGGGCGTTCCGAACTCGGCGGCCACCGCGGAAAGCGGAGTGTTCTCGACGTGCAGCTCGCCGTCGCGGTACGCGAATGCCGTCACGGCGCACTGCCGCTCACCGGCTTCTTCTCGGGCTCCAACGGACTGATCGGAGGCGGCGGCGAAGACGGCCCAGGTGCCGGTTGCGGCTGCGTGGTTGCCGGCGCAGCAGGCGTCGGTTGCGCGGCCGGCGGCAAATACAGCGGACCCTTGATGCCGCATGCGCTGCATGCGAGGACCAGGACCGCCGCCAAGTGACGTACCATCATCGGAAAATCGTATCACGCATGACAGCCCCCACGACGGACATGACCGATTCCGAATTCATCGCTTCCGCCGACGCGCTGCTCGCCTCGATCGGGGCCGCGCTCGACGACGCGGTCGACGAGAGCGACGCCGACATCGACTGGAGCCAGAACGACGGCATCCTCACCATCGACTGCGCGGGAAGCGGCAAGGTCATCGTGAACCGCCACGTGCCGAACCGCGAGATCTGGGTCGCGGCGCGTTCCGGAGGCCATCACTTCCGTGCGGACGGCGACCGTTGGGTCGACACGCGCTCGGGCGAGACGCTCGATGCAACGCTGTCCCGGCTTCTGCGCGAGCAGGCCGGCATCGCGATCGACTTCTAGGCGGCGAGCAGCGCCGTCCAGTCTTCGAGCTCGCGCCGCAGCGCGACGTGCCCGGGCATCAGCTCTTCGACCAGCGCCCAGAAGCGCGGCGAGTGATTGAGCTCGATCAGATGCGCCACCTCGTGCGCGACCACGTATTCGGCGAGCGCCGGCGGGAGCTGCACGAGGCGCCAGTTGAGGCGGATCTCGCCGCGTGCGTTGCAGCTCCCCCATTCGCTGCGCGCGTTCGACAGCCGCAGCACGGGTGCTTCGCGGTCGAGCTTTTGGGCGTAGACGGCCGCCCGCGGCGCGACCAGCGTCCACGCCTCGTCGCGCAGCCATGAGCCGACGAGTTGCGCGACCTCCGACTCGTCCTGCGCGCGCGGGTGCAGCACCGTGAGATTGAAGAGGTCTGGCGCGATGCGCGATCGCCGCGCCGGAAACACCTCCAGCGAGAGCTCGCGCCCGCGGTACAGGATGGGGGCACCCGATTTCCACTCGCGCGGCATCACGTCGCGGCGCCGGGCGCGCCACTCCGCGAGCGCCCGCACGATCCACTGCGCGCGCTCGTGCAGCGCCTCCTCGATCTCGGACATCGTCACCCATCGGGGCGCGCGCACGGTGAGCCCCGACAGGTCCACCTCCATGCCGATCGTGCGCCTGCGCGCGCGGATCAGGCGATAGTCGACCGGCTGGCCCGCCAGCGCGATGCTGCGCGCGTGGCCCTCGCGTTGTCGCCGTGCGCGCGCGCCGCCGACGTCGTCGAGCTTGAGGAACGCTCTCGTCATGGCGGCACGCCGAGGCGCGCGACCTCGGCCTCGATCCACGCCTCGACTTCCTTCGACAGCGCGCTGGCGTCCTTCCCCAACGGCGAGATCGGCGCGCCGATGGTCATGCTGATGACGCCCGATCGTTTGCCGAACACCCCCTTGGGCCACACGTAGCCGGCGTTGTGCGCCACCGGGATCACGGGGACGTTCATCGCAATCGCAAGGCGCGCGCCGCCCGTCTTGTATTTCGCCCGCGTGCTTGCGCGAATGCGGGTGCCTTCGGGATAGACGACGATCCAGAAGCCCTGCGCGAAGCGATCGCGGCCCTGCGTAGCGATCTGGTCCATCGCGTCGGTGCCCGACTTGCGGTCGATCGTGATGGGCGACGCGAGCCTGAAGCCCCAGCCGAAGAACGGAATCGACAGGAGCTCCTTCTTGGCCACGAAGGCGAGCGGCGGGAAGTACAGGTTGAGCGCGAGCGTCTCCCACGTCGAGCTGTGCTTGCACATCACGATGTGCGGATGGGCACGCGTGTCGTGCGGGACGTTCTCGAGGCCGGTGACCTGCCAGCGGATGCCGCAGATCGCGCGAGCCCCCATGAGGTTCGTCCGGCACCAGCTCGCGGCGATCTTGTACATCGGAATGCGCGGGATCCAGAACAGGAGCACCATGGTCACCGCGTAGAGCGGTGTGACGACCATCTGGAAGAGCAGGAACAGTAAAGAGCGTATCGCGGAGACCGGTCCGGGGCGGCTCATTTCTCTTCCGCGAGGAGCGCCGACACTGCGAACGCGAGGTCCGGGAAGATCACGGTGTTCTTCGGGAAATTGCCGTCGCGCAACGTCTTCTCGCCCTTTCCGGTCAGCACCAGCATCGGCTGGGCGCCGGCCGCTTCCGCCGCCTGCAGGTCACGCAAAGAGTCGCCGATGCATGGCACTCCCGTCAACTCCGTGTTGAAGCGCTTGCCGATCTCGATCAGCATGCCGGCCTTGGGCTTGCGGCACTCGCACTTGGAATCCGCGGTGTGGGGGCAGAAGAAAATGGCATCGACCCGCGCGCCCGCGTGCGCAAGCGCCTTGTGCATCTTCTCGTGGATCGTGTTCAGCATGCCCATGTCGAACAGGCCGCGACCGATGCCGGATTGGTTGGTCGCGACGACGACGCGGTAGCCCGCGTGGTTGAGGCGCGCGACCGCTTCCACCGATCCCGGCACCGGGCGCCACTCCTCGGGCGACTTGATGAAGTGCTCGCTGTCGTAGTTGATGACGCCGTCGCGGTCGAGGACGATGAGCTTGGCCGAGCGCGTCGGCAGCATGGCGTCGGCGAGCTGGACCATGGCGTCAGGAGGCCAGCTTCGAGATGTCGGCGACGCGGTTCATCGTGCCCGCGACGCCGCGCAGGAGTGCCAGGCGATTCGCGCGGATCGCAGGGTCGTCGGCCATCACCATCACGTCGTCGAAGTAGCGGTCGACCGCGGGCCTGGCCGTCGCGAGGATGCGCAACGCGTTCGTGAAATCGCCGCGCCCGAAGTCGTCCTCGACCTGCGGCGTGAGGCGCTGGAACGTGCGATAGAGATCCTCCTCGGCGCCTTCGGCGAGACGCGCGGGCTCGACCGCGACGGCTGCTTCGCCGCCGCTCTTGCGCAGGATGTTGACGATCCGCTTGTTGGCCGCGGACAGGGCGGCGGACTCGGGAAGCGCCGCGAACGCCTGCACCGCCGCAAGCCGCGCCGGCAAATCGGCGATCGCGTCCGGTCGGGCGTCGAGCACGGCCGCGACCTGGTTCGCCGAATAGCCCTGGTCGCGCAAGTAGCCCCGCAGGCGGTCGTAGATGAAATCGAGGACCGCGTCCTGTGACTTCGCGACGCCCGGCACGGCATTGAACGACGAGAAGGCGAGACCCACGAGCTGCGCAAGCGCTACGGCGTGCTTGCGCTCGATCAGGATGCGCACGACGCCGAGCGCGGCCCGGCGCAGCCCGAACGGGTCCTTGTCGCCCGTCGGCACCTGGCCGATGCCGAACAATCCCGCGAGTGCTTCCAGCTTGTCGGCGAGTGCCACCGCCTGCGCAACGTTCGACTGCGGCAGCTCGCCGCCTGCCGCCTTGGGCCAGTAGTGCTGCTCGATTGCCGCGGCGACGTCCGCAGGCTCGCCGTCGTGCGTGGCGTAGTAGCGGCCCATGAGGCCTTGCAGCTCGGGAAATTCGCCCACCATGTCGGTGACGAGGTCCGCTTTCGCGAGCGCGCCCGCGCGGTCCGCGAGACCCGGGTCCGCGCCGAGCAGCGGCGCGATGCGCAGCGCGAGCAAGCGCAGGCGCTCGACGCGCGCGGCCTGCGTGCCGAGCTTGTTGTGATAGACGATGGTCGCAAGCCTGGGAACGCGCGACTCGAGCTTCTGCTTGCGATCCTGGTCGAAGAAGAACTTGGCGTCGGCGAGCCGCGCTCGCAGCACGCGCTCGTTGCCTGCGACGATCCGCGACGGATCGCGCGTCGGGAGATTGCTCACGACGAGGAAACGGTTGACCAGCTTGCCCGCATCGTCCGCCAATGCGAAGTAGCGCTGGTTGAGCTGCATCGTGAGGATCAGGCATTCCTGAGGCACGGCCAGAAACGCCTCCTCGAACGTGCCCGCGTAGACGACGGGCCATTCGACGAGCGCGGTGACTTCGTCGAGGAGCGCGTCGGGCATGATCGGCGTCGCATTGCCCGCCGCGCCTTCGAGCGCCACCACGATACTCGCGCGACGTGCGGCGAACGACGGCATCACCTTGCCTTCGGCTTCGAGCGTCGGGGCATAGGCTTCCGCATTCTCGAGCTCGAGGGGCTTGTTCGAGAGGAAACGGTGTCCCCGCGTCGTGCGGCCGGCGGTCAAGCCGAGAGCGGTGACGTCGACGACCTGGTGGCCGTGCAACGCGACGAGCCCGTGTGCGGGGCGCACGAACTTCTGGTTGTTGAAGTAGTGGCCCGCGCTCGCGTAGCTCATCACTTTGGGGATGGGCAGGCGGCCGATAGCCTCCTCCAGTGCTTCCTGAAGTCCTCGCGCGAGAGGCTGACCCTTCGCGAGCCTCAGCAGGTAGACGTAGTCCGCCTTGCCGTCGTTGCGGACGACGATCCGGTCCGGCCCATCCTCGGCGTCGAAGGTCGGTGTCGCCAGGTGCGGGCGCCCCAATGCCTCGAGCTTCTTCCTGAATGCCACCGAAACGGATCCGTCGGCGCTCAACGCCACCGCCTTGGGCATCAGCTTCGTCTCGACCGGTTGATCGGGCGACGTATCGGCGACGTCGGGGAGGAACACGGCGAGCCGGCGCGGCGTTGCGAATATCACGGGCGTGGCGGTGTTTCGGAGGTAGTTTCGCGCTGCGAGGGCGTTGGTCAGATCGTTGGCGAATGCCTGACCGAGGCTCTCCAGCGCTTTCGGCGGCAATTCCTCGGTGAGGAGCTCGACGAGCAGATTCATCGCGCTCACTGGACTGCCCTCCGCGCTATGCGCTTCGGGGCCAATTCGCGCTTGGGGCGGCCCTGCGCGCTCATGCGACCGAGTCCTTGCGCAACTCCGGCGGCAGCATCGGGAATCCGAGCGCTTCGCGCGACTCGACGTAGCCCTGCGCCACGAGCCGCGACAGCGTGCGAATGCGGCCGATGTACGCCGCGCGCTCGGTGACCGAGATCGCGCCGCGCGCGTCGAGCAGGTTGAACGTGTGCGCGGCCTTCAGGATCATCTCGTAGCCCGGCAGCGGCAGCTTCGCGTCGAGCAGGCGCGTAGCTTCCGACTCGTAGAACGAGAAGAGCTCGAAGAGCTTGGGCGCGTTCGAGTGCTCGAAGTTGTAGGTCGACTGCTCGACCTCGTTCTGGTGGAACACGTCGCCGTAGCGCAGCGTGCGCTTGCGGCCGTTCTCCTCCGACTCGGTGAACACGAGGTCGAACACGTTCTCCTTGTCCTGCAGGTACATGCAAAGGCGCTCGAGCCCGTATGTGATCTCGCCGGTGATGGGGTTGCAATCGAGGCCGCCCACTTGCTGGAAGTACGTGAACTGCGTGATCTCCATGCCGTTCATCCACACTTCCCACCCGAGGCCCCACGCGCCGAGCGTGGGATTCTCCCAATCGTCCTCGACGAAGCGCACGTCGTTGCGCGTCAGGTCGAAGCCCAGCGCCTCGAGCGATCCCAGATACAGGTCGAGTATGTCGGGCGGCGATGGCTTCAGCACCACCTGGTACTGGTAGTAGTGCTGCATGCGGTTCGGATTCTCGCCGTACCGGCCGTCTTTCGGCCTGCGCGACGGCTGCACGTACGCCGCGCGCCAGGGCTCCGGGCCGAGCGCGCGCAGGAACGTGGCGGTGTGCGACGTGCCGGCGCCGACCTCCATGTCGTAGGGCTGCAGGAGCGCGCAGCCCTGTCTGCCCCAATAGTCCATGAGGCGCAGGATGACGTTTTGAAACGTGATCATTGCAAGGCGCGGCGCGGGCAATGCCGCTAACTTCTTGAAACTGCGAATTTTACGGGGTTTCGCGAGCGGCTGCGCGGCGCCTCGCGAAAACGGCCGGCACGACGATGAGCAGAAGCGAAAGCGCAACAGCGGGCCAGTCGGCAACGACGAGATAGGGTGTCTCCCCTGCGCGTCCCGCGATCTCGACCTCGAGCACGCCGGAGACGAACCACGGCAGCGTCGCCAACGTCGTCCCATCGTGCGCGATCGCCGACGTGATGCCGGTGTTGGTCGCGCGCAGCATCGGGCGCCCGGTCTCGAGCGCGCGCATGGCGGAAATCTGATTGTGCTGGCGTGCCGCGACCGAGCGACCGTACCACGCGTCGTTGGTCACGTTCACGAGCAGCGTCGCGTTGCGCGCGGACGGGATGAGCTCCGCTCCGAACGCGTCCTCGTAGCAGATGTTCACCGCGAGGCGTTGTCCGGCGGCG
>Ga0207701_10008672_pt1 | contig 10039 bp, 8 predicted proteins | sample KBSSwiSSwithPhiX_FD_184294 | JGI IMG/M metagenome (GOLD analysis project Ga0207701, IMG submission 184294) | Switchgrass rhizosphere bulk soil microbial communities from Kellogg Biological Station, Michigan, USA, with PhiX - S5 (SPAdes) (version 2) | ecosystem: Environmental > Terrestrial > Soil...
TCGGCTGGCCGCCGGTGTCGCCCCCGGACTGGTCGAGGTGGGGTGAACGACGGATCAGAAGTGCAGGGTGACTCCGCCGACCACGCGCGCCCCGTGCCGCAGGTCCGCTCCTTGCCTTCTGTCCAGCGAGCCCCGGCCGCGGCGCCGGGTGCAGAACACGGAGGATGCTGTGACGGTCAGAATCACGCCATACGACAAGTCGAACCCGCCAGGAAAACTCGCAGACGCGGAGCTGCATTTCGAGGAAGGCCCGCTCGCCGGGCTGAAGATCATCGGCTTCGCGGTGTGGGAGCGGCGCACCGGCGATGGCCGCAACGTCACGTTTCCGGCGCGGCAATACACCGTCAATGGCGAACGCCGCAGCTACTGTCTGCTGCGGCCGATCAGCGACTCGACGGCGCAGAACCCGGTCCGCGATCTCATTCTGCAGGCCTACGCCGACCACGAAGAGCAGGCGGCCGTTGCGTCCTAGCCGGCCGTGGCGGAACTCGGCACGGTCTGGAGTCGCGGAGAAATTCACACAGAGACAGGGACCGTTCCTCGCCGGCGGCAACTGGCTTTCACCCAGGGCTGCCAGACGGCTGGCGGTTGCGGCGACGACGCGCCACCGCACGCCGTCGGTCAGGGCGCTTCGATCAGGGCAGGACGGGCAGCAGACGCGCGTTCTCCTGCTGCCGCTTCGGTGGCAGCGTCCACTCCTCGCGCATCGACTTGTCGAATTCGGCGCGGTAGAAGTTCGCCTTCAATCCGCCGTCGATGATGTCCCAGGGAAGCTTTGGATCCTGCGAGCGGTCACGGAACACGAAGAAATCAGCGTCAACGCCCGACTCCTTGACCGCCGCCCGCCATTGACCGCCGTTGCGCTCCGCCGCCTCGATCGCCGGGGCGACACGGCGGTCGCCGAGCGAGAGCAGCGCCTGGTAGAACGAGTGCCGCTCCGACTTCATGTTGAAGTAGACGTTGTCGATGCCGGCCATCAGCGCACGCATGCGTTTGAGCTTGCGCTCGATCGAGACGTCCGCCTCCATCGGCAGCCACTGATACGCCGTCCCCGGTTTCGGCACCAGCGGGTTGACGCTGCCGACAATCCGCCCGACCTGTCCGCGCGGCCGCGCGTGGCGGAGCATGATTTCGCGCAGCTGGTCGGTGAGATCGCGAATCGCAACCAGATCGTCGTCGGTTTCAGTGGGGAGGCCGATCATGAAGTAGAGCTTCAGGTTGTCGAACCCGTGCTCGAAGATCATCTCGGCGGCGTGAAGGATCTCGTCGTTGGTCACCGTCTTGTTGATCACGCGGCGGAGGCGATCCGACCCGGTTTCCGGGGCGATGGTGATCGATCGCTCGCCGCTCGCGCGCAGCAGTCGCAGAATCGCCGGCGTCAGATCGTCGAGGCGCAGCGACGCCGGACTGATGCTGTAGCCCATCTCGACCAGCCGCGTGAGGATGTGCTCGATGTCGGGATGATCGCAGAGCGCGATCGACACCAGCCCGGCACGGGACGAATATGCCCGGGCGGCTTCCGCCATCTCCAGGATGCGCTCGGTGGGGAACGCGCGCACCGGCAGGTAGTTGTAACCGGCCCAGCAGAAGCGGCACAGATTGGCACAGCCGCGAACGATCTCGATCAGGAACCTCGACCCGAGCTCCGTCTCCGGCGTGAAGATCGTCGTGGCCGGCGGATCGACCGCCTCCGTCGTGCGCAGGGCAGCCTTTCGCACCACCGGCGGTGCGCCCGTACCCGCTTTCGGCGTGACTGCCGCGATGCGCCCGTCTTCCATGTAGTCCACGTCGTAGAACGACGGCACATAAAAACCGCGCTCACCAGCAAGCCGCCGCAACAGGTCGTCGCGGTCCGAGGCGGTGGTGAACGCCTGCAGGAGCGGCGGAATGAGCGCTTCCCCCTCTCCCGCCGCAATGACATCGGCAAACAGCGCCAGCGGTTCGGGATTCACGAAGGTCACCGCTCCGCCGATCATGACGAGCGGATGATGGTGCGTCCGTGCCTCCGCGCGCGGCGGCACGCCCGCCAGCCGCAGCATCGTCACCACGTTGGTGTAGTCCCATTCGAACGATACCGAGAACGCGAAGATGTCGAAGTCGGCGACCGGCGTCTGCGACTCGATGGTCAGCAGCGGTCCGCCCGCCGCCAGCTGGGCGACGACTTCGCTCTTGGGTGGCAGGAACACCCGCTCACAGACGATGCCCGGCTCGGCGTTGAACAGCTTGTAGACCGTCTGCAGGCCGAGATTCGACATCCCGACGAAGTAGGTGTTCGGAAACGCCAGCGCCACGCGCAGCTTGCCGCCGTGCGGTTTGCGGACGTAACCGACTTCGCGGGCCAGAAGCTCCCGCGCACGTTCGCGCAGCTGCCATTCGTTCATCGGGACAAGAGATGCTGACCGGCGTGTCGGACGGACGGGCGGCCGCCAGAAGGACGTGCGCGTGACGCGAAAACAGCTGGCGGGACTCGAGTCCGGACGTCAACTCGTCCGCGAACTGCGACTCACCCGCCGCCGCTCGCGCGTGCCCTGGGTATTCCTAGTGTACCACCGCCGTGAGGGGCGGTGGAGCGCGCACGCCCGGGCCGGGGAGGCCGGGCGTACCCTCTGCTCGCAGGGATCACGCACGACGAGCGCCGCCGGGTGGCGGACAGCTCTCGTGGCGCGCATACCGTCGCGTCGCTGAGCGCGGAGTTCCCGCCTCAGCTCTGGCGGCGGAGAAACGCCGGGACATCGAGCGGCGACTCGAATGCCGCGTTGTCCGCGACGCGTGTGGCCCCGCCTCCGCCCGCGGCCGCCATCGGCAGCGACAGATCGAGTGCCGGTCGGCGGTTGACGGTCAGCGACGGCGCTCCGTATGGTGCCTGGCCAAGCGCATTCACGACGGCAGGCGCGGCTGCCGGGACCGCCGTGGCCGGTGCCGCTGCGGCTGCAGCCGCTTCCGCGGCTCGTGCATTCAGATGGGCCGTATAGCTGGACAGGTCAACCGGTGTCGGCAGCGCCGACGTGTGCACACCGCGCCCCGCCCCTTTCCGATCGAAGCCGGTCGCGATGACGGTGATCTTCACCTTCCCGGTCAGGCTCGGATCCACGACGGCGCCGAAGATGATGTTCGCGTCCTCGTGCGCCGCCTCCTGAATCACGCATGACGCTTCGTTCACCTCGAGCAGCGACAGGTCCGGGCCGCCGGTGATGTTGATGATCACACCGCGGGCGCCGTTGACGGAGCTGTCCTCGAGCAGCGGGCTCGCGATCGCCTTCTGCGCGGCCTGCATCGCGCGGTTGTCACCCTCGGCCGATCCGGTTCCCATCATCGCCACGCCCATGCCCGACATGATCGTCTTGACGTCGGCGAAATCGAGATTGATCAGGCCGGGAACCAGGATCAGATCGGAGATGCCCTGAATGGCTTGACGCAGCACGTCGTCGGCCATGACGAAGGCTTCGTTGAGCGTCGTCCGCCGATCGATGATCGAGAGCAGGCGCTCGTTCGGAATGGTGATGACGGTGTCGACGCACTCGCGCAGCGACTCGAGTCCGGCCTCGGCCTGAATCGCGCGTTTCTTGCCCTCGAAGCGGAACGGCTTGGTGACCACGGCGATGGTGAGGGCGCCAAGCTCGCTCGCGAGGCTGGCGATGACCGGCGCCGCGCCGGTGCCGGTGCCACCGCCGAGACCGGTGGTCACAAAGATCATGTCGGCGCCCGACAGCGACTGAATCAGATTGTCGGTGTCCTCGAGCGCCGCCTGTCGCCCGATGTTCGGATCGGCACCGGCGCCGAGGCCCTTTGTCAGCTTGTGGCCGATCTGGATCTTCACGCCGGCCTTGTTGTGATCCAGTGCCTGCAGATCGGTGTTGGCGACGATGAACTCGACGCCGTTGAGACCGACATCGACCATCCGGTTCACGGCGTTGCCACCGCCGCCGCCGACGCCGACCACCTTGATCTTCGCCCCGCGGCGAGCCTCGGGATCGAGCGTCAATCGCAGCTTGTCTGCCTCGCGCCCATTGAGTTCCCTCATGCCAGACCTCCTGTTTCCACAGCCTTAGAAGAATTCCTTGAAGATGCCGCGCAGCCGAACGGCTGCGCGTCCAAATGCCCCGGCGCCCCCGCGCGACGGTTCGGGCGCACGATTCCGATGTGCGTAGAGCACCAGACCGACCGGTGTGGCGAACACCGGACTGTTCACGTGGTCTGACAACCCGCCGGCGCCCAGCGGACAGCCGCGACGGATCGGCAGATCGAAGATCTGCTCCGCGATCTCCGGCATGCCCTCGAGAATCGAGCCGCCGCCGGTCAGGACGATGCCGGAGTTGAGCGACTTCTCGTAACCGGCGCGGCGTATTTCGTCCCAAATCAGGTGAAAGATCTCCTCGGCGCGCGGCTGCAGAATCTCCGACAGGATGCGCCGCGCCATCAGCCGCGGCTTGCGCCCGCCGACGCTCGCCACCTCGATGGTTTCCTCCTCGTCCACCATCGACGACAGCGCGCACCCGTTCTTCCGCTTCACTTTCTCCGCATCCGGGATCGGCGTGCGCAGGCCGACCGCGATGTCGTTGGTGAAGTGGTCGCCACCCACGGCCACGACGCCGGTATGCCAGAGGCTGCCGCGCTCGAAGATCGCCAGATCCGCAGTGCCGCCGCCGATGTCCACGAGCGCGACGCCGAGCTCCTTCTCGTCCTGCGTCAGTACCGCCTCAGCAGCCGCCAGCTGCTCGATGACCGTGTCGATGACGTTGACGCCGGCGCGATTGACGCAGGCCACGATGTTCTGCGTCGATGACACCGCCCCGGTGATCACGTGCACGTTCACCTCGAGCCTGGCGCCGGTCATGCCGACGGGCGCACCGATGCCGTCCTGCTCGTCGACGACGAAATCCTGCGGCAGCACGTGCAGGATTTCGCGGCCGGCCGGCAGGCCCACGGCCTTCGCCGCATCGATGGCGCGCCGCACGTCGTCGCGGGTGATCTCCCGGTTCTTCCCGGCGACCGCGATGACACCGCGGCTGTTGAAGCCTTTCGCGTGCGGCCCCGACAGCGCGAGGTGGACGGCGTCGATCTCGATGCCGGCCATGAGCTCGGCCTCCTCGATCGCCTTCTTGATCGACTCGACCGCGGCCTCGAGATTGACCACGACGCCGCGCTTGATGCCGCGCGACTCGGCGACACCGATCCCGACGATGTCGAGGCCGCCGGAATCGAGCGCCTCGCCCACCACGCAGCACACCGTGGAAGTGCCGACGTCCAGACCGACGATGTACCGCTCTCTACGCGCCACTGGGCACTCTCCTCATGACCGGCTCCACCGGACCGTCAGTCACTTCTTGCCTCCGCGTCGCGGTGCCGCCACGTGTTCCTGATGCCGCGGCAGCACGAACACCCGATCGTCGAAGCGCATGTTGACGGAGTCGATGTCGGGGACCCGCTCACGCAGCGCCGCCGCCAGCTCCACGTACGACTGCAGCCGCTCGACAAACCGCTCGGCGCCGACGTGCACCAGCACGGAATCGTCGAGCACGAGCACCACGTCACGGCGATCGCTCACGTCAATCTGTGAGACGCGCTTCGTAAGATCGCCGCGCGGCTGCAGCGCGGTGAGCACCCGTCGGGCCAGCGCAAAGCGCTCCGGATCGATGAGCAGGCCGTCGACAGGACCCAGCCCGTCGACGATCGGAAGATCGAACTCGGCGTAATCGGGGCCGAAGTAGTCGATGATGTCGCCCGTCTGGTCGAGGAGACGGACGTCCTCGCCGATGCGGCCGAGCGCGACCACGCGCCGCTCCGTGAGTCCGACAGCCACCGCGGCGGGAAACACGCGCCTGATCTCGGCGTCCGCGACCCACTTCGATTCGTGCAGCAGCCGCTGACGCGACGCCTCGATGTCGGCGGTGAGCACGTTGGCGCCGATCAGCTCGCCGAGGAGCATGTGCACCTCGCCCGTCGACATGCGCATGTTGCCACTGACCGCGATTCGTCGAATCGTCAGGCGTTTCGAGGACAGCGCATAGCCGGCCACGGCGAAGACGCCGAAGGCGAGCACGACGACGATCGCCGTCCCGGTAAGGAGCCTGAGCCACCGCGACCGCCACGGCGTGTGGCGTGTCGGGCGCACGTGCGCACGGCGGAAGCGCTTGTCTGCTGGAGCGCTCACCGGCATCAGCGCATCGCCTCCGGTTCGCCCAACGCATCCTTGAGCCGCGCGGGCAGCGTGCCAACGGATCCGGCGCCCAGCGTGATCACGACGTCACCGGGCCTCAGCGTTCCCACCACCTGCGGCACCACCGTGTCGAGACGCTCGATCAGGCGCACCGGCCGTCCGGATCCGCGCCGGATCGATTCGGCGAGCGCCGCAGCGGTCACTCCCGGAATGGCATCCTCGCCGGCGGCGTAGATGCCGGTCAGTACGATCTCGTCGGCCTCCTTCAGCGCCGGGCCGAAATCGTCGAACAGCTGCTGCGTGCGGCTGTAGCGGTGCGGCTGAAAGATGACGACCAGGCGGCGATCGAACGTCGCACGGGCCGCCGCCAGCACCGCAGCAATCTCGGTCGGATGGTGGCCGTAGTCGTCGACGATGAGCACGCCGCGCACCTCGCCATGTCGCTCGAACCGCCGCTCGGCCCCGTGAAACGTCTTCAACGCGTCGGCAACGTGCTGAAATCCGACGCCCACTCGCTCCCCGACGGCCACGGCGGCCAGGGCGTTCTGCAGGTTGTGCCGGCCCGGCACGCTGAGCTCGAGCAGCCCGAGCGGCTCCTCTGTCTCGGCCCCCCGGCGTCGAACGGTGCAGCGGCCGCCGAACGCGCCGAGCTCCACGTCGATGCCACGGACGGCGGCGGTTTCGTCGAATCCGTAGGTCACGACCTGGCGCGTCATGCGTGGCAGCACGGCGACCACGTTCGAGTCATCGGCACAGGCGACGACGCTGCCGTAGAACGGCACCTTGTTGGCGAACTCGACAAAGGCCGCCTGCAGATCCTCGATCGTGCCGTAGCTCTCCATGTGTTCGTGATCGATGTTGGTGATGACGGCAATGGACGGCCACAGCATCAGGAACGACCGGTCGCTCTCATCGGCCTCCGCCACGAGATAGTCGCTGCGTCCGAGCCGCGCATTGCTGCCGAACGCACTCAATCTGCCGCCAATCACCGCCGTCGGATCGAGACCGGCCCGCTCCAGCACCATCGCCACCATCGAGGTCGTCGTCGTCTTGCCGTGTGATCCGGCGACGGCGATCGAAAACCGCAGCCGCATCAATTCGGCGAGCATCTCGGCGCGCGGAATGACCGGAATACCGCGGCGGCGCGCTTCGGCCAGCTCCGGGTTGGCCGGCCGCACCGCCGACGAGAACACGACGACATCCGCGTCGGCGGCGTGCGCCGCCGCGTGCCCTTCATGGATGGCGACGCCGAGCGAGGCGAGCCGATCGGTGATTGCCGATCGCCGCGCATCCGAGCCGCTCACCGCATAGCCGAGATTGGCCAGCAGCTCGGCGATGCCGCTCATGCCGATGCCGCCAATCCCGACGAAATGCACGCGTCGCGTGCGTCCCAGCATCACGTCATCTCACCAATGTCGCCGCACCGATCACGCCGCACCCGCCAGCGCGAGGATGCGATCGACGATCAGACGCGCGGCGTCCGGCCGTGCCCTGCCGCGGGCGGCGGCGGCCATGCGCCGGCGCTCATCCGCGTCGGTCGCCAGTGCAATCAGTTCCGATGCGAGCCTGTCTCCGGTCAGCTCGCGCTGCTCGATCATCCGGGCCGCGCCGCCACTGACCAGCGCCATCGCGTTCCGGCGCTGGTGATCGTCGGTCGCGGTCGGCAACGGGACGAGAATCGACGGCCGCCCCGCGGCGGTCAGCTCTGCGAGCGTGGTCGCACCCGCCCGGCAGACGACGAGATCGGCGTTTCTCATTTCTCCGTCCATCGCGAAGAGAAACGGTTCGACTCTGGCGGAGAGACCGGCGCGCGCGTACCCTTCGCGGACCATCCCCAGATCCCGTTCTCCTGTCTGATGCGTGAGCGCCAGGCCTGGTGTGGCTGCAGCCAGCCTGGACGCTGCCTCCACCATGGCCACGTTGATCGCGTGCGCGCCCTGAGAGCCGCCAAAGACTAGGACTCGTGCCGCACCGGACGGCGGCTGTAACTGCTCATCGTTCCCTCCACTCAGCGCCTCGTGCGATTCGACGAAGAACCCGGACCTGACCGGGTTACCCGACATGAACGCCCTGTCGCCGAAGAATGCGACGCTTTCTTCATAGGTCACCGCGGCAGCGTCGACGATTCGCGCGAGCGTACGGTTCGTCAGCCCGGGCATGGCGTTCTGCTCCATGAGCAGCGTCGGTATCCGCCGCAGCGCGGCGAGCGCCACGATCGGTCCCGAGCTGTAGCCACCGACCCCCACCACCACCGCCGGCCGCCGCCGCGAGAGGACCTGCCAGGCATCGATCGCGCTCAGCGGCAGCAGCGCCGCTCCCCGCAGAAGCGCCGGCAGCGACTTGCCCTTGAGCCCCGCGCTGCGGATGACGTCGAGCGTGAAACCCTCCCTCGGAACGACGCGCGCCTCGATGCCCGCCGCCGTACCGGCAAACGTCACCGCGGCATCGGGCCGCCGTCGCAGCAGCTCGCGCGCAACGGCGATACCGGGATACAGATGTCCACCCGTTCCACCCCCGGCGATCAGCACTGACACCGCCACTCACTTCACCCATGACGTTCGCGCGCCACTGAATCCCACCCGAGTCGCTGACCTGCTCCTCATGCGTCCACGTGGTTCGTCGAGTGCTGCGAGATGTTGAGGAGGATGCCGATGCCCAGCAGACTGACGATGAGTGACGACCCGCCGGCACTGACGAGCGGCAGCGGAATCCCCTTCGTCGGCAACAGGCTGAGCACCACGCTGATGTTGATGAGCGCCTGCGCACAAATCATGGTGGTGAGACCGAGCGCCACGAAGGCACCGAACTGATCCTCCGCACGCATCGCAATCCGCAGCCCGCGCCAGGCAATGACGCAGAAACAGATCAGCACGCCGGTCGCACCGATGATCCCGAGCTCCTCGCTGATGACGGCGTAGATGAAGTCGGTGTGCGACTCGGGCAGGTAGAACATCTTCTGCAGCCCGTTGGTCAACCCGAGACCAAAGATGCCACCGCTACCGACCGCGATCACCGACTGTTTCGCCTGGTAGCCATACTTGCCTGTGGGATCGGCGTCCGGATTAATAAACGCCACGATGCGGCCAACCCGATACCCTTCGCTGACGGCGAGAAAGAAGAGGATAGGAAGTCCCGCGAACGCGGCGCCGATCAGATAGCGGTAGTTCAAACCGGCGGCGAAGAGCATCACGACGACCATCAGCATCAGCGACGCCGCGGTACCGAAGTCCGGTTCCTTGTAGATCAGCAGCGCCGTGGGGAGGACGACGACAGCAATCGGAAGGATCGAGTAGCGCACCTCGTTGATGCGGTGCATACGACGTTCGAGGATCATGGCGGTGAAAATCGCGCAGGCGATCTTCGCGAACTCCGACGGCTGGATGCCGAGTACACCGATATTGAGCCAGCGGGTGGCGCCGCCTCTCGGTGTGCCGAACAACAGCACATAGACCAGCGCCAGTCCAATGATGCCGAGCAGACCGTACACCAGCAGCTCATTCCGATATGCGCGGTAGTCGATACGCATCGCGATCGCGAGACCGGCCACACCGAGCACCGCCCAGAGCGCCTGCCGCGTCATGAAGTAGTAGCTTTCATCCAGCTTGTAGATGGCGATGGCGGCCGAGGCGCTGTACACCATGACGACGCTGGTGCACACGAGCAGCAACGCGGCGATGAACAGGACTTTGTCGGATTTGAGCTTTCGTGCCACGTCGTCACGTCTTCCTGCCGGCGTCGTGAAGGCCGACGGCTTCGTTCGTTCGCGTATCGTTCTTCCGCCGCGCCCGGACGGATTCAGCCGGCGGCTCGAGCCCGGCTGCCGCCCGTCGCGGGCCATGCGAGCGGTCAGCAGTCATCAGCTGGCGCGTGGAATGAGACACC
>Ga0207701_10008673_pt1 | contig 10039 bp, 11 predicted proteins | sample KBSSwiSSwithPhiX_FD_184294 | JGI IMG/M metagenome (GOLD analysis project Ga0207701, IMG submission 184294) | Switchgrass rhizosphere bulk soil microbial communities from Kellogg Biological Station, Michigan, USA, with PhiX - S5 (SPAdes) (version 2) | ecosystem: Environmental > Terrestrial >...
CGGGCCGACTGCCAGTACGTGCTGGAGCACCTGGATCAGCTGGTCGTGAAGGCCGTCGACGAGGCGGGCGGCTACGGCATGCTGATGGGCCCGCAGGCCAGCGCCGCCGAGCGCGAGGAGTTCCGCGCGCGCATCGTCGCCGACCCGCGCAAGTACATCGCCCAGCACCGCATCGAGCTGTCGACCTGCCCGACCTGGATCGCCGCCGACCGGCGCCTGGAACCGCGGCGCATCGACCTGCGCCCGTACGTCGTCACCGGCAAGAACGGCAGCTGGGTCCTGCCCGGCGGGCTGACCCGCGTCGCGCTGCGTGCCGGCTCGTACGTCGTCAACTCGAGTCAGGGCGGCGGGTCGAAGGACACCTGGGTACAGGCGGACGCCGCGTCGTGATCTCGCGCGTCGCCGATCACTGCTTCTGGGTCGGGCGGTACATCGAACGGGCCGAGAGCACCGCCCGCCTGCTGCAGGTCACCCGCGCGCTCGCGTTCGACGCCGAGCTGCCGCCCCTGCACTGCTGGCGGCCGCTCATGATCGTGTCGGGACAGTTCCCCGAATTCTCCGGGCACTTCGGAGCGAACGCCGCCGGCAACGGCGACATCGTGCAGCGCTACATGACCTGGGCGGAGGAGAACCCCGTCTCGATCCGGACGTCGGTCCGGTCGGCCCGCGAGGGCGCGCGGTCGATCCGCGAGGTGCTGGGCCACGAGATCTGGCAGGCGACCAACGAGCTGTACCTGTGGTTCGCCAGCGAGGAGGCATCGGCGGCGTACGTCCACGACCGCGACGAGGTGTACCGCAACATCCGCCGCGGCACCCAGCTGTGCCTGGGCCTGGTGCGCAGCACGATGCTGCACGACGATGCGATGGACTTCCTGTGGCTGGGCGTGCTGCTGGAACGGATCGGTCAGACGGCGCGCATCCTGGACATGCACCACCACATCCAGGGCGCCGCGGAAGGACAGCAGCCCTTGCTGCAGACAGCCCTGTGGCTGTCGCTGCTACGCGCCTGCTCCGGGTTCGAGGCCTACATGCGCCGCGAGCAGGGGCGCGTCAGCCGCGAGGCCGCCGTCTCGTTCCTGCTGTTCGAGGCGCGCTTCCCGCGCTCGCTCCGCTACTGCGTCCGGTCGGCGCTGGCGCTCGCCCGCCGGTTGGATCCAGACGCCAAGGGCGCCGTCACGGCGGCGCGCACGCGGCTCGACGCGCTGGACCGGTGGCTGGACACGCAGGAGGCGAAGGACATCCCTCTGACCGTGCACGCGCTGCTGACCCACGTCGTCGACGAGGCGAGCACCGCCTGCCACGAGCTGCAACAAGGCGTCGAGGGCGCGACCACCGTCGCCGTTCGCCTCCAGAAGGAAGTCGCCCAGTAACCCAGCGCCCGTCGAGGCCTCGCACCTCGACGGGCGTACGCGCGAAAACAATTTTCCTGTTGGAAAAACGCCGGAAACAGTCGCGGCCCTATCCTGCTGATATGGCGGCAGCGAAGACATTGGGCGTTCAAGTCCACGACGCTGGCGATCGCGCGCTGGACGGCATCTTCCGACTCATCGCGCTGGGCGACGAGGATCGCGCGCTGGAAGAGGTGCTGACGTCGATGTGCGCCGACGTCGCCGACATCGCGCGGGCGAACGTCGCCAGCATCTACGTGCGTGACGAGCGAGAGGACGGCCTGCGGTTCACGATGCGTGGCAACGTCGGCTTCCCGCCCGAGGCGATCGGCCGCGTGCACCTGCGCCCGGGCGAGGGCATCACGGGCTTCGCCGCCGAACGGATGCGGCCCGTCTCGGTCGCGGTCGGCAAGCAGGACCGTCACTTCAAGTACATCTCGGGCCTCGGCGAGGAGAAGTACCCCGCCCTTCTGGCGGTGCCGATCCTGCGCGGCGGGCTCACCGCCGGCGTGCTCGTCCTGCAGCGGGGCGTCGAGCGGGCCTTCTCCGACGGCGAGGTGGTGCTGGCGACCGCGCTGGCCGCCGTCATCAACCACGCGATCGAGCGCGGCGAGGAACGCGAGCGCCGCCAGGCGGGCAGCAGCGCGCGGCGCGCGGTGCGCCTGTCCGGGACGTCGGTCCTCGGCGGCGCCGCGATGGGCCGGGCCGAGTTCCTGCCGACGCTGTCGGCGCTGACGGGCGGCGCCCCTGGCGAGCCCACGACGCCCGGGAAGATCGAAGCGACGGTCGAGCGCCTGCAAGCCGAGCTGCGCAAGGCGGCGCCGCACGCCCGCGAAGCGGCGGCGACCGAGATGCGCGGGCTGTCGCTGATCCTCGAGGACCGGCGGTTCCGTGACGGTCTGGCGCAGGGTTGCGCCGCGGCGGAGCCGCTGAAGGCGCTGTCCGCCCTGGCACGATCGTACGCGCGCGTGTCGTTCACGATGTCGCCGAACGATCGCGACGGTGCCGAGATCATCCGCGATCGCGCCGCCGAGATCGAAGACCTGTGCGTGTTCGTCTACGCGGCGTCGCGGCGCGGGCGACCGCTCGTGCGTTCCGGGACGGTCGTGGTGGCGGAGCGGCTGAGGCCGTTCGCGGCCATCCACGCGATCACCTCGGGCGCGACCGGCGTCGTCGTCGAGGGCGAGGTGCGGGAAGACAGCGCGGCGGCGGCGCTGGTGCGCGCCGCAGGTCTGCCGTTGCTCTCCTCGGTCGGTGGCGTCTTTTCCTGGCTGCAGCCGGATGACCTGCTGGTGATCGAATCCGGCGGCCTCCGCATCAACCCACCCGCCACCGCCATCGCTCACTTTCGCAACGCGCGCAAATGATCGGTCCCGCCGTCGCCGGCGGGAACAAATTGCCTCGGCCGCGAGGACGGTCGTGATTGACGGGAATTGGAGCGGCGCTACTGTTCAATTCCTAATTTGAACCAAGACGTCACGGCCAAGGCGGGGGCCAGACGGGTTCCCAGAACCATGATCTTCGGCGCGCTTCTGCTCGCGCTGTTGGTGGGAGCGGTCTACTCATTCGTCGCGCTCTCGAGCGCGAACACCTGGCTGCGCCACACCGACGAGGTGCGCGTGAACGTCGCGCTGCTGCGTGCGACGTTGCTGGACGCCGAGACCGGACTGCGCGGCTACCTCTTCACCGGCACGCCTGCGTTCCTGCAGCCCTACAACAAGGCGCGCGCTGATTGGCGGCAACAGCTGAACGAGATCCGGCGGCTGACCTCGGATAACGCTGAACAGCAGGCGCGGCTGGCGGCGCTCGAGCGCGTGGTCGTCGAAGATTTCGGCGGCTTCGACGAGGCGCGGGCGATGCGCGAGCGCCAGCGCGCCGCGAACGACGCGGTCGCGTTGCTGCGCGAGCACAAGGAATCGATGGACGCCGTCCGCGTGCTGCTGGCTGCGATGGAAGGCGAGGAAGCGCAGCTCGATCACGTCCGCGAGCACGACGCCACGCGCCACTGGACCATCACCGCGGCGCTGCTCATCGGCGGCGCGCTCGTGTTTCTCGTGATGATCGCGCAGATGCTGGTCCAGCGCCGCGTCACGGAGATCCGCCGCAAGGGCGCGGACGAGGAGCGCCGCCTTCTGCACGCGGTGTTCGCGGGCATCGACGATGGCGTCACCCTGCTCGATCGGGACGGCAAGCTGATCTTCGCCAATGTGGCCGCCGCGCACATGACGGGCTTCGCGTCCGCCGAGGAGCTCATCGCGGCGACCGGGCAGGCCGTCGCGGAGCGCTTCGAGCTGCGCGACGAGGACGGCGGGCCGTTCCCGCTCGAGAAGCTGCCGTCGCGGCTGGCGCTGCACGGTGTCCCGTCACCGCGGGCGCTGATCCGTCACCGCGCCGCGCCTGCGGGTCCGTGGCGCTGGTCGCTCGTGACCTCGCGCCCCGTCAGCAATGCGGGCGGCGACATCGTCCAGGCGATCACCGTGTTTCGCGACGTCACCGCCGATCGCGAGGCGCAGGATCGGCAGCGCTTCCTGCTGCGCGCGGCCGACGAGCTGAGCTCGTCGCTGGACTACGAGGCGACGCTCGCGGCCATCGCCCGCCTCGCGGTCCCGACGCTGGCCGACTGGTGCGCGGTCGACCTCGTCGAGGGCGGCCTGCTGAAACGCGTCGCGATCGCGCACGTGGATCCCGCGAAGGTCTCGGCCGTCGGCGAGCTGGTCCGGCGCTATCCCCCCGATCCGGCGTCGCGAACCGGCGTCCACGAGATCATCCGCTCGGGACAGCCCCAGCTGATGGCGGAGATTCCGTTCGAGCTGTTGAAGGCGGCCGCCGTCGACGACGAGCATTTGAGATTGATCGAGTCCCTCGAGCTTCGCTCGTACGTCGGCGTTCCTCTCACCATCGGCGGCCGCGTCCTGGGCGCCATCACGTTCGTGATGGCCGAGTCGCGGCGCAGATACGGCGAGGACGACCTCGCCTTCGCGCGCGGGCTCGCCGATCGGGCGTCGCTGGCGATCGAGAACGCGCGCCTCTTCCGCGAGGTCGAGCGCGGGCGGACCGCGATCGCGGCGCAGCTCGCCGGCGAGGAGCGCCGCCGCATCGAGGCCGAGGAGCAGACGCGTTTCGCCGAGACGTTCGTCGGGATGCTGGGCCACGACCTGCGCAACCCGTTGAACGCGATCATCATGACGACGCGATTGCTGCGCCGGAACGCCAAGGCGCCCAACGAGGTCAACGCGGTCGAGCGCGTTCACTCGAGCGCGCAGCGGATGGCCAACATGGTGGGCCAGCTGCTGGACCTCACGCGCAGCCGGATCGCGGGTGGCATCACGATCGAGAAGACCCCGATCGACCTGGGCGGCGTCCTCTCGGAGGTCGTCGACGAGCTGCGCCGGGCCTACGCGGGACGGCAGATCACCTGGAACGGCGGGGCCGGCACCCACACACGGGCCGACCGCGATCGTCTCGCGCAGGTGTTCTCGAACCTGATCGGCAACGCGCTGGAGCACGGCGACGCGACGCGGCCCGTGACCGTCGCGCTGACCCGGACCGACGAATCTGTCGTGCTGACCGTCCACAACGAAGGGCCGCCGGTCACGGCAGAGGCCCTGCCGTTCCTCTTCGAGCCATTCGGCCGCACGACGGTGCGCAGTCGCGGGTCCAGAGGATTGGGACTGGGTTTGTACATCACGCAGCAGATTGTTCAGGCGCACGGCGGTCGCGTCGAGGTATCCTCGACCGCGGAGCTGGGAACAACGTTCACAGTCGTGTTGCCACGGGAGGAGGTTGGCGTCGCGGAAGTTCCGCAACAACAGCAGGTGTCCTGAAGCAATGACCAATTCCAAGTCCACTATCCTGATCGTCGAAGACGAAGAAGAATCGCGCGACACCCTGCGCGAGCTGCTCGAGTTCGAAGGCTACAAGGTCGAGACCGCCGTCAACGGCCAGGAGGCGCTGGCCACCCTGGACGCGTCCGGTGATCGGATCTGCATCATGCTGCTGGACCTGTTCATGCCCGTGATGGACGGCTGGCAGGTGATCGAACGCCTCCGCGCGGACGGCCGCCTGGACCAGACCCAGATCGTCATCATCACGTCGGCGCCCTATCGCGCCCCGGCCGGGCTGCCCGTGTTCCAGAAGCCGCTGGACCTCGACAAGGTGATGAACACCGTCCAGCGGCTCTGCTGAAGACTGTTCGGTCGCCCGGCGCGACCTACATTCAGATCATGGAGGCTGGACGGTGAGGCGCGACCTGGCCGGACCGCCCCCGGGGGGGTTGGGATGGTGTCAGGGCGTAATGTCATCGCGGCGATCGCGCTGGCGCTGGTGACCGCGGGTTCCGCGGGCGCGCAGGCGGGCCAGTTCGATCAGTGTAGCCTCGGCGGAAAGTATCCGGTCCGGACGGTGGCGGCGTATACCACCATGGAGGACCTGGGATACACGACGTACACGAAGTTCCAGGGCGCGGACGTGTTCGTGCCGGCGCAGCCGGGGTTGACGCAGGAATGGTTGCAGCGCGTGGTCAGCTCCCAGATCCAGGCGGGCGCGTGCGACTTCGGCGTGCCGAACGTGAAGGTGTCGGTGCTGTCGGCCGGCGGCGGCTTCTCGGTGCGCCTCAGCGGCCAGGACCGGAAGGAAGCCGGCGTGATCCTGCAGCACGCCGAGCTGCTCACGAGGTGACGCCATGGCGAAGCGCGGGAAGACCGAGGTGATCGGACCGCAGCGCGAGCGCATCACCGGTCTGTCGACGCTGCAGCTGGTGAAGGAGATCGCGATTCAATCGGGCCTGCTCGTGAAGAAGCAGGTCGAGCTGGCGAAGACCGAGATCAAGGCGGACGTCAGCACCGAGGCGAAGGTCGCGGGCGGCCTGGGCGTCGCCGCGATCTGCGGCATCATCTTCGTCACGCTGCTGCTGGTGACCGCCGCCTTCGCGCTGTCGCTGGTGATGCCGGCGTGGGGCGCGGGGCTGATCGTCAGCGGGTTCGTGGCGGCCGTCGCCGCGGTCGTCGCGGGCGTGAGCTGGCGGAAGCGGATCCGAAAGCCGATGGAGGCCAGCCGGCACGAGCTGCAGCGCGGCCTTCACTTCACGAAGGAGCGGTTCGCATGAGCGACGCGCGGCACGAAGTCGAACGGCTGGAACACGACGTCGATCTGATTCGCGCCAACCTGGGCGATCTGATCGGTGAGCTCAACACGCGCCGGCGCGACGCGCTGGACGTCCGGCTGCAGCTCCGGCATCACGCCGGCCGTCTGATCCTGGTCGGGGCGGTCTTCATCGCGATGGTCGCGGGCGGCATCGCGCTCTTCGTCTCGAGTCGACGGCGCCAGCGGTCGCTCCCCGCGCGAGCGAGTCGCCTCGGGAAGGCGCTGAGGCGCGCCCTCGCCCACCCGGAGCATCTGGCGGAACGGCGTCCCAGCGTTCCGCGCAAGATCGCGGCGGCCGGGGGCGGCGCGATCGCGTCGGAGATCGGCAAGCGGATGGCCAAGCGCCTGGTGTCGGCGTAGAGAACCACTCCGCGGGCACGCGGTCGCCGCCGCTTGCTCACGGCTGTCTGACGACGCAGCGAAAGCCGAGGTGGCAGGTCGTGGTGTCGATGGCCTGCGGCATGCGCGCCGCCGGCCGGTAGCGCTTGCAGTAGTTCGGCGCGCACAGGAACGATCCGCCCTTCATCACCTTGCGCGGGATCGGCAGCGAGACGGACGGATCGAAGCTGCGTTCGCGTTTCGACACGTCGCCGCCGCTGCAGCAGGCGCTCGTACCGGGCGTGATCCTCGAACCGGGCGGTTCGTGCTGCGGGAGGTACCAATCGGTGGTCCATTCCCAGACGTTGCCGATCATGTCGTAGAGGCCCCATCCGTTCGGCGGGAACATCCCGACCGGTGACGTGCCCTCGTAGCCGTCATTGCGCAGGTTCTCGATCGGGAATTCGCCCTGCCAGGTGTTCGCCATCGGCTTGCCGGCGGGTTCCAGCTGGTCACCCCAGGCGAACTCGGCGCCCTCCAGGCCGCCGCGCGCCGCGAACTCCCACTCCGCCTCGCGCGGCAGCTCCTTGCCGGCCCACCGCGCGAACGCCGACGCGTCGTCGTAGCCGACGTGCACGACCGGGTGCTCGTCCATTCCCTCGATCGAGCTTTCCGGCCCGTAGGGGTGACGCCAGTCGGCGCCTGGCACGTAGGCCCACCAGTTGAAGTGGTTGCGCAGATCGACCCGCCGGGCCGGCTTGACGAACACGACCGACGCCGGGACCAGCAGCGTCGGATCGGCGCCCGGGTACTGCGCCGGATCGGGCGCGATCTCCGCCTGCGTGACGTGACCGGTCTCCGCGACGAATTGTCTGAAGAGCGCGTTCGTCACGGGCCAGCGATCCATCCAGAAGCCCTCGACGGTCATGAGGTGGGGCGGCGCCTCCTCGCGGTAGTGGCGGTCCGATCCCATCGTGAACGTCCCGCCCGGGATCCACTCCATGGCGAGCCGCTGCGCGCGCGCTTCGGTCTTGGGTGACGTGTTTTGCGCCGTCATTGTACCTGTCCGGGGCGCAAGGATGTGCGCTGCGCGCCGCCCCTCAAGAGGTCCGCGCCGGGTTTAAGGCTTCACCCTACGAACCGATCCGCATTGCGGGATTTGCGCGAACGGCCTACAGGCCTGGGAGCCCGGCCGTTGTCATCTTCGAGCCAATTCGGAGGTGCTCATGAGAATGCTACGGATGGCAGCGGTGACCGTCGCGGCTGCGGTATCGACGCTGGGGATGGTGCCGTCAGCGCACGGGAAGGCGGCGGCACCCGCGCCGGCCGTCGACCCTGACGCGATCGCAGCGCTGCAGAAGATGGGGGAGTTCCTGCGCCAGCAGCAGAACTTCTCCGTGCAGGCGCGGATGACCACGGATGACGTGCTGAAGTCGGGCCAGAAGGTCCAGTTCGGCGCGACGGTCGACATGAAGGTTCGACGCCCGGACCGCATGCGCATCGACATCGCCGGCGACCGCCGCAACGAACGCGTCTTCTACGATGGCAAGACCTTCACGGTGTTCGGCGACAAGGTGAACTTCTTCGCGACGTTCCCGGCGCCGGGAACGCTGGCCGAGCTGAAGGCGGTCCTCGAGAAGCGCGGCTTCGAGCTGCCGCTCGCTGACCTCTTCTACTTCGGCACGAACAAGGACGACACCGCGGCGATCACGCGCGCGACCCACGTCGGTACAGCGAACATCGAAGGGTTCGTCTGCGACCACTACGCGTTCCGCCAGAAAGACGTCGACTGGGAGCTGTGGATCGAGCAGGGCGGCCGACCGTTGCCGCGCAAGATGGTCATCACGACGACCTCCGAGCCGAGCAAACCCCAGCACAGCACGATCATGAACTGGGACCTGGGCGCGAAGTTCGACGATTCGATCTTCACGTTCGTCCCGCCCGCCACCGCGCACCAGATCGAGTTCGACACCGACCGCAAGACAGCCGGCAAGTGAGGAGATAGCCATGCAGATGAACAAGCGTCGCTTCCTGTTTCGAGCCGTGGCCGTTGCGTTCGGCGCGATCGCGCTGCACGCCGCCGTCGCGCAGGCCGTGGTCGTCCGCACCGCGGTCGCCTACCGCCCGGTGCGCCCGGTCGCCCGCGCCGCCGTCGCGACGGCGGCCGTCGTCGGGACGGCCGCGGTGGTCGGCAGCGTCGTCGCGTCCGTGCCACCGTCCTGCGTCACGACGATGGTCGGCAACGTCGCCTATCAGCAGTGCGGCAGCACGTGGTACCGGCCGCAGTACGCGGGGTCGCAGGTCCAGTACGTCGTCGTCAACCCGCCGCAGTGACCGCGGCCGGGCGCGGCGCGCCCCCCGACTCCGACGAGAGGTCCGCGGCGACACGCGCCGCGGGCCTCTTTTGCGTTCGGCCTAGTTGCCGCTGCCGTCGGGCATGCTGCCGGGCGGCGCCGGCATCTCCGGCATCCCGACAGGCGGATCGGACGCGGTGACGTCGGGATTCGGAAGCTGCGTGGTCTGCAGCGGCAGCGGGCAGGTGATGGACCCGCCGGTGCAGCCCGTCCCGTCGCTGTTGCAGGTGCTGGTCGACGTCACCGCGTGCGACTGGTCGAGATCGGGCGGCACGCAGGTGCTCACGGCGACCATCTGGCCCTGCGGGACGTCGCCCCCGGTGGCGGACGCATCGACGCGAGCGCCCGCGTCCCGGACGTAGGTCAGCTTGATCGCGACGGTCTCCTCCGCGGACGTCGCCGTTCCGGGCAGGTTCGTGCGGATCACCAGCGCGGGCGGCAGTGCTTACCAGGGCGCTGACAATTAGGAATACGAAAACTCGATTCATTACTTGCTCCAAAGCCACAAAATACGGTCGAGCTAACAACAACGAGCCGTGCTGGCGGCCGATTGACCGTCCCCTCTGCCTTTGGGAGAGGGTTAGGTTGAGGGTTTATGGGCCACTAGCTCCTGGCCACTCCCTTACGCCAACAACCCCTTAATCAGCTTCCCGCCGTCGCAAATCTCGATCGGCCGGTTGCCCGGAGCCATCAGCTCTTTGTCGGCCACGATGCCCAGCTGGTGATAAATCGTGGTCGCGAGATCTTCGGGGCCGACCGGATCATCTTCCGGCTCCGAGGCCGTCGCGTTCGACGTGCCGTAGATCGTGCCGCCCTTGATCCCACCGCCGGCGAGCA
>Ga0207701_10008674_pt1 | contig 10038 bp, 6 predicted proteins | sample KBSSwiSSwithPhiX_FD_184294 | JGI IMG/M metagenome (GOLD analysis project Ga0207701, IMG submission 184294) | Switchgrass rhizosphere bulk soil microbial communities from Kellogg Biological Station, Michigan, USA, with PhiX - S5 (SPAdes) (version 2) | ecosystem: Environmental > Terrestrial > Soil...
GCTGGGTTTTGCCAACATTTATTTTTTTCTGTATTCCTTTGTTGCCGATCACTGGCAATACCTAGCCTGCCTGGGAATCATCACGCCTTGCGCCAGTGGGATTGTCCTACTGGCGACACGATTGAAGTCTTGGCACGCTTGGCTCGAGCCCGGAGTCGCCCTGGTGCTCGGTGGAGTACTGTTCCTCCTGACCTGGCAACAAAGCCGGATGTATAACAACGCGGAGACGCTTTATCGGACGACTATTGCTCATAATCCTGCTTGTTGGTTGGCGTACGATCATCTTATTGACATCCTCTACCAGGCGAACCGAATTCCGGAGGCAACGAATCTGTTTAAGGACGAATTGCGAATCAAGCCCGCGGAAGCACACTATAATTTGGGCAACGCCCTGCTCCGAAAAGGCCGAACTTCGGAGGCAATAGATCAGTTCACGGAGGCGTTGCGGATCAATCCTGGTTACGCACAGGCGCACAATAACCTAGGCTATGCGTTGTTATTAACAGGCCGACCTTCAGCGGCAATAGAGCCATGTAAGGAAGCTCTGCGGATCGATCCTAGTTATCCGCTTGCGCACAATAACCTGGGCAACGCCTTGGTCCAAACAGGTCGAGCTTCAGAGGCAATAGATCATTATAAGCAGACCTTGCGCATGAGTCCGAATTTTGCCGACGCGCACTTTAATCTGGGAGCTGCTCTGGCACAGATGGGTCGAATTTCCGAAGCGATCGAGGAACTTAAGGCGGCCGTGCGGATCAACCCCAACGATCTCGATGCCCGAAACAATCTGATAAAGTTAGAAGCCGTCCAGAAAACCACTCCTGCAAACAAATGAAAACTCAATGGAGTGAGGTGAAGCTTTGGTCTTATTGCAAAAGCGGAGCGCTATCGATCGTGACGAGCGCACAGTCGAAGACTGGAGACTTCAGCGAATCGCGCTCGAACGCGGTTGGAGTTCGCGATTGCTCGGAACGCTTTATGGTGCTGCGCTGCGAGACTGTCAGCGGTAGTTAAAACGACGCTGGCTCAACGTCAGAAATTTCTTCGGGCAAGTTTTCAGTCATGAGTTGGTCGAAACGCGATTGGTTCTTCTGCCTCATCCTGGCGGTTGTGACGATCCTGGCGTATCAGCACGCCTGGCATGGGGGATTTCTGTGGGATGACGACGCCTATATCATCAACAACGAATTGTTAACTGCCCCGGATGGTTGGCAGCGGATTTGGTTTTCCCTCGATTCCCCCTCGCAGTATTTCCCGTTCACTTATAGCACATTTCGAATCGAGCATGCTTTGTGGGGCCTGGACACGACTGGTTATCACTGGGTCAACCTTCTGCTTCATGTTGGCAATGCCCTTCTGGTGTGGGCGGTGCTGGCGCGGTTAAAAGTACCCGGCTCGTGGTTAGCCGCGGCAATTTTTGCGCTACATCCGGTGCAGGTCGAGTCGGTGGCATGGATCACCGAACGCAAGAACGTGCTGATGGGATTTTTCTTTTTGCTGACGCTGCTTGCCTGGATTGCCTTTGTTGACAAACGAAGCCGGCGCCCATGGATGTTCTATTGCCTGGCGCTGATTTCTTATGTGTTGGCGCTCTCGGCGAAAGCAACCGCCTGCACGCTCCCGGCTGCATTGTTCTTGATTCTTTGGTTGCAGAAAAAGCCGATCACTATGCGCCGTTTCATTCAGATTGTTCCTTTTGTCGTCTTGGGCATCGGGATGGGGTTACTCGCAGTTTGGTGGGAACGCTACCACCAGGGAACGAACCGCGGAGTGTTTACCTTTCTCAGCCCCATGGAGCGAATCCTCGTGGCGAGCCGCGCTGTTTGGTTTTACCTGAGCAAAATCTTTTGGCCGTCCAATCTCACCTTTATTTATCCGAGATGGAACATCTCACCGGCGGATTTAATCGACTACATCTGGTTGCTCGCGGGCATCGCGGCGTGCGCGGCCATTTACTTCATTAGGCGATATTTTGGACGCAGTGTCGAAGTCGCGGCGGCGTTTTTCGTTGCCACGCTTACCCCTGTGCTGGGATTCATCATGTTGTTCACGTTTCGCTACACGTTTGTAGCAGACCATTATCAATATCTGGCCTGCATCGGACCAATCGCCCTTGCGAGCGCGGGCATAGTCACTTTGTCGGACAGATTTACGCACTACCGTGCCGTAATTGTGAGCGCTGCGTTGTTAGTCGTTGCAAGCTTCGGAACATTAACGTGGCGACAAGCTGCAACGTACAGCGACATTGAAACGCTTTGGCGCACCACCCTCGCAAGAAACCCCGAATGCTGGATGGCGCACACGAATATCGGTATTGTCTTTCTCCAACAAGGCAAGATCGACGACGCCATCGCTCATTATCGATTAGCCTTGCAAATGCAGGCAGACTCGTGGGATGCCGAGTACAATCTAGGTACCGCGCTTGTGGCAAAAGGTCAGGTGGATGAGGCGATCCTCCACTGTGAAAGGGCGGTCGGCATGCGGCCAACGGATCCGGATGCTCAGGTTTCTTTGGGCAATGCTCTCGTTGCAAAGGGCCGGATTGACGAGGCAATCGCTCATTACCAAAAGGCAATAACAGCACAACCCGATCACTTTCTCGCTCGTTACAGCCTCGGTCATGCGTTGCTGGAGAAAGGCGAGTTCGAGGGTGCCATCCAAGTTTGCCGGAGTGCACTGTTGCTCCGTCCTTCGGACGCGGATTGTCAGACGACGCTTGCTATCGCTCTGGAAGAAAAAGGCAACCCCACGGAAGCCATCCAGCATTACCAGAAAGCGCTGGAGCTTGCACCGAAATCGATTTCCACGCTGACCAATCTAGCCTGGCTGCTGGCGACGTCCCAGGACGCGTCACTGCGAAATGGTGCGAAAGCGATTGAGCTTGCGACACAAGCCGATCGACTGGTCGGAGGCACGAACACTCTTGTGTTGCGCACCCTGGCAGCCGCGTATGCAGAGAACGGCGAATTCACGAACGCGATTAGAACTGCCCGCTCTGCGATGCAACTCGCGCGGATGCACGGCGAGGACTCTCTCACGGCCGATCTCGGTCAACAAATCGCATTGTATCAACTCGGGATGCCGTACCGGGACACGGCGAAATAGCGAGGGAGGCGCGGGTGGTTAAAAGCGTTAGATCGGCTTACGCTTTACTGTGCCACGATTTACGACGTAACGGTGCGGAAGCGCAGCTATCACAACTCGTCACGCAGGATTTTGAAAACCGCTGTGCTCTCGACAACACCTTGCAGCGCATCTGTTCCGGGGCCGCTGCCAAATGCAACGACATCTTCAACCGTGACCAGCGCCGATTTTGTGTAAATCGTCGCTGGTTCGGGCTGTTCCTGTGTCGATTCTTTGATTTCGGCCGAGTCCTGGTTCACCGGTAGTTTTGCCGCGCCGTATGACTTCATTCCGTGCGGTCCCGTTGCCCAGGTAATCCATGGCTGACCAGCTGAATTCAGACCCAGTAGCGCGATTCCACTGTCTTTTCGAAAAGGAAACCCGTTCAAGCTCATCCCGCCAATGGCCGCATCACCGCAGACAATGATTGTGGATTTTGGCCCGCCATAACTTCGTGCGACGCCAACCGCGCGGTCTAGTTCAAGCGTTTGCGTCAGAGTTCGCTCCCCATTGTTTTCTTCAGCCGCCCTCCGCATCAAGCCTGCGTCTACGACGAGTAAATAGCCTCCGGCGTTATACTGCAACAACTGGATGGCTCGCCTCACCATATCCGAAAGACTGGGCTGCTGGCCTCGCTCCTCCACCTGATTTGCGAACGCGAGATCGTTGTTGCTGAAGAGGCCGAAAAGTTTCGACCGGCGCCACGCTGGAACCGCTTCCAAATCCGTGCGTGTGCGGACGATGTCGAATCCGTTGCCACGAAGCTCCAGCAACAGATCGCGCATGTCTTGTCTCTCGCCGCCTTTTGTGGCTGGAATAAATTGCGCCGCGCCGCCGCCCATGGCGATGTCAATGTTTCCGCGATCCACAAACTCCGCTGCGATCTTCTCTGGATCACTGGGGTCTGCCGTGTGCGCGTAGAACGCTGCGTTTGTGGCGTCGGTGAGCTTTCCGTCTGTGACTAAGCCTGTGGCTCGTCCGTATTCGCGCGCCAGTTCAATGATGCTCTTAATCGGTTTTCCATCGCCGTTGATCGCGATCGCGCGATTGTTTACACGCTCACCGGTGGCGATCGCGCTTGCGGCGGCCGCCTGATCGGGTGCGGAGAAATCTTTCGAGTAGTTCATCACCAGCGCGGCGTACGGCATGGTGTCCACATTTAAACGCGTGCCCGCTCCGGCGGCATAGGTGCGAGTAGGCGCCAGCCTTGCAGGCGATAGGCCTTCTCCGACAAACAAGATAATCCCGAAAGGCTTTCGGATAACCCAGTGTTGAAAATAAATGATGCCCACTCCCCCGAAGGCGAGCAGACAGACGAGCGCCAGCAACTGGTTGCGCCACTTCATTTTCGCTTAGTGTAGCGTAAGCGCCCTCGCTTGCGCGGCGAAAATGGCAAGCCGGAGGCATGCGCTACCTTCTTTCAAAGAACTGCTTGTCGACGTTCTCGTTCATCGGCAAAGTGCGGGAACATGGCTGGTCCGGTGATGCTCATCATTCGCGACGGGTGGGGCATCAATCCCGGCGGCCCGGAGAAGCGCGAAGAGAACGGCAACGCAACGCTGCTCGCATCCACGCCGTTTCACGATCAGCTGTATCGCGATTATTCCTGGTCGCGATTGAGCGCGAGCGGCATGGACGTCGGGTTACCAGAAGGACAAATGGGGAACTCCGAGGTTGGCCACCTTAACCTTGGAGCTGGCAGAATCGTTTATCAGGATCTCACCCGGATTAATAACGCGATCACCGATGGCGAACTGGAACGCAATCGTGTTTTGGAGGACGCCCTTGCCGCTGCACGCGGACATCGATTGCATCTCCTCGGGTTGGTTTCCGACGGCGGCGTGCACAGTCATTACTCGCATATGATCGCGCTGGCGAACGCCGCACATGCAGCAGGAGTTACAGAAATTTTTGTGCATGCGTTCACGGATGGACGAGACACGTCGCCCACTGGCGGTGCCGGTTTTCTAAGAGCCTGCGAAAAGGAACTTGAGAAGAGCGGCGCTAAGATCATTACCGTGGTTGGGCGCTATTACGCGATGGATCGGGACCGCCGCTGGGACCGTACAAAAAAAGCATGGGACGCAATCGTTCTTGGTCGCGGGGAGTTTTGCGAATCATCACCCGCTTCCGCTGTGGAGCGACAATACTCGCTTGGCAAGACCGACGAATTCATGCCTCCGCTCGTTTTCGCCTTTCCGAACGAACAGCGTATCCGCGACGACGACACGGTTTTGTTTTTTAACTTTCGCGCCGACCGTGCGCGCCAGCTTTCACAAGCGTTTTTGTTAAAAGACTTCGACGGATTCGATCGCGAAGTTTGGCCGCAAGTTCGTTTCGTGTCGCTCACTCAGTATGATGTTCGGTATTCTTCGCCGTTTATCTTTGCGCCCGAAGAACTCAAACACATTTTAGGGGAGATCGTTAGCGCTGCAGGCAAGCGCCAATTGCGCATCGCCGAGACGGAGAAGTACGCGCACGTGACTTACTTTTTTAACGGCGGAGTCGAAGAGTCCTTTTCTGGTGAAGACCGCAAACTCATTCCTTCGCCCAAAGTCGCCACTTACGATTTGAAACCGGAGATGAGCGCGTTCGAAGTCACCGACGAACTGCTCGCACATATGGCGGACTACGATTTGATCATTTTGAACTTCGCCAATCCCGACATGGTGGGTCACACTGGCGTTGTTGAGGCTGGGATCAAAGCGGTGGAGACGATCGACGCATGCTGCGCCCGCATCATTCCAAAACTCCTGGAACTCGACGGGAAAGCGTTGGTTACCGCGGACCACGGCAATTGCGAGCAAATGCGCAACCCTGACGGCTCGCCGCATACCTCACACACCAGTTACCTTGTGCACTTCATTTATGTTGCCAATGATGCGGCGAGGTTTCGCTGCCAGGACGGCATTCTTGCGGATATCGCGCCGACTCTCTTATTTTTGCTCGGCTTGCCGCAACCGAAAGAAATGACCGGACACAATTTGCTCGTTCCAGTCTAGCGGGAGTTCGCGATTCAAGCTCCGTGTTCCCGCCACTGCGATTCGGTGCAAAACGTGAAGCCGATTAGCGGCTGTAGCGTCGTTCCAGGTTGGTTTGCGGACGAGGGTCAGTGTGTCGTTTGATTCGACCAGAGCGCCCCAGCCGACGGGCACTTCCGATTCGCGAAATAATTGCTCGGTCAGCACGATGAAAAACAAGTTCGCGCAGCGGTAGCGAATTAGTTTCTCGAACTTTGTGCAATCGTAGAGCCGATTTTGCAGCGTCCGGAGTTCACGAACGAGCCGGGCGTAGCCGCGGTGGCCGATCGCGCTGAAATTCTCGGAATCAAACTCCGGGAAAAGCGAATCACCATTGTGCAGGCTTGGATAATGCGTGCGGAGACGCGTTTCGAGAACCTGGCGACGATTACAGATTGCTTCGAGCCGCTTACGTGAGGACTCGCTGTGACAGTTGTCTCGTCGCAAATCGCACAGCGCCTGTTTGCATTCGAAAACCGCTGTCGACCCAATTTGCTTCGGCACAGACCGATATCCGGCCACGTCGGCCCGATATCGGCATCGGGGCAAAGTCACTTCCATTGCGCACGCGGAAAATCCGTGCGTCTGCGCCCAAATAAACGCTAGCTGCTTGAGCCGGGCGTGTTGTGTTGTTTCGCCGTGGCGGTTTGTTACTCTCGCAGCCATGTCGCGAGTTCACGTGCCCAGTAGGTGACGATGATGTCTGCGCCAGCGCGCTTAAGCGCCGTCATGATCTCGAGAACGGCGGCACGCTCATCGAAAATCCCTTTCTCGGCCGCAGCTTTGACCATGGCGTACTCGCCGCTGACGTGATAGACGGCGGTTGGTTTTCCGAAGCGTTCACGCACGCGCCACAAGACGTCGAGGTATGGCAGGGCGGGTTTCACCATCACAATGTCCGCCCCTTCCTCAACATCCAGCGCCGCTTCGCGCAGCGCTTCATTTGCGTTTGCAAAATCCATTTGGTACGAACGGCGGTCGCCGAACTGCGGCGGGCTTTCGGCTGCCTCGCGAAACGGCCCGTAAAACACCGACGCAAATTTCGCGGCATAGCTCATGATGCCTGTTTGATCGAATCCGCTCGCATCGAGCGCCTCGCGAATCGCGCCGATGCGGCCGTCCATCATGTCGCTGGGCGCCACAACATCCGCGCCGGCGGCAGCGTGAGAGAGAGCCGTCTTCACCAAAAGTTCGACGCTTTCGTCGTTCAGAACGTGAAAATGGTCGCCGTCGATTCGGGTCACACCGCAATGGCCGTGGCTCATGTATTCGCAGAGGCAAACGTCTGTGATTGCAATTAATTCCGGACATTTCGATTTGATTGCCCGGAGCGCTTCTTGAATCACTCCGTCTTCTGCGTAAGCGCCGCTTGCTTGCTCATCCTTACGCGCGGGAATTCCGAAAAGCAGAATCGCCTGCAGGCCTAGATCTTGAGCCCGGCTCGCTTCATCGACGACCTCTTTCACCGGCAACTGAAAAACTCCCGACATACTGGCGACAGGCCGGCGCTGTTCCAATTTTTCGCTCACGAACAGCGGCAAAACAAAATCGTGAATGGTCAAATGGGTCTCACGTACGAGGTTCCGCAGGGCAGGGGAACGCCGCAGGCGACGCGGTCGATGTACCAATCTTCTCACAGGGCGAGGCTACCCGCGCAGCCCGATTGTCGCAAGCCGACCGTGCTACCAAGCCCGTGACGGATGCTTGACGGCGCGGAGCGTTGGGTGTCTGCATCTTAGCCGTGGCGCGTCATTCCGATTATTTGTTAATCGATATAAGCAACTCGTATGCAAAAGTTGCGTTCGCGTCGAGAGAGCGATTGTCCCATCCAAGGCGGATTCCTACAGCAGAGCTTTCAAGCAGTGTAATCGCTGAATTTTTGAGGCGGCGGGCGGTAAAGAAACTTGTCGTCTCATCAGTGGTGCCGACAAAAAACTCTGCGATCTCGAAGGCAGCGCGCAACAGAGCGCAAGTGCTCTGGCTGAATTGGAAACTCAATCTGGGTGTCACAATCGATTATCCCCAACCCGAATCGATAGGCGCCGATCGCCTTGCGAACGCTGCGGCTGTTGCCGAACTTTATGGATCGCCAGCGATCGTCGTGGACTTCGGCACAGCAGTGACGTTTGACGTGGTTTCGGGAGGGCGCAGGTACATTGGAGGCGTGATTGCGCCGGGACTGGAAGCGATGACAAATTTTCTTTATCAACGGACGGCGCTGCTGCCGAGGCTGTCGCTGAAAGAGCCACGCTGTGCCGTTGGTAAATCGACCGCTGAGGCAATGCGGTCCGGCGCCATCTTCGGTTACCGTGGATTGGTTCGCGAGATTCTGGCGCGAATCAAAGCGGAGCAGTTTTCGCGCAGCAAAGTTGCCGTCGTCGCGACTGGCGGTTATGCGCGCCTGGTTGCCAGCCGGGTGCCGGAGGTCGCGGTAATTCATCCACACCTGACTCTCGAAGGATTGCGGATCGTGGCGAACTTGAATTGATTTCGCAGATCATGGAGCGACCGCTTTCCAAGCCGTCGTTTCCCGCAAAATGTTTTTCCGAACCGAACCGAAAATCTTCGCGCCGAACGCAATTTCGACTTGTCAGGGATGCCAATCAGGGCTTGAATCGGGGGTTCATGAGAATCTGGAAGATCGCTGCGATCGCAGCGCTGGGACTTACGGCCTTTGCGGCAGATAATGTTGCCCCGACCAAAGCCGAGCTGGAGGAGATGTATAACAGCGCGTACCGCGCGTTCGACGCCGGCAAATTTCCCGAGGCGCTGAAACAACTCGACGCCATTGACGCGCGCCAGCCCGATCTTGCCGCGTCGAAAAACCTGCGCGGCGTAATCCTCATGCGGCAGGGCAACTACGATCAGGCTGAAGCCGCATTGACCGAGGCGGCACGGATTGATCCCAAGTTTTGGAATGCGCGCTTTAACATGGCGGAGATCCCATTTCTGAAAAAAGATTGGCCGGAGGCCAGAAAGCGCTTCGAGCAATTGCTCTCTACCGGAGGGTCCGATCTGGCAAAGGAAGCTTCGCAGCTGATCCAATACAAGATCTTGCTGACTTATCTAATGGAGGGCAAAAGCAATATGGTCGATTCCATTCTGGCCAAGCTGGAGCTTTCGCCCGATACACCCGCTGTTGATTATGTGAAGGCGGCGGTCGCGCTCCAACAGAAGAACCAAACGGAAGCGAAGGATTGGATCACCGCGGCGGAAAAGAACTACTCACCGCAGCTAAACAAGCTTTTCGTGGAATCGCTGTACGAAATCGGTTGGATGGAAAAACCATCCGGCCAACGGCGAGCTTCGCTACCGCTCATGACTGCAGCCGAACGCACGGAAAAGACGAAGGCGTTTGCCCGGTCGAAATTTGAGCAATCGCAACAGGCGTTCCGGCAGCGTGATTTTGCTACGGCGCTGAAACTGGTGGACGAAGCGGACAAGGTGGATGCCAATCAGCCCGCGACCCTGAATTTGCGCGGCGAAATTTTAATGCAACAGGGGCAATTCGACAATGCCGAGGTGGCTTTCAAAAAAGCGGCAAAGTTGGATCCCAAACTTCGCGATGCGCAATACAATCTCGCGCAAATTCCATTCAAAAAGAAAGAGTACGCAAAAGCGCGCGACCGTTTCGAAACGTTGTATAAACGCATTCCCGGCGGCGAAAAGAACCAGGCGGCCGAGCTGATCAAGTTCAAAATTTACATGGCGCTCTTGATGGATGGGAAAGAGAGCCGGGCGCACTCGATGATGGAGGAATTTCAATTCACGGGCGACACCCCCGCGCTCTATTACGCACAAGCAGCGTGGGAGTACAAGCACAAGAATGCGCAAAAGGCCGAGGATTGGACGAGCTCCGCCAATAAGATTTACTCGCCGGCGCTCAACGGCGTTT
>Ga0207701_10008675_pt1 | contig 10038 bp, 3 predicted proteins | sample KBSSwiSSwithPhiX_FD_184294 | JGI IMG/M metagenome (GOLD analysis project Ga0207701, IMG submission 184294) | Switchgrass rhizosphere bulk soil microbial communities from Kellogg Biological Station, Michigan, USA, with PhiX - S5 (SPAdes) (version 2) | ecosystem: Environmental > Terrestrial > Soil...
GAACTATTGTCCTGTTGTCCACCATATATCCGATAAGGGAAAACATTATCTGTGTTGATACGATAGATCTGTGCAGTGGGCATATTATTTTGCGCACTCCAGGTTTTTCCCTGGTTAACTGTAATCACAGATCCGCCATCATCAGACAGGATCATGTTTTTAGAATTTAAAGGATTGATCCAGAGATTATGATAATCGCCATGCATACCATCCAGGTTCTCCCAGGTCTTACCTCCGTCAATTGATTTAAGAGCGGGAGCACTTAACACATAGAGTGTATTGTCATCCAATGGATCTGTAAATAGTTCGATATAATACCAGGCCCTTTGTATTAACCGATGATCACCGGTAATTTTGGTCCATGATTCACCGGAATTTTCTGACATAAATAATCCACCCTGTTCTTTTTCTGAATCACTTTCTATCAAAGCATAAACGCGTTCGGAATTTGAACGGCAGACAGAGATCGACATTTTCCCTAGTTCCTTTGGCAGACCATTATGTATTTTCTGCCATGTTTTTCCTTCATCGGCCGACCTGTATAATCCGCTGCCTTCGCCACCACTTATTACTTTCCAGGGAAGCCTTCCATATTCATTCATAGCTGCATATAAAATACGTGGATTAGTCATATCCAGGGAAAGTTCAACACATCCGGTTTTATCATCAACATATAATACTTTATCCCAATGTTCACCACCATCAACAGATTTATATACCCCGCGTTGCGCAGTTTTTCCATAAATAGCACCCTGGGCAGCTACATATACGATATCAGGATTTTTCGGATTGATAGTGATCCTTGAAATCTGTTGGGTAGAATCAAGTCCCATTTTTTTCCAGGTCTTTCCGGCATCCGTAGATTTATATACACCATCGCCATGATGGGTCATCACTCCCCTGATGGCATGCTCTCCCATTCCAACATAAACCACATTTGGATCGCTTTCTGAAACAGCTACCGCACCTACAGAACCCGTCTTGAAAAAACCATCAGAAATATTTTTCCAGGTAATTCCCATATCCGTGGTTTTCCAAAGACCACCTCCCGTAGTTCCCATATAATATGTGGTTGGATCACCCAATACTCCTGTTGCTGTAACTGAACGGCCTCCCCTGAAAGGACCGATACTCCGCCATTTTACGGGTTTGAAATAATCATTGACGGAGGTTGTAGTTGAAGACGCCGGTGGAGTTGAGGGGTTGTTTTTTTTCTGTGCAATGGAAGATGATAGAATACAAAAGGAAAAAACAACAAACAGAAATTTTTTGATCATGGAATTTTTATTATGCAATGTTTAGATGATTTCACCAGGAGAATAATCGCTCAAAATACCACATTGCCTCTGGTGAAATGGAAATATACACTTTATCACCCTTATTTATTTTACCGGACTGCTCAAATAATTGCAGTTTTTTTCCGGCTACAGAAACTTCAAGTAAATAATAAGGGCCCATAAAAAACACCTCTTCCACCATAGCCATCGTGGCATTATCGGGTCCCTTCCTGATGTGAATATCCTCCGGCCTTACCATCAGTCTTTTTCCGTCCTGAAGAATGCCATTGATATCTTTCAACACTGTAGTATCTGCTATGATATTATATTCTCCGAAGAGCCCGGCACAATATTCGTTTACCGGGTACCGGTAGATTTCCTCGGGGTTTCCACGCTGAATAATATTCCCTTCCTGCATCACCAATACCTGGTGGGCCCAGGATAATAAATCAGATGCATCATGCAAAACCATCATACAGGTGATGCCAAGCTTATTTCCTATTTCATCCACTACAGATTTCATGATCTGCTTGTGCCCCATGTCCAGATTAGAAAAAGGTTCGTCGAGTAATATTAATTCCGGTGAAGCAATCAGTATCCTGGCGAGTGCAATTCGTTGCTTCTCACCGCCGGAGAGTTGGTTTGTCTTTCGTTTTAATAGATGATCGATCTGGCAAATAGAATAGATCTCAGATGCTTCCTCTGTTGTAAGTATATTTTTAGCATCAAGTTCGTCTTCTACACGATAGTTATTCCTCAATTCAAAATGCTGACTTAAATATCCAATATCAGGATGTCCGGCCATAAGTTTTTCATCAGGACCTAAAACGCGTTTTTCCTTGAATATAATTTCGCCACCATCGGGCTGCACCAAACCTGCTATCATTTTCAGCAGGGTGGTTTTTCCCGAACCTGTTTCTCCCGCGATGGCCAATTTCTGAAATGGGTCAAGTGAGAAAGAGATATCCTTTACGGATAAGATATTACCGTGTTGCTTATGAAGATTTTTAACCTCTAAAAATGCCATTCGCTGGTATTGCAATTCACTTCATTGTGGCTTCACCTTTAGCAGGTGTTTTCTTTCCATAGATCTCCTGCATTACATCCACTTTACCTGTTGCGTCTATGGAGACTTTAAAAAACAGGTCATATACATTATCAGGAACTGTAGACATTATAGTGATCCCACCCAATGCCTGAACCGTAGGCAATAGTGTATTGGAATGACCTACTACTAACACATTTTTTCCTGCATATTTTGTTTTGATCTCTTCTGCAAGTGCTTTCAGATTCCTTGCATCATAGGTCTGGATGGTTAGTTTTTTGGCTTCAGCTGTTGGTTTTGCCGTAGATTCTGTTCTGATGGTATTGGTAGAAAATATTGCATCCAATTTAATATCCCTCAATTTTTTCTTCAGGTCCTTTGCACGTTTTTCTCCTTCTTTACTCAGGGGTGGATTGTGGTTAGATGTATCAGTCATATTTTTTTCCGCATGTCGAACTATAAATACATTGGTAGTCTGGCCAAGAGAATGAATTCCCGGAGCCAGAAATAAGAAAAGGACAATGACCTGAATAATTCTGAACCTCATAAAAATTGGTTATGATGATTAAAGATGGATAAAGATCATGGAAAATACTGAAAACATCAGAAGGGATATCCGATACCGATATTGAGGATCAAATTTGATTGACGCCAGTCCTTATTACCAAAATCAATTTCATTGAAAACCCAGCGTTCTTTTTTAGGATACCAGGGCTTTCGTATCGGAAAAGCAATATCGAACCTGAGTACAAGTACAGAAAAATCAAATCGGAAACCCAGACCTGTACCCACGGCCATTTCACCGAACAGATCACCCTTACTAAGACCACTTCCGGGTTTTCCAGGGACATCTTTTGAAAACCAGATATTTCCTGCATCAATAAATGCAGCCATTTTAAAAAACTTCCAGATATCATATCTCAGTTCCGTATTCATTTCAAGTTTTATTTCGCCCGATTCATTGGCCTGGTAAACAGCTTCAGGAGAATAAAAACTGCCCGGACCCAGGGTACGAACCCTGAATGCCCTTATGCTACTGCTTCCACCAATAAAAAACTGTTCATTATATGGCGCGACCTGACTGTTTCCATATGCGAATACTCTTCCGGCAACGATACGGTTGGCAAGTACTGTGCGTGCATGCAATCTCAGGTATCCGCGAAGGTCAACACCTACCCGGAAAAACTGAGCAACCGGCACATTTATGATCTGTTTTGCACCAGGTGTGTCAACAGCGGGATTAGAAAAAAGCGAGAACAGATTTCCTGAACTTCCCAATTGCAATTCTGCTATATAGTTAAACCTTCGGTTAACCCGATAAGTATTGTTATAGGAATACTGATATTTTGAACCAAAAATGATCTGTTTTTCAAATGAAGCTTTTAGTGCCGGATCATTATTAAGAATACTGTCAAATTCCGGTGTAATATTGGACGGATCAACAGAACTGAAATTCAACAACCGAAAATTATGATCCTGTGATTTTCCAACTTTCCAGTTATAGCCCATCCCAAAATTATAAGACCTCAAAGTGTATTGTTCGGGTCTCACTGAATATTCTGCACCGAGACTGAAATAAGTCCTCGGCATAAAAGAATTCTTCCTTGTATTGATCCTCACATAGGGAAGTACTTTTGGAATATACAAGGTCACATCACCATTCACATTAACTGCATTTTTACTTTGCTGCTTACCGCCCACCTGGAAATCATAACCTCCGCTTAGATTCACCTGTAATATCTCAGCACCTTTAAAAAGATTGAGGTTGCGATATCTGATCGCCAATGCAGTACCGAGAAAATTATTGGATTTTGATTCACCTGATATTTCAAACCTCACGGTTCTTTTCTTTGCCGGAGTTAAATAAACCCTTGATCTCATTCCTGTTGTCAGGCCAGTGGTGTCAGGAAAATAAACCGTTCTTACAAATCTGAAATTCTGCGTATTCATCAACCTTTCCACTGTTTTCATCTGGAGACTTTTCTGATACAACTGGCCTTTCTTGACAAGTATTGTGCGTTCGTAAAAATCTGTCTCATAGCGCTCCTGCCTATCAACAATAACAAATTCTTTTTCTCTTTTTCCTGTCTTTCCTTCCTGCACAGTTATAGCAGAATCTCTTGCTAAAGTGTAGTTACCATAGATGGAAACATCAGTGACCTGCCATTGTTTTGTAGCGTTTGCCGGCATTTCAGGAATCAACGTGAGATAAAGATCGGCTTCGCCATTATGGAGACTATCTACCCTGTATAAAATATATTCTGCGATATAAAAATAGAATCCCCGCTCTTTTACATAATCATCGATCCTTTGCCTTTCCTTTTTAAATGCATCGAAATCGAAATAATCACCTTTTTTAAGTTCAGACAAAGATGCACTGTTCCGAATCATCAAACCCAATGCTGTACTGTCTGTTGGATAATTAATATTTCGAATTGTATACCTGGTGCCGGGAAGTACATTGAATGTTACAGATGCTTTTTTCCCTTTTTGAACAGTATCCTGTTTTATATCAGATTTCAGATATCCTCTTGCAAATAAAACATTATTCAACCGCTTTCTATTGTCTGCAAAACTCATCTGACTTAACAATACCGGAGCTTCGGAAAACTTCTTTTTCAATCTTCCGAAAAACCCTTTTTTTTCCGGCGGATTTTTTTCAGGAGTGTAGGTCATCAATTTTGCCTTTACTCCTAAAATGGAAGAATTCGGTTTAGGGATGATCACTTTATTCATCTCTTCTATGATCGATTTGGGGACCTTTGCTTTTTTACCTTTGATCTTGATCTTTGCCCCGGTATATAAATGATCACCTTCCGGAACATACTTGGTAGTACTGCAGCCGGTCATCATCCATATCAATACAATGCATGAAATTAATAACAATAATCTTGTATGGTGTAAACTCCTGATCAAGTTTTTTGTCGCCTTGGTTTTTTAAAAGCATTTTTGAACTTGTTGAATTCCAGTACCAATACAAAACTCACTCCCGTCCTTACAACATTTCCCTGGAAAGTGAGGTCATTATCAGTTAACCGGTAGCCCTTAAGCCTGTATCTTCCATCCGGAGTAAGTAGATACTCAAGGGTAACATCGCCTGCTAACTCATCTAAAGCCCCTTCACTTTGGTTGGCACCTTCCAGTGCAAACGAACTTCCTACATATACATTCAACCGGTCGTTAGCAAGACTCTTGGTAATACCTACATTGAAATTTGTTTTTTGTACTGCAGTACCTGTTGTATAATCTTTCTCCTGCTCCAGCGCAAAATCAACATCTACATCTTTAAGGTATCGTCCTACCAGGTCAGCAAGCTGTTCCGTGATCATTTTACCGGCAGTGTTGAACGCCTGCGTTTGAAAATCACCACCCGCGGTAGTAAAGCTGTTGAAAGGATTTTCAGCAATGAATTGATTGAATGCCAGCAATCCCATTACCTGTTTATTTAATTCAGCAGGTATGGAATTCACTTGTTTGATCCTTGTATATATGATCCCTCCAAATGCCTCCTGGTCTCGTTCATCCATATCCAGCCTGAAACTGATATCTGGTTTCATCAGTTCATTTTTCAGGATGATATAAACGTCAAAATTCAGTTTTTGCTTATCTATTCCCGGAACATGTTCAATATCATTGACCAGCTGGCCTGCAGCAGTTTTGATTTTATACAGGGCAGTAATGTTCATATTGCCCTTTAATGGATCTCCATTCCAGTAAATGGTACTACCTTTTTCGATCTTGAAATTTTTTCTCACAAATCCTGCAATGGAAAGATCATATTCTCCACCATCAAGTTGATAACCTCCTGTAAGTGACACTTCGCCACCAGGCCTCATTATATAGTTAAGATCAGCAGTTCCTTTTAGCCTGAGGTGATCACCGGAAATTTCATCCAGCATGATCTCTACCGTAGATTCAGGTGTTACATGAACATAAATATTGGTAAGAAACTCGAAGCCAAGTAAAGATTTCAATACCTTTTTTTTCACTATCGTAGTATCCAAAGGTGTCAGCGGATCAAAAAATTCCACCAGTCCCTGTCCCAGTTCTTCGTTTGTCGATGGCCGGTATACATAAGTAAATGAAGATTTATCTTTTATGCTTACAGTACCCTCCAGGGAAGCTGTTTTTTCTGTTCCTTTAAGAGTCAATTTCAAATCAGCCTTTGTAGGACCGTAAATATCCTGTTGCGGGAATTTTTTTCTGCCAACAACTTCAAAATTATCCATGTTTATAGCAAGATCGAACTGCAGGTGTCGATAGTCTGAAGTGTGAATTGTTCCACTGATCTTTCCTTTATTGCCCGAACTATCCGTTAAATTAAGTTCGTTAAATTGAATGCCCTGCTCGTTAAATGCAAGTTCTGCTTCGGGAATTCGAAAATAAGTTCCCGTCATCGCATATATGGCTTGCAGAGAATCAGTCCGGAGCTTCCCAACTATAATTGGTTTTTCCAGTGTTCCTTTTATAGCGAGGTTCCCGGTAAGTTTTCCTTTCAGTTCACCCAAATACTCTTTTAATATAGGTCCTACACTAGCCAGATTCAACTGCTTTACATCCAGTACAAGGTCCTGCTCTTTTGTTATTGTTGAATACTGTCCATTCAGGATAACATTGTTTTCATTATTGGTCAAACTGCTATTAACTTCCAATATGCCCGCTTGCTTTTGTGCCACGTCTGCTTTCAATGTACCCAGTTTTGCTTTCAATAAAGTGATGCTGTCAAGAGAGAAATTAGTAGTAAAATTCAATGGCTTAAAAGAGGTAACATTAGCATCACCATTTAACATACCGCTTGCCATTGCAGTATCCGTGATCACCAGTTCAGCGATGTCTTTAATATTAAAATTTCTGATTTTTAATGTCACAGGCAAACCCTGTTCATTATCGTCTGCTGCTCTTAATTCGATAAGCGTGTTCTTATCTTTTAAACTGAGTTTTGAACTGGCAAGGTTATCTGTATTGAGATAAATAATATTGTCCTTACTGACCGACCAGAATTTTGTATTGATCATCAAAGAATCCCTGATAGTGATACTGGGTCTCTCGGGGTTATTAGTGTAGATAAATGGTATTAAATATCTTGGCTGCGCTTTCTCATCATCAAGCCTCATTAATCCCTCTATAACACCCCTGTTGATACTTCCCTGAATAGTACTGCTCTTTAATGAATAAGAAGAACCGGTAAGCACTGCAATAGAAATGGCATACCGCATATCATTATATTTCTTATCGCCATCCTGGGTCACAAATGCGATATTTATAGTATCCACTATCATCGTGGGCGTCTTCACATTGGGAATGGAAACAAATAATTTTAGCAGATTGCTTTTTGTATCCACATCACCGATTATATAAAACGGTGCAATGGAATTGGCCGGAGTAAACAAACTAACGATACTGTCAGGAATATGCACATCCGCGAAATAAGATGCTTTAACGTCTGTGGTGAACACAGTATCTTCTGCCAGGGTCGAAAAATAACTATCGGCGATCGTTCTAACGGCTGGACGAACATCAGGCAAACTATACCTTCCATTCAACTGCATATTGGCAAAAGGAGATGAAAATTTTATTGCCTGTGAATCTGCCATCCTGGTTGCACCCAGCTCCATGGTGTCTATGTAAATGGGTTTGCCTTTCAACTTCAAATGAGTTTCCCTGACGAGCATATTACCGTTGATTCCATTACTGTCGACCAGTGGAAAATCAGCATCAATAATTGATTTCACTGTAAAACTATCTTTCATAAATCCAAGTGCAAGCAGGTCTGCATGCTGGATCTCAGTATTCGTACGAAATGCTCTTTGTCCTGGATTCAAATTCAAAAACACATGTCCATTCACCAACAAATTGGGATCTTCAGAATTAAGATCTGTGTCAATTGTATTTTTATCGATCTTCCCTTTCAACTTAACCTGCCGGTAATTATATCCATTGTAAAATGCTTCATCAATATGAATATCATAATCAGAAACGGCGGTTTTTAGATCGAACCCTTTTCCCTTAGCCTTTACCGTTACACTGATCTTACCCATTGAAGTATCTTCCAGGATCCTGGCGAGATCAACCTGGTCTGTTGTTATGGCAAGGTCATAAGTTGCGTTTTTTGTATCGGAAAGATTTTTCAATGTTCCCTTAATGTTTGCATTACCGTCTGAAGAAACCAGTTGAAGGTCGGCGTACATATTTTCCATGCTCCCCTTATATTCTCCTTTCACAGACAGGGTTTCTGGAATATAATGTAGAATCGAATCAGGAATGGTTCCTTTCGGCAGATAAGAAAGAATTCCTTCTCTGCTACTGGAAAATTCCTTCAGCCTCAGATTGATGACCATATTTTTTGTATCAGGCAGATGCAATACATCTGCAGATGCAGTGATCCTGTTAGATCCTTCTTTTATTACCAGTTCAGGGACGTGCAGATCATCCAGCTCACCATGAATAGTAGACCTTAACTGGATGGTCTTATTTGTCAATGGGGCAAAATATTTATTAGAAGCCAGGGAGGGCTGAAAATATAATGCCTCGCTTAAATGCAAAGCCGGGCTGCTTATCCCGGCCGTGATTCCATAATTTTTTTCATTGGGTTTTTTACCTGGAAGTATAAGGATATTAGCATCCAGATTCAATTGATTGTTTCCGGTCTTCAAATACAGCTTGCTCAGCCTGATCACAGAATCAGAATAAGCAACGCTGCCATTTAGTTGCTCCACCTTAAATCCGCTGGCTTCAACCAGGGCGAGGTCATGGATCCGCCCTGAATACATTTTTCCATCATATCCAAGTCCGGAAACATGAAGGTTGAGCTTATCCAGTCCCATATGGGAGTAATCAATGGCCCTGGCTTTAATTTTCGGATATGCATTATCGTTATATGCAATACGGTTATTTTCTACGGCAAGGGAGTCAATAAAAAAATGAAAAGTTGATGGGGTTGTTACTTTAACCTCAGCCTTTTCTTCTTTAGGTGTTTTGACCGATTTAATATTCACTTCTGAGAAATGATCTTTTAAGCTGATCATCCCTGCTCTCGCGCTTAGATTTTCTGACTGATAATCGACCATCCAGCCAAACAGTTCTGCTATTTTAGTGTCGATATCAGTCTTGTCTGAAATATTCTTAAACTTAAAACTGGTATTTCTGATCAATACGGAATCTGCCATAAATCGCATCGGAGTAGACACGTCAACGGTGTCTATAACTCTTTCTTCTGTTTTACCGGTCTGCTTTAAAATGATAGAACATGCTAAACCATCTGACAATAAATAATTGGCATGGAAATGTAGTTTGTCGATATCGGAACTGGTAATATCTGTTCGAAATTTCGGAAGGCTGATTTCATATTTTTGCCCGCCAAAACCATCGTCCATGGTAAATAAAATAGAATCCAGCGAAACTTTTCCCAGATGGATGGAAAATCCCGAACTGTCATCTTTATTTGTGTTAGTAGTATCCGATGAAGCAAATGCGGCGGGAATAAAATCATAATTAAACTTCTCACTAGAGCTATCTCTCTCGAGATGAAGCTTCAGGCCTTTGATCCGGATGTCTGACAGGATGATATATTTTCTGAATAGTCCGGCCGCATCATAAAGCACATCGAGCTTGTCTATAGACAACAACTCTTTTTTCTGCTGGTCTTCCAGGTAAAGGCCGGAAAGGTGAATGCCGGATAAATAATTGATAGTTAATTTGCCGACCGAAACACGTGTC
>Ga0207701_10008676_pt1 | contig 10035 bp, 7 predicted proteins | sample KBSSwiSSwithPhiX_FD_184294 | JGI IMG/M metagenome (GOLD analysis project Ga0207701, IMG submission 184294) | Switchgrass rhizosphere bulk soil microbial communities from Kellogg Biological Station, Michigan, USA, with PhiX - S5 (SPAdes) (version 2) | ecosystem: Environmental > Terrestrial > Soil...
GGGGTTCTTCCCGGCGCAGCTTTACTCGTACCGAAGCGCGTGGATGGGGTTTGCACGCGCCACCTTCAGCGCATGGCCGACCACGGTCACGACGGCGATCCCAAGGGCAATTGCGGCTGCCACGATGAACGGTACCGGCGTCAGCGCGATGCGCTGGTCAAAGGTATTCAGCCAGTCGCGCATCAGCCACCAGGCGATCGGCCAGGCGATGACGTTGGCGATGATGATCGGCTGGCTGAATTGCCAGACGAGTAGCCGAACGATGTCGAGTGTTCGCGCACCCAGCACTTTGCGGATCCCGATTTCCTTCGTGCGTCGCTGCGCCGTGAAGGCGGCGAGGCCGAAAAGGCCGAGGCATCCGATGAGGACGGCGAGAAGGGAGAAAGCGGCAAAGATCTGCGCCCGCGCATCCTCCTTCTTGTACAATTCGCCCATGATGTCCTCGCTGAACTTGGCGTTGAACGGGACCTCATTGGTGTACTGTTTCCACTGCCGCTCGAGAGCCGCGCTCAGTGTTTGCGGATCGCCCCGGTAGCGCACCTCCAGATAGCCCGGGCCGGTCCGCACCTTCCGGAACATGATCGGATCTATCGGCTTTCGAACCGAGCGGAACCGCGTATCGCCGACCACGCCGATCACATTGATGTTCACATTCCCATACTCGTCCCCGACGAGTTCGCTTTTCAGAACCTTACCAATGGCGTCCTGCGGCGATTTGAAACCGAGCTTCCTCACCGCAAACTCGTTCAGCACGACATTGACTCCGCGCTGTGCGATCGCCTTTTCGAAGGCCTTGTCCTGCGGATAGGGAAGCGTGAAGTCGTCCATTGGGCGGCTCGCATCGAACCAGCGACCGGCCTTCAGGGTCAGGCCCATCGCGTCGAAGAACCCCTCCCCGACATTGTACTGGCCGATATTGACGAGCTGGTTGCTGCCCGGCGGGATGATCCCGCTATTGTTGTTGTTGTCGGTCGCGACGCCGATGTCGGTCAGCCCGGCAGCCACGACTCCAGGGATCCGCTTCACCTGTTCGACGAAGCCTTCATTCCTGGGGAAAAGCTGGGCTCGCCCGAGCTCCTCTATCTGGAGAATGTGATCGCGCTTGTAGCCGGGGTCGACATGCCGCGCGTAGACGGTCTGACCGTAGATCACCGCCGTGCAGATGATGAGACCGATCGACACCGCGAACTGCATCACGACAAGAGCGGCGCGAAGGCGGCCGGAGCCTGGCGTCTCGGCGGCTGAGCGGTTGGCCTTGAGGACCTGCGCCGGCTGGAACCGCGACAGGAAAAATGCCGGATAAAGCCCGCTGAGGACACCGACGATGAGCGTCAGACCGATGGCCGGAATTAGGATGCCCTCTTTGCCGAGATAGCTGAGCGTGATGTCGGAATCGAGGAACGCGGCGAAGGGCCTCACGAGCAGCTCGACCAGCGCCAATGCAAGCAGCATGGCTACGGCCGAAATCAGGACCGATTCGACGACGAACTGCACGATGAGTTGCTTGCGTGTCGCCCCGAGCACTTTGCGAAGCGCGACCTCGCGCGCTCGCTGGCTCGCACGGGCAGTCGCCAGATTTGTGAAGTTCACGACCGCCATCCCAAGGATCAGCAAGGCGATGATGGCGAAGGTCGCGATCGACCGATTGTCGTTGCCTGGCGTCAGCGTTGCTTCCTGCGCCTTGCCGAGGTGCACGTCCTTGAGATTGACGAAGTGCCAGTCCTGGTCGTCGCCGGCATTGTACATGATGTCGCCGTTTGGCTCGTCCGGGATGTTGCGCTTTTCCCAGGCCGGCATTTGCGCTTCGATCTGTTTGATGTCGGTGCCGGGCCGCATCTTCGCGAACACATAACCGGACTGGCAGCCCCAGCACTTCGTCAGGAAGTCGGGCTGGTCAGCGTAAAAGGCATTGTAATCGAGCCGAAGGATCGAATCGATCTTGAGGCTCGAATTCTTGGGAAGATCCTTCAGCAATCCGGTAATCTTGAAATCGCGCCGGATTCCCCTGGAGATGACCGTCAGGGTGCGCCCGACAACCTGATCCGTGCCAAACCGCTTGATCGCTTCGGACTGCGTCAGCACCGCTGTCTGCGGGGCTGGAAGAGTGGTTCCGGCGAGGAGCGGCAGGTTCACGACCTTGAGGAAGTCGGCGTTCGTGAACATCCAGTTCTTGGTCGACTGGGCCTGACCGTCCTTGAGGAACACGGGTCCGGCGTCCTGAATATAGGCGACGCTTTCGACCTGCGGAAAATCCTTCTGGATGGCGGCCTGCGCCACATAGGTGCCCATCTGGAAGAAACCGGGGGGCTGATCCTTGGGATGCGGATACCAGGACTGAAGCTCGTACGTGTTTTCGACGTTCGGGATCCATTTGTCGTAGCTCTGCTCGTAGCGGATGTAGAGCAGGATCAAGACGCACGCCGCCATGCCGATCGCCAGACCGGCGATGTTGATGATCGAATAGGTCTTGTTCTTGGCAAGCGCGCGAACCGCGACGGTCCAGTAATTTCGCCACATGGTGACTGTCCTCTGCAAGAATGTCCGTCCTTTTCGTTCAGGCGGCCCGCCGCCGTTCCTGCAGGATTCGGCCGTCGAGCATGTTGACCACCCGGCTCGCAAAGTCGGCGTGCGATGGCGAGTGGGTGACCATGACGATGGTCGAGCCTTCCTGGTTGAGCTGGCGGAGCATGCGCATGACCTCCTCGCCGTGCGCGGTGTCGAGATTGCCCGTTGGCTCGTCGGCAAGGATCAGCTTGGGCTCGCCGACCAATGCGCGGGCCACCGCGACGCGCTGCTGTTGGCCGCCGGACAATTGCGTCGGGCGGTGCTTGGCGCGGTGCGCAATCCCGACCTTGTCGAGAACCCGATCGACCCGCCCCTTGCGGTCGCCCGCGGAGTGATTGTGATAGAGCAAGGCGAGCTCGACATTCTCGCGGACCGTCAGCTCGTCCACCAGGTTAAAGCTCTGAAAGATGAAGCCGATGTTGCTTTTGCGCGTGTCGGCGAGCTGGGCCTCGCTGAGGCCCGCGACCTCCTGCCCGTTGAAGACGTAAGAGCCACCGGTCGGGCTATCGAGCATGCCCATGACATTGAGCAGCGTCGACTTGCCGCAGCCCGACGGGCCCATGATCGCGACGAATTCGCCGTCGGCAATGTCGAGGTCCACGCAATCCAGTGCGGTCGTTTCGACGGTGTCGGTCCGGTAGGACTTAGTAAGGCCAGTCATGGTGAGCACGGGTCGTGTTCCTTTCTTACTCGCCGGAGCTGAAGGTCAGGCGGTCCTTGTCGACCAGCCCGGTGTAGGATGAGGTGACCACGCGCTCTCCCGGCGAGAGCCCGCCCAGCACCTCGATGAATTCCGCATTGCGGCGGCCAAGCTGGATCTGGCGCTTGGTCGCGCCATTGCCGCTCTTGTCGACCACGAAGATCCAGGTCCCGCCGGTATCGTTGAAGAAGGCGCCATTGGGGATCAGCAGCGCCTTGGAGGAATCGCCGAGCGTCAGCTTCGTCTGGACCGTCTGCCCGCGCTGAACCGCGGTCGGCGCCGGGCCATCGAACACCAGGTCGATCTGGAACTGCCCATTGCGGACCTGAGGATAGACCTTCGCGACCTTGAGCCGGTACGTCTTCCCGTCGATCTCGGCCGTCGCCTTCTGGCCTATCGCAACGCGGCCGAGATAGAATTCGTCGACGTCGGCCTGGAGCTTGTTTCCGCCCGCGCTGTCGATCTGTCCGATGCGCTCGCCCTGCTGGAGCGACTGGCCGAGTTGGATGTCAAAGCCGCTCAATTCGCCGGTCACTGGCGCTCGAATGTTGAGCTGGCCAAGACTGCCTTGCGCGACCCCCATGCTGGTATTGAGCGAGGCGGAAGCGGCCCTGAGCTGCGCCAGCTGGCTCGTCTGCAGGGCTTCGGTCTGGCTGATGCTGCGCCTGAGAATTTCAAGCCGCTTGGCCTGGTAGGCCAGATCGTCCTTGGTGTCGTTGAGGGTTTTCATCGACACGAAACCGCGATCCGACAGCGGCTTGTAGAGATCATATTGCCGCCGCGCCTTGGCGAGGTCAGTTTCCGCCTGGTTCAGGTCGCGCAGGTTCGCGTTACGCGTCTGGGTCAGAGCGAGCTCCTGGCTGCGCATGTTATTGAGCTGCTGCTCGACCTCGGCCTGTTTCTCGAGCGTTGAAAGCTGAAGCTCGGCATTGGAGAGGACCGCAAGCATCTGGCCGGCGGTGACCTGGGCACCATCCTCGACCAGCTTCTTTTCGACCCGGCCCCCTTCGACTGCATCGAGATAGACGGTGACCAGCGGAGTGATCCGGCCGCGCAAGGGGAGGAAATCGTCGAACGTGCCCGATTGGGCGGTTCCCACCGATAGCCGATCGCGGCTTACGGACAGGGAGTCCGAGCGCGGCGCGAACAGCCAGAAGACGAGTATCAACAGCAGCGCTGCGGCTGCTGCGCCGCCGATCACGACCCGGCGATCGAGTCGCTTGCGCTCGATGACACGGTCCATCGCGCCGCCGGTGACCGCTTCCGAACGATCCGGCTGTCGAAGTTCCACTAGGCTCACTGTCCACCTTTGAACAGCAATTGTCCGGAATTGGACAATCGGCCAAGCCCGTTCAGGAGCGGTTGCACTCTACAAATGTAGCACGTTGAAAATTTCATCACCCCAATCGCTGCAAGCGTCGTGCCAATTGGAAATCACGTAATTTTGCTTCCGGCACTGTTCGTTTCCGGACAGTGGCGCTACAGAAGTAGCGTGGACGCCCCGTTTAACCTTGCCGTCGTCGTTGACGATGACCCGGACATCGGTCTTGCCGCCCGCCTTGCGCTGCGCGACCTTTTCGAGCGCATCGAGTCGCTCAGCTCGCCCGCGGAACTGCTCCCACTCCTTCGGACGGAAAGCCCGGACGCGATCCTGCTCGACCTCAATTTCCAACGGGCGGCGACCGACGGGCGGGAGGGCCTGACCTTCCTCGGCAAGATCATGGAGCAGGACCCGGACGCAGCGGTGGTTATTATCACCGCGCATGGGGCGATTTCGATCGCCGTCGAGGCGCTGAAAGCCGGCGCCAGCGATTTCGTCGCCAAGCCATGGAGCAACGAGAGGCTCGCAGCGACAGTGCGGTCCGCCGCGGCGCTTCGCCGCAGCCGCATCGACGCGCGCACCGAGCGCGGCCGAGCGTCCGAGCTCGTTCCCATGGCGGACACGCCCTTGCTCGGCAAATCACCGGCGATGGAGCGCGTCCGGACCTTGATCGATCGCGCCGCACCGACAGATGCCAACGTGCTGATCCTTGGCGAAAACGGGACGGGCAAGGAGATCGTCGCACGCGAGATCCATCGCCTGTCCCGCCGGAGTGGCCAACCGATGGTTTCGCTTGATCTCGGCGCGACCTCCGAGACCCTGTTCGAATCCGAGCTGTTCGGCCATGTGAAGGGCGCATTTACCGGCGCCGCGGGCGAGCGCATCGGCCGGCTCAAGGCCGCCGACCGCAGTACCCTGTTCCTCGACGAGATTGGGAACCTGCCGCTGCACCTCCAGCCCAAGCTGCTGACCGCGCTTGAGCAACGCGAGGTAGTTCCGGTTGGCGCCAACAAGCCAATTTCGATCGACGTCCGAGTGGTCGCGGCGACCAACGTCTCGGCCGACCAGCTCGCCGACGAAAAGCGTTTCCGGCAGGACCTGTTGTTCCGCCTCAACACGATCGAGATCGAGCTTCCACCGCTGCGCGAGCGGCGCGACGATATTCCAATCCTGCTTGATCATTATCTCGGACTCTACGCGCGCAAATATGACAAGCCGGCCCGCGTTCTTCCGGCCGACGTAATCGAGCTGCTCGTGCGCCACGACTGGCCGGGCAACGTCCGTGCCCTCCGCCATGCTGCCGAGCGGGCCGTCATCATGGCTGAAGGCGACCGCTATCGGATCGACGATTTCCCGCTCCCGGCGCGATCAGAAGCGGCTTCACTGTCGGTGGCCGGCGACAGTCTCAATCTCGATCAGCTAGAAAAGCAGATGATCGAGCGGGCGCTTCGCATGCATCACTTCAACGTCTCCCTTGCCGCCAGCGAATTGGGCCTGAGCCGCGGCGCGCTCTATCGGCGCATGGAGAAGCATGGACTTTAGGCGCAAGTTCGAGTTCGGGCTCGCCTGGCGCACGCTTCTTCTCGTCGGCGCGATCCTGCTCATTGCAAAGGCCGCGGCAACACCGGGGGTCCGTGCCGGACTGGTCGTCGCTGCGCTGATCGGGGCGGCCGCGCTGGCGAGTTTGTGGAATTTCATCCGCCGCACGAACTTCCTGGTCTCGCGCTTCATCGAAAGCGTTCGCTTTGAAGATTATTCCCAGCGTTTCTCCGATCCCAGCGGCGGCGGCTTCGACGTTCTCGGCCAGACGCTCGATCAGGCGCTGAAGACCTTGCAGGCCCGGCATACGCAGGAAAGCGCGGAGACCCGGTATCTAGCCACGATTGTCGACGATGCGCCGAGTGCCTTGCTGACCGTAGCGGCCAATGGACGCATCGAAGTCCTGAACAAGGCTGCGCGGCTGCTGTTCGCGCGCGTGCCTCTCAACCGGGTCGCCGACCTCGAGATCCTAGGGCCCGAGCTTGTCGCGGCGGTGCAACTGCCTGCGGGAACCCGCAAGATCACCCGCCTGATCCTCGACGGCGTTCCGCAGAAGGCGATCTTCGCTTCCGCGCAGGTCGCGCGCCTCGACAATCCGGTAACCGTGCTGTCGATCCTCCCGGTGCAGAGCGAACTGGGCGCGCTCGAGGTCGCGGCGCAAGCCGACCTGGTGCGGGTGCTGACCCACGAGATCATGAACTCCCTGACACCCGTGACCTCCCTTGCCAGGACCGGCGCCGACCTTGTCGCGGCCGTTGCCAAGCGCGAGCCTGCACTCGGCGACGCAAAGACGGCAACAGAAACCGTGGCCCGGCGGGCCGAAGGCATCCTCCGCTTCGTCGAAAGTTACCGAGAGTTCGCCAACGCGCCCGACATCCATCGCCGCCAGTTCAAGGCCAGGCCTTGGGCCGAGGAAATCATGCGGCTCGCCCTGGCCAACGCCGCCGAGCGCGAGATCGACGCCCGGCTTGAGGTCGAGCCCAAGACGATGAGCCTCACCGCCGACCCCGAATTGCTTGCGCAAGCCTTGCTCAACCTTCTTCGTAACTCGATGCGCGCGACGGCCGAGATCGACAACCCGATCGTCGTCCTCTGTCTCGCGCGCGAGCCTCACGGACACTTTCGGGTCGAGGTGCGGGACAACGGCCCGGGCATTCCGCGCGAACAACGCGAGGACATATTCCTGCCGTTCTATACGACGCACAAGGGCGGCAGCGGCGTCGGCCTGAGTTTTGCGCGGCAGGTTGCGCTGGCCCATGGAGGGTCGATATGCGCGCTGGAGGCGCCTGAAGGCGGCGCCAATCTACGCATGGTGATTTGATTTGACCGAGAAACGCCCGCCGCGGGCGATCCTGAAGCGAGTTCGGCTGCTGTTGTGGGTGCTGATCGGGCTGTGCATCGTCACGCCCGCCGCTCTGCTGCTCTCGCACCGAGGAGCACGGGACGTGCCACAGGCAAGCACAGGCCCGGTGCACACCCGTTTCGGGGGTCCGTTCACGCTGATTGGCGGCGACGGAAAGTCCTTCTCCAGCCAAGCGCTCGCCAGCAAGCCTTACGCGATCTATTTCGGCTTCACGCGCTGCGGAGACGTCTGCCCGACGACGCTCGCACGGATGGTGAAGCTAAGGCACCAAGCGGCGAGCGACCAGGCGATGAACATCCTGTTCGTGACCATCGACCCGGCCAACGACGGTCCCAAGGAGGTCGGTCAATATGCGAGCCTGTTCAACGCGCCGATCATCGGGCTCACCGGGAGCCAGGCCCAGATCGACCAGGTGAAGAAGCAATTTGGCATTTACGCCGAGCCCGAGCCGCACGCGGGAATGGGCAAGGAGATGCAGCATACGGCGACCGTGCTTCTATTCGACCGCAACGGGGCATTCACGGGAACAATTTCTCCCGATGAGCCCGATGAGGATGCGCTCGCCAAGCTGAAAAAGCTCGCAGCCTGAAGCAATGGAACCTCACGTGCAGCATGCTGCTTGAGGGTGGATGAGCCGGTACCGGCCCGATCCGAAAATCCTAAGGCTGGGGCCGGATTTCTATGACGCCGTCGCGCCGGCGGCCTTCCCCCAGTGCATCAGGCGGTTCGTGAATTCGCGTTCTGCCGGCACGGTCGGACTCGATCTCGATGACGCAGGCTGGTCTCGGCATTTCTGCCGGTTCGAACCCCTGCCCGACAATCTCGGTCAGCCGCTGGCGTTGCGCTATCACGGCCATCAGTTTCGCGTTTACAATCCGGAGATCGGCGACGGACGCGGCTTCACCTTTGCCCAGTTGCGAGACGGGGAAGGCAGGCTCCTCGACCTCGGCACCAAGGGATCTGGGCAGACGCCGTACAGCCGGCGTGCGGACGGCCGATTGACGCTGAAGGGCGGCATCCGGGAAGTCCTGGCGACCGAGATGCTCGAAGCGCTGGGCGTCAACACGTCGAAGAGCTTCGCATTGTTCGAAACCGGCGAGACGCTGGAACGCAGCGATGAGCCCTCCCCGACCCGTTCGGCGGTGTTGACCCGGCTCAGCCACGGGCACATCCGCATTGGTACATTCCAACGGCTCGCCTTCCTTGGCGAAGTGGAAAACCTGACGGCGCTCACCCGTTACTGCCTCGAGAACCTGTATGGGGAACATCCAACGGACAATGAGCCCGCGAACGCGCTGAAGCTGTTCGAAATGGTCGCCGACGGGACCGCCAGGCTCGCGGCCTCCTACCTTGCATCGGGGTTCGTCCACGGCGTGCTCAACAGCGACAATATCAACATCACTGGGGAGAGCTTCGACTACGGTCCGTGGCGCTTCACGCCCGAATGGGACCCGGGGTTCACCGCAGCCTATTTCGATCATTACGGCCTCTACGCGTTCGGCCGGCAGCCGGAGGCGGTTCACTGGGATCTTTTGCAGCTTGCAGGCTGCCTGGCGCTGATCACGGCTGCGCCGTCTCTTTCGAACCTATTGGCTGGGTGGAGCGAGCGGTTTGAGCAGGCGCTCGTCCGGGCAATGGTTCGTCGTCTCGGCGTCGCTAGCAACGATGACGACCGCGCTCTTACCTCGGCACTGGTCAAGGCGCTTGCCGCTCGCACTCACTCGATCGACCGTGTTTTCTTCGACTGGCGAGGCGGTAACGATCCGGGCCCGGACGACTATCCACAAGACGAGTTCCGTCACCTCGCCGGCCTGCTAGTGGGCAGGCAGCGACAACTGACCCACGCTTACTGGTCCGATGCCACGCCCTGTTCGATGCATATCGAGGAGGTTGAGGCCATCTGGTCCGCGATTGCCGAACAGGATGACTGGCAGCCTTTCGCGGACAAGGTTACAGCCGTCCGACGAATGGGCGAAGCGATGGAGCAGGATGCACCGGCCAGTTGAGAATCGATCCGAGGAGACGGAGCGCAAGCCCGAGGCCGGGCAGCTAATCTCGCTCGATCCGTCGACCGGCGATGAGGTCTGGGCCGGCGCCGTTGGCGATGCCGCGGCCGAGGTTGCGGCTGGGCGTGCCGCGTGGCCCGCATGGGCGGCACATTCACATGCCTACCGCATTGAAGCCTTGCGGCGCTTCGCCAACGTGGTCCGCAAGAAGGAAGCCGAATTCTCGAAGCTGATCGCGCTCGAGACCGGCAAGCCCTTGTGGGAATCCCGGACCGAAGTGGCGTCCGTGGTCAACAAGGTCGACATTTCCATCGAAGCTTATGGCGAGCGTACTCCGCAGCGGAAGATGGAAGCGGCACTCGGCAACAAGATCGCAGTCCGCCACAAGCCTCACGGCGTCCTCGCCGTGCTCGGCCCCTATAACTTCCCCGCGCACCTTCCCAACGGCCACATCGTCCCGGCGTTGATCGCGGGCAATGCCGTGGTCTTCAAACCGTCCGAGAAGACGCCCGCAACCGGAGCCATGCTGGTCCATTGCTTC
>Ga0207701_10008678_pt1 | contig 10034 bp, 12 predicted proteins | sample KBSSwiSSwithPhiX_FD_184294 | JGI IMG/M metagenome (GOLD analysis project Ga0207701, IMG submission 184294) | Switchgrass rhizosphere bulk soil microbial communities from Kellogg Biological Station, Michigan, USA, with PhiX - S5 (SPAdes) (version 2) | ecosystem: Environmental > Terrestrial >...
TATCGCCATTGCCTGTTCGTCACCGGCTTTGCGGTGGCATTCGCCCAGCATCTCGGCATGCGCGAGGACGACCAGCGCCGGCTCACCCGCGCCGCCCTGCTGCACGATGTCGGCAAGGCGTTCGTCCCGGTCGCGATCCTCGACAAGCCCACCGCACTGACACCAGAGGAAATGGAAGAGATACGCCAGCATCCGCGCCGCGGCTTCGAGGCGCTTTCATCCCAGGGCGGTTTCCCGACGGAGATGCTGGACGTGGTGCTGCACCACCACGAGTTCCTCGACGGCACCGGCTATCCCGACGGCCTGAGCGGCAAGGAGATCAGCGACATCGTGCGGCTGACGACGATCGTCGATATCTACGCCGCACTGATCGAGAAGCGCGCTTATCGCCTGCAATTCACCCACGTCAAGGCGTTCGGGTTGATGGAGGAGATGGGCGACAAGCTGGATCAGCATCTGCTGCAGGCCTTCCGCCCGATCGCGCTCGGGAACGGCTAGTCGCTCAACGTCATTGCCTGCGACAAACGCGAAGCGTTTGCGCAAGGGAGTGTAAGCGAGGAAGCAATCCATACTTCCTTTGTGGGTCTATGGATTGCTTCAGCGGAGTTTACCATCGGGCGCGCATTCGCCCGACCCGGTGGCTCGCAATGACACCGAAATATTTCACGTCAGCTAATCCAGCATCTTGCGAAGCTCCGCCTTCGCCACCTTCTCCAGCGTCGAGCGCGGCATCTCGTCGACGAAGCGTATCTCGCGCGGCACCTTGAAGTCGGCCAGCGCCTTGCGGCAGGCGGCCATCACGGTGTCATGCAGATCCGCAGGCGCGGCCTTCACGCCCGCTTGCGGAATGATGAACACCACGGGGACCTCGTCGAGCATCGGATGCTTCTTCGCCACCACCGCGGCCTCGCGCACGCCCGGCACCACCGCGATCACCTGTTCGATCTCGGACGCCGCGACATTCTCGCCGCCGACCTTCAGCATGTCCTTGGCGCGGTCGCCGAACTTGATGAAACCATGCTCGAGCAGCGTGACGCGGTCGCCGGTGATGAAATAGCCGTGTTCGTCAAAGCTTTCGCGGGTGGCTTTTTCGTTATGCAGATATTCAGAAAACAGCGACAGGCCGGGAATGCCCTTGATCAGCAGATTGCCGGTGCCGCCGACTTCGGTCGGCCGGCCGTCGTCATCGGTGATGCGGATCGCATATTCCGGAGCCGCCCGGCCGATCGACATCGGCGAATTGGGCTGATCGACCTCGCCGATGATGCCGTGGGTGATGGTCTCCGTCATGCCCCACCAGCCGATCGTCCTGACGCCGAACACGACAAACGGCGGCGGGTCATTTACCGCCGTACCCCAGAGCCGGAATTTGTGATTGTTGGGTATCTCGTGCTCCAGCAGCGCCTTCAGGCAGAACGGGATCGTCGAGGTCCAGGTGCACTGATGTTCCAGCGCGGCGCTCCAGAACCGGCTTGCCGAAAACCGCGGCTGGATCACGCAGGAGGCGCCGACCCACAGCGTCGCCAGCATCGAATAGGCCAGCGCGTTGGTGTGGAACAGCGGCAGATAGGTCTGGTGTATGTCGTCTTGATGCAGGTCTTCATGGGCGGCGTTGATCTTGGCGCCCCACAGCGCATTGGCGTGCGTCCACAGCACCGCCTTCGGGCGCGACGTCGTGCCGGAGGTATATTGCACGCTGCAAGGCGCGAACGGATCGGTCAAGCGGCGCGGCCGGTCGGCGCTGTCGGCGAACAATGACGCGAAACTGTCGCCGCTCGCTGTCCCTTTGCCTTGCGCGGGCGCGGCGCCGGCGTCGTGCGAGATCACCGCGATCCAGCGCAGATCGCGGCAATTGGCCGAGATCAATTCGGCATAAGCGGGTTGGGTGATGGCGGCGACCGCGCCGCAATGGCCGGCGAAATATTCCATTTCGGCAGCGGCCGAACGGGTGTTGGTAGTGACGGCGATAGCGCCGAGTTCGACACAGGCAAACCAGGCCAGCACAGCCTCGATGCAATTGTCGAGATGGATCAGCACATAGTCGCCGGGTTTAATGCCGCGCTTGACGAGCCCTGCCGCCAGCGCGCCGACGCGCTCGTGAAATTCGCCGTAGGACCAACTCCGCGCCGGCGCGTCGAACGGCGCCCAGATCAGGAATGGATGATTGCGGCGGCTCTCTGCGCGCATCCGCAGCAGCCACGGCACGTCGAGCCCTGCGAACGGTCCGACGACGCCCGGCGCTGCCTGCAAGATGGACATGGACCCTCCCGGTGCAGCTTTACCGGCTGCCTTGGTTTTGTTGGAGTAGTTCTGCCATTGGATGGCGGGATGAGCAAATCGGTAGTTGCGTCCAAATCTCTTTCCACGTCATTGCTTCGTCACTCTGCTCCCTTGCGCAAACGCTTCGCGTTTGTTGCAGGCAATGACGGATGGGGAGCTACTGTTCCCCCTCATACGACGAAATCTCGATCAAGCTGCCATCGGGATCCCGGCAATAGACCGAGCGCAGCGTGCCGCGGGCGCCTTGCTTGGCGACCGGGCCTTCCTCGATCGCAACCCCGTTGGCCCTGAGATGCGCCACCACCTGGTCGGGCGTGCTCGCGGTCAGAAAGCACAGATCGTCACTGCCGGCGGTTTCATGATCCGCCGTGAACCATTCGACCTTGTCGGCATTGCGCGGCCGCACGTTGATCTTCTGCTTGCCGAACATCAGTGACGTGCGTGGCGTCTTGCCCGGGCCGGGATCGAACACCATTACCTCCATGCCGAGGATCTTGCGGTACCACTCGGTGGAACGCGCCACGTCGGAAACATTGATCACGAGATGATCGAGTGCATTCACCTTGACGGACATGGCAGATCCTTTGGCTAATCCTTTTGTAGCGGTCGGCAGCGCCTGTGTTGCACTGGCCGCATTGGGGTTTGTTTGTTACAACGCGGGCCGTCTTCGGTTCAATAGAAACGGAGCGGGCTCAGAACCCGGCTCCCGGGGAGAAAAACGCATGATTTCACGCCGCACCGCGATCTGTCTGACGGCAGTCGGCCTTTCGGCCATCGCCTCGATCGGCAGCGCCCAGGCTGTGGATTATCCGACGCGGCCGGTGCGCTGGGTGGTCGGATATCCGCCCGGCGGCTCCACCGACATCATTGCGCGGCTGATCGGGCAGCGGCTCTCGGAAAAGCTCGGCCAGCAATTCGTGATCGAAAACAAGCCCGGCGCCGGCAACAACATCGCGACCGAAGCGGTGGTCAACGCCGCACCGGATGGCTACACGGTGCTGCTCGTCAACCCGGCCAACTACGTCAACACGACGCTCTACGCCAATCTGAAGTTCAATTTCGTCAGCGACATCGCACCCATCGCGTCCTTCAATCGCGTGCCGAACGTGATGACGGTCAACAAGGACGTGACCGCGAAAAACGTCGCCGAGTTCATCGCCTATGCGAAAGCCAATCCGGGCAAGGTGAATATGGCATCGTCCGGCAACGGCACTTCGGTGCATTTGTCCGGCGAAATGTTCATGGCCATGACCGGCATCAAGATGCAGCATGTGCCCTATCGTGGGTCCGCGCCCGCGATTACCGACTTGCTCGGCGGTCAGGTGCAGGTGATCTACGACAACATGCCGTCGGTTATCCAGCACATCCGTTCCGGCGCCTTGCGCGCGCTGGCGGTGACGACGCTGGAGCCCTCCGCGCAACTGCCCGACGTGCCGACGGTTGCCGCCACCGTGCCCGGCTATGAGGCGAGCGCGCTGTTCGGCATGGGCGCGCCGAAGAACACGCCGAAGGAAATCATCGCCAAGCTCAATTCGGAGATCAACGCGATCCTGGCCGAGCCGGACATGACGAAGCGTCTGGTCGAACTCGGCGGCGCGCCGCTGATCCAGACGCCGGAGAAGTTCGGCGCCGATATCGCCGCGGAAACCGAGAAGTGGAAGAAGGTGATCGACGGCGCCAATATCGAGAAGGTGCAGTAGCGTCGGGAACGTATTTGGGGCTTTCGACGAGGATGGCGCGGCCTTTTGCGTCCCGCGGTTCTCGGGTTTGTGATCTGCCCGGAGGATGGATTGGAACCGCGAGGTTCCTAACTCCTTTATAGTAGCGATCTGGGTCGCTTTGTTCGCAAGGCGGTCGAAGGCTGACGGAGAGGAAACACGATCATGCGCAATGCGATGCTAGCCATGTTGGCCTTGTTGGCCGGTGGGACGGCCGTTATCGCCGGCTCCGCGCCTGCCGCTGCCTATGATTACCCCTGGTGCGTTGTGGGCGGGGAGCTCGGGCCTTCCGGCGACTGCTCGTATTCGACCCTGGGCCAATGCCAGGCGTCGGCGTCCGGGCGGTGGAACCTGTATTGCACGGAAAACAAGCGCATCTTGTTCGAGCGGCAGCGGGCCGTGCAGCAGGGCGAGCAGCCGATCCGGCGCCAGCGCCGGGAGTACTGACATCCGTCCGTGAGCCTTGTGCTGACCAGGACAAGGTCTGCCTTGACGGCGGCGCCTCACTAAGCTGATCGATCGTCGGTGCTCTTGACGCGGCCTGCTTTCGGCTATACTAAACCATATGGTTAAGTATCAAGAAGACGTGCTGGACCGCACCTTTGCCGCACTTGCCGATCCTACCCGGCGGGCGCTGGTGGCGCGGCTTGGCGACCGCGAGAGCCTTTCGGTGAGCGAACTCGCGCAACCCTTTTCGATGTCGTTGCCCGCGATCATGAAACATCTCGACGTTCTGTCGGACGCCGGCCTGATCGCGCGGGAGAAGACCGGCCGCACGGTCGCGTGCCGGCTGACCGCCCGGCCGATGGAGCAGGCGATGGACTGGCTCAACCGCTACCAGCGCTTCTGGTCCGACAATCTCGACCGTCTTGCAGCTTTTGTGGAGGAAGACCAATGGCCAGCCAATCAAGCACAGCCCGCGACGCCGGTTTCACAACCAGGCCAAGCCTCACCATCAAGCGTCGTATCAATGCGGCGCCCGCGAAAATCTACGCCGCATGGACCGATCCCAAAAAAATAGTCGGATGGTTCGGCGTGCCCGCGAAGCTGAAGCAAGGCTCGCTGCAGGCAGAGACGGATCTTTGCGTCGGTGGACGATACCGCATCAGCTTCGACGCCACCGACGGCGAGCATTTCCAGGTCGGCGGCGTCTATCGCGAAATCGTGCCGAACGAGCGGCTGGTGTTCAGCTGGGCCTGGCACTCGACACCGGAGCGGGAGTCGCAGGTGACGATTTCGCTCAAACCCGATGGCGGCGGCACGCTGCTGACGCTGCATCATGAGCAGTTCTTCGATGAGGCCGCGCGTGACGGACACGAGAAAGGCTGGAACGCGTTGCTCGGCCAGCTGGAAGCATTTGCAAGTTGAACTGCCGGATCCAAGGAGCCGCCCATGCAATCGCACCGCATCGTTTCGCGCGAGGAATGGATCGCCGCGCGCAAAGCCCATCTCGCGCATGAGAAGGAACTGACGCAGGCCCGCGAGCGTCTGAACGAAGAGCGCCGCGCGCTGCCCTGGGTCAAGGTCGACAAGGATTATCTGTTCGACGGTCCCGCCGGCAAGCTGCGGCTCGCCGACCTGTTCAAGGGCCGCGGCCAGCTCGTGGTGCAACACTTCATGTTCGCGCCCGAATGGAACGAGGGCTGCAAGAGCTGCTCGTTCTGGGCCGACGGTTTCGAACGCATGATCCCGCATCTCGCCGCGCGCGACACCACGATGGTCGCGATCTCGCGCGCGCCCGAGGAGAAGCTCGCCGCGTTCAAGGCGCGTATGGGCTGGACCTTCGACTGGCTGTCGTCAGGGAATGGTGATTTCAACTACGACTACGCCGTGTCGTTCTCGCCGGAAGCAATCAAGTCGGGCGAAAAGGTTTATAATTTCGGCACCTCCGGCTTCGGCATCGAGGATGCGCCGGGGATCAGCGTGTTCTACCGCGACGACGCGGGCCACATCTTCCACACCTATTCCTGCTTCGCGCGCGGCCTCGACATGATGAACGCCGCCTACCATTACCTCGACCTGACGCCGCTCGGTCGTCACGAAGAGGGCCTGCCTTACCCGATGGACTGGCTACGGCTACGTGACCAGTACACACCGGCGCCGGTTCAGGCATCCTGCTGCCATAGCTGATTCACACTATGTAAGCGTCATTGCGAGCGTAGCGAGGCAATTCATGCCAGAGCGAATGGATTGCTTCGTCGCTAGCGCTCCTCGCAATGACAGTAACGAGCGGAGAGAGTGACCGATGCCCTACGTCGATGGCTTCATTGTCGCTGTGCCGAAGAAAAAACTTGCCGCCTATGCCCGCATGTCGAAGAAGGCTGGCAAGGTCTGGCGCGAATATGGCGCGCTGGACTACCGCGAATGGGTTGCTGAGGACGTCAAGGTCGGCAAGCTCACTTCTTTTCCGCGCAGCGTCAAACTCAAGCCGGGCGAGACCGTCGTGTTCTCGTGGATCACCTACAAGTCGCGTGCGCAGCGCGACAAGATCAACGCCAGGGTGATGGCGGACGCCCGGTTGAAATCGATGATGGATCCGAAATCGCTGCCGTTCGACGCCAAGCGGATGATCTATGGCGGCTTCGACAGCCTGGTGAAGGTCTAGCGTTCGCGCCTCGCGTACCGTCGCGCGGAATTATCGGTGCTATCGTACGCAGATGTGATTTGCGACGCGTCCCAAGCCTGCGGATAACTGGCAGCGCCGGACTGGACGGCCACCCCGGCGACGAAATAATCTGGGTGCCGATCGCGAAGAACAAAAAGAACCGTGGAGGCGGTCCGAAGGCGTTGGTGTGAGTATACAGGTTGCCATTCTGAAGGTCTTGGCCAGTCACGGTAGCGGCCGAGCTACGCTTGCTTCCCTCAAACGAGACATCGCTATCCTCGCAGCCAGCGGTCCGGACTGGAACGCGCGCATCAAGCGTCTCGCGAGCCGCGTGCCGACCATCGATATCTTTGGCTCTGGCTATGTGCTGCGCGATGACGAGGGGTGGCAGATCACGCCGTCGGGTCGGGAATTCCTGCGCGCGCTCGAAGCCGTGACCCAGGACAACCGGCCAGTTGAAATCGAAGCGCCGTCGCCGCGCGAAACCGAGGCGGCCGGAAGGCGTGAAGGCGCGTTGATCGTGGTCGGCCACCGGTTCAAGGACCGGCCCGCCCGCGAACGCGATCCCGCTCCGCCGCGTCGGGATCATCGCCGGCTTCCGCGCCACGATTCGAACGCCTGACGGTTCGCAGTGCGGCGTCAGTTTCAGTCTGAATCCCGCTTCTGACTCTTCTCCGACCTGTCGCTCAGGTCAGGAGCAGCGCCATTCCCGGGTCGCCCTTTTCCATCGCCCGGCGATAGGCCGGACGGGCGCCGATGCGGGCGACCGGTCCTCGTCGGCCGAGAAAAGGCGTCCACGCGCGGGTCGCACGCCTAACGCGCCGAAGTAGCCACCGCTCACCACCTCGGCGTGGACGGGTTCGGCGTCGGTCGTGCCGGCGAGGTTGATGCTCGCGAGGCCGTATGCGCCCACGGCGGTGGTCGTGGTGAGCGAGCGCTCGAGCATGCGGAATCGTGGGTAGGACCAGCGGTACCGCTCCGTGCCGCGCGTCGGCTCCGTGTGCGTGGTGTACACCATCGCGAGCCGGTCGGGCTCCGGGAACGGTGGCGGTGTGATCAGCGCGGCTTCCGCAATGGCGAACGTGGCGACGCCCGCGCCAATGGCGAGGCCGAGCGTGGTGACGATCGAGAGCGAGAGCGTCCGATTGCGGCGGAAGCCTCGAAGGGTCAGGCGGAGATCAGCGAGCAGCCCATCCATAGAGACCCGGTCCGGCGTTGCGGGTATCTGCTAGATGCCGTGCGAGGCGTCCACGTTTACACCCCGCGATTCCTCGCCTTCGCTCGGAATGACAATTGGTTCCAGGCTCGGGCCACTAAGGGCGGCCGCCGACCTCGCGATACCGAAAACAGTCGACCGCGTGGTCGTTCACCATCCCCGTCGCCTGCATGAACGCGTAGCAGATCGTCGTTCCGACGAACCTGAACCCCCGCTTCTTCAGATCCTTGCTCATCGCGTCGGACTCCGACGTGCTCGCCGGAACGTCGCCCATTCCGCGGACGGTGTTCACGCGCGGCTTCCCGCCCACGAATCCCCAGATGTACGCATCGAACGAGCCCGCTTCCTTCTGCACGTCGAGAAACACGCGGGCGTTCGAGATCGCCGATTCGATCTTCAGGCGATTCCGCACGATGCCCGGGTTCGCCATGAGCCGCTCCACCTTCTTCGGCGTGTAGCGAGCGACCCGCCCAGCGTCGAATCCGTCGAACGCCTCGCGGTAGTTGTCGCGCTTCTTGAGGATGGTCTCCCAGCTCAATCCCGCCTGGGCGCCCTCGAGAATGAGAAACTCGAACAGGCCGCGGTCATCGTGGAGCGGAACGCCCCACTCCGCATCGTGATAGGAGATGTTCGGCTCCGACCGCGCCCAGCCGCACCGCGTGACGTTAGGCATAGAGCTGTTCCGGGTCGGCGGCCGCGAGCTCCGCGTAGAATCCGGCGAGTCGCTCGGTCACGGCGTCGAAGTACTTCGCGCCCTTCTCGGGAGTCGCCGCCTTCGGGTTCCCGACGCCCGTGTCCTCGGTGACCTTCGTCCAGCGGCGCGGCGCCCAGGCCCAGCCATCCCGCAACCCGGCGACCGCGAACCGGCGTGCCCGGCCGTCACCGGCCTCACTGAGCGGAAGCACCAGGTTCGGCGTCAGATGCTGCACCAGGCTCGTCTCGAGCTCACCGGCATGATCGCCCGGCTCGTCGAAGAACGGCTTCGGATCGAGGCACGCGTACCAGTTGATGGTGCAGAGGAACAGGCGAACCCTTGGCTGCCGCTCGCGAATCATCAATCGAAAATCGTTGCCGCCGTGCCCGTTCAGAATCACGAGCTTGCCCACGCCGTGCGCGTCGAGCACGGACGTCACATCCGCCAGCACCGCCGCCTGCGTGGACGGATTCATGTTCATGCAGAACGGGATGTCGAGCTGTCCCGTGTTCACGCCGAACGGGATGCAGGGCAGCACGAGCACGCGTGCGCCGCGCTCCCATGCGCGGCGCGCCGACTCCGCGGCGACGGCGTCGGTCTCGATGACGTCCGTGCCGTACGGCAAGTGGTAGTTGTGGGCTTCGGTCGCGCCCCAGGGGAGGATCGCGACGTCGTAGCGCGTGTCGCGAACCGACTTCCAGTTCGTCTCAGCGAGGATGTACGGGCGTCCGGCCATGAAATTCGGAGATGAGTCGCGGATGGCCGTCGACCATGTCGTAGAAGCGCACGCGATCGGCCTGATCGGCTTTCGCGAGCAAGATGATCTGGCCGGTGTGCATCGAGAAGTGTTCGACGACGTGGTAGATCGCCTCGAGCACCGTGACGTCGTTCGCCTGGATCGTCCGTCGCGTGTGCAGGTCCGCGGGCGAGAGGGACGCGAGCACGCGATCGACGTCGCAGATCGTCTGCTCGAGGCGGTCCACGAGATCCGTCACCGCGATCGGCGCGCGCTGGTCGAACTCCGACTGGCGATCCCGGACGTCGGGCGCGCCGCCAACACCGCTCACGATCCACTGCCGCACATTGCCCGCCAGGTGCAGCATCAGGTTGCCGATGCTGTTCGACGCCTCGTTAGGCCGGGCCCACAGGATGCGCTCGTCGAGCATGGAGACGGCGAGGCGGATCTTCGTCAGGTATTCGCGCAGGTATCGCCGCGACAGCGCGATCATCGCGGCCCCTGCATCGCGATCGCGCGCCGTCGGCATCGGGTCCGACGCGCTCATCGCGCGCCAGCTCGCGCGGGCTCGTCGACGAGACGAATCAACCGCGACGCGAACGCCCCGAGCGCGCCCCATCGCTCGGGCGGGCGGCCGGCCCACCGGCACCGGGTCTCGTTCAGCTCGTCGCCGAACGTGACCTCGTACACCGTCGCATCGAGCGGCGGCTCCGGCTGGTGGTCGCCGAGCTCAACCACCGTGCCAAGAACGCGCTCGCCACGGTCCAGGCGCTGGCGCTGCAGAC
>Ga0207701_10008679_pt1 | contig 10034 bp, 9 predicted proteins | sample KBSSwiSSwithPhiX_FD_184294 | JGI IMG/M metagenome (GOLD analysis project Ga0207701, IMG submission 184294) | Switchgrass rhizosphere bulk soil microbial communities from Kellogg Biological Station, Michigan, USA, with PhiX - S5 (SPAdes) (version 2) | ecosystem: Environmental > Terrestrial > Soil...
TAGACGGCCGGCAGCATCGCCGAGCCGGGAAGCGCGAGGCCGAGCGTCTCCGAGACCATCGCCATCGTGTTCGCAGTGAACTGGCCTGGGCACGAGCCGAGCGTCGGTGCGCAGGCGTGGCCGAGCTCGTTCAGCTCGGTCTCGGTCATGCGTCCGGCCAGCACCGCGCCGACGCTCTCGTAGGTGGTGAGGATCGTGACGTCGCGGCCGCGCCAGGTGCCGGGCAGCATCGCACCGCCGTAGGCAAAGACGCTTGGGCAGTTGAGCCGGACCATCGCCATCATCACGCCGGGCAAGGTCTTGTCGCAGCCGGCGAAGCCGACAAGGCCGTCGTACGCGTGGGCGCGCATGACGGCCTCGATCGAGTCGGCGATCAGCTCGCGCGACACCAGGCTCATCCGCATGCCCTTGTGGTTCATCGAGACGCCGTCGGAAACCGACACGGTCGTGAAAGGCACCGGCAAGGCGCCGCCGGCGGCGACGCCGAGCCGAGCGGCATCGGCCTGTGGGCCGAGCGACATCGAGCACGGTGTGTTCTCGCCGTGCTGGCTGACGATGCCGATGAAGGGCTTGCCGAAGTCGGCCTCGTCGACGCCGGTCGCCCGCAGGAACGCGCGGTGCGGCGCACGGTCGAGGCCTTCGGTGATCAGCGCGGAGCGCAGCGGCTTCGCTGTCGGTTTCGCTGTCGGTTTCGATGTCATCATGCAGTCTCCCGATGGGTCCGGATCACGGCGTCGATCGACGCATCGCAGGTCAGGCCGATCCGGCGACCGCCCTCGAACGCACAGTCGAGCGGCCAGCATCCGAACTGCGCCTCGATCGCGGGTTGCGGGTCGAAGTGGATCCGCGCCGGAGCGGCCGGATCGGCCTTCGCGAGGGCCGCCACGATGTCGGAGATCGAGACCGCAAGCGATGGCGTCGTCAGCGCGCGGCGCGGGCCGAGCATCGCGCCGTCGACCTGCGCGAGGCGGATCAGGTTGGCGATCGCGTGGCCGAGCGAGACGATCCAGATCGTTGCGTCCTTCGACACCGGGCACACGTAATCGCGTCCCGCCAGCGGCTCGCGGATCAGATCGCTGTTGAAGCCCGACAGCGCGCCGTTCGCGAGCGGCGGCCGCACGACGACGCCCGACAGCCGCAGCGCGCGGCCATCAATGAAGCCGCGCCGCGTGCAGTCGTCGATCAGCAGCTCGCAGGCGCGTTTGTGGGCGCCGTAGCTCAAGGTCGGCTCCGGCGGCGTCGCGTCGTCGATGCGGGCCGGCAATGGGGTGCCGAAAACCGCGATCGAGCTAGCGTAGATGACGCGCGCGACCGGTCCGCCGCTCGCGGCCTGCGCGCGGCACCGCTCGAGCAGTGCGATCGTCGCATCGAGGTTCACGCGCTTGCCGAGCGCGTAGTCCGCCTCGGCCGCGCCGCTGACGATGCCGGCAAAGTGGAAGACGACGTCCACCGGTTCGGCGAACAAGCGGTCGTGCAGCGCCCGGTCGCTGATCTCGCCGCGGATCCAAGTCGCACTCGAGGGCAGGCCTGACAGCCGATCGACCCGATCGGTCAGCACGAACGACAAGTCTTGCCACGCCCCTGAGGTCTGCGGCTGCGTCGTGAGCGCTTTGACGAGCGCGCTGCCGATGAAGCCGGCCGCGCCGGTGACGAGCACGCGCATCACGGCTGCCGCACGGCCGTCACGCCTCCGGCGCCGTGATGTCGGTGGCGGTTTGTTGCTCGACCCAGCGCGCCATCGCGCTGACGCTCGCGTCCGGGTCGTTGGCCAGCGCCGCGGCGCGCCAGAGTTGCTGCGTCAGCGCCGAGATCGGCGTCGGCAGCTGCGCCGTTCGGCCGAGCTCGGTGGCGATGCCGATGTCCTTCAACATCAGCGCGAGCTTGAACGGATCGTCGAAGGCGCGGCTGATGATGCGTTTCTTGACGTGGGTCTGCGACACCCACGACATGCCGGTCGACTCGTTCAGCACGTCGGTCATGACCGAAGGATCGAGGCCGTAGCGCTTGCCGATCACGAGGCCTTCGGCCAGCGCGATGAAATTGACCGACGTGATCAGGTTGTTCAGGCACTTCATCGCGTGGCCCGCGCCGAGCGGACCGAGGTGGAACACCGCGCGCCCCATCACGTCGAGCAGCGGCCGCACGCGCGCGACGTCGATCGAGTCGCCACCGACCATGAAGACCAGCTCGGCCTGTTCGGCGCCCCACTGTGCGCCCGAGACCGGTGCGTCGACCATCGCGACGCCGCGCTCGGCGAGCAGGCGCCCGGATTCGTGCGTCAGCCAGGGTTCCGACGACGATGTGTCGAGCAGCAGCGAGCCGGGCCGAAAGCCGGCGAGCAGGCCCTCCGGTCCGGCGACGAGGTCGCGCACCACCTGGCCGTTCGGCACCATCGTGATCACGATGTCGCTGCGCCGCGCAACGTCGGCTGGAGAAGCCGGTGCCGATGCGCCGGGGAGGGTCGATGCGATCCGCGTCGCCTGGCCTGCGCGAACGTCGAACAACGCCAGCGTGTGACCGGCTTTCGCGAGGTGGCCGGCCATCGGTTCGCCCATCACGCCGAGGCCGATGAAACCGACTGAGGGTATGCGTGATGTGGTGGCCATGGGAAGGCGACGATACACTTTTCGGCTGCCCGAGCGGGGCATCACGGGAGACCTGTCATATGAGATCGCTACGCCTTTTCGCCACGTTGACGGCGACCTTTGCATTGGCCGCCGGCGCGACCGGCGCCTACGCGCAAACGACCCTTACGATGTCGAGTTGGGTCGGCCCGACGCACTCGCTGACGCGCGACGTGCTGAGCGTCTGGGCCAAGAACGTCGAGGCGGCGACGCAGGGCCGGGTCAAGTTCGAGATGCTGCCGAAGCACCCGTCGGCACCGCCCGGCACTTTCGATGCCGTGCGCGACGGCTTGGTCGATGTCTCGTTCGTGACGGCCAGCTACACGCCGGCGCGCCATCCGCTGCCGCTGATGGCCGAGCTGCCCGGCGCTGGCGCCACCGCCGAGATCAACTCGGTCGCGTTCTCGCGCGTCCACTGGAAGTACTTTCAGGCGGCCAACGAGTACAAGGGCGTCAAGCTGCTCGGCGTGTTCACGCACGGGCCGGGCCAGATGTTCACGGTCAAGAAGCCGGTCAACTCGGTCGCCGACCTGGCCGGTATGAAGATCCGCAGCGGCGGCGGCATTTCCGAAGCGGCGGCCAAGGCGCTCGGCGCCTCGCCGCTGGTCAAGCCGGCGCCCGAGTCGTATGAGCTGCTGTCGTCCGGCGTCGCCGACGGCACCTTCTTCCCGTCCGAGTCGATCAAGTCGTTCAACCTCGACAAAGTCGTCAAGTACGCGACCTACTTTCCCGGCGGCTTCTATTCGTCATCGTTCGGCTTCTTCATGAACGAGGATAAGTGGAACAAGCTGCCGAAGCAGGACCAGGACGCGATCCTGTCGGTTTCGGGCGAGGCGCTCGCACGGCTTGCCGGCAAGTCGTGGGACGCGGCCGACAAGGGCGGATTCGACGCGCTGAAGGTCGCGAACGTGCAGATCATCGAGGCCAACCCGGCCTTCGTGGCCGACGTTCGCAAGCGCACCGAGCCGCTCGTCCAGGACTGGATCAAGTCGGCGAACGCCAAGGGCGTCGATGGCGCCAAGGCCTGGGCCGAGTACCAGGACGAGCTGAAGAAGGTCGCTGCCGGCAAGTGATGGACAGCTCGATCGCCGACACGGTGGCCGCCGTGCGGCCCGAATCGGCGGCTGCCGTCGCGGATCCGCGCCATGCGCTGACGCGCTGCGCCTGGATCCTCGCCGACGAAGGCCACGAGTCCGGCCTCGCCGGTCAGCTGACCGCACGCGGACCGACGCCGGGCACTTTCTGGACCTTGCCGCTCGGCCTCGCGTTTGACGAGGCCGAAGAAGCGTCGTGGCTGCTGATCGACGACGCGCTTAACGTGCTCGACGGCGCCGGTTCGTTCGGCATCCGCGAGCCGAATCCGGCGACGCGTTTTCATCTGTGGGTCTACCGCGCGCGCAGCGACGTTGCGGCGATCGTCCACACCCATCCGCCGGCGGCCTCGGCGCTCGCGGCCGCGGAACAGCCGCTCATCGTCGCCCACATGGACGCGACCCCGCTGTTCGGCGACACCGCGTTCCTCGGCCACTGGCCCGGGTTGCCGACGGCCGATCGCGAAGGCGAGATCATCGCCGCCAGCCTCGGTGCGAAGCACGCGCTGCTGCTCGCTCATCACGGGTTGCTGACAGCGGGTCGCACGATTCAAGAGGCGGCGTTCCTGGCCGTCTTCATGGAGCGGATGGCGCGCCAGCAGATTGATGCGGCCAAGGTCGGCGGTGCCAAGCCGATCGATGTCGAGGAAGCGCGCCGCGCTCGCGATTTCCTGCGCACCGACCGCATCATGAACATCACGTTCGATGCCTGGGTGCGCAAGACGGAACGGCGGCGGGGCCTGGCGAAAGCCGCCGCACCCTTCGACCGACCAGAACGATGAAATCGCCGCGAGCCTGGCTCGAGGGCGCGCTCGGCGTCACGTCGGCGACGGTGCTGTTCCTGATGATGATGATCACGGCGGTCGACGTGATCGGGCGCTACGTGCTCAACAAGCCGCTGACCGGCGGCTTCGAGATCACCGAAATGCTGCTCGCCGCGCTGATCTACTGCGGACTGCCGTTGGTCTCGCAGCGCCGCGAGCATATCGTGATCGACACCTTCGACCCACTGATGTCAGCGCGCGTGAAGCGCGCGCTCGACGTGGTCGCCGAGATCGTCTGCAGCCTTACGCTCGGCGGCATCGGCTACCTGATCTTCCGGCGCGCCGCGCGTGTCGCCGAGTACGGCGACACCACCAGCGTGCTGAAGTGGCCGCTTGCCCCGGTGGCCTATCTGATGGGCACGATGATCCTGATCGCCTGCCTGATCCACCTGTCGCTGATCTTCGTGCCGCACGGCGAAGACGACGGCAAGAGCATCGTCTGAACGTGGCGATCCCGACCGCGCGGCGGAGCCGCCGATGACCGAAGCGCTGCTCGGACTCGCCGCGATGCTGGCGCTGTCGTTCCTGCGCGTGCCGATCGCGTTTTCGATGGGGCTGATCGGCTTTCTCGGCCTGTGGTGGATGCGCGGCCTCGGCCCGTCGATGGCGTCGGCGACGACCGTGGTCTACGAGTCGGGCTTCCAGTACACGCTGTCGGTGGTGCCGCTCTTCATCCTGATGGGCAACTTCGTCACCCGGGCCGGCATGTCGAAGGAGCTCTACCGCGCGGCGTACGCCTTCGTCGGCCATCTGAAGGGCGGTCTCGCGATGGCAACCGTGATCGCCTGTGCCGGCTTCGGCGCGATCTGCGGATCGTCGATCGCGACCGCGGCGACGATGACGAAGGTCGCCTACCCGTCGATGCGTGACCACGGCTATTCCGACGAGCTCTCCGTCGGCGCGATCTGCTCGGGCGGCACGCTCGGCATCCTGATCCCGCCGTCGACCATCATGATCATCTACGGGATCATGACCGAGACCAGCATCGGCAAGCTGTTCGCCGCCGGCGTCCTGCCGGGATTGCTGGCGACGGCATTGCTCTGCCTTGCGGTCCGCTACATCACGTGGCGCGATCCGAAGGCGGGTCCGCCGGCCGAGCGCACCTCGTGGCGCGAGCGGCTGAGCGCGATCAAGGACGTATGGGCCGTCGCCGCGCTCTTCATCATCGTGATGGGCGGCATCTACGGCGGCATCTTCACGGCGACCGAAGGAGCCGGCATCGGCGCGTTCGGCGCGTTCTGCTTCGCGCTGTTCCGCCGGGTCCTCGACTTCAAGACGCTGCTGCAGGTCCTCGCCGACAGCGCCCGCACGACCGCGATGCTCTTCATGATCCTCGTCGGCGCGCTGGTCTTCGCGAACTTCGTCAACTACACGACGATGCCGGCCGACCTGAAGGGCTTCGTCACCCGCTACGAGATCAGTCCGATCACCGTGATGATCGCGATCTGCGCGATTTACGTGATCCTCGGCACCGCGATGGAAGAGCTGTCGATGATTCTGTTGACGGTGCCGGTCTTCTTCCCGCTCGTCGTCCACCTCGGCTTCGATCCGGTGTGGTTCGGCATCATCATCGTCGTCGTCGTGATGATCGGACTGATCAGTCCGCCGGTCGGCATGAACATGTTCGTCGTCAAGAGCATGCTGCCGGGGGTTGCGACGCGCACCATCTTTCGCGGCGTGACGCCGTTCGTCGTCGCGACGATCGTGCTGCTCGCACTGCTGGTCGCCTTTCCGTCGATCAGCCTGATCCTGCCGAAGCTGATGAAGCTGTAGGCATCGACCCCTGTGCACGCACGCGCGACATAGGGGTTCCTACGGGGATGACCGACGAGTCGCGGTCATACCATTCAGTCGCGCCGGCGCGCTCGCCCGCGCGCATCCCGCCGCTGCGGATTGACAAGACAACAAACAAGGGGAACCCATGGGAATCCAGTTCAACGTGAACGGCAAGGCGGTCGACGTCAAGGCCGAGGACGACACGCCGCTGCTCTGGGTCATCCGCGACGAGATCGGCCTGACCGGCACGAAGTTCGGCTGCGGGATGGCGCTCTGCGGAGCGTGCACGGTCCACCTCGACGGCGCGCCGGTCCGGTCATGCCAGACGCCGCTCTCGGCGGTCTTGGGGAAGAACGTCGTGACGATCGAATCGATGGCGTCGAACCCGGTCGGCAAGAAGCTGCAGGCCGCCTGGATCGCGCACGACGTGCCGCAGTGCGGCTACTGCCAGTCGGGCCAGATCATGAGCGCCGCCGCGCTGCTTACCGCCAAGCCGAATCCGACCGACAGCGACATCGACCAGGCGATGAGCGGCAACATCTGCCGCTGCGGAACCTACCCGCGCATCCGCGCCGCGATCCACACCGCCGCGAAGGGAGCCTGACATGAGCGCCGTTCTGCAAGACCGTTCGCGCCGCCACTTCCTGAAGACCACGGTCGCCGTCAGCGGCGGCCTGTTAGGTAGCGGGCTGATCGTCGGCTGTGCCTCGATGTCGTCCATGTCGACGCCCAAGAGTCTGCCGCCGAGCGCGTTCGCGCCCGGCGCGATGCCGAATGCCTGGGTCAAAATCTCGCCCGACAACCAGGTGACGATCATCAACGCCCGCGTCGAAATGGGTCAGGGCACCTTCACGTCGATGCCGATGCTGGTCGCCGAAGAGCTCGACGTGCCGATCACGATGATCCGCGTCGAGATGGCGCCGGCCAAGGAGCCGTACATCAACACGATGCTCGGCGGCCAACTCACCGGCGGCTCGACCTCGGTGCGCGAGGCCTACGATCCGCTGCGCGTGGCAGGCGCCCAGGCGCGCGCGCTGCTGATGATGGCCGCCGCCGAACAGTGGAAGGTCGATGCGGCGTCGCTGCGTACGGAGAACGCCTTCGTCATCGGACCGGCGGGTCAGCGTGCCTCGTACGGCGAACTTGCCGAAGCGGCTTCGAAGCTGCAGCCGCCGAAGTCGCCGCAGCTGAAGGCCCCGAGCGCGTTCAAGGTGATCGGCAAGTCCGTGAATCGCCTCGACACGCCGGCGAAGGTCGACGGCAGCGCGGAATTCGGCATCGACGTCAAGCTGCCCGGCATGCTGTACGCGGCTTTGGCCCAGTGTCCGGTGATCGGCGGCAAGCCGATCAGCTTCAGCGGCGCCGAGGAGGCGATGAAGATGCCGGGCGTCAAGCAGGTGGTCCAGATCTCCGATGGCGTGGCCGTGGTCGCCGACACCTACTGGCATGCCCGCAAGGGACTCAACTTGCTCACGGTCAAGTGGGATGAGGGCGCGCTCGCGGAGATGAATTCCGCCAAGATCGACGCCGCGTTGAAGACCGCTGCCGCCAAGCCGGGCGCGGTGTTCCACAAGTCCGGTGACACCGATGCGGCGCTGCGTTCGGCGGCGAAGAAGGTCGAGGCGACCTATCGCACGCCGTTCCTCTCGCACTCGCCGATGGAGCCGATGAACTACACCGCCGACGTGCGGGCCGATTCTGTGAAGCTCTACGGCCCGTGCCAATTCCCGCAGCTCGCGGTCGGCCTGACCGCGGCTACTGCGGGCGTGAAGCCGGAGCAGGTGACGATCCAGACGACGTTCCTCGGCGGCGGTTTCGGCCGCCGCATCGACGTCGACTATGTGATCCAGGCGGTCGAGATCTCGAAAGCGGTCAGCGCGCCGGTCAAGCTCGTGTGGTCGCGCGAGGACGACATGAAGCACGACTTCTATCGTCCGATCTCGTCGACGACGATGGTCGCGGGCCTCGACGCACAAGGCATGCCGTCGTCGATCTCGCTGCAGGTGACGAGTCCGTCGGTGACCGCGCGCATGTTCCCGGCTTTCGTGAAGGACGGCATGGAGCCGTTCATGCTCGAGGCTGCCGTCACGCCCTACGGGATCCCGAACCAGCGCGGCTCGGTTGTCATCCACGACACCGGCCTGCGCGTCGGCTACTGGCGCTCGGTCTCGCACGTGATGAACGTGTTCGCCAACGAATCGTTCATCGACGAGTTGGCCGCCGAGGCGAAGAAGGACCCGGTCGAGTACCGGCGTGCGCTGCTCGCGAAGGAGCCGCGCTACCTGAACACGCTGAAGATCGCGACCGACAAGTCGGGCTGGGGCAAGGCGGCGCCGGCCGGCCGTTCGCGCGGCGTCGCGGTCATGGAGGGCTATGGCACCTACATCGTGCTCGTCGCAGAAGTTTCGACCGCGAAGAACGAGATCAAGGTGCACAAGGTGACCGTCGCTGCCGACCTCGGCAGCATGGTCAACCCGAACATCGTTCGTCAGCAGATCGAGAGCAGCGTGATCTTCGGGATGTCGGCGGCCCTGTTCGGCGAGATCACGATGAAGGACGGCGTCATCGAGCAGAGCAACTTCCACGATTACCCGGTCGTGCGGATGAACGAGTCGCCGGAGATCGACATCACGCTCGTCGCCAACGGCGAAAAGCCGGGTGGCATCGGCGAGCCGGTCACTGCGCTGATCATGCCGGCGGTGGCCAATGCGGTCTTCGCGGGCACGGGCAAGCGCCTCCGCAATCTGCCGTTGCGACTGGCATGATCGGCGCCGGTTGACCTGAAGAAGAGACCCGCTCCGGCGGGTCTCTGTCACTGGGATATGCGATTCGCCGTCAGCGTTGTGTTGGCTGTCTTCTGCGCGTTTGCCTGTGCGCAGGACCTCGAGCGCGAGGAACGCCTCGCCCAGGAAACATTGGCCACCTTGGTCGTCGGCGACCCGATCCGGCTCGATCAAAAGGGCGGGCATCGCTTCCTCGGCCTCTACACGCGCGCTGCCAACGAGCGCGGCGCCGTCGTCATCGCGCACGGCCGGGGCTGGTCGCCCGACTACGACCTGTACGGCGAGCTGCGCACGCGCCTCGCCGATGTGGGCTACTCGACGCTCGCAATCCAGATGCCGGTCCTGCCCGGCTCAGCCAAGATCGGCGACCACCTGACAGTGCGTCTCCCGTCCGGCCAAGAACGCCAGGGCACAGTCTTCTATCGCAGTGTCGATGCGGGATTCGCGACACAACGCGACGTCAGCCGCACCAAGCGCGACGTGAAGACCTTCGAGGTCCGGCTGCGCGTCGACAACGCCGATCGCAAGCTGGCGGTCGGCATGACCGCCTACGTGATGCTGCCCGTGCAATGAGCATCGCCATCGACGTCAAGAACATCGTCAAGAGCTTTGGCGATTTCACCGCGGTCAAGGGGATCAGCTTCCAGGTCGAGGCCGGCGAGATCTTCGGCCTGCTCGGTCCGAACGGCGCCGGCAAATCGACGCTGATCCGCATGATGACCACGCTCATCGAGCCGACCTCAGGGACGGCCGTGGTCGGCGGCTTCGACATCGCCCGCCAGTCCGACGACGTTCGCCGGGCGATCGGCGTGATCCCGCAGGCGATGACCAGCGACCTCGAGCTGAGCGTCGAAGAGAACCTGATCATCTTCGCGAAGCTCTACGGCGTCCCACGCGACAAGCGCAAGCGGCTCATCGACGAGCTGCTCGAGGCCG
>Ga0207701_10008680_pt1 | contig 10034 bp, 11 predicted proteins | sample KBSSwiSSwithPhiX_FD_184294 | JGI IMG/M metagenome (GOLD analysis project Ga0207701, IMG submission 184294) | Switchgrass rhizosphere bulk soil microbial communities from Kellogg Biological Station, Michigan, USA, with PhiX - S5 (SPAdes) (version 2) | ecosystem: Environmental > Terrestrial >...
CGCGCGACTTCAAACCCGATCCCTTTATTCGCGCCGGTCACGAGCGCGATGCGTTGTTGCATTTTCATGAGGAAATATCGCTCAGGAATCGAGGAGTGGGAACAACGAGATAGACGGAAAAGCCGCGCGGCAGCGGAAAGCGAATGCGGGAGCATCGCGAATCAAAACAGAAAAGCAGGAAACCGATTTTTGAAAAGAAAACTGTCAGCTGTCAGTATTTCGTGCGCCGTTGCTCGTGCCGCGTGATTTGCAGACGCACTCCAATGGAATAGACGAGATAGTAGGCTATTAATCCGGCGGCAACCGCCAGGGAAAGCTCCGTTCCGGAGGCGGTCAGCAGCCAATGTTGCTCGCCGGGAGCGCTGCTGCCGGCATGCGTGGCGCGCCACCAGCCGTAGACAAAACGTGCGGCGATTGCCAGCGTCACGAGAAGCGCGAGCCAGCGGCTCGGAGTGTAGAAAAGTCCTTCTCCTTGGCTTTCCCAACGGGTCAGCGCCAAACCGAGCAAGCCCAGAATCGCTCCAAAACACATGCCGATCAGAGCAAATCGAAAGGCTGTCCCGAGCCAGAAGGAGATCAGGAAAGTGAAGGAGAGAAAGAAAACGGCCGAGAGGCTGGTCATCCAGACATTCAGGCTGGCAACCCAGCGTCGGCCTTGCCGTCGAGCAGTGCCGGCGCGGTAGCGCAAAGCAAGGGAAAGTAAAACCACGCCGGCCACGGCGAGAAGAACAAAAAACAGCAGTGCGGGAAGGATGATCGGCACAGCCTGATGGTAGCACGAACCGCCCGGGAGGTTTCGGCCCGTTGCCTGTAATCGACTCGCGAGATACGGTTGGCCTTGGTCGAAAGACACAATGGATCCGTTCAGTTACATTTGTATTCTCACCTCGATTGTCGCCGGTCTCGCAGTTACCCGGCTGGTGAGCGGGTTCGGCCAGCTTCTCCAGACCCGCGCCCGCACGCCAACCTACTGGGTGCACACGCTCTGGATGGTGAACGTGCTTTTGACAATAGTTATCACCTGGTGGGTGCAATACCGCTGGCGTAACGCCTCGCACTGGACGCTGTTCTTGTTCCTCTGGTTGCTCGTCGCGCCGCTGATCCTCTATCTCGTCGCCGCACTGCTCTTTCCCACCAGCGATGATGTCGTCGTCACGAACTGGCGCCAGCATTATTATGCGAACTCACGAAAGATCTTTCTGCTGTTCGGGCTGACATTTGCGATCGATCTCATCGACACGTCGCTCAAAGGATTCACCTACTTTTGGTCACTCGGTCCGCTCTACTATGGGTCGATGTCGCTGCACATCACGCTCTGCGTAATCGCCGCGATAACAATATCACCGCTGTATCACGGTTTCTTCGCTGTATTCTATCTCATCTACAATCTGGGAATGCTTGGCAATAATCTGCTGCGCCTGATGTAGCAGTGACCTGAGTGCGATGGGTGCGCCGCGTTATTTTTGTTCCGTCGGTCTCATCATTCTCGCGGGCCTGCTCTGTTTTTTTGCATTGCACGGCTGCGGAAATCGTCGGGCTCACTCCAAACTAAAGCCGTGCCGGTTGCCCGGACTCGATGAGGAATTGGTCTGCGGGAAACTGACGGTGTTTGAGAACAGAGAGACACGCACCGGGCGGATGATTGATCTGAACGTGGTGGTCCTGCCGGCCTTCGACCAGAAAAACAAGAGTGAGCCGTTATTCGACATCGAGGGCGGGCCGGGCGCGGCCGCGAGTAATGCCGCAATGTTCTATGCGAAAGAGGGCAAAGAATATCGGCGCAAACACGATGTCGTGTTGGTCGATCAACGAGGCACTGGAAAATCGAATCCGTTGACGGCGGAGCGGGTCAAGAAAGCGCCGCAGGATTACCTGAAGGAGATGTATCCGGTAGATTACGTGAAGAATTTGCGGCGAACATTGGAACAGCGCGCCGATCTCACGGAATACACGACGCCGATCGCGATGGATGATCTCGATGATGCGCGAAGCTGGCTCGGCTACGAACGGATCAACGTGTTCGGCTTGTCGTACGGAACGCGCGCGGTGCTCGTTTACTTGCGTCAACATCCGGAACATGTGCACACAGCGACGCTCATGGGTGTAGCGCCGACTTATCTAAAGATGCCGCTTTATCATTCGCAGGCGGCGGCGCGGGCGATGGATTTGTTGCTCCAGGAATGCGAGGGGGACCCGAGTTGTCACAACGCGTTTCCGCAGATTCGCGCGGACTGGCAGAACGTGCTGGCGCAACTCGGACGCGAACCCGCGCGGGTCCAGTATTCGCCGGACAACAAGAGCGCACCGGTGACGGTGGAAATTCAACGCGACATTTTCGCGGAAAAAATTCGCAACTGGATGTATGGCGCGGACAAGGCGCGGAAAATTCCATTTATCGTGCATGAGGCGGCGCAGGGCGACTTCACGCCGTTTCTCCATGAAGCGATTGCGCCCGGCATCCCGGACTTCATTGCCGATGGAATGTATCTCTCGGTCACGTGCGCGGAAGATGTTCCGTTCATTGATCAGGCTGAAGCCGCAAAGCTGAACGAGGGCAATCCTTTCGCGAATTATCGCGTGTTTCAACAAACGCGTGCCTGCAGTTTATGGCCGCGCGGAAAAATACCCGAAGGCTATCGCGAGCCGGTCTCGTCAAATCTTCCGGTGCTGATTTTTTCAGGCAATCTGGATCCGGTCACGCCACCGCAACGCGGCGAGGAAGTCGCAAGATATTTGCCAAACAGTCGCCATGTGATCATTCAGGAGGCCGGCCATGGCGTAGATGGATTAAAGGACGCGGGTTGTGTTGATCGCATCATCATCGACTTCATGGACAAAGGAAGCGCCAAAGATCTCGACGCCAGCTGCGTTGAGCATATGTCGCCGCCGCTGTTCACCACGAGCGCTGAATCGATTAAATTAAAGAGCCAATGAGTACGGAAACGAACGGACTACCGACGCAAGACAATGTTATCTTTGGCGAAATCCAGGTGCTCCTCGCTGAGAAACGAACTGCGCTGGCTTCCCTGCGCACCGGTATCGCCGTATTCGCTTTGCCTCTGTCCGTCCTCAGCGCGCTCATCGCGACGTCGCGCTATTACAGCATGGAGAAGGTCATGCCTCTGCTGGCGCCGCTGATGCTCTTGAACCTTGGTCTGGTCGTGCTCGGCACCTGGCTTGTCTTCCGTTCGATCCGCCGCATTCACCACTACGAGGCCCGGATTAAGGAGCTCAGCCACAAATATCGGTCGATCGCCCACTTCATAGAGTAGCGCGGGAGAACTTGGGTTCGCTATTTTTCCAACGCATACTTCCGCGGCGCGAGTCGCTTACGAAGCTGAAGAAAAGGTCGCTCTACCGTTAGAAATAGCAGTGTCGCAGCGGCATAAACGCACACTTCGACGAGGAGAAGCGCCCAGACTGATGTCAGCGGGATAATCGGAGCCGCACCGGCCTGTACTGCTTCCGGCGTGGCGCGCAGAAGCTGGAGGACCTGATGCATGACGAGTTTTTGGGTCAGATATGCGCTGTAAGCGATGCTGGCGATGAACGCTGCGCCCGGAATCTTTATCCGCCGAAAAATCAAGTGGGGACTTTGCGCGCAGATGAGGAGCCCGGCCATGCCGAGTGCGATGAGCGGAAATTGCCAGACGCAGGCGGCGACGGTGAGATTGTCGCCTTCGCCGAGATATAAGCCATAACTGATCAGCGCCAGAGCAGGCAGCCAGAGCCAGATCGCAAAATCCATCAATCGTTTCCACCAGTGCGGCCGGAATTTTTCGATTGCGGCGAGCACAACCCCGAAGACGAGCGGATCGAGCCGAGTCCAGGATGGGTAATAGATCCACGCTTGAAACGCACGGAACGAAACGCCGCCGTCGATCGCCGGATTCTTCCAGGCGAGAAACGTGCGCAAGGCGATCCCGCCGAAAACGATAACGCATGGAATGATGATCGCAGCACGCGGCCAGCGATTCACGAAGAGCAGGATGAAGGGAAGACAAAGATAGAATTGGTCTTCGACCGCGAGCGACCACGCGTGCGAGAACGCGGTCCCGCCGTGAAGCGCAATGTTTTGGACAGATAAAAGAAATTTCCAGAGCGGCTGCGCCATGTCGGGATACTCGCGCCACGACGGCAACAAAAAGTAAACCGCCAGAATGACGAAGTAAGCCGGCATGATCCGCAAGACGCGGCGAGCGAAGAAGCTCCCAAGCCTGATCGATTTTTCGCGTGCGAGCGTGGCGAGCAATTGCCCGCCGATCAAGTAACCGCTGAGGACGAAGAAAAGATCAACACCGATCCAGCCGAAGCGATCAACGCGGCCGGGCAATTTGAATCCGAAAAGCGCCGCGTGATAAATGACGACAACAATGATGGCGAGCGCACGGAGAAGATCGAGGCCCGGCTGACGTTCGCGCCCTTGAAAGCGCGGGTCGATCGCAGTTTCGGTTATGGGCTTGTGAATGGCGCGAACGTAGCAGGCGATTCGTCATCGTCGAGTTCGCCGAGTTATCTCGCTCAGACACTGTCGATCAGGATCTGAAATCCCGTTCCGCAAAAGTCCTCGTGCGGAGGCTGACAACGCCATCGGGCGACGCATACTACCTGAAGATGCTTGAGCCTTCCGCCGATGAAATACGCGATTGGGGCGATTCCGTCATGCAAGTTGTGACCGATTATTTTGGCGAGCTCCGCATTCGCACGGTGTACCGTCAGATGTCTTCACGCGAGATTCGCGACCGCCTTGATGCCGCGCTTCCTACCAAGGGAATCGATTTCGACGCTCTGCTGAAGGTTTTTCGCGAGACGGTCATTCCCTTTAGCCGGCAAAACGCACACCCGCGCATGTTTGGCTACGTGCAATCGCCCGGGACGCCTGTCGCAGCCTTCGCGGACCTGCTCGCCTCGACCTTAAACGCCAATCTCACGGTTTGGCGTTCCGCGCCGGCGCCGGTTGAAATGGAACGCCTGACAATCGATTGGATACGGCAAATTCTTGGATTCAACGCTGAAGCCGGCGGACTCTTTGTCAGCGGTGGATCAATGGCGAATCTCGCGGCGATCGCTGCGGCGCGGCAGGCGAGAAATTCCTCGTCAGGCCGCTTGCGTATCTATGCGTCGAGCGAGACGCATTTTTCGATCGCCAAGGCCGCAGTGCTTTTGGGAATCGGGCGGGAGAATGTGCGCCACGTTCCAGTCGACAAGCGCTTCAGAATTCGAGTGGACGATCTCGTTGCAAAAATTACTGCTGACCTGGGGGCGGGCAACGTACCGTTCTGTGTCGTTGCGAATGCCGGAACTGTAAACACCGGGGCAGTCGATCCGTTAGCGGAGATTCGAGAGATTGCAGACCGCTTCAAACTTTGGATGCACGTGGATGGAAGCTATGGCGCCTTTGCTGTCCTCGCGGAATCGGCGAGAGAATTGTTCGCGGGCATTGAGCGAGCGGATTCGGTCGCGCTCGATCCTCACAAATGGCTTTATCTGCCGATGGACGTTGGCTGCGTGATTTACCGCGACCCAGAGATCGCGCGCGCTGCTTTTGCCCACGAGGCCGAATACACTCGCATCATTGGGGAGGAGGCAGATGAGGCCTTCGCATTTTGGGACTATGGACCAGAACTGTCGCGGCGTTTCCGCGCCCTTAAAGTATGGATGTTGTTAAAGGGAGTCGGCCTCGATTCGTTGAGCGAGGCGATTGAAAGCAATCTTGCTTGCGCGCGGTATTTCGAGTCGATGGTCCGAGGGAGCGATGACTTCGAGATGATCGCGCCGGTGGAGCTTTCGATCTTCTGCTTTCGTCATGTGCCGGCGGAGCTCAGAAGGGAATCGCCCCAGGCAATCGATGCTTTCAATGAACGCCTGTTGATCGCTCTGCAACGAGACGGCAGTTCGTATCTCTCCAATGCCACGATTGGCGGCCGCTTCGCCCTGCGGGGTTGCGTGCTGAACTACCGGACCACTTTGCACGATATGGACATCCTGCTCGACGATTTGCGACGCGTGGCAAGATCATTACCGAGTTCTACCTAGGCGCAGAGCTCAGTCGAAATCTGGCAGCGCAGGTCACCGACTAGCTCTGTCTTGCCGTGACCGATACAGCCGAGATGGATGAATCGACTATGAAGCTCGTATCGCGCTACTTCTTGCCCGCGCGCGTGTAGTTGATCTCCATCGTCTTCTTTTCCTGGCCGCCCTGATTTTCGTACCATTCAAGCATCATGTGATCCTTGTCGGTTACCTTTATCACTTCGCGCACTGGCGTTTTCATTCCGGGCATCATTTCCATCTCACTCGTGTAAGTGAATGTCTTGGCCGCCGGATCGTAGGTTCCTTCGGAGAATTGGATACCGGTGCCCATGTTGTCTATCCACGAGGCGACGAATTTTTTCTTAACGTTGTCATAGCCTTCGAGGCCCATGCCTTTGAACTGCACGTCTTTCATTTTGCCGTCTTCACCCGGCATCTGTATTTTGCCGCTCACGTCCATGACTGAGTAGCGACCGCCCATGATTGTCTTGCGGTTGGCGGTGCCTTTGGATTCCTGCGGCTTGGCGTTCGGATCGGGGTTCATCCAGAACTTGATCGTGTAATTCCAATTGCCGTCGAGACTGGAAAGCAGTTTGTGGTTTTCATTGAGCTTCGCCAGCTCCATCATTTGCTTCATCATCTCCTGCGGATCAGGCTGGCCGCCCGTTGCCATCGGGCTTGTGGCGGTAGCCGGCGATGCGGCGGGGCTTTGTGCAAATGAGGGAAGCGCGATCAATGTCGCGAACAGAATTGTGAGTAATGGCATGAATGTTTTCATGGCCGGATTCTGCCAGTGACCAGCGATGTGTGACAAGCGACAATTGCGAAAATCGGGCACAAAAATCTGACGACGCGATGAGTGCTCGGCGTAAGGTTCGAAAATGAAACGCGAAAATCCGACAATTGAAATTTGCCCCGGCATCACGCGCCGGACGGTCGCGAACGGCAAGACGATGTATCAGATGCTCGCCACGCTGGCGGCCGGCAGTCGCATGGCAGCGCATTCACATCCGCAGGAGCAGATCGTTCATATTCTCGAAGGCAAAATGCGACTCATTGTTGATGGCGTGCCGCACGAGCTTTCAACCGGCGATTCTTTCTATCTCGCCAGCAACGTTCCGCATGGCGTGGAAACGGTGTTGCCGACACGCGTGCTCGATACCTTTAGTCCGCCACGGAACGATTACCTTGCGATCGACGAAAAAGTTCGCCACGGCGCGTTGTAGCAGGAGAGTCTTCGGCAGGGCGCAGCGCGGGCGCTTACTTCCTGTTATCAATAAAGATTTGCCAACGCTTTACGCTTTCCAGTTTGAGAATGCCGTTGATCATCCACGGGTCGTTTTTCAGTTTTTCTCTCACTTCATTCTCATCTTCAGCGTTGAAGATTAAGAGGGAGCCTCCTTCATCCACCAAAGGGCCACCCATCAAAATGAAACCTTCGGCAACGAGTTGATCGATAAACTCCGCGTGTTCATCCCAAAATGGCTGCTCACGTGTGCCCTTCGAGAAATCACGAGCCGGACCAGCCGAAGAAATTGCGACGAATGTATTTTTCATCGCGGCGAACCTTAAACGTCCTTGCGTTGCGTCAACCTTGCGGGTCGTCCGCAATCCGAAGCACGATTTTGCCGCGGGTGTGATGAGTGGCGGCCTGTTTTTGCGCCGCGATCGCTTCGCTCAGCGGCAGAACTTGTGTCACGATTGGCTTGATCTTTCCCGCGTCGATTAGACGCGTGATCTCAGTTAGGTCTTCTGCATCGGGATGGACAGAGATACTCGCGCCGCGAATCCCTCGTTTCTTGAGCTCGAGCGGGTCAGGACGCGCGACCAGCGACATGACGATCCCACCTTTCTTCACTACGCCGTAAGAGCGTGCGAGCGTTTCCTTGCCCACTGGATCGAGCACAGCGTCCACATCTTTTGCAACGTCTTCAAACCTGGTCTTCGTATAATCCACTGCCACGTCGGCACCGAGCTTCTTGAGAAGGTCCTGATTTGCGGTTGAGGCTGTCGCGATGACGCGTGCTCCGCGCGCTTTCGCGATCTGCACCGCGAAACTGCCGACTCCGCCTGAGCCGCCGTGAATCAGAATGGTTTGTCCCGGCTGTAGCTGCGCTACATCCATCAATGCCTGCCACGCGGTCAAGGCGCCCATCGGAACCGCCGCCGCTTCCACAAAGTTTAGAGACGCGGGCTTCTGGGCGACTTCCCATTCCTGGACCATGACATACTCCGCCCAGCCGCCGCCGAAAGTTGGGTAGCCGTAGACTGCGTCGCCTACTTTGAGTTTCGTGACGTTTGCGCCGGTTTTTTCCACAATACCGGCGATGTCGTAGCCGGGGATAAGTGGCAGGTGCGTCCCGAATTCTCGCGCATATTTGCCGCTGAGCGTGAGGGGGTCGGCTGGATTAACGCTGCTGGCGATCACGCGCACAAGCGCTTCATTCTCTTTCGGCTCAGGCCGCGGAAGCTCCTCAAATTTCAACACCTCGGGCGGGCCATATTCATGCGCGACGACTGCTTTCATCATCGGCTTTCCGGCGGCCCCTGTAATCTGAAAGGACAAAACCGCTAAAATCGTAAGGCATGAAATTGGCAGTTCGCGATGAAACATTTGCATCACTGCAGCTTGGCGCGCGATTGCCTACAGCGCGAACCCGAAAAACTTGTCATGTCTTCTGCGGCTTACCCAGCCGCCGCATCCTGCCGCGATCCGCAAAAAGTGGGCGAACAGAGCTATCGCGGCTCCAGCCGCAGCTCCGATCTCTCTTTATGCACGGGGCAGGCATCTCGGAGTTGCGTAAACAAAAAGGCGTAAATGTCGGGCTCGAGCGTTAAAGAATGGCAAGAAACGTCAAGACGGATTCGAAAGTAGAAGGTAGAAAGGAGGAAGTAGAAATTGTTAAACCAGCAATGTTAAAAGCCGCACGAACTTTCAAGCATGGCGATACGATCGACCGTCTGCGCCGTGGATTCGGTTCGACGCAAAGTCCGCGTCCGGTCGATGCGATGGCGCGCGCGGCTTGTTTTTCACGCCGACAATTTCATCGACTAATGGTGCAAGTGCTCGGTGAGACACCCGGAACACACCAGCGACGGCTCCGATTGGATCGCGGCGCATGGCTGCTATTAATCTCGAGCTCGACCGTCCTGGATGTTGCGCTCGAAACTGGATTCGAGAATCACGAGACTTTTACGCGCGCCTTTCACACCCGATTTGGCGTCACGCCATCCGTTTTTCGCAAGAATCGAGGAAAGACGCTGCCGCGATCAATACGGGTTGCACTTTCCATCGCACTCCACACTCATCATGTCTAAGAAACCTCACACGCCGATCACGTCAGCCACGCACCGCCTCAGTTTGGAAATCGCAAAACCGCACGCCGCTGTCTGGAAAGCGTTCACCGGCGACATCCATTCCTGGTGGCCAAAAGATTTCTACGCCACGGAATCACCGCAACGCATCGTCTTTGAGGTGAAGCCGGGCGGCCGACTCTATGAAGATTCCGGCAATGGCAATGGTCTCGTTTGGTATCACGTCATCGCGCTTGATGCGCCGAACTCGATTACGATGTCGGGATTCATCGCGCCACCTTTCGGCGGTCCGGCCACTTCCCTGCTTAACGTTTCATTTTCGGCCAGGGGCAAATCCGCCACGGCCATGGAAGTCACCGATTCCACATTTGGTTGTCTGGGAGACACCAGCGCCACAGCCGAGGGCTGGCGTTTGCTTTTTAAGGACGGCTTCAAATCCTGGATCGAACGAAGGCCGAAAGTCCAAAGTAAGAATTAAGGCGTCCCGTCTTTGCCGGCATCGCAAGCAGCTTATGAGGCGCGGCGCTGGATGCGCGTGCGCCAATGGCGGAGGACACGGTGCCGCGGCACGGCGGTGGCGTGATCCATTGTGGTGACAATCAATTCCCGGCGACGCAGGTTCTCGAGCGCGCTTTGCACGGCGCTTTTAGAAAAACCGGTCGCTTCCGCGAGCATGCGCAAACTCG
>Ga0207701_10008681_pt1 | contig 10033 bp, 7 predicted proteins | sample KBSSwiSSwithPhiX_FD_184294 | JGI IMG/M metagenome (GOLD analysis project Ga0207701, IMG submission 184294) | Switchgrass rhizosphere bulk soil microbial communities from Kellogg Biological Station, Michigan, USA, with PhiX - S5 (SPAdes) (version 2) | ecosystem: Environmental > Terrestrial > Soil...
GCCGCGGAAACGCGCCAGGCGATCGAGGCGGCCGATCGCGCGATGCCCGCCTGGCGCAAGAAGACCGCGAAGGAACGCGCCGCGGTCATGCGCCGCTGGTACGAGCTGATGCTGCAGCATCAGGAGGACCTCGCCCGCCTGATGACCATCGAGCAGGGCAAGCCGATCACCGAATCGCGCGGCGAGGTGCTCTACGCGGCATCGTTTCTCGAGTGGTTCGGCGAAGAAGCCAAGCGCGTGTATGGCGACACGATTCCCGGCCATCAGCCGGACAAGCGCATCGTCGTGCTGAAACAGCCTGTGGGCGTCGTGGCCTGCATCACGCCGTGGAATTTTCCGCTGGCGATGATCACGCGCAAGGCCGGACCGGCCATCGCCACCGGTTGCACCGTCGTGCTGAAGCCGGCGTCGCAGACACCGTTTTCGGCGCTGGCGCTCGCCGAGCTCGCCGAGCGCGCCGGCGTGCCTCCCGGCGTCTTCAACATCATCACCGGATCGGCGACCGAGATTGGCGGCGAGCTCACGTCGAATCCGACGGTGCGCAAGCTGTCCTTCACCGGCTCCACCGAGGTTGGCCGCACGTTGATGGCGCAGTGCGCGCCGACGATCAAGAAGCTGTCGCTCGAGCTCGGTGGCAACGCTCCGTTCATCGTCTTCGACGATGCCGATCTCGATGCCGCGGTGGTGGGCGCGATGGCCGCCAAGTATCGCAACACCGGCCAGACCTGCGTGACGGCGAACCGCATCTACGTGCAGGATGGCGTCTACGAGGCATTCGCCGCGAAGCTGGCGGATGCCGTGCGCGCACTCACGCCGGCGAACGGTCTCGAGGCGACCGCCACGCAGGGCCCGCTCATCGATGACAAGGCGGTGGTCAAAGTCGAGGAGCACGTCACTGACGCAGTGGGGAAGGGTGCGCGTGTCGTCCTCGGCGGACGACGGCACGCGCTTGGCGGCCGGTTCTTCGAGCCGACGATCCTGACCGATGTGACGCCGGCGATGGCGATCGCGCACGAAGAGACGTTCGGACCCGTCGCGCCGCTCTTCCGGTTCACGACGGAAGAGGAAGCGGTGGCGATGGCCAACGATACCGAGTTCGGGCTCGCCGCGTACTTCTACGGACGTGACATCGGCCGCGTGTGGCGCGTGGCCGAGGCGATCGAAGCAGGGATGGTGGCGATCAACACCGGCATTCTGTCGACCGAGGTTGCGCCGTTCGGCGGCATGAAGCAATCGGGCCTCGGACGCGAAGGATCGAAGTACGGGATCGACGAGTTCGTCGAGATCAAATATCTGTGTCTCGGAGGGATCTGATCGGATCGAGGCACGAAGATCGCGAAGGGCACGAAGGCGAAGAGGGGATGCGATGGGCGTGACGCGTTCTCGAAAAAACGAGCCGATTGGACCAGGCTCGAACGCAATTTCACGACGTTCGCTGCTGCGCGGTCTCGGTGCGCTGGGTGCGGCCTCACTGGCCTTCCGAGGCACCGCGCTCGCGGCCGATGGCGACTTCCGTTTCATCGTCGTCAACGATCTGCACCATGCGACCGCCGAATGCGATCCGTTCTTTCGTCGTCTCGTGGCTCAGATGGCGTCGCACGGAACGATCGATTTGTGTCTGATCGTCGGCGACCTGGCCGATGCCGGCAAGCCTGAGAGTTTCACGGCGGTGCGCGAGGCGTTTGCTCCGCTCGGCGTGCCGATCTACACCGTGCCGGGCAATCACGATTGCGACGTCGAGAAGAACACGCGCCTCTACAGCGAAGCGTTTCCCGGCCGTCTGAACTACGTCGTGCGCCACAACGGCTGGCAGTTCATCGGGCTCGATTCGACGCAGGGCAACAGCTCGATGAACACCCGCATCGCCGAGGCCACGCTGTCGTGGCTCGACACGACCGTGCCCACGCTCGATCGCGCGACGCCCACGGTGGTCTTCACCCACTTTCCGCTGGCGAACGGGGTCAACATGATGCCGCTCAATGCCGGCGACGTCCGCGCCAGGCTCGCGCCGCTCAACCTGCGCGGCGGCTTCAACGGCCACTATCATGCGCGCATCGAGCGACGCGATCGCGACGTGCCGCTCATCACCAATGCCTGCTGCTCGCGCGTGCGTGACAATCACGACGGCAGTCTCGAGGAAGGGTATCTGCTCTGCAGCGCGTCCTCGGATGGAAAGCTGTCGTGGGAGTTCGTTGAGTTCGTGGCGGCGCGAAAGCAGGTGGTTGGCGTGTGAATCGCGCGGCGCTGACTCGTCTCGCCTCGATGTCAGTGTTGGCGATTGGTCTATCCGCCCGTGCGGCCGATCTGATCGGGCAGACACCGATCGCTCTCCGTCTGGAGGATGCCGCCGGCACCTGGTCGACCGAACGGAATACCGCCGGCATGACCGACGAGATGTCGTTGGCGTGGACGCCGGAAGGCCAGCCGGTCGTTCATCTTGCTCGCAACGATTTCGGTGCACAGCGCGAAGGCACCTTGGCTGCCGACCAGAAGGACGCGTCTGTCGCCTTGGACGGATCGCGTTTGCGTGGTCGCGTGATCGTCGCAGTCGGCGCGAGTCCCGCGGTTGTCGTCTGGGGGCAGCGCCAGCCTGTCGATATCGATCTGACCTTTGACCGGCTGCAAACGAGGTGGGTGGGGACGATGATCCGCGACGGTGTCACGGATCAGGTCGTGTTTCGACGCCCGCTTGTCCGGCCGGAACTAGCAAGACAGTTCGAGCAACTGGTGGGGGCATGGTGTGCGTCTTCAAACGCAACGTCTCCGCAATGTCTCACGATCAGCAGAGAACTGGACGTGGACAGCTTGCTCTCGCAGGTTTATGCGAAGCAGACAGTGCTCTGGAGCCGCCGGGGTAATCAGATCGTCCTCGTGACCATGGACATGGATACGAGCCGGCTCACGTTTGAGCAGATCGTACCTACCTGCTGCGGCAATAAGTTCAGCGGCTATCTGTCGGACGACGGTTCACAGATCGAGGGCAGATGGATCGGCGGGAAGACATGGTCGGGTGCCGAACCGGTGATCTACGTGAAAACGAAATGAACGCCGGGTCCAAGGGGACCCGGCCTACGAGTCCAAGTTCGTCACGCCTCCAGCGCTTCGCCGCTGCGATCTGGCAACGTGAACACGAGGACCGCCGCGAGCAGGAAGAACGCTGACGTGCTCGCCAGGGCGAGGCCGAGTCCCACATCCGGCATCGCCGCAAGTGCTCCAATCGTGAAGGGGCCCGCTGCGCCGGCCATGCGCCCGATGTTGTACGTCGTGCCCTGCGCCGTGGCGCGCACGCGCGTGGGAAACAGCTCGGCGATGAACGCGCCGAACATGCTGAAGTAACCGGTCCCGAAGTAGCCGAGGAGCGGGCCGAGCAGCATCAAGGCCCGCGGATTGCCGGCCATGTGGCCGTACACCGGTGCCACGATTGCCGCGGCGATCATGAAGATCACGAACGTCCGCCGCCGTCCGATGGCATCCGCGATCAGACCGAACGTCAGGTACCCGGCATAAGCGCCGAGCTGCACCGGGATGAGCCAGCCGAGTGATCCGACGATGCCCATGCCGGCGCCGCCTTGCGCAACCGGACGGGCGAGAAACGACGGCAGCCAGAAGAACAGCCCCCAGTACGCGAACTGCACCGCAATCGCGAGCAGCGTCACTCGCACGGTGCGGGCGAGCAGCGCGGGGCCGACGATCGTGGCGAACGGATTCCCGGCATCGACCCGGGTCGGCGCTGCGCGCTTCCAGCTCGCCGGCTCCGGGACGTATCGCCGGATCCACAGCGTGAACAGTGCCGGCAGGACGCCGGCGACAAACAGCCATCGCCAGCGGTCGCTGCCAGGCGCGGCGTTGCCGATGACCAGCGCCGCGAGCAGTGCGGCGAGGATGTATCCGAGCGCCCACCCCGACTGCATGATGGCGCTCGCCTTGTTGCGATGTGCGGCGGCCCAGGTCTCGCTGACCAGGACGGCTCCCGCCGCCCATTCCCCGCCCATGCCGATGCCGAGCAGCGCCCGCCAGAACGCGAGTTGCAGGATGCTCTGCGATGTCGCCGCGCCGAGCGATGCAACGGAGAAGATCAAGATCGTCCAGCGCAGCGCGCGCGCGCGGCCGAAGCGATCGGCAACATATCCGAACGCGAGGCCGCCGACGCCGGACATGATCAGCGTGGCCGTCGCGAGCCGCCCGGCCGTGGCATCGTCGACGCCGAAGTACACCCGAATCGGACCGAGCGCCACGGCATAGAGCATGAAGTCCATGGCGTCGAGCATCCATCCGAGCTTCGCGGCCAGCAGCGTTCGCCACTGTTCAGCCGTGATGGTTCGGTACCACGGTTCGACGATGCGTGGGGCCACGATGGGCTCGATCACGGGATGCGCGCTCACGGCCAGCCGTGACATAGTAACGGCGAACAACATCCATGAATGCAGTCCGCATGGCGGACTCGATACAGGAGACTTGCATGGCCATCGACGTTGGCGCCAAAGCGCCTGATTTCACCTTGCCGAACGAGGATCGCGAGCCGGTCAGCCTGAGTGCACAGCTCAAGAGCGGCCCCGTCGTCCTCGCGTTCTTTCCCGCGGCGTTCAGCAGTGTCTGCACGACCGAGTTGTGCACCTTCCGCGATTCCATCGCGGAACTGAGCAAGGTCGGGGCGAAGGTGCTCGGAGTCAGTGTGGATACTTTCTTTGCGCTCAAGGCGTTCAAGGATGCGCAGCACTACAACTTTCCGCTGCTCAGCGACTTCAACAAGACCGTCATCCGCCAGTACGACGTCGTCAATCCCGACATGATCGGGTTGAAGGACATTGCGAAGCGCGCGGTCTTCGTGATCGACAAGGGGGGCGTCGTGCGGTATCGCGAAGTGCTCGATGATGCGCGCAACGAGCCCGATTACGGGAAGGTGAAGCAGACGCTCGCGTCGCTGTAAAGGTCCCGTTCTCAATCAGACTGACGAAAATCGCACACCGAGGCGGCGGGGCACCGGGTCGATGCTGGATCCCGGTTTGCGTCAACGCCTCGGTGTCGTGATCGGTCATCGCACCTAAGTTCACCGCTTCAAAAAAACTCGCATCGCGATTGCAGCTTGTGCGATCGCGCCGCGAAGTTTTTGTTACACTGCTGATCCACTTCTTCACGTCGCCGGGTCCGGAAGGACCAGGCCTACGGGTTCTCTCCTTTTCATGGCCGATAGCGTCGTTGCGACGGCGGAGCGTATGCTCCCGCACAATCTCGAGGCTGAGCGCTCCGTGCTCGGCGCGATCCTGGTGCACAACGACGCGTTCAACCTGGCCGTGCAGGTCATCGATTCGACCGACTTCTATCGCGACGCCCATCGTCGCGTGTTCGAGAAGATGATTGCGCTCAACGAGCGCGCGCAGGCGATCGACTTCGTCACGCTGAAGGAGGAGTTGTCGCGCGGCGGCGAGCTCGACGCGGTTGGCGGTCCGTCCTATATCGCGTCGCTGGCCGATGGCGTGCCGCGCGCGACCAACGTCGAATACTACGCACGTATCGTCAAGGAGAAGTCGACGCTGCGGGCGCTGATCACCGCCGCGGGCAAGATTCTCACCAATGCCTACGAAGCGGATCAGGAATCGGACCTGATTCTCGACGAAGCAGAGAGCGCGATCTTCGCCGTCGCCGACGACCGGCTCAAGGCCGGCTTCGTCTCGATGCGCGATCTGGTGCACTCCACCTATCCGAAGATCGAGCAGGCGTTCGAGCAGAAGCGGCTGATCACGGGCGTGCCCACCGGCTTCGTCGATCTCGACGAGATGACGCGCGGCTTGCAGCCCGGAGACCTCGTTATCGTGGCGGCGCGGCCGTCGATGGGGAAGACGAGTCTGGTGCTCAACATGGCGCAGTACGTGGCGGCGCAGCCCGAGTACACGGTCGGCTTCTTCAGCCTGGAAATGTCGAAGGAGTCGCTCTTCATCCGCCTGCTCACGTCGGAAGCGCAGATCGACAGTCACCGGTTGATGAGCGGGGCCGTCGGCCACAAGGACTACGGCCGCATCTCGCATGCGCTCGAGTCGTTGAGCGGCATGAAGCTGTACATCGACGACACCGCGAACATCGGCGTCCTCGAGATGCGGGCGAAGTCCCGGCGCCTGCAGTCCGAGCACGGGCTGCATCTCATCATCGTCGACTACATCCAGTTGATGAGCGGCCGCGGCCGGTTCGAGAACCGCACCCTGGAGCTGGCGGCGATCTCACGGTCGCTGAAGGGACTGGCCAAGGAGCTGAGTGTCCCGATCGTCGTGCTCTCGCAGTTGAGCCGTGCGCCCGAGGCGCGCTCCGATCACCGGCCGCAGCTCTCCGACCTGCGCGAGTCCGGCGCCCTCGAGCAGGATGCGGACGTCGTGGCGCTGATCTATCGCGACGACGTGTACAACAAGGATCCCAACAATCCCGACGCGGGGACGGCGGAGATCATCGTCGCCAAGCAGCGCAACGGGCCCACCGGCGTGGTCAAGCTCGCGTTCCTGCGCGAGCAGACCCGGTTCGCGAATCTCGCACAGTAGCGAGTCTGGCCCCCTTCGCCAGATGCCGGGTCCAAGGGGACGCGGCCTACGCGCTAGGCACCCTTGAACCAGACGCCGGGTCCAGGAGGACCCGGCCTACGTGAACCCTCGAACCCTCGAACCGTTACAATCCCCCCTTGCCCCTTCGCAACACCATCGCCCACGTCGATCTGGAGGCGTTGCAGCACAATTTCGCCGCCATCGAGGCCTTCCTCCGCGGCGGCGCGCGCGAGGCTGCTGTGCCGGCGCCCGGCATCATCGCCGTCGTCAAGGCCAACGCGTACGGGCACGGTGCCGGACCGGTGGCGCTGGCGCTCGAGCAGGCGGGAGCCACGACGCTCGCGTGTGCCGACATCGAGGAAGGGATCGTGCTGCGTCGCGCCGGCGTGCGGGTGCCGATTCTCGTGTTCGGCGCGTTGAGCGTGAGCGATCTCGACGGTCTGTTCGAGTTCGCGCTGACGCCGACGATTTCCACGCCTGGTGCCGCCCGCGCCGTGCAGGCTGCGGCACTGAAGCGCCGCGCGACGATCGGCTATCACCTGAAGATCGACACCGGCATGAACCGTCTGGGATTTCGTCACGACAATCTCCAGCGTACGGTGCCGGAGCTCCTGGCCAGCCCCAACGTGCGCCTCGAGGCGATCTACACGCATTTCGCGACGGCCGACGTGCCCGAGAGCCCGGTCTTCAACCAGCAGCGCGAGCAGTTCGAGCGCGCCGCGGCGATCGTGGCGGGGTTGAGCGGAGGCCGCCCTGCCCGGCGTCATGCCGCCAACAGCGCTGCGCTGCTGCGCGACTCGCGTGTGTGGTACGACGTCGTCCGCCCTGGGCTTCTCCTCTACGGTGTGGTTCCGCCGCCGCTCGCCTCGACGATCCCGTTGCGCCAGGTGATGTCGCTGTCCAGTCGCGTGGTTGCCGTGAAGGGACTTCGCGCGGGTGAGGGTGTCGGGTATGGATGGCGCTTCCAGGCCGACGCGCCACGGACCATTGCGGTCGTCCCAGCCGGCTACGCGGACGGTCTCGACACCCGGTTGTCCGGCCGTGGGTTCGTCCTGATTCGCGGCCGCCGTGTCCCGATCATCGGCGCCGTCTCGATGGACATGTTGACCGTGGACGTCACCGATCTCGCAGGCGTCGAGCCCGGCGACGAGGTCACGATCCTCGGCAGTCAGGGCGACCAGCGCTGGCAGACAATCGACGCGCGCGAGATGGCTGCGTCGGTCGGCATGATCCCGTGGGAGGTACTCTGTCGCCTCGGCACCCGGATCGAACGGACGTACTCGGCGGCGGATTGATCGGTGTTCATTCAGCAGGAATGAATCCTGCTCCACTGGAAGATATGACCCCCATGTTTTTCTGTCCCGGCGGCGAATCGTCATGGCGATGAAGCCACCGAAGGTCGTCTTCGTCTGCCAGGAATGCGGCTCGCAATCGCCGAAGTGGCTCGGTCGGTGTCCCGAGTGCGGGGCGTGGAACTCGATGAGCGAGGAGCGTGCGGCGGAACCCGTGGCCGCCGGCGCGAACCGGTACGCACAACGTGCCACGTCGGAAGCGACGTTGTACGCAGAAGTCGAAACGGCGCACGCCGTGCGCCTGTCGTCGGGCATCGGGGAGTTCGACCGGGTACTTGGCGGCGGCATCGTGCCCGGGTCGCTGGTGCTGCTCGGCGGTGAGCCGGGGATTGGCAAGTCGACGCTGCTGCTGCAGGCCGCCGCGCACTTCGCCCGCGAAGTCGGGCCGGTGCTCTACGCCTCCGGCGAGGAATCCGAGCACCAGATCAAGAGCCGTGGCGATCGGCTCGGCATCGGTTCGACGCCGTTGTACCTGATGTCGGAGACCTGCATCGAACGCATTCTCGAAGAGATCGCACGGCTGAAGCCGGCGCTCGTCATCATCGACTCGGTACAGACCGTCTTCTCGATCAAGTTTCAGTCGGCGCCAGGCACGATCGGTCAGGTCCGCGAGGCGGCGACGCAGTTCCTCTTCGCCGCCAAAGGGCAGAACATCCCGACGATTCTCGTCGGCCACGTGACGAAGGACGGCAGCCTCGCCGGCCCGAAGGTGCTCGAGCACGTCGTCGACACCGTGCTCTATTTCGAAGGGGAACGGCACCACGCACATCGTGTCGTGCGTGCGGTCAAGAACCGGTTCGGTGCGGTCAGCGAGCTCGGTGTCTTCGAGATGACCGGCGCCGGGTTGGTGCCGGTGGCGAATCCGTCCAAGCTGTTCCTCGCTGAACGGGCGTCGGGAACACCAGGTTCGGCCGTGTTGTGCTGTGTCGAAGGCTCGCGGCCGATTCTCGTCGAAGTGCAGGCCCTCGTCAGCACCAGCACGTATGGCAATGCGCGGCGCATGGCGCTCGGCATCGATCAAAGCCGCCTGTCGCTGTTGCTCGCCGTGCTCGAAAAGCGTGCCGGCCTGGCGTTGGCCGGTGACGATGTGTACGTCAACGTCGCCGGCGGAATGAGCATCGACGAGCCCGCCGCCGATCTGAGTGTGCTGGCCGCGGTTGCGTCGAGCGTGCGGAATCGAGGCCTGTCGCCGTCGACCGCAATCTTCGGTGAGGTCGGTCTGAGCGGCGAAATCCGGGGTGTGCCGCAGGCGGCCTTGCGGGTGCGCGAGGCGGCGCAAATGGGTTTCACCCGGCTGATTATTCCGTCAGCCAACGTCGATCCGGCCAGTTCCACGCGATCCGACGTCGAATACCAAGTAATAGGTGTCCGGACACTGGGGGAGGCGTTGGATCAGCTCATTGCTTGATTTTCTGCGCGACCGGTTCTAACGTTCAGACTTTCATACCTGAGCGCGCATTCCGTACGGGAGCCTTCATGTCGTGGTCCGTCGTCGCACGAATCCTGTTTGTTGCTGCCGTTGGTTACTCGGCGTTCGAGGTCATGCCACTTCCCATCGGCGCCTGGGGAAATGCGGCTTTCGGCGCCCTGGTCGGCGGTCTCATCGTCGCTGCCGAGATGCGGTTGCGGCGGGTGTCGATTACCTCGCTGCTGGCCGCCGTCATCGGCGGTGCGATCGGGCTTGGCGTGGCCTTGATGTTGAGTGCCGGGCTCTACTGGCTGGATTTCCATGACAGCCGGGTCGCGTTTCTCCTCAGTCTCATCCTGCTCACGTTGCCCTACCTCGGAATGGTGATTGGCAGTCTGCGGAGCGAGTGGCTCGAGCCGGGAAACCTCGCGGCACTCTTTCGCGGACCGGCGCCGCGGCGGACCTATCGCGTACTCGACACCAGCGTCATCATCGACGGCCGTGTGGCGGACATCTGCGAGACCGGGTTCATGGACGGCACGCTCGTCGTCCCGCAGTTCGTGCTCAAGGAACTGCAGATGGTTGCCGACTCGTCGGATTCGATGAAACGCAATCGCGGGCGTCGTGGCCTCGACATCCTGCAGAAGATTCAGAAGATGGCGGGGCTCGACGTCGTGATCTCGGATCGCGATTTCCCCGAGATCCGCGAGGTCGACCTCAAGCTGATCGAGCTGGCACGGGCGCTCGGC
>Ga0207701_10008682_pt1 | contig 10032 bp, 12 predicted proteins | sample KBSSwiSSwithPhiX_FD_184294 | JGI IMG/M metagenome (GOLD analysis project Ga0207701, IMG submission 184294) | Switchgrass rhizosphere bulk soil microbial communities from Kellogg Biological Station, Michigan, USA, with PhiX - S5 (SPAdes) (version 2) | ecosystem: Environmental > Terrestrial >...
GCTCGAGCCAGCACAACGTCTGATCGACGCGCAGGCGTTGGCCCCATTCTTTAAGAACCGCCCGCCACGCCCCACATTAAAAACCGCACCAGTCAAAATTTGCGACAACGTCTGGATCGGAATGAACGCCGTGATTTTGAAAGGCGTAACCATCGGCGAGAACTCCGTAGTCGCTGCAGGAGCAGTGGTGACGAAAAGTGTTGAACCGAACACAGTCGTAGCGGGAAATCCGGCTGTGGTCGTAAAAAAATTCCAAACGTGAGTCCTTTTAACGCCCCACGCCGAATTCATTTCGTTCGAAGTTGGGCGTTCGACGTTCGACGTTCGACGTTTTCTTCTTCATGAAACGCAAGCGCATCGTGGTCATGGGCTTTATGGGATCGATGCCGATCGCGGGCGTCGTCTGGCAGCACATTCATTACGTCGTCGGCCTGCAACGGCTCGGCCACGACGTCTATTTCATCGAAGATTCAGCCCGTCTCCCGTACAATCCGGAGACATTCGAAGTATCTGACGAGTTCGATTACGCAGCAAAAGTTCTCGCCCGCCTGGCGCGCGAATTTGATTTTAAAAATCGCTGGGCGTATTGCGCGCGCTACCTGCCGGGGACTCCAACTGCCGGCATGCCCTTAAAAGAAATCCGGCAACTCTATCGCGACGCGGACGCAATCCTAAACGTTTGCGGCACCCAGGAATTTAATGAAGACCTCCTCGTCTCCGATCGCATCCTGTACATCGAGAGCGACCCCGGCGTTGAGCAAATCAAGATCGATAAAGGCACGAAACCCACAGTTGAATATCTGCGGCGGCATCGCGCGCTCTTTACATTCGGTGAAAACATCGGGACTAAAAACTTTCCGGTGCCGTTGCATGGGTTCAAATGGTTGCCGACGCGGCAACCAGTCGTAACCGATCTTTGGAAAACCGTACGTTCCCCTTCTGGCTCGGCGGTATTCACAACTGTAGCGAACTGGTCCACGAGTGGTTTGAAAGACATCACCTGGCGCGGAAAAAAATATCTCTGGAGCAAATCGCGTGAATTTCTGCGATTCGTTTCGGCGCCGAAAGAAGCTCGCGAAACGTTCGAGATGGCGACGAACATCGAAGATCCAAGGACGCGCAGAAAATTTGAGCAAAACCGCTGGCGGCTAACTTCGCCATTACAGATGAGCGTCGATTATTGGCTCTACCGCGATTACATCCAGCGCTCCAAGGGCGAGTTTACGGTAGCGAAGGATCAATACGTGCGACTCGACACCGGTTGGTTCAGCGATCGCAGCGCCTGTTATCTCGCTGCCGGCCGACCAGTCATCACGCAGGAAACCGGCTTCACGAAAAATTACGGCGGTAAAGAGGGACTCTTATCGTTCCGAACAGTGGACGAAGTTGCCGAGGGCGTGAAGCGAATTAATGCCGACTACACGAGACACTCTCGCGCCGCTCGCGATATTGCGCGTGAAGTTTTCGAAGCTGAAAAGGTGCTGAAATCGATACTGAATCGCGCTGGAATCTGACCAACTACAAGTTCGGATTGGCATTTCCGGTCAATCACGCCACTATGCTCGGATGAAAGTCGCCACGATTATTGCGCGGGTTCTGCTCGGGCTTGTCTTCGTCGTCTTCGGTTCGAACATCTTCTTGCACTTCATCCCGATGCCGCCGCCGCCTCCGGGACTGCTTGGAGACTTCTCGAAGGCCCTTTTCGTTAGTCACTATCTTCACTTCGTTGCAGTGTTCCAAATTGTCGGCGGCTTGCTTCTGCTTATCGGACGTTTCGTCCCTCTGGGTTTGGTTCTGCTCGCTCCGGTCATTGTGAACATCGATCTCGTTCATATTTTGATGGACCCCAGCGGGCTGCCAATGGCCATTGTCATTTCGATTTTGGAGATCTTCCTTATCTGGCGGTACCGCTACGCGTTCGCGCCTATTTTCCGTCCCTGATCCGGGCATGACTACACAAACGGATAAAGACGCACCTCACATTGTCGTCCGCGGCGGTGCGAAGAATTTTCAGCAAGAAGTCACTGCCGGTAAACATCACTTAATTGCGGATGAACCCGTGAATGTCGGCGGCGGTGAAGCCGGCCCCGATCCGTACGACTATCTTCTCACCGCCCTTGGCGTATGCACCTCGATGACAGTCGGATTTTACGCACGTCGAAACAGATGGCCGCTGGAAAATGTCACGGTTTCGCTATGGCACTCGCGCATTCACGCGAAGGACTGCGAAGAATGCCAAACCGAGGATGGCATGCTGGATCGAATCGATGTAGAAGTTGGACTGACAGGATCTTTGACTGCAGAACAGCACACGAAGCTGATGGAGATCGCCGCGAAGTGCCCGGTTCACAAGACGCTCACGTCCGAGATCAACATCAGATTGCGATCTGCTGAGAAATCGTCCTAGCAAAGTTGTAGCCACCGGTTCGCGGCTGGACGAATCCGTTCGATGTGCGGATCTGCGGCCGGTCGTTATCGCACACATCAAGGCAAACAGCCGGCAGAGCCGTGGCTACAGAGGTTTCAGATCCGTTGTTCTTCCAGATCGTACACGTCAAACCAGTGATACACAACGCGGTTACGCGGGACGTAGCGATGAATGTAATTTTCCATGTATTCCTGGAGCTCGTGCGGCAGATCGCTGAGTCGCAAATCGCGTTCCTTGTTGTTCCAGGCGACGATCTCGGAGCGCGGACGCTGCCTCGCATTTTTCTCAATCCACTCCGCGATCTCGTCGTCAGTTGCCCCGGTGGCGACCAGCGAACGAAAATCCGCGTAATCAATCTCAGCAAAATTCAGCCAGCGCTGATCCAGCGGGCAGTTGGAATGGTATTCGCCTTTCCAGTCCACAAGCACGGCGCGGCATTTGTCGACGGCACGGGCCGCCAGCACGTAGCCGGCCAGTGTAGCGCGCGGGCTGCGCGGGAATTCTTTTCCGTCCCGCAAATCAGGCGCTAGCAGTTTCACTTTTTCAAGGTCCTCATGCATATGTTTCTTCCTTTCGTTCTTGTGTGGTTTACGTAGCTACGCGCCCGTGAATTCGACGCCGCAGCCTTTCAGGGTTTCGCCGGCGAAGCAGAGACGGTGCGCGGCTTTTTCTGATGTTCGGTGTTTCGACCGAGCGCGCCAATCTTTTCCAGTAGCTTGCTACCAGCTCTTCCGCTGTCGGAATCCTTCTCATACTCTGCCCTCCGCTCTTTCCACTAGTCGTTTGAAGTTGCCCAGATATTCTTCGACTCTCAGCGACAGATTAGACGGATCAAAGATCGAACGGATCTTCAGTATCACTTCGGTTTCCTCTTCAGAACGAGCGTCGAAGGAGACCACGCCCGACATAAAGCCGTTTGACATGGTCCGCCAAGCGATTCGCCGGCCAGGAATTTGAAGCACGATCTGAAAGATCCCTTGTTTCTCCACGCCGTTCGGATCCCAGACGTAAGAAAAATGCGTGTCATCAATTCTTCGCACCCCTCGCAGCGGGGGAATAAATTTCGGCAGATCTTCGAAACGCCACCATTGCTCATAGACCCGATTGAGCGGGGCCTTCACAACAACGCACTCTTGGGCGGCGTTCATTCCTAGCTGAGCTGAGTCCATCGATTGTAACTAATTGCTACGCGGAAAAGCGTGCGTACTGCTCCCTGAAAAAAGCGCGATTCCATCCGTCTGTGAAGTTAAAGAGGGTCATGTTCAGCACGAGCATCGGATCGTGGCGCCGCGATGAACGCCGGAGAATTCTCCTCGGCGCCCGCTTGGAATTGCTTTGAGATTGTTTGGTCTTCATTTCTGATAATTTTGCTTCTGGAAATTTAGGCAGCCTCAGACTGCGTCACCACGAGGCGGTGGGAGGATTTTTGGATGCTTCGCAGGAGAGAGCGGACAACACCTCTTTCGAGGGATACGAGGCGAAGGTCCCGCGGCTATTCAGGGGTGTTATCGGGGGAAGGCCGTTGATGTTCTGGCCACAGCGCCACAGCCAGAGTAACGATGATTCCGACCCAGACTTCAATGAATCTGTGCAGCGCCTCAGTTTCCCTTGGCAAGGTCACAATCTTTTATCTCCAAAGAGGTAGTGGAAACCAACTCCTACGTGGCACCGAAAGATCCCACGCTTGCGCAATAGCCATCGGTTCGCTCGGGCGAGTACGTTCCCTTCATGAATGAAAGCGATTTGGGACTAAAGAGATACTTTCAAGAGATTGGGCAGTTCCCTCTTTTGACGCCGCAACAGGAGGTCGAGCTCGCGGCGAAAATCAGAAAGGGCGATCTCGAAGCGCGAGACCGGATGATTAACGCGAATCTACGGCTCGTTGTCACCATCGCGCGCGATTACGCCAATCTCGGTCTGCCGCTACTCGACTTGATCTCCGAGGGTAACATCGGATTGACCAAAGCAATCGAGCGCTTCGACCCAACCAAGGGCGCGAAGCTAAGCACCTATGCGATGTGGTGGATCAAACAGGCGATCAAGCGCGCGCTCGCCGACCAAGGCAAAACGATCCGGGTGCCAGTGCATCTCGGAGAAAAACTCGCGAAGATGCGCCGCGTCTCACTTCAGATGAGCGACGAGCTCGGCCGCGAACCGACTGACGAAGAACTTGGCGAGGAGATTGGCATCGCCAGCGAAAAAGTTGCGCGATTAAAGAGTGTCGGCATTCGCCCGGCTTCGCTCGATGCCCCGATTGCGGAAAATGACTCGATGGAGTTTGCCGAGGTTATCGGTGACGACGAAGCGCAAACCCCATTTGAATTGTTGCGCGACAAGAATCTGCTCGGTGAAGTGGAAGGACTCCTTGAAGTGCTTGATCCCCGCGAGAAAAAAATCATTTCGCAGCGCTTCGGCCTCGACGGTGGAGAGCCGAAGACACTGGAAGATGTTGGTAAGGACTTTGGCATTACCCGAGAGCGTATTCGCCAATTACAGAACATTGCACTAACCAAGCTCCGCCGGGCGCTCAATAAGAAGGAGGCCCTTCCGGAAAAAGAGTTCCTCGTCGCAGTGTAAGAAGAATAAATAACTCATGAACACACACGAATCTTTAACAGCCATAACAGCCTTCTGGTTTGCTATCCTTAGCCCGCTTATCGGGATAATTATCGGCCTCTTAGGGGCGTGGCTTGTCAGCCAGCCGAGTTTTTGAGCCGCGGTGGTTGAGTAGCGGTCTAACATGACACGCCTGTTAAACGCTTACGCGCGACCCCATGTGCTTGCCCCGTAAGCGCGGCGGACACATCTCGAGATGTTGGAAATCCCGCGCCGGGAGCCTTCCCGCTTCGATCTCAAAGGAGGGAGTGAGCATCAACTCTTAAGTAGGACCGGAAAATCCCGCGGATGTGCTGTGGCTGCAAAACCGCGGGGATAACATCTTAACGTATGAAAAAGTTTAAATTACTGAGTCTAGCAGCCATCCTATCGATCGCCCTCACTACCGCGGGATCCGCAGTTGCCCGCGGCGGCGGAGGAGGAGGCCATGGTGGTGGCGGTGGTGGTTTCCACGGTGGAGGCGGTTTTCATGGCGGCGGCGGGTTTCATGGTGGAAGCTTCCGCGGTGGCGCTTTCCACGGCGGTGGTGGTTTCCGTGGGGGACGCTTCAGCGGTGGTAATTTCCACAGCGGTGGCTTTCGCGGTGGCCGGTTTAGTGGACGCAACTGGAATGGCAACTGGCGCCATCACGGATTCTCAAATGATGTCTTTATCGGCAGCTTCGGCTTCCCGGGATGGTGGGGCTGGGGCTATCCGTACGGATATAACGATTACGGCTACTACCCGTACGCTTACTATGGATCCGGCTATTATCCGTACGGTAACTATGGATACGGTGGGTACCCGTACGGCTATGGATACGGCAGGTACGGTTACTACGGTGGACCAGGCTATGGGTATCGTTATGGAAGCCGAGCGCGTTATGGATATGGACATGGCAGCCGAGCCGGTTACGGACATCGCTATGGTAGCCGATCAGGACATGTCCGGAGTTCGCAGAGTCGGTGACAACCCGGCTACGGTTCTTTGAGATCCGGGACGAGGCTACGTGCGAGTGGTTAAAGAGCGGCCGTCCCATGTTCGGCGGCAAGTTTGATGAGTAAACTCGTGTTCCAACTGTAAGTAGCGAAAGATCAACAATCCTGAAGTACAACAAACGAAATGAAGTAATCAATATGACTAGCACCAAGCGCGGAATTGAATCCCTCTGCATCGTATTATCAATCCTCATCTACTGCACGCTTTCGGTGCAAAGCGAACCGCCTCGCATTCGGAATATTGTTCTGGTTCACGGCGCCTGGGCAGATGGTTCCGGCTGGAAAGGCGTTTACGACATTCTGGTTAAGGATGGTTATAACGTCAGCATCGTTCAGGAACCTGAGACGTCCTTTAAAGAAGATGTGGCTGCTACAAAGCGCGTCCTTGCTCAACAAGATGGACCGTGCATTCTGGTCGCTCATAGTTATGGCGGAGCGGTCATTACCGAAGCAGGCACGGATCCATCGGTTGTCGGTTTAGTCTACATCGCGGCTCATATGCCGGATGCGGGCGAAAACGAAGCTGACGGCGGAAAACGCTTCCCAAGTGACCTCAGTAAGTCGACTGCGATAAAGAAGACTCCAGATGGTTTCACTTATCTCGACCCTGCGCAGTTTCATGAGTACTTCGCCGCCGACCTGTCTGCCGAGCAGGCTGATTTCATGGCGCGATCGCAGGTGCTCAATGCAGCTGACAATTTCAAAGCTGTCATCACCACGCCTGCGTGGAGAAGCAAACCGAGCTGGATGTTAGTAGCGACAAAAGACAGAACTATCAATCCCGACCTCGAACGCTGGTACGCCGAACGAGCCAAGAGTCACAAGGTCGAGGTCTCAGGCGCTAGTCATTCGGTCTACGTTTCCAGGCCGAAAGAAGTTGCTGCTCTGATCCAACAAGCGGCCACGCACGCTCAATAGACAAACACATATGCAAACCAAATCGTTCGTTACAGGATGAATAACGGTGGAACACATGCCGTCTGGGTTGCGAGTTAAAGGAAAGGCCGTAGTTCGTAGCATCGACAAAGTGAGTGCGTTCGTCCTTCGCTACGGCTTAGTCCTGGTGGTTTTCTGGATTGGGTGCCTGAAGTTCACCGCGTACGAATCCGAAGGTGTTTTCAACCACGCCTCTCACAGTCCAGTCTTGGCCTGGACTTATCACATTCTCGACGTGCGAAATTTCTCGCGCGGCCTCGGTGTATTTGAGATTGCCACTGCGTTACTAATTGCGGCTGGACCGGTCTGGCCAAAGCTCTCGATTGTCGGCAGTCTAGCCGGAATTGGAATGTTCTTAACTACGCTGAGTTTTGTCATTACGACGCCGGGAGCATGGCAGGTAGGGTATGGATTTCCCGCCCTCTCCGGGTTTCCTGGCCAGTTCCTGGTCAAGGACGTTGTGTTGTTGGGAGCGGCTATCTGGACCCTAGCCGATTCTCTGAGATACGTCGCGGATCGAAACGGTAGCCCACCCCAAACCTCACAAATTTGACGATGCGAAAGGTGCCAAGTCCGCCTAATTCGGGCGCCAGTCAGCTGTTTACGTCTCCATGCCGAATGAAATCGCAGCTCTTATCGAAGAAGCTGCATCACACGCTCGGCAGAAGACTTTGTAATCGCTGGCGCTCTAATGATGGTCGATAGCGGCCAGATAATAGATAAACAAAACCTACTAACAAAGCATAGGAATATGGTTTCCGACATTGCTAATGTTGTCCTCGTTCATGGGGCCTGGGCCGATGGCTCAAGCTGGAACAAAGTCATCACGGGGCTGCGAGCCAGAGGGATAGCGTCCGCGGCAGCTCCTCTACCGCTGACTACCCTGGCTGACGATGTGGCAGCGGTCGATCGAACGCTAGAGCGGGTCGATGCTCCCGTCGTGCTGGTCGGCCATGCCTATGCGGGCGCAGTCATCGCAGAAACGAAGAGCGAGAAGGTCAAGTCGCTCGTTTACGTGACGGCGTTGGCACCAGACCAGGGGGAGAAGGTCACTGATGTGTTCTATCGGACGGCCCCGCATCCCAAGGCGCCTAAGTTGTCCCCTGATAGCCACGGCCTGATCTATCTTCCAAATGATGCCTTTGCTGCGGCGTTTGCGCAGAACGCGACTACCGAGGAGCAGGAACAGCTCGCCGCAGTCCAACGACCGATTGCCTTGCCGTGTATCACTGTTCCCGTAGGCCGACCTCTCTGGAAGGACAGGCCGAGCTATTTCCTCCTCGCCGAGCAGGATCGCATGATCGTGAAGGAGACACAGTTCTTCATGGCTAAGAGGATGAAGGCAAAAGTGCGGACGCATCCGATTGACCATACGCCGAGCGTGACGGCACCAAATGTCGTTGTGGATATCATCCTCGAAGCACTTCAAGATGTACCCAAGGATGCAAAATGACGGTTAAAACTAAACAGGAGAAAAAAACATGACTGCTATCACATATCGTACTGCCGACGTAAACGGCTTCAAAGTTTTCTATCGTGAGGCTGGCGCCTCGACGGCTCCAAAGCTGTTGTTGCTTCACGGCTTCCCCACCGCAGGACACATGTTTCGCGACCTCATTCCGTTGCTGGCTGATCGCTTCCACCTCATCGCGCCCGATTTGCCCGGGTTTGGTCAGACAGACATGCCAGCACGGAGCGGGTTCAAATACACTTTCGACAACATAGCCAATGTCATCGACCGCTTTACCGAGGTGGTCGGCTTCGACCGCTTCGCAGTCTATGTCTTCGACTATGGTGCTCCTACGGGATTCCGGCTTGCTGTAAAACACCCTGAACGCATCACCGCGATCATCACGCAAAACGGCAACGCTTATGAGGAGGGTCTGAGCGAAGGATGGAATCCTATTCGGGCCTACTGGCAGGATTCATCGCAGGCCAACCGGGAAGCACTTCGCCAATTCCTGACACCACAAACGACGCGCTGGCAGTATATCCACGGCGTTACTGATGAAGCAACCGTGTCGCCGGATGGTATCGCGCTCGATAACTTCTATCTCACGCGGCCTGGCGCTGATGAAGTGCAGCTAGACCTCTTCGGCGACTACAAAAGCAATGTCGCGCTCTATCCCACTTTTCAGCAATATTTCCGCACAAACCGACCGCCGTTGCTCGCAGTATGGGGCAAGAACGACCCATTCTTCCTGCCTGCAGGAGCTGAAGGCTTCAAGCGTGATCTGCCCAATGCTGAGATCCACTTCTTTAACACGGGACATTTCGCGTTGGAGACCCATGCTCCAGAAATCGCGACAGCCATCCGCGACTTCCTAAGAGCTTAGCTTCAACCTCGGAAATACTAGAACCCTAACGGGCCAAACCTAACGTTCCGCGGAGTGCGAGAGACCACGACCGTAATGAAAGCTCAACATGTACGCCATCACAGGAATAACTGGTAAAGTTGGCGACGTGGTCCCTCGCACTCTCTTGGCAGGCGGCCAATCGGTGCGCGCTGTCGTGCGGAATGCTGACAAAGGTCAAGTCTGGAGAAAGCGAGGTTGCGAGGTGGCTCTTGCCACTATTGAGGATGCGGCCTGTCTCAGTGCTGCCTTTCAGGGGGCAGAAGCGGTCTTTGTGCTCGTCCCTTCAAACTTCGATCCCTCTCCCGAATTTTCCGACGCCCGAGAAATTGGAAACGCCCTCCACTCCGCGCTGGCCGCGGCGCGTCCGAAGCGGGTTGTTTATCTCTCTACTATCGGAGCACAAGCACGCGAAATGAACCTGCTGAGTCAGCACTCCATTATCGAGAAGGCCATCGACGACTTGCCCATACCTATCACGTTCTTGCGTCCGGCTTGGTTTATGGAGAATTGCCGTTGGGATGTGGGGCCGGCGCGCGAAACGGGTGTCGTTCCCAGTTTTTTGCAGCCGCTCGATAAACCAGCACCGATGGTGGCGACGGCAGACATCGGTAAGTTAGCGGCGGGATTGCTTCAGCAAAAGTGGGAGGGCCACCGCGTCGCTGAATTGGAAGGGCCCACGCGCGTAACGCCAAATCAGATTGCCACAACGTTTACAAAA
>Ga0207701_10008684_pt1 | contig 10027 bp, 6 predicted proteins | sample KBSSwiSSwithPhiX_FD_184294 | JGI IMG/M metagenome (GOLD analysis project Ga0207701, IMG submission 184294) | Switchgrass rhizosphere bulk soil microbial communities from Kellogg Biological Station, Michigan, USA, with PhiX - S5 (SPAdes) (version 2) | ecosystem: Environmental > Terrestrial > Soil...
CGTTCGCATGGCATCGCAGGCGTTCACGATCAGGTTGAGCAGCACCTGCTGGAGTTGCACGCGGTCCGTCATGGCCGGAGGAAGGTCAGGGGTGGTTTCCTTCGTGACACTCACCGCGCGCCTATGCAGGTCGGTGCGCGTCAGCTGGAGCAGTTCGTCGATGCTGTCGTTCACATTCACGGGCTGAAGCGCGACATGGCCACGGCGCAGCATGGTTCGCAGGCGGTCGATGATGTCTGCGGCGCGCGAATCCGCGCTGACGATCTCCTCGAATATAGTGCGCAACTCGACGAGGTTGGGCGGGTTCTGGGTCATGAAGCGCTGGCCCGCTTGTGCATTGATGAGGATACTGCTGAGCGGCTGGCTCAACTCGTGCGCGAGCGAACCCGAAAGCGCGCTGACGGTGGCAACGCGAGAAAGGTGCGCCAGCTCCTCCCGCTGAAGCTGCGCTGCCGCGCCGGCTTCCTTCTCCCTCGTGATGTCCATTGCAACGCCGAGTATTCGCGACGGCATGGCGCTTTCGGCGGAGTTCGGACTGCGGCCGCGAGCGGCGACCCAGCGCACCGAGCCATTGGCAAGAATGACGCGGAATTCGGACTCATAGTTGCCGCCATTCGCGATCGCGCGCTGGATGGCGGCCTCGCGCAGTGCGCGGTCCTCAGGGTGGACGCCTCCACCCAGCGTGGCGTGGTCGATGGGCGTGTGCGGCTCGAAACCGAAGAGTCCTTCGTCCTGTATCCAGACGGTGTCACTTGCCAGATCCCATTCCCACAGCGCCAGCTGCGCGCTCTCCGCGGCGAGACTCATCCGCGCTTCGCTGATGCGCAACGCCTCCTTCGAGCGTCTTTCGTCCTCAATGGCGGCCGCGAGCAATACGAGTGGAGTCGCGGCCATCAGGATGAACAATTGCAGGGCCAACGCGTTTTCCTGGGGGGTCTGCGTCAGGAACGGACCGCGCCCAAGCATCGTTCCCACGATAGCCTGGATCGTGATGACCAGGACGGAGGCACTCACGCCTCCCAGTCCAAAACGGAGTGCCGCCCAGATGAGCAGCGGGAGCGGTGCATAGATGAGCGCGGGGGAAGTGTTCGGGCCCGCGGGCACATGATCGAAAGCGAGCCAACCGACCACCACAATGCCAGCCGCCAGCGCGCAAGTTTCCAGAATTCGTGCGGGCGCGATTCTGGGTACTTTCCTCGATAGCTGGTGGATGCCGATCAGGATGGCCGGCACCAGTACGATCGTCGTCACTCCGTTCGAGATGCTGAGGTTGCGCCATTCGACCCAGTAGTCAGAACCATAGTTATAGAAAACCGTGAATGCCGCGCCCCAGAAGGCAACGCCGACAGGAACGACGATCACCGCGATCAGCACGAAGCGGATAGCTTCACGAAGGCTGAGGAGATGGAAAGGTGACTTGATGAACCAGCGAATGCCGGCGGCCGTCAGCATGGCTTTCGCGACATCGAAAGCCTCGCACTGCAGTGCGTAGAGTGGCGGCCAATCCGCCTGCTGAGTGGCGATGAAGTGACTGCTAGCGGCGGCCAGCGCGTAGGCCCACCAGTGCCGCGTCGGGACGATCAGCAGAAGGGAGACGAGAACCGCGTGCGGAAAAAAGAACAGCGACACCTTGCTGTCCGGGAAGCAAAGCACCCAGGCGATTCTCGTCGCAAGGTAATAGCAAGCGGCGCTGGCGAGAATCCAGAGCCCTGTACGAAGCGAAATTCCGGCGCGGAGTACCAGATCACCACTGGTGTCTGCCTGTCGGGTTGCCTCCGTCATTTCAGCCATTAGACCTGCTCCAGGTTCGCTTGGGAACAATCATGCCCCGCTGCGCATTTTTGTTATAGCGCAACTACGCACCGCGGAGGCGGATTCGCGGGTGGGACAGGCGCTGCTGGCGATTACCGGGTTCGACACATTGCTCGCCGCTGAATTCGTGATCATGAGCTGACGCGTGCGCTGGCCGGGTCACCCGGTGCACCTGATGGTGGTGCACCTTCCCATCCTGTTCTGGATCTGCGCAGTCGCGGCCGACCTCGTCGGCCTGTTGGCTCATGCTTCTCAGCTCGCGCGCCCGCGAGGTTTTGTTGCGTAGCGGCTACGCGGTCGTTGAGTGGTTCGCGATTCCGCGCCGGGCAATTCGGACCTGCTTCACACTCTCGCAGATTCACTGAGACATAACGTTGCGGCGGTTTGACATGACTCGCGCCGCGCACGCACCCTCCGCCCACTGCTCGAGGCACACCTTGCGAAAGCAAGGGCCGCAAAGCCACCGGTCTACAGGTTCTCCTACGACAGCGGGGTTGCCAGTCATGTCAATGAACGATCTTCTTTCGATCACGCCGTGGCCGGTTTTCTCGGCCACCCTCCTGGTAATCCTGCTGATCGCGGTCATGTACTTCGCGCGCAGTACCGCGCACCAGGCGATTCGCACCGCGAGCGGTGCGTTATCAAGAGCGCTGAAAATCGCCTCGCATTCCCTGTCGCATGCACAGGAGCGGCTCGGGGAGCGCAACCGCGAGGTGCTGCTTGCAGCGGGCCGCGAAGCGAAGGAGCGTGTCATCGAGCGCGAGTTCACGCGCGTCGGCGAGACGGTTCGCAAGGACCTTGCTAACTACCCGCACCTGCATCGCGGTCTGAGCGAAGCCATCGGACAGATCGAGAAGGATCACCAGGACGCCGTGGAAGTTCCACCGGACCCGCCGGGCTGGGTTCGCGCCGTCGAAGCGGTCTCCAAGCTCGAAGCGAAAGACGGCGGCAGCGAAGTGCTCGCCGACATGCACAAGTCCATCGTGAAGGCGCACAAGGAAGCGATGGAGGCGTATCGCGAGGCGAGCACCGAGCGACACGAGCTGCTGCGCGCCATGATGCCGCGCTGGCGGGACGTGCAGCAGCTGCTGACGCAAGTGGACAAGAAAGCCGAGAGCCTGCTGACGCGCTCGGCGGGAGTCGACCGGCACATGCAGGAGTACGAGCAGATCGTCAAGCGCGAAGACAAGGCGCTGTCGGTGCTCTCGTCCTCCTCGCTGGTGCAGTTCTTCGTGTCGGCCATGGTGCTGCTGGTCGCCATCGGCGGCGCTGCGATCAATTTCTCGCTCATCGCTCGCCCAATGGCCGAGATGGTCGGAGGCACGAGCTTCATCGGCGTCTTCAAGACGGCCGACATCGCAGCCCTCGTCATCATCATGGTCGAGATCTCGATGGGCCTGTTCCTCATGGAAAGCCTGCGCATCACACGACTCTTCCCCGTGATTGGCGCGCTGCCCGACAAGCTGCGAGTGCGGATGATCTGGATCACGTTCAGCATCCTGCTGCTGCTCGCCAGCATCGAGGCGGGACTGGCCTACATGCGCGAGGTGCTGCTGCAGGACGAGCTCGCGACGAGCGCATTGCTGCGCGGCGGTGAGGGGCCCCTTGAAAACAGCTCGCTGTGGATCACCACCGCGGCGCAGATGGGCATGGGATTCATCCTGCCGTTTGCACTCGTGTTCGTGGCCATCCCGCTCGAGACCTTCGTGCATTCGCTGCGCACGGTACTCGGACTGATCGGCATTGGTCTGATGCGCGCGCTCTCGCTGGTGCTGCGCGTTCTCGGCAACGGTTTCCGGCATCTCGGCACGCTCACCGAGCGCTTGTACGACCTGCCGCTGTTCGTGCCGCTGTGGCTCGAATCCAGGTTCGCCGTAAACGAGAAGGCGGAATTGCCAGTCCAGGACCTCCGGGAGGTGGCGCCATGAAACGCATATCGGTCCTCGCATGCATCGTACTTGCGGCGTGCACGCAATCTGCGCCGGGCGCCCGCAACTCGGGCGTGTACTTGCTGCTCGACACGTCGGGCACTTACCGCGGCGAGTTGCGGAAAGCCGAGGACGTGATCCTGTACACGCTGTCGCGCCTCGAGCCAGCGGACTCGTTTGCGGTGGCGCGCATCGACACCGGCAGCTTCAGCGAAAAGGACATCATCGCGAAGGCTACCTTCGATGAGCGCCCGAGTATGGCGAACAAGCAGAAACGCGCGTTCGCGCAGAGAGTGCACGACTTCATCGCGCGCGAAAATTCTGCGCAGCACACGGACATCACCGGGGGCCTGCTGCAAGCCGTGGAGTTCCTCAATGAGAAGGGCACCGGTCGAAAGACAATCCTCATTTTCTCGGACCTCGAGCAGGATCTCGAGAAAGGTTACGTTCGCGACATGGAAGTGCCGTTCGCGGGCTTCGACGTGGTGGCTCTGAATGTCGTCAAGCTGCGGCAGGACAACTACGATCCGAACAAATATCTGGCGCGGCTGGAACAGTGGAAGGGCCAGGTGGAAAAGTCCGGCGGCCAGTGGCGCGTGGTGAACGACCTCGATCGCCTCGACAGCATGTTGTGAGGGGTGTGGGCTCGTGCCCAAATCACTGCGCCGATGGCTGAACAGAATCCGCTTCCGTTGGCTCGCACGCGACGGAGGTGGCCTTTCCTTCTTCGCGATGCTTGCGGTGCCCATCGTCGCACTGTTCTCGATTGTCACCTTCGCCTACTCAGGCCGCACGCGCGGTGAGCCCCGCCGCCTGGAAGTCGTCCAGAACCGCGCACGCGAACTTCAGTGCCTGGCTGAAAACGTCTATTTCGAAGCTCGCGGCGAACCCCTGAACGGGCAGTACGCGGTTGCCGAAGTCACCATCAATCGGCTGAGGTCGCCGTTTTTCCCGAAGACGATCTGCGGCGTCGTCCACGACACGCGGTGGGACCCGCTACGTCGACGCTTCGTTGCTCATTTCTCGTGGACACAGATGGAGGACCGAGGCGAGCCTTGGGGTCCACTCTGGCAACAGTCGATTGCCGTCGCCACCGCGGTGATCAACGAGTCGTACATGCCCGTCGTGCCCGATGCACTCTACTACCACGCCGACAACGTGTTCGAGACGATCGAGAGCCTCGGCTTCACGCTGTCGGGGCCGGGCGCGTACTTCGACGGGACGGCGTTCCCGGTCCACGTCGACCACCGGGCCAGCAGCGAGTTCAATCTGACGAACGATGACGGGATCGAGGTCAATGCCTTCTGTGACGGGGACGCGCTCATTGGTCCCAGCGACGGCATCGGGCTCGTCGGTTTCTGCCTCAGCGACGACACCGGAGTGGCAGACACCACGACCAACCCGCTCGGGCGGTCGGTGGACAAGTGGGTCCACTGGCACGAGATCGGCGGCCACGGGATCCTCCTCGACCACGTCAACTCGACGAACTTCCGTTTCGCGCACAGCGCCGGCGATGCCTTGGCGGCCTTCCAAAACGATCCAGAGTCGAAGCTCAGGAGCGTCAGCGAGCGGTTTCAGTACGCGCCCTTTCGGACCTGGCCGCCCGGCCTCGATCGCTGGTTCAACCGGACACCGGCCGCGGGCTGGGCCTGGGATGGCCCAACCGGGAGCCTGGGTGGGTATTCCACCGAGCAGGTGATCGCCACGACGCTTTTCCGCGTCTATCAGGCACTTGGAGGCGACGCTATTGACCTGCCAAAACGGTGGCACGCGTCTAGAGTGGCGACGTATCTCGTTCTCAACGCCATTGGCAGGTTAAGCCCGGGGACCAACCCTACCAACGCAGAGGATCTCTTCCTGGCGTTCGCCCTCGCCAACGGCGACGATTGGGCCTCCGAGGGCCTGTCCGGCGGTGCCTACGGTAAAGTCCTCCGCTGGTCGTTCGAGAAGCAGGGCCTTTGGAGAGTTGGTGGCAGCAACACGGACCCTGGCTCACCCCCGCCCGTAGATCTCTATATCGACGACGGCCGGGGTGGCGAGTACCAGTACCAAGCTGTCCACTGGATCAACCCGTCTGTGTGGAATCGGACCATCCCGGACGGCCAGGAGGGCTCGCAGCCGGGAGGGGAAGGGGTCCAGAGCTACGCCTACGTGAAGGTCAAGAACAGGGGGCTCACCGACGCCGCGGGCACTGTGAAAATCTATCACTCGCTCCCGGGTGCCGGCCTCACATGGCCGACCGACTTTGTCCAAGCCGGCCCGGCCGCAGGTCTGCCCTCGGGGAACGTCCTCGCCAACAACGGCAACGAAGTGATCGTCGGACCATTCCCCTGGACGCCGAACGCCAACGCCTATGGCCACGACTGCCTGCTGGCGATTGTCGAGAGTGCCCAGGATCTGAGCAACGTCGCCAACTTCACGCCGACGCAAACCATCGAAGAGTGGCGGCTCGTGCCGCATGACAACAACATCGGTCAGCGCAACGTCCAGCTCATACCAGGTGGGAGCGGGATGGAGGCCTTGGCCATGGCGCTGGACGGCGCTTTCTTCATGGCCGGCAATACCTTCCACAAGGCGGCCAGAATGGAGCTCAAGTCCGAGCTGCCGCAAGTCCTCGCATCGCGCGGCTGGAAACTCCACTTCGGCGGCGTGGATGGCACAACGTTCCAACTCGAAGCGCGCGAGAAACGGCGGATTACGCTGCGGCTGTCGGCCGGGTCGGACTTCACCGCGGAAGATGTCAGGGGCGACACCAACCGCGACATCGTCGTGTCGTTGTACGGCGACGGGATGCTGCTAGGTGGCATGACCTATCGCCTGGATCCAACCATGCGCGAGGCTCCCGATCGCATCCCGCCACGCGAGCGCTGAAGCGATCAGTGAGTCGGGCACGGCGCTCGTGCATCCTTACTTGTGAACGTAATTAGAATCCCGAGCACGACTGTCCGTGCTGAGGACTGCGTATGCCGCTATCAGGAGTTCTGCGAGACGCCGGCGGGAGCGGTGGTCACATGCCGCTGCGATTCGGCGGTTCTTCCGCACTTTCCATAGTTTCGGCGACGACATTTGGGGCCGCCGCCACAACCGACGCTCGTGCGGTGATCGCATGTGTCGTGTCCCCGGGCGTACTGCACACGCCCAATCGGGACGATACGCGACGGGAACTTCGGCTGGTCGTTCTTGCGCAGGATGGCCGGGACTCTGAGCAGCAAGGGGGGGCGGCTGGGCAGGGCATCTGGTTCGGCGCCGGAGTGAACAACACATGGTTTGCGATCGGCGCCTCGAAAGCCGGCGGTGCCTTCGTGCATCACTGGACTCTCCCCGCGTCGGGATCGGGCAACTGGCCGGTCGAGGTCAACGAGCGCGTCGTGAATGCGTCGCTGCTGAATGGCCGATTCGCAGCCGGCGTCGGCCCGCTTGGCGCGCTTTACATTGTCGCCGACGCAAGGCAGCCAACAGTCTTCGTTGTTAGTTCGCATGGACAGCGCGAAACCTTTCCGCTCGCGCCCAGCACCCCGCCCGCGCCGCAGCCAAGCCGGCTCGCTCAGGACGTCCGACGGCTCGTCTTTCAGTTCGACCGGATGTTCGTTGTCTGTGTGGGTTCGCGCCTGCCTCGTGAGTCCGGCCCGCGCGCCATCATTCGCGCTTTTTCAGTCGGCGCCAACCACAGCGTCAATGACACAACCTGGGGCAACGCCGGCGTCTGGACCGCCCCCGCCGACTTCTCGCCCGTGGACCTGCTCTCGAGCTCAAAGGGTGAGTTGCTCTGCGTCGGATGGACCGCCGTCCGCGCCACATTCGCTCTCACCGTCATCCGCATCGCCGCCGATGGTCGCAGCGAGACAACGACCTCGGGCCCGCCGTTGCCCAACACATTTCCGATTCGCACCGCGATCGACGCACATCATGGCCAGCTGATCGCCGCCTCCGTGCCAAATCCGATCCCGTTTGCCCCCAGCGGCGGCGCCGAGTGGGCTCTGGTCTCACGACGCAGCGCCGACGATGTCCCGGACAGGTCATTCGGCAATCAAGGGGCGTGTTGGGCGCAGTTCCCCGGCTACCCACTCGCGGTGCGCGAAGTGGTTCCGACAGCGCACGGATTCTTTCTCGTGTGCGATCGGCCCGTGGGGATTCAGCGCGACAACATCCAGCCTGTGGTCTATGCCTACGAACCGACGGGGCATCGCATCCCTGGTTTCGGCGAAACGGGCATCGTGCACCATGAGGAGCTCCCCACGATGTTCCAGCTTCACGAGGCCACAAGAACAGTGGCCGCCGGGTGGCGCCGGATCTCGAACCCCAATCCGTTTGGTCCGGACGCCTTCGAGCTCGCGGTGACCACTCTTGGTGCCAGCGGCAATGTGAGTTGGAGATACGGCACCGCGCACGGCATGTCGTCGGCCCCGCTGATCATTCCGGGACACGACGTTGGGGCCGTGGGGATAAACGCGGTGACGAGCTGGGGAGCGTTCATCGCTGTCGGGGGATGGTACGCCGGGCCCACTGGCGGGGGCGGCTTTGTGACGTTCCGCGATCAGAACGGCCAGCCATTGCCGGGTGGGCAGGGAACGTTGACATTCGCCAACAGCATTTTGCGACTCGAGCCGGCCGCCAATAGTACGCTCGAAGCGACGTCCCAAGTCCCCGGAGCGTTCGCCGAGAAGCGGATCATCCGACCAGACCTTACAGTGGATCCTTCGGCGCCGGTGCCGGTGCCGCCGCCCGTCACTGGTCTGTCACTCGCAGACGGCTCCCGGCTGAGCAGCGAGGTGTCAGTCGTCGCAGGCGCGTTTCCACTCATACGTCTGTGGCTGTCTCGGGTGCTGCCGAATGGGTTCCTCGATCCCCTGTTCGGCGGGCGTAGTACCTCACCCCCCGCACCGGGTACGTCGATCGATCGGTCGTCGTTCGACGGCACCACAGTCACTCATGTCGCTGCCTTCGGCCCTTTCATCCATCCCGCGGGTGGATATCTAGGCGGAATCGTCGCAGAGCGCCTCTTTCCCAATGACACGTTGCCAACGCCACTGGGCCTGCTGGTCACGCGATGGAACGACGATGGCTGGCCCATGACGGGGTGGGGCAACGGCGGTACGGTCGAGCATGTAGGCATCGCTGTCATCAACCAAGTGCTAGCGGATGATCCCGCTGGCCTTCTCCTCGTCGGCGCTGTGAGACCGTTACGGACAGACGACCGCGTTCCGACGCTGTGGCGGATTCGCTACTCAGACGGCCAACTCGATCCGACCTTTGGGAACCAGGGTGTTCTGTCGGTATCGCTGCGGCACAACGAGAATCGCATGGCGCTGCCAATCCGCGTCCGCGCGGATGGGACTAGGTTTGTGCCGATCATCACTCCGGAAACGTCTCCGTTCACGCCGGAGGATCTGATCTGGATTGAGATCTCATGAGCGCGGTCATCTCCGACAACCTCAACAGTAGCGTCAATGTGTTCGGGGACGGGCTGGCCGCGGCCGATTTCTTCACCGTCGAGGTACTACCATGGCCGGACTGGTTCGTTACGTCGTCTTCTTCGTCATGAAGCTCAAGACCCGCGCAGTGCAAAGCGCTGGGATCACACGTCATCCGGATGGGAACTGGATGATGCAAGTCGCACGGAGCCTGACCGACGACGATGATGGCTTCCTCCGAGGCATGGAATACCTCATTCTGGACCGAGACGCGCTCTACAGCGGCGACTTCCGGGACCTGCTGGGGGACAGTGGTGTGAAGCCCCTGCTGCTGCCCGGAGTCCGAATTTGAACGCGTTTGCCGAACGGTTCGTTCTGTCCATCAAGTCCGAGTGTCTAGATCGAATCGTGCCACTCGGCGAGAAACACCTCCGGGCCGCCGTACGCGCATTCATGGGTCATTATCACGAGGAACGACCACACCAAGGTTTGGGCAATGAGCAGATCACTCAGAAGACCACGTTACTCGGGTCGGGCCCAATACTGTGTCGTAAGCGGCTCGGCGGGATGCTGAGGTTCCACTACCGCGAGGCCGCGTAACCTCTCGGCGGAGTTTTCGCACACGACGGGGTCGGCGCCGGCCGGAATGGCGGTGGAGAAACAGTGGAGGCGGCGGGAACGGAGGGCCCGAAAGCCCGTTGTGTCCCACCTTTCGAATCGGACGGTACCTACGCGGCTGACCGATAGTAGTAACTGAGAATGCCACCGACTCGCTGTCGGCGACGAACGGCGCCACGAGGTCTTTGCGCGGCGGGAGGTTGGATCAGCTCGTTCGCGAGTCCTTGGTGGTTCCGCTCGTGATGGTCGTGCGCGGCG
>Ga0207701_10008685_pt1 | contig 10027 bp, 10 predicted proteins | sample KBSSwiSSwithPhiX_FD_184294 | JGI IMG/M metagenome (GOLD analysis project Ga0207701, IMG submission 184294) | Switchgrass rhizosphere bulk soil microbial communities from Kellogg Biological Station, Michigan, USA, with PhiX - S5 (SPAdes) (version 2) | ecosystem: Environmental > Terrestrial >...
GCCTGCGGCCGACGCCGGCTTCGCCGCCCACGCGAGCCGCTCGAGATAACGAGCGCGCGCGGCGGCGCGATCCGCTTCATCGGCGACCAGGCCCGCCATCACGTGCACGCGCGGGCATCGCAGCACTTCTGCATACTCGAGCGCACTCGCGACGGACGCGCGGAATTCCGCCTCGCGACCGGCCAGCGACGCAATGCCGCGCTCGCCCGCCTCCCAATTGCCGGGGGGCGCGTTGAAGAGCACCTGCTGCAAGCCATGCTCGTCCAACCGCGCCAGGATCTCTCGGGCCTCGAACGCATACGGGAAGAGGTACTCGACCGCGCGAAAGCCATCCTTCGCGGCGGCGCCGAAGCGATCGAGAAAGGGCAATTCCTGGTACAGCATGGAGAGGTTGGCGGCAAACTTGGGCATGGCGTCACCATCGCGCGCCGAAGGCGCGCCGCAGGTCTTCGATGCGGGATTCGTCCAGGGCAGCCGGTGCCGTGCGGCACGCCGCGAACAAGCGCGCGGTTTCCTCGAGCTCCTCGAGCACCGCCATCGCGGACGCGGGCGTGTCGTGCCACACGTTGGGGCCCAGCCGCTCGAGCATCACGCTTCGAATGGGCGTCCCCTGCTCGCCGTATCGCTCGATCGCGCTCGCAACGGCGTCACCGACCTCCGGTGCTCCCGGGCGTTCATATGGAATGACGGGCACGTGGCCAACCTTCATGACGAAGTAAGGCGTGATCGGCGGGAGCAGCTCTGCGCCGGATGAACTCAGCGTGAGCAACACGCAATGCGTGCTGTGGGTGTGGATCACGCACGACGTGGCGGGATCGAACCGCGCCGCCGCGCCATAGATGCGCTGGTGCAGCCGCAGGGTCTTGCTCGCACGGTCGCCGGCGAGCTGCTGGCCCTGTGCGTCGGCCAGCGCCAATCGCGCGGGGTCGAGAAAGCCGAGGCACGCGTCCGTCGGCGTGATGAGGTACCCCGTCGCCAGGCGGACGCTGATGTTGCCGGCCGTTCCATGCACATACCCGCGGTCGAACAGGCTCTTTCCGACCCGGCAGATTTCGTCGCGGGCGTGCGCTTCGTTCATGCGAGTACCGAGAACGCTCTCGTGAAGAAATCCTCGCTGCCGAAGTTGCCGGATTTCAGCGCCAGGTGAACGCCGTGCGATGCCAACGGGGTGTGGGCGTGACACCACGGCACGCCCGGATCGATCTGCGGACCGATCCGCAGTTGCTCGATGCCGAGAGCCTGCACGCATGCGCCTGCAGTCTCCCCGCCCGCGACCACGAGCTGCCCGACGCCGCGCTCGACCAAGCCCCGCGCAATCTGCGCGAGCGCGCCTTCCGTCGCTGCGCCAGCAACATGCGCGCCCAGCGCCTGCTGGATGGCTTTGATCTCGGCCGCTTCGGCGGTCGAGTAGACGAGCACGCGCTTCGTTCCCAGGCGACTCATGGCCCACGCGAGTGCTTCACCGACGACGTCATCGCCGCGGGCAATGCGGCGTGGGTCGACGCGGAACGACTCACCACCCGAAGCGGCGAATGCACGCACCTGCCGGTTGGTGGCGAGCGAGCAACTGCCCGAGACGATCGCCTGCGAGCCGGACGCAGGCGGCAGTTCACCTGCGGCATTGGACGCCGACAACCCGAAGTTCGCGGGCAACCCGATCGCGACACCGGAGCCCGCGGTCACCAACGGCATGTCGCGCAGCGCCGGACCGAGCCTCATGAGATCGTCGTTCGATATCGCATCGACGATTGCAATGGCCACGCCCTGCGCCTTCAATGCGTCGATCCGCGCGCGAATCGCATGCGCACCCTTCGCGACGATGCGATAGTCGATGAGGCCGACGCGCCGCTCGCATTGCGACTGGAGCACGCGCACGAGGTTGGCGTCCTTCATCGGCGTGAGCGGATGGTCCTGCATGCCGCTTTCGTTGAGCAGCGCGTCGCCCGCGAAGAGATATCCCTTGAACACCGTCCTCCCGTTGTCGGGAAAGGCAGGCGTCGCAATCGTGAAATCGGCACCGAGCGCGTCGAGCAGCGCTTCGGCGACCGGCCCGATGTTGCCCTGCGCCGTGCTGTCGAACGTGGAGCAATACTTGAAGTAGATCTGCTGCGCGCCCTGCGCCTGCAGCCAACGCAGCGCAGCCAGCGACTGCGCGATGGCCTCTGCCTTGGGCGCGGTCCTGGACTTGAGCGCCACCACCACGGCGTGGACATCCGCCTGCAGGCGATCCGCCGGCACGCCAATGGTCTGGATGGCGCGCATGCCCGACCGAACGAGGTTGTTGGCGAGGTCGGTGGCGCCGGTGAAGTCGTCGGCGATGCAGCCGAGCAGGATGTCGCTCATCGCTGTCTTTACGCAGGCTTGCCGGCGATCTTCGTCCGGTCGCGGTCTGCGAGGGGACGCGCTCGGCGCGCAGGCTCGCGCGGAAGCGTGGCCGACTTCGCCCTGACCGGCCAGAGGCTCGACAACTCTGTCGCGCACTGCGTGACCCGGGGAGCGAGCTCGCGCACGCGGTCTTCCGTCATCCTGGCGCTGGGTCCCGCGATGCTGACGGTGCCGACCGTCGAGCCGTCGGATTGCGACCGGATTGCCGCAGCGATTGCTGTCACGCCCGGCTCCGCTTCGTTCATCGCCAGTCCAAAGCCTCGTCGCGCGGTCGCGCGCAGCTCCTTGCGCAGTGCGTCGATGGACCGGATGACGCCGGGGCCGTAGCGATCGGCGTGCGAAAAACCGCCGTTCCTCGCGACGAGCTCCGCCGCGTCGTCGATGTCGAGCGTGGCAAGCCACGACTTGCCGCTGGCGGTCGCGAACAGCGGGACGCCGCCCGTGGTTTCCGTCGGCTGGTAGAGCAAGCCGCCGGTCGCGCCTTGTGCATGCGCGATCCACACGAGCGAGCTGCCGTCGACGACCGCGAGACGCGCGAACTCGCGGCAGTCGCGCGCGAACCGCTCCAACACCGGCTGGCACACGTCGGGCAGCCCGGAAGCCGCATAGAAACGCTGGCCGAGGACGGCAAGGCGCATGGTCAGCCGGTAAAAGCTCGTGTCGTCGTCCTGCTCCGCCCAGCCGAGGTCGACGAGCGTCGCCAGCAGGCGATGCGCTCCGCTCTTCGGAAGGTCCAGTCGCTCGGCGATCTCGCCGAGCGGCATCTCGCGCGCGCCATCGGCCAGGAGCTCGATGATCGACAGACAACGCTCGGCAGGCACGTGCGCCATGCGTCAGCCTCGTCCGAAGAACGACATGAGGGCATCCGATTGGCCCCGAAGCATGTCGCGGCCGTTCACATACTGGCAACCCCGATCGATCGCATGCCGGACCAGCACGGTCGGCTTCTCCGTCACGATCACGTCACCGACGAGCGTGCCTGCGTCGAGCGCACCCAGCTCGCCAGGCAAGCCGTCATCGGCGCGCATGCCCACGGTGGATGCGTTCACGATCATGTTCATGCCAGGTGGGACGGCGTCCACGGCATCGCATTTGCAGCTCGGAAATTCGCGGCGCAGCGTCTGCGCGAGCGCCTGCGCACGCTCACGTTGCAGATCGATGATCGACAGCGACTCGACACCGGCGGCCGCGAGCTCGCAGCCGATCGCGCTGCCGGCGCCGCCCGCACCGAACATCGCGACTCGCCTGCCTTTGAGGACCTGACCCTTGTGGCCTGCCGCGCGCACGAATCCGGCGCCGTCGAACATGTCGCCGGACCACGTGCCGTCGGCCTCGCGCCGCAGCGCATTCAACGCCTGGATGCGCGATGCCGTCGGACCGAGACAATCCGCAAAGGCGACGGCGCGCGCCTTGTAGGGGACGGTCACGAGCAATCCGTCGAGGTTGTGAATGCCCATCAGTGCCGGCATGGCCGCATCGAACCGGTCCGGCAGCACATGCATCGGCAGCATCACCGCATTCATGCCCGCCGCCGCGAAGAGCTCGCAATAGAGCTCGGGCGATTTCACCTGGACGATGGGATCGCCGACAATCCCGTACATCCGCGTCGAGCCGTCGATGCGAATGCCGCTCACCGCAACCCTTTCGCGCGGGCCTCGTGCCACGCGGACACTCGCGCCGAGCGATACGTGCGCGGCTTCGCGTGAATGTCGGGCGCCAGTCCCATCGGGCCGGCACTGAAGATGCGCTTGTCCATGACCTTGAGGTCGCGCGCGACCGCTGGACGAAACCCCATGTGCGCGATGACGTCGCGTTCGGCATCGAGTCCCGGCGCGATCTCGGTCAGCTCCAGGCCATCGGGCCCCACGCGGAACACGGCACGCTCGGTCACGAACAGCGTCACCTGTCCACGCTGCCGGCCCATCGCGGCGTTGTAGCAGACCTGCTCGAGCCTCGGCACGAATTTCTTGTGCCGGCCTTCCTTGCGGATGACGGTCTTGCCTTCGACCCATTCGATGTCGAGATCGCCAGCGGTGAGCGTCCCGCTGAAGATCACGCACTTCGCATTCTGGCTGATGTTGATGAAGCCGCCCACGCCGATGATCCTGTCGCCGAACCGGCTGACGTTCACGTTGCCTTCGGCGTCCACCTCCGCGAACGAAAGGAACGCGAGATCGAGCCCGCCGCCGTCGTAGAAGTCGAACTGCGCGGGCTGCTCGATCATGGCCGCGAAGTTCTGGCCGCCGCCCGAGTCGCGGCCCGTGATCGGGGCGCCACCGATGATGCCCTGTTCGTTGGTGAGAATCGCGACGTCGAGCAGTCCTTCCTCCGCCGCAATCGTCGACAGCCCCGTCGACACGCCGGCGCCGAGGTTGCATATCGCGCCGGGGAAGAGCTCCATCGCCGCGCGGCGAACGATGACCTTGCGCGGCCCGAACGGCAACGCGCGGATGTCGTCCACCGGAATGCGCAGCTCGCCCGAGTAGCTCGGATCGTAGTGCGTCGCATACGTCTGGCTCTGCGCGCGGTCCACGACGACGAAGTCCACGAGGATTCCGGGGATCCTGACGTCCTTGCCATGCAGCGTGCCGCGCTTCGCCACGCGCTTGACCTGCACGATGACGACGCCGCCTGCGCGCCGGGTCGCCTGCGCCATCGCGAGCATCTCGCCGAGGACGGCCTCCTCCTCCATCGTCACGTTGCCGTCCTCGTCGGCGGTCGTCCCGCGCAGGAAGGCAACGGTGACGGGCACCGGCTTGAACAGCAGCCACTCTTCGCCCGCGAGGGTGATGACCTCGACGAAGTCGGGCGGCGTGCGCGGACTTTGCCGCGCGCCCTGCTGGCGCGGATCCACGAACGAATTGAGACCGGTCTTGGTGATGAGTCCCGGGCGGCCCGCGGCCATGTCGCGCATCAGCTGCGACAGCACGCCCTGCGGAAGCGTGTAGGCCTCGATCTTGTCCTCCGCCGCGAGGCGAACGAGCCCGGGCGAGTCGACGAGCGCGCTCGTGATCGCGCGCGCAAGGAGGCCCTCGTGCGCAAGGTGCGACGCACCGAGCGACGCGCGATCGCCCACGCCGACGACGCTGATGGAAGTGAGCCGGTTCGGCTTTCCTTCCGCGAGGAATCGGCGTTCCACGGCCGCGAGCAGCGCTTCGGGCACCGCGTGGCCGCCTCCCGAACCGCTGATCAGGATCGCGTCCTCATCCTGGATCAACTGCGCCGCTTCGTCGGCGGTGATCTTTTCCATGGCCTATCGGTGCACTTTCATCGTGGTGCTGGTCATCGCGCCGAGAAATCGGGCTCGCGCTTCGCAAAGAAGGCGGACACGCCCTCGTGCAGGTCGCTGCTCTCGAAAATGCGTTGCTGCGAGACCGTGGACATCGACATGGCGGCGTCGATCGGCATGTCCTGCGCGGCGTCGACGAGTTCCTTGGCGAGCCGGTTAGACAGCGGTCCGCGCCTGGCGATCGTGGCGGCCAGGCGACGCGCGCCTTCGAGTGCGCTGCCCTCCTCCACCACCACGTTCACGAGTCCCCACGCCAATGCTTTTTCCGTGGAGATGGTGTCGCCCGTGAACAGCAGCTCCTTGGCGCGCGCCGGTCCAACGAGGCGCGTCAGCCGGATCGAACCGCTCCCCGCGAGCCCGCCGAGCCGCGATTCCGTGAGTCCCAGCGCAACGCCGCTCTTGCACACGCGAAGATCGCAGGCCAGCGCGAGCTCGAGGCCGCCTCCCAGCGCCGGTCCGTCGATGGCGGCAATCGTGGGTATCGCGACACGCGCGAGCGTGCGAACGACCATGTCTTCGAACAGGATCTTCTGCTCGCTCGCGTCCTCGCGCAGATGCGCGAACTCGCGAATGTCGCTGCCGGCGCAGAACGCGCGCGCCTCTCCCCCGTGAACGATCAGGCAACGCGTCCCGCTGCTGTTCGACACGGCGGCAAGCGCGTTGCACAGCGCGCGAAGCAGGTCCCTCGTCACGAGATTGAGCGGGCCGTTGGCGAGCGCGATCTCGGCGATCGCACCGTCCGTCCACAGGTGCACCGTGCCTGTCATGAGCGCACCTCCTCGGAGGCAGGGGCATCGATGCCGTGCAGCACCCCGAGGCGCTCGAAGTGCCGGTGGATTCGATCGACGTAGCCGGCGAATTCCTTGACGTCGCCCAGGACGATCGGACGCGGCCTCGGCAGGTCGACGCGCATCTCCTCGACCACTTCGCCGGGGCTCGGCCCCATGACCAGGATCCGGTCCGACAATCCGACGGCCTCTTCGACGCTGTGCGTGATGAACAGAACGGTCGGCCTGCGGCGCAGCCACAATGCTTCGAGGTCCGTGCGGACCTGCAACCGCGTCAGTGCATCGAGTGCGCCGAACGGCTCGTCCATCAACAGCAGCGATGGATCGTGGACCAGCGTGCGGATGAGCGAGACGCGTTGGCGCATGCCGCCCGACAGCTGCCGCGGATACTTCTCCATGGCCGCCGTCAGGCGCAGCTGCGCGAAAAGCTCGTGCGCGCGCGCCTCGAGCTGCTTGCGAGGCAACCGGCGGATATCTGCATGCAGCATCACGTTGTCGAACGCGGTCCGGAATTCCAGCAGCAGGTGGTCCTGGAAGGCGATGCCGACATCCGTGATGGGCTTCGTCACCGATCGCTCGCCGATGACGATGTCGCCCGAGCTGCGGCTCAGGAGGCCGGCGACCATGAGCATGAGCGTGCTCTTGCCGCAGCCGGACGGCCCGACCACCGAGACGAATTCGCCGGCCTCGATGTCGACGCTGATCCGTTTCAGCGCGTGAAAGGGCTTCTCGGTGTCCTCGCCGAACACCTTGGAGACGCCGCGGATCTGGATGGGGACGCCGCTCCTGCCGTCGGCATTGCCATTCGTCATCGCGACGCCTCCACCGCGGACAGCGGCGTCTTGGACAGGAGCAGCGCCTTCGTCCCCCGCTGCACGACACGCTTGTCCTGCGTGACCACTTCGACGTCGAAGACGGCGATGGCCTGGTCCGGCTTCGACTTGCTGTCGCGAAGCTCGGCGATGCGGTAATTCACGAAGATCGTATCGCCGACGAAGATCGGGCCCACGAACTTCCACTCGTTGATGCCGAGAAAGGCGATCGCCGTCCGGCGCAGCTCTCCGGTGCGCGCCCACATGAGGCCGTGGGCGTACGCGAGGCCGAGCATGCCGTGCGCGACGCGGCGGCCGAATTGACTGCTTCGGGCGTAAACGTCGCTCGTGTGCAGCTCGGAGTAGTCGCCGGTGAGGCCCGCGAAGCCCACGAGGTCCGCGTCCGTGATCGTTCTTCCGGGGCTTCGGAACGCCATGCCGACGTGCAGGTCGGCATATGTGTATCCGCCTTGCACGGCATCACTCATCGTCGGCTCGACGCGATGGCCTACTTGCACGCACGCATGGCGGATGCGGCGGGCAGGTAGTCGTTCGTGTAATACGTCTTCGGATCCGTTCCCGCGGGAAGGAGCTTGACCTCCGCGAGCAAGTCCTGCGACTTGACCCACAGCGCGTCCTCCGCCTTGCCGATGTACCTGGCACCGCCGCTGCAGAACAGCGGCGTGATGGCGGCGAGCTCGGCGGCCGCGAGCCTTTCGTTGGTCTCCGGGAACACCTGCTTCACGTCCTTGATCGCCTTTTGCGGATTGTCGAGCGCGAAGCTCCAGCCCTTGAGGCTCGCGGCGATGAATTTCTTCACGAGGTCCGGGTTGGCCTTCAGGTAGTCGTTACTCGCGAAGATCGACGTGCTGACCGTCGGCACGCCGTAATCGGCGAACCGGTAGACGTCGAGTTGCGCGCCCTGCGCTTCGGCCTGGATCTGGTAGGCGTCGATCGATCCGAGCACCGCATCGACTTGTCCCTGCAGGAGTGCCGGGACCATGGACGCCACCGGCATGTCGATCATGTTGATGTCCGATTCCTTCAGGTTGTTCGCCTTCAGCAGGAGCGGCAGCATCGTCGTCTGCGACGATCCCGACGGCACGCCGACCTTCTTGCCCTTCAGATCCGCCACCGACTTGATTCCCGTCTTCTTGAGCGACATCACGGCATTGGGATTGGATTGATAGACCGTCGAGACGATCTTCATCGGCGCGCCCTTCGCGATGAGCTGGCTCACCGCGACCGCGTCGGCGTACGCAAGCTGCGCGCGTCCGTTGGCGACGAGCTGCGCGGTGTTGCCCGAGCCGTTGCCCTGCACGATCGTCACGTCGAGTCCGGCGTCCTTGTAGTAGCCCTCGGCCAGCGCGGCAGCGAATCCTGCATTGGGGCCGCCGGCCATCCAGTTGAGCTGGAACGTCACGGCAGTGTCCGCAGCCGCGGCTGATCCGACCGCGAAGACAAGCAGCGCCGCTGCCTGCGTCATTGCCACCTTGAAGTTGTGCATGTGAACTTCCTCCTTACGATGTGCCGGTTCTCGTTCGCCGGCGGTTAGGTGTTCTTCGCCCGCTGCCATGGCGTCATTGCCCACTCGCAAAACTCCACCAGGTAATTGATTGCAACGCCGATGAGCGTGAGCACGACCAGCACGGCGAATACGAGCTCGATGTCCATGGTGCTGGTTCCGCGCAGCAGCACGTAGCCCAGCCCTTTGTTCGCGCCGACGAATTCCGCAACGATCGCAGCGGTCGCGGCGATCGTCGCCGACGTCTTGAGGCCCGAGAAGATCACAGGCAGCGCGGCGGGAAAGCGCAGGAACCGGAACGTCTGCCAGGCGCTGGCGCCCATCGACCGCGTGAGATAGAGCAGCCGGTCGTCGATGATCTGGAACCCGCTGATGCTCGCGATCAGCAGCGGGAAGAACGTCAGCAGGACGGTGAGCAGCACCTTCGATTCGATGCCGAAGCCCAGCCAGACGAGAAACAGCGGCGCCACCGCGATCTTCGGCACCAGCTGCATGAGCATGATGGGCGGATACACGAGCTGCTTCGACAGCGGCGACAGCGCGATGAGCAGGCCCAGCGGAATGGCCGTCACGATCGTGATGCCGAACCCCAGCACGATCTCCGTCAGCGTCACTTGCGAATGCGTCCAGAGCAGGCCGGCGTCGGTGACGAGCCGCGCGAACACGGGCTTGGGCCCAGGCAGCAAATACGCCGGGATCTTGAAGAGCTCGACGGCGGCCCACCACAGCGCCACCATCGCGACGAACGTGAGAGGCGGAAGCAGGTTCCAACCGATGCGGCGAAGAGTCCGCTCGGTCCTCGAGCGCGTCGATCTCGCCGGCGCGGCATCGCCGGCGGCCGGAATCGCCGTGCCCGCGTGGGGCGCCTGCTCCACGCCGGCTGCCGCGCGCGCGGTACTCACCTGCATACGCCGAGTCCTCCGTCGAGTCGGTGACCGACCTCTTTTAGTTCAAGATTGAATGTTATTCCAACATGATGTGCTACGCAATCGCGCGTGCGTGCATGCCGGGCAAGAACACGCGTGTCGTTCGGTCACCATTCATTTGATCACTCCGACTTCCTGGTAGTACCTTTCGGCGCCGGGATGCAACGGCACCGGCATTCCCAGGAGGGCGTTGTCCCGCTTGATCGTCTTCGCCGCGCTGTTGGCGGCGTACAGCTTATCGAGGTGATCGTACAGCGACCTGGTCATCTCGTAGGCGACCTCGTCCGGGACTTCGGACTGCG
>Ga0207701_10008686_pt1 | contig 10026 bp, 9 predicted proteins | sample KBSSwiSSwithPhiX_FD_184294 | JGI IMG/M metagenome (GOLD analysis project Ga0207701, IMG submission 184294) | Switchgrass rhizosphere bulk soil microbial communities from Kellogg Biological Station, Michigan, USA, with PhiX - S5 (SPAdes) (version 2) | ecosystem: Environmental > Terrestrial > Soil...
AGAGGAACCGCAGCGGCCGCCCGCCGTGGCGGTCCACGGTGGTGACGATCATCGCGCCGTCGATCGGGATCGCCCCCGAGTGGTTGGCGACGAAGATCACCGGGCCGGTCGGCGGGATGTGATGCGCGCCCGTCGTCTCGACGCGGAAGTAACGGTCGTGGAGGAATACGAACGCACCCTTCACGCGGTCGCGGAACGCGGGATCGAACCCGAAGAGGTCCTCGCGGGGTGTGGAGGCAACATCGACGGCCGTGCCGGCCGGTGGCGCGATGCTCGGTGCCACCACGCCTGCTCCCCTCCCTCCGCGCAACGTTCTGCCTCCCGCGGCGCTCTATAGCCAGCTAGGGAGGGGAGCACAACCCTGCACGACCGATCGTCATCTCGGGATGTGCACGGGGATCGACACGGGCACGCTCTCCCGTCCCCGACCATCCTGGCGCAGCCGAACCTCCAACGAGTAGGTTCCCGGGTCGCGCGGGACGGCGATCGATGCGTCGATCCGCACGTTGTCGCCGGGCCCGAGGTCGCGCGGGAGCCGCACCCCCAGCTCCCGGGGCCCGACGTCGCGCCCATTCGCATCCGTCCACCGCACGTCTGCGACGACGAGCCCGTCCGGCCACACGCCGACGCACGGCCACGCCGCGTCGCCTTCGTTGAAGCTTTTCGACGTCGCGGTATTTATCCCTCCGGTGTGCGCAACCTGTCGACTGAGAGCGTCTGCTGGAACACTCCGGAACTCGAGATCGATATTCCGAATAGTTTATCGCAGCTATCTTTGACGTGGGATTTGCACGCAAACCGTAAGGGTGCGTACGACTCCTCAAGAATCAATGCCGCAAAACTGCATGACTGGATGAAGGAGCATATCAGCGAAGAGCAAGCGCGGTCGTTGGGCTTTTCACTTGCGGAATTGCAACCATTCAATGTTGAAAACGAGGTCGGGACACTGTCGAAGGTTGAAGTTCACTCGGTGCGCCCCGTGCGGCGCGTCGGTCCTGACGGACAACATCAATTGGATCTGGTAGTTGAGCTGACCCAAAGCTGGACTTCTGAAAGTGGATCAAAATATCGCGGCGGGAGCACTGTGATCATCGACGTGGAGAAACAAAAGATTAAATACGTGGTGAGAAAGAGTGTCGCCAGCGCTGCTCGGATAGAGAAACAACGATCCTTCCGTCTGTCTTTGGCTGATACCACGGTTCGCAGTAACTACCATGCAGAATTCCTACATGGTCGAGAGCCATTCGCCATGCTTCATCGAGGTGCTTAGGAGTCAAGATGGCAACACGCAAGAGCAAGCAGAGACCTGCCACGAAACCGACGAAACCGACGAAAGCTAAGACCGCGACGAGGCCGGCAAAGAAAGTGGCCGCGAAGCGGGTCGCCGCCAAGCGTGGGACCGGCACGTTTCGTATCAAAGTGCGAATGTATCGCCAGGGGCTTGGCGACTGCTTCCTCATCACCATTCCTCGCAAGAAAGGTGCGCGCCCGTTTTATGCGGTCATTGACTGCGGCGTCATCCTGGGAACGAAGGATGCCGGAACAATTATGGAGGAGGTCGTCGGACACATCATCGAGACCACGGGCGGGCAAATTGATTTGATCGCAGCAACACATGAGCACTGGGATCACATTTCTGGTTTCAACCAGGCGCAGGAGATCTGGACCGATAAGAAGCGGTTGAAGGTGGGCCAGGTTTGGCTTTCGTGGGCGGAAAATCCGGACGATCCGCTGTCAAAGAAACTTCGTCGCGAGCGCCAGTCGATGAGAATGGCGCTGCAAGCGGCAGCTGCGCGTATGCGTGTAGGAGGAAACGCAGAGACGGCGGAAGATGTAGCGAATTTGCTTAGTTTCTTTGCGGCCGCAGGCTCGACTTCTGATGCGCTGGAAATAGTGAGGGGCCTTTCTGACGATCGTAGATACTGCACACCTTCGGATGCTCCTGTGAAACTGTCGGGTACAGATGTCCGCGTTTACGTGTTAGGTCCGCCAACCGATGAAAAGCTTCTCAAAAAATACAACCCGTCAAAGAAGCAGACCGAAACCTATGAAATGGCCATGAACCAGGTATTGACTGCTCTTAATCCTGTGCTGGCAGACAGCGACCTCGATTCACCATTTGATCAGCAATTTCAAATTCCGCTGACGGTTGCTCCGCAAATGCCGTTCTTTAAACGACGCTATTGGGGTGAAGATTTGGATTCAGACGAAAAGAGCCAGGCGTGGCGACGTATCGATGCAAACTGGCTCGACTCTTCGTCCGCTCTAGCGCTTCAGCTCGACAGTGCGACCAATAATACATGTCTGGTTCTGGCCTTTGAGTTGGGGAATGGCGACGTGCTGTTGTTCGCAGCAGATGCACAGGTCGGCAATTGGTTATCGTGGCAAGACCTAAAGTGGAAGGTTGATGGCAAGGAAGTAACTGGTCCGGATTTACTTGAACGAACAATATTTTACAAAGTGGGCCATCACGGAAGTCATAATGCGACTCTTCGCGAGTTGGGTCTCGAGAAAATGTCATCTCTGAAGCTCGCCTTTGTGCCGGTGGACAAAAAGATGGCGGTTAAGAAGCGCTGGAATGCGATGCCTCTGAATTCGCTCATGAAACGTTTGAACGAAAAGACGCACGAAGGTGTAGTAAGAATTGATGCGGATGTACCGTCGACTCTGAAGAAGACTGTCGCATCAGACCGACTATTCCACGAAGTCACACTGTAAAGAGCAAGAGGAGATAGTTGTCGAACGCCGGTCATGATGTGACGGTGACTGGTAAACGACAAGAACAGTAAGGAGAAAATCATGGCTTGGCCCAAAGACACGCGCGAAGATTTGGACGCTTTCTACGGACGGCATGCAATTGCAAACAATGGTCAACCGACAAGTGCATGGTTGAGTAGTCACCTGAAGAATTTCACGGCGCCATATCCTCTCACCTTGTCGTGGGACCTTACAAAGACAGTCACGAAACTCTACTGCCACAACCTCGTCGGCGAGAATCTCGTCCGAGTTTTCGAACAAATACTTGCTCACTACGGCAGCCTCGACGAGGTAAAAAGAGCCCGCATGCACCTTTACGGCGGCTGTTATAATTTCAGGCTCATTAAGAATAGCAATCGCCTTAGTTGTCATGCGTGGGGCGCGGCCATTGATGTGGATCCGCAAAAGAACCCGTTGGGCGTCAAGTACGACGAGAGCAAGGGCATGATGCCTCGAGCCGTAATCAACATCTTTGAAGCCGAGGGGTGGAAGTGGGGCGGTCGGTTTACGAAAAGACCTGATTGCATGCATTTTCAGGCGGCTATCTAAACGCACGCGTGGAAAACGATTCGCTTTGCCTCAAGAGTTGAAAGATGCCACGGGCTTGTCTCGTGGTACTTCACGTTCGCAGCTACAGGAGGGTGAGCGACACAGTGGGCAGTCGATTGACCGCGTGTCAGGAGTCGAGCGGGGTTTGAGGCGAAGGCGTGTACAACTCGTCGCTCTTCACATCAAAGACTCTGTTCAAACGAGCTCTATAGTTTTCAAAAGCGATCTGACCGCCGAGTTGGAGCAACTGTTCGGCGGAGAATCTCTTCGAGAGTCGATTGTAGAGTTCGTCAGAAATGTTTGAAGGCGTATCGGACATCGCGTCGGCGAGTTCAATGACGAGTCGCTCCGTTTCATTGAAGACCGAAAAGTCGTCGCCGGTAACGGCGAGCAACTTTTGATCTGACAAGCCAGCCTTTCTGCCGACGGCAGAATTAATATCAACTCAAAAAGGACAGCCGACTCGCGCGGCTGTCCTTACTTTTCCGAGTTGAATATAACGCAACGAGACCTGGCGCTTTTTACTTAAACCCGCCTCCATCGCAATGCTGCCCCACATGAGACCGGGCATACGCATATGGATTTTGACGGGCGTTAGGTCGCGACCAAACATCTTGCGCATCACGCCATAGAACCAGCGGAGGTGCCATGGCGCTTCGCGTTTCTCCCGACCAGTGACACGAGCCATAGTTCGTCAGCTCGCAAACATTACTTCGTGGCCTTTACATGAAGCGTTAATGCCACGTCGTCACGAATGAGATCGTCTGTCTTGCCGGGGTAGTTGATTGCGAAGTCTTTACGATTGATCGCGAAGCTACTTTCGACAGTAATTACTCCCGGATTGACGGTGATCGTCGCCGGGAAGGTTACCGACTTCGTCACGCCGTGCAGCGTTAGATTGCCCGTCACTGTGTGCGATGCACCTTTCTCACCACCAGGCTTGATCTCGGTCGATTCAAACTTCGCTTCCGGATACTTTGCGACGTCAAAAAAGTCTGCCGTTTTCAGATGCTTGGTTAAGTCAGGTGTGTCTGTTTCGAGAGAGCTGGAATCGATAGTTATCGAAACTCGGCTCTTTTCGATCTGGCCTGCGTAATCAATGGTCCCGGAGATTTTCTTGAAAGAACCGTTATGGTGGCCGGTCACCTTAGCGCCGATGAATTCGATTTTGGAGTTCTCAGAAGTGATCAAATATTTTTCACCAGCCACGGGCGATGCGGATGAAGTATTGGTCGCCTCACCAACAACAGCCTTCGGTTTGTCGGCCGCAGGATTGGCGCAAGCAGAAAGAAGCAATAAGGCGGCTATAGCCACCAGGGCCACACGTGAGCGAAGCATGTGATTCCTCCTCGATAAATTTTTTGGGGTTCAGTAACCTTAGCATTACGTAATCCCATTCAACAAACCGTTCGCCTTCCTGCTTATGGTTCAAGGCCAGGCTCGTAGGTCATGATGAACTCGAGAAACTTGGCTACGTCAATCATGTCCTTGCCGACATATCTGATGGTGTGTGCGTCGACGCGTTCGACAACGCTTAGGTAACTCAATACCTCAGACGGCCGGTAGTTTTTGAATCGCACATCAAGTTGCACAGGTGCAGCAAGTTTGTAGGGCTTGAAATCTTTGATCCTTGCCATGGCATTCTTCACCTTTTCACGGATCAACTGCTGACCAGCTTCCGGCATCAACGTTTTTGCGGAGTGGAAACCTGACGCCCACTTGACGACAGCGCCTTCAACGTTTCCCAGCAGTGCCTGGGTTTCTTTAACGACCGCATCGTCGCCAGAGACCATTATCACCGGCACATTAAACTGGCCGGCGATGGCCGCGTTTAATCCCGCCTCAGAAACAGAAACACCTTTGAGTCGCACATCGGCGAGTCTGGCGCTCGAGATTGTGTGCGCTCTGACTCCTTGCGAGTTGGTCGTCGCTGTGTGATAGCCGATAAAGATTACGCCGGCGAAGGTTTCATCAATGCCCTGCATCATCATGAGCGGTCGCGGCCAGGAACGTATTAGCAGAATGTCTCGCGGAAGTTTCTCGAGCAGTAGATTCTGTCCATTGCCATGCGAGTCGCTCACGACGATGTCTGTAGCGCCGGCCGCGCGCGCAGCTTCAATGGCTGCGTTGACTTCCTGGGTCATGAATTCTCGGAACCGCGCGTATTCAAACCCGGTAGGTCCTAACTGCTCGCCCGTTACGACACCCGTGATGCCTTCCATGTCGGCGGAGATGTAGATTTTTAATCTTTGCTGAGCTCGTACTGTAATTGCTACGCTCAAGACGAGAAGGCAAAAACAAATCGCACGTGATTTCATCGGGATTCTCCGAATTGGATTCTTGGGTCAGTAATGACGGAAGTTTTTTGGACAGGATTTCAGGATTACAAAATTCAATCTGAAACCTAGGAAAAAGTACTTGTCACTCGGTACGTTTGAGAATCTTGTAATCCTGAAATCCTGTCCAAAGTGTGCTGGCAAGATTGTCAGCTTTAACACAAAATCGGAATGTCGGTGCCGAAAGCGGCGTTCACGTACGCAAAGAAACCTTGCGCCGATGCAGTGTCCAGACGATAGTCAACATTGGTAGAGCGGCATACTGAATCGCCGGTGATCGTGATCGCAACAAGTGTCTGTTGACCATTTACTGTTAAGAAGTTCGGCCCACCTGAATCACCAAAGCAAGTACCACCGTTTCCAGTTGAAGGATTCTGGGAAAGACGCAGATAACCGCCGTTCAGTGAGTTGAAGCTGGAGAAGGCAAACATTCGCGGCACTGGATTGAGGTCTTGAAAGAAGGGCACCCCACCACCAACGACGCGATTTTGTAACCCGTAACCCACCGCTGTGAAAACTGCTCCCTTCAAACCATTCTGCGCTACAAGTTGATCGAGCAGACCACACTGAGGCAGCGTAGCGGGTGTTATGCCGCGAACTCTGGAGTCGAGTATCAACACGCCAATGTCGCCCGAGTCGCTCTGGCTCTGATTGAAGTTTGGATTCGTGACCACGAAGCTGACGGGAATGAGTTTTGTCTTGTTTGATGTCAGGTTGCCGAAGGGAATCGAACCGTCAAAACTTACGTACGCAGTTGCGCCAGCTGGTGCAAGGCTGTCGGTAAAAAAGGAAGTGCAATGACCGGCAGTTAGGAAAACAGTGGGAGTGATTAGTGTGCCCGAACAAATGGGAAAGATTTGTCCCGAATTTGTTTTGACGATGAAAGCGCCGGCATTGCTGAAAGTATTGTTGGAATCAACAAAACCGTAGGTAATGGCCTCGCTTGTTTGAGGGATGATGAAAAGAGTTGCGCAAACGATAACAAGAAGCAGTCCGAGGACGTACAGTGAGCGTCGCATGATTTGAGTCTCCTTTGAGAAAGTAGAAGGATGGTTCACAGATTATAGACGGGGAAGAGGGAAAGAGGGAAAGAGGATAGGAAGGAATCATTTGTCATATATTATTTGACATTTCTCAGTTGTCATTTGGGAAATCAGCCGCAGATTCACGCAGATAAACACCGATCAGAGACTTAAGAGAGATCGACCATACGTACTTCTTTGATATTCCGTTGAGATCTGCGCTTATCTGCGAGAATCTGCGGCCAGTTTCTTAAATGACAACTGAGAAATGTCAAATGACATATGGCAAATGATTCCTTCCTCAACCTCTCCCCGTTTTCCCTTCTTTGTATGCTGTCAAAATTGCCAGTTACGGCAACCCAACCTCGCGTGTGATAGTTCAATTTCATAAAACTGTCGACACCTCTGAAGATTGGGAGAACAAAGCACCTGGCTGAGGTGAAATCAGACCCGACCCAATTTGGGCCAGTTGATTAACCCTGGGCTGGGCCCCGGCAGATGGCTCGCACGAAGCAGCAACAAGAACGTGCACTCGACCAAACCTATGATCGAGCAACTGAGTTGTGGGCTGCCGGATCCCTTCGCACTGTCTTCAATAATTATCCTGACGCAATCTTTCTCATCGACGGCGGGCGAATTGTCGACTGCAATCATTCGGCAGTCAAGATGTTTCGGGCGGCAAGCAGAACTGAAGTGCTTTCGTGGTCTGCGTTAGATCTCTCTTCCTCGTCCCACCTTACCGGCAGTTCCTTTAACGCGAAAATGAACGAGATGATCGAGATAGCGTTCGAGTTTGGAAGTCACCGCTTTGAGTGGCGGGCTAAACGTTCTGACAATTCAGAGTTTCCTGCGGAAGTTTTGCTGACGGCCCTTTCTTTCACAGACGGGCAAGTGCTTCATGCCGTATGGCGTGACATCACTCGCCGTAAAGATGCCGAACGCCGGGTCATGAAAGAAGACGCTTTCCGCGCCGGCCAGAGCCGCGTGCTCGAAATGATTGCGCGAGGCGACAAACTGCCCGAGGTTTTGGCTTCTCTCGTAACCCTGATCGAGCAACAGTCGGAAGATATGCTCTGTTCTGTGCTGCAACTCAGTGAAGACGGTCAGCACATTCGTCATGGAGCGGCGCCGAGTCTTCCGGAGATCTATGTTCAAGCAGTCAATGGTGCGCCGATTGGGCCTAAGAATGGTTCGTGCGGGACAGCGATGTACATCGGAAAGCAAGTGATAGTGACAGACATGCTCGAGGATCCGTTGTGGGAAGACTATCGCGAGCTCGCAAAGCTGTCTGGCTTGCGGGCGTGTTGGTCTACGCCGATCATCTCGGGTTCCGGGAAGGTGCTCGGCTCGTTTGCGATGTATTACCGCGAACCGCGAACTCCGAAGGGAGATGAAGCCCGGCTGACTGAGGTCGCGACGCATATAGCTGGAATTGCGATCGAACACGAACGCGCCGGAAACGAATTGCGAGCGAGTGAAGAACAGGTAAGTCTTCTGCAAGCTATTACGATGGAGATTGTCCTGGCGGCGGATCTCAATGCCGCATTAGAAGTGGTGCTGCGACGAGTTTGTCAGACTACTGGTTGGGTCCTGGGCCAATCGTGGATTCCGCGGGCCGATGGCAGCGCGCTCGAGTGCAGCCCCGCCTGGTTCGCGAGTGGAAAGCACGTCGAAGGATTTCGGCTCAGCTCTGAATCCACCAGGTTACATCCAGGCATTGGTCTTCCGGGCCGCGTATGGCGTTCGAAGCAGCCTGTTTGGATCAGGGACGTTGCGGTTGACAGCAACTTTCCGCGCGCAGAGCACGCTCGTGAGGCAGGACTTAAAGCCGCCTTTGCCATCCCGATCATCGCACACGATGAGGTAATTGCTGTTATCGAGTTTTTCATGACAGAGCAGAGGAGTGAAGATGAACGCCTCGTCAAATTGGTTACAGCAGTCGCCGCGCAATTGGATCTGGCAATTGAACGCAAGCGAGCGGAAGAGCAGGTGCGACTAACGCAGGCGGAACTTGCGCACGTCGGTCGTGTGACAACGATGGGTGAACTGGCGGCGTCGATCGCCCACGAAGTTAATCAGCCGCTTGGGGCGATCGTGGGTAACGCGGATATCTGTCTTCGTTGGCTTGATGAGGCGGAGCCAAATTTAGCCGAATTGCGTGAAGCACTCGACGACATCGCGAACGATGGAAGGCGTGCGAGCCAGGTCATTTCGCGCGTTCGATCGCTTGCGAAGAAGCACGTTCCTGAAAAGTCGCCACTTAACCTGAGCGATGTGGCGCGCGAGGTAGTCGAACTCGTCAGTCACGAGGCGCAAAGAAAACAGGTTGCTATTAGTTCTGATTTTGCCGTCTCGCTTCCGTTAGTCCCTGGCGATCGGGTCCAGCTACAACAAGTGTTGCTGAACCTCGTGATGAACGGAATCGAAGCGATGAATGAAGTCGACAAGAACAGTCGAGCGTTAACGCTGAAGACTGATTTGTGCGAATGGGGAGTCTTGGCTTTGGTCTGCGATTGCGGCGTGGGCCTTGATCCGTCAAAGGTTGATCAAATATTCAAACCATTTCACACCACAAAGTCAGGTGGTATGGGTATGGGGCTCGCGATTAGCAAATCGATTATCGAATCGCACGGCGGCAAACTTTGGGCGGAACCAAATGAACAGGGCGGCGCGACCTTCAAATTCACTTTGCCGGTTAGCACTACTTGACCTGTCGCTCAACTCAGAATCCCGACGCGTCGGGAAAGCGACCGATGTCAATTTGCGTTGTCTGTTCGATCGGTTGAAATCGGTCGCTGCGCTCCCGTTCTGAGTCGAGCGTTGGCTTTGTTGAGACCGCATGACGACAGAAAAGCCTCCCGTTGTAATCATCATCGACGACGATGCGTCGTTTCGCGCAATGTTGTCACGATTGGTTGGTACAGTTGGCTTGAAATCAATAGCGTTCACCTCTGCGGAGGAGTTCCTTGCGGCGCCGCAACCCGATTGTCCGGCGTGCCTTGTTCTTGATGTGCAAATGCCCGGCTTGAGCGGTCTGGATCTTCAGCGGCAACTTCGTCAAGGACAACGACCACTGCCGATCATCTTTACAACCGGCCATGGCGATATTCCCATGACGGTCGAAGCGATGAAAGCGGGAGCCGTCGGCTTCCTGTCCAAGCCGTTTCGCAATCAGGACATGATCGACGCGATCAAAGAAGGCATTGCTCGAGATCGTGAAGCCCGAAAGCGTCTCGATGAAGTAGCTGACCTTCAGTCGCGCTACGAATCTCTGACGGCGCGGGAAAAAGAGGTCTTCGCGCTGGTTACGACCGGCTCCCTCAACAAGCAGATTGCGCAGAAACTCGGTACGAGCGAACGCA
>Ga0207701_10008688_pt1 | contig 10023 bp, 8 predicted proteins | sample KBSSwiSSwithPhiX_FD_184294 | JGI IMG/M metagenome (GOLD analysis project Ga0207701, IMG submission 184294) | Switchgrass rhizosphere bulk soil microbial communities from Kellogg Biological Station, Michigan, USA, with PhiX - S5 (SPAdes) (version 2) | ecosystem: Environmental > Terrestrial > Soil...
GAGCCGATCACGACCGAGATCATGCTCCAGGAGATGGATGCGGCCGGTGTCGATCGTGCCGTGATCGCGCCGCCCGTATGGGTCATGGGACGGGGCCTGTGCGAGTGGATCGGGTGGAAGACGAAGTGAGCGCGCGGATGTTAACCGCAGAGTTCAACCAGATTGCAGCGTGCGCGTCTGGATAACACCTGCGGCTTGGCGTCACAATTTCGCCCGGCATCGACGCGAATCCGCATGAAACACCAGAGGAACACAATCGCCCATACCTGCTGCGCGCTGCTGCTCGTTGCACCCGCGGCGTGGCCGCAGAGTTATCCGTCAAAGCCGATACGCTACATCGTGGGCGGTTCGGCCGGGAGCGGCACGGATACGATCGGGCGCATCGTGGCCGACGGCATGGCGCACGTATTCGGGCGGCAGGTCGTCGTCGAAAATCGGCCCGGTGGCGGCAGCAACATTGCGGCCGAAAGCGTCGCCAGAGCGCCTGCGGACGGGCATACGATGCTGCAGACGACGATCACGCATACGGTGAACGTGACGCTCTATCGCAACTTGAGCTACAGCCTCACCCGCGACTTCGTCCCTGTGACACTGCTGGCGAACGGCCCGTCCCTGCTCGTCGTACATCCGTCGCTTCCGGTGAAATCAGTGGGCGAGCTCGTCAGGCTGGCAAAAACGCGCCCCGGCTCGATCGCCTATGCTTCCGGCGGCACAGGTACGTTCACGTTCTTCGCGGCCGAACTGTTCAAGGGCCAGGCCGGAATCGATCTTCTCCACGTGCCCTATCGCGGCGGCGGCCAGGCGCTCAATGCGGTGCTGTCGGGAGAAGCGCCGGTTTACTTTTCTCCGCTCGCGCCGGCGCTCCCGAATGTGCGTGAGCGACGACTGCGGCCGCTCGCCGTCACGACGCTTGAGCGTATTGCGCTCGTGCCCGAATTGCCGACGATCGCGGAGTCGGGCTTTCCCGGGTATCAATCGGGCAATTGGTACGGTCTGCTCGTGCCGGCGCGAACACCCGATGAGGTCGTCTCCGCGATCCGCGCCGCAGCCGTCAGCGCATTGAATAGCCCCGTGGTGAACAAGCGGCTGCTCGAGCTGGGCTATATCGTCGTGGGCAGCGAGCCGCAGGCCTTCGCGGCTTTTATCCACAGCGAAATCGCACAGCAGGCGAAGATCGTGCGTGCACTCAATCTGAGCGTCGAGTGATGGGGGCGGCGCTCGGCTACGCCTCGGGCCTCGCCGCCCTACGCAACAGAGGGACACCCATGGTTTCCCTCCGTAACCTCCTTTCCCTGGGGGCGGCGCTCGGCTACGCCTCGGGCCTCGCCGCCCTACGCAACAGAGGGACACCTATGGTTTCCCTCCGTAACCTCCTTTCCTTGGGGGCGGCGCTCGGCTACGCCTCGGGCCTCGCCGCCCTACGCAACAGAGGGACACCCATGGTTTCCCTCCGTAACCTCCTTTCCCTGGGCGCGGCGCTCGGAATCGCGTGTCTCGTGCTGAGCGCCTCTGCGGTCGTCGCGGCCGAGCGCGACACCTACCCGGCCCGGCCTGTGCGCATTCTCGTGCCCCAAAGTCCGGGCGGCACCACCGATCTCACGGCACGACTGATCGCACCGCATCTTTCCGAGCGTCTCGGACAGTCCGTTATCGTCGACAACCGGCCCGGCGCCGGCAGCCTGCTCGGAACGGAGCTCGCCGCCAAAGCCGCTCCGGATGGCTACACGCTCCTGGTGATCGGGCCGTCGTTCACGGTGATGCCGAGTCTGCACAAGAACGTTCCGTTCGATCCGGTGAAGGACTTCGCGCCGATCACGACGCTCTCCCAGTACCCGAACGTGCTGCTCGTGCACGCGTCGCTGCCGGTGCACGACGTAAAGGAGCTGATCGCCTATGCGAAGGCGAAACCCGGCGAGCTCAACTATGCTTCGGGCGGCGCCGGCACCGGCACGCACCTCGGGGCGGAGCTTTTCAAAACGACGGCTGGAGTCGACATCGTTCACGTGCCCTACAAAGGCGGCGGCCCCGCGCTGAATGCGCTCATGTCGGGACAGGTGCAGATCTATTTCGCCGCATTGCCTTCGACCACGACGCTGCTCAAGGCGGGCAAGGTGAAGCCGCTCGGCGTCACCAGCGCCAAACGCGCCACGGCCGCACCCGAGCTGCCGACGCTCGCGGAATCGGGCCTGCCGGGCTTCGAACAGATCACGTGGAACGGAATGCTCGCCCCGGCTCGCACGCCGCGCCCGATCGTCGAGCGCCTTCAGCGCGAAACACAGGCCGTCATCAGGCTTTCGTCCTCGCGCGAACGTTTTGCGGCTCAGGGCGCCGACATTGGCGGTCTCGACGCGGATGCGTTTGCCGCGATGATCCGAAGGGAAGTCGCGCAGTGGGCGCGTGTGATAAAGCAGGCCAATATCAGGGGCGACACATGATCCGTCTTCTCATGGCCGACGGCGCCGCCAGCAACATCGTGCGGCGCGTGCGCGAGTCGCCGGGATCGCGCGCTTTCGAACTGCTCGTGCCGCCGACGAGCTCGGAAGCAGATCTCATCGCCGCGGTGCCGCCCGCCGATGCGATTCTCGCGTACGAAGCGCAGATTCCGGCTTCGGTCATTCGCGCCGCGCCGGCGCTGAAGCTCATTCAGAAGCACGGGCTCAACTGCCGCAAGATCGACGTCGCGGCCGCGACCGAACGCAACGTGCGCGTCGCGACGATCCCATTGTTGCGCAGCGTGAGCGTGGCCGAGCATGCGCTCGCGATGATGCTTGCCTGCGCGCGCAAGGTGGTTCCCGGGCACCGCGCCGTTACGCACGCCGTCTATCAGCAGATGGGAATCGAACCCGTCGTGACCGCGCATCGAACCTATCGCTCCAACTGGCCTCGCATCGAAGGCATGGCCGAGCTCTTTCGCACCACGGTCGGCATCGTGGGCATGGGCGACATCGGCATGGAGATCGCGAAGCGGTGCCGCGCGTTCGCGATGGACATTCGCTACTACCAGCGCACGCGCCACCCGCAGGCGATAGAAGATTCGCTGGCGATGCGTTACTTGCCGTTCGACACGCTCCTCGCGGAGTCCGATTACGTCGTGCTCGTACTGCCGCACACGTCCGAAACCGAAGGTATCATCGGAGCACGCGAGCTGGCCCGCATGAAACCGTCCGCGACGCTCGTCAATGTCGGCCGCGGCGGATTGATCGACGAAGACGCGCTGGCCGATGCGCTTCGCAACAGGCGCATCGCGATGGCCGCGCTGGACGTGTATCGACGGGAGCCGTTGCCTGCCGACAGCCCACTCATCGCGTTGCCGAACGTGCTGCTGCTACCGCACACCGGCGGAGGCTCGTACCGGTCGTGGGAAATGGATACGCCGGCCGTGCTGCAGAACATCGGGCTCTTCTTCGAAGGCAAGGCCGAGGGCATCGTCGATGCCTGAGTGCGGCGACAGCCTACCGACAGGGCATGAGCGAAACGACCGGCGCATCCTGCAGGTGGGAACGCCCGTTCAGAAAACAGATCTCGAGCAGAAACGCATAGCCGACGATCGACGCTCCCAGCGCTTTCACGCAATCGGCGGTTGCGCGCGCCGTTCCTCCGGTCGCCAGAAGATCGTCGACGAACAAACAGCGGCTGCCAGGCGCGATTACGCCCCTGGTGATCTCGAGACGGCCTGAGCCATACTCGTTCGCGTACTCGAAGCTCACGACCGCGCCCGGAAGCTTACCGGGCTTGCGCACCATGACGAGGCCGCAATCGGTCCGGTCGGCGAGGGCGCCTCCGATGAGAAATCCGCGCGCGTCTACGGCCAGCAACGTGTCGGGCTCGAAGCCGCGGGTCGCGGACGCCAGAGCCTGCGCGCAGCGCGAGAGCGCCCGGGGTCTCGCAAGCACCGGGGCGATGTCCTTGAACACGATCCCCGGAATCGGAAAATCCGGTATGTCTCTCAGCGACTCACGAAAGAGCCGCTCGAGTTCCGGATCGATTTGCGGCTCCGGGACAGCCTGTTCCGTTGGCATCGCACGCCCGACGTATTGATAGAGGACCGCGAGCAGGATTGCATCCGCGGTGAAACCGTGTCAAGGATGGCACGCCCGATTGGCTCGCGTGGCGACAGATGCACGGGACGTACGTGACGACGACGGTCCTCGCCCGTCGCGGTTGCCGTTCTACCCGCGGCGCTCGGTTGTGCGCTCGAGAATCGACCGGCGGTCGCGCAGGCGCGATGCGCTGCGATGGAACTTGATGGCCGCCGCCGGTTGAGCGGGCCCCGCGCGCGGGCCGAGCATGCGCGCCAGTGTCGACTTCACCGTCGGCACGTCGTCATCGAAATCGCCGTGATGCACAGCCGTGCTCGCCGTCAGGCTGTCCTCGGGATCGGCGTTCGGCGCCAGCACGAGATCCACTCCTTTACGACGGAAGATGCGCGACAGCGCCGGGTCACCATCGATGAACTTCTGCATCCCGAGCAGAGCGACGCCGTCGCGCGCCAGCGGGATGCGCGGCTTGGCTTCGAACGCGTTCGACACCAGGTAAAGCAGACTCTTGTGATAGATGCCGGCACAATCGTCATCCTGCTCGGCCCGATCCTTGAGCGCATACACGGCGAAGCGCTTGATCGTTCCGTCCTCGATCGCGGGCACGTAGTGATCGTTGAACAGCTCGACCGTACACGCAGGCGCCCACAACGTGCAGCTTTCGATCGGCACTTTCTTGCGCTGTAGGTAACTGACGACGGAGGCGTGAAAGATCGCCCCGGCACTGTGACCCACCACGTGAACGCTGATGTCGGGATTCGCGCGCAGGAGTCGCTGCAGTTCGTCGATCGCATAGCGCGCGCCGCCGTCAGCCGCATCGGTTGCTGCCGCCGCGTTCGCCTTCATCTCGTCCCAGCTCGCTTTGCCTGTGAGCACTCGGGCCACCGGCTCGAGCGCGTCGTCGAGCCGGTCGAGCATGAAATCCTTGGTGGAATCGAGGATGCCCTCCGGGCGGCGGCGGCTGACTGCGTCCCGGAGGATGTTCGTGATGGTCGTCCAGTAGTCGGTTTTCCAGATGAAAGCGACCGGGTAGACGTGTGCGTCGAGTAACGGCTTCAGATAATCCGCGACGCGCTGCGCCGCCGAACTCTCGGCCACGAGCCCGCCATGCGCATAGAGCAGAACGTGCTTCCGGCCGCTCCAGTCTTTCATCACGGCGGGTATCCGCTCCCGGAAGATCTCCTGCACCTCGTCGCGCGATGTGCCGTAATCGCCACCGGGCCGCAGAACACCGTCGTTGCCGATGCTGACGATATGCGGCCTCAGCTCCTGAAACGAATACCCGGCCGATTGGCCCGCGCCCGCCGCGTGAGCGGCCGCGATCGACTGCGTTTGGGCGAGCTTCACCGGCGCGCCGAGGCGAGCGACCCACACGTCGGTGCCATTGGCCAGCCATTCGTCGTACGAGATCTTGCCGAAACCGCCTTTGCCCCAATCGGTGCCCCACGAGTTCTGAATCCAGAACCCGTCGCGGTCGTAAGCCACGATTGCGAACGCATGGCCGCCGATCACGTCCTGCGAGAACTTGATGAGGCCGTCGCGTGCCGCGTTCTGCCAGCCCGCGTGCACCATGGCAGTCGCATACAGCACGCCCACCTCCGAAATCGCGGCGTGCATGGCCACGAGATCCTTGTGGTTCACACGGAAATACGCGCCGAGGGGACGCTGGACAGCGTCGGCACAGCGTTCCTCCGTGAGCCTGACGTCCTTCGAATTCGACGAGTAGCGCCACTTCCCTTCGGAACAGATGCCGTGCTTGTGCCAGCCTTTCATCGCGCCGCGCGCGCTCGACCCCGAGTAATCTTCCCCCGGCCACTCGTCATAGCGCTTGGCCATCTGGTAGATCATGCGGGGACTGACCGGCGTCGGATCGGGATACGTCTTGCGGCGCTTCAGTAGATAGTGCGCCACGGTCGCGAGTCCGAAGCCGGTACAGGCGCCTTCCGCCTTCTGGTCGAGGACCGGGACTTTGAATGTCATGAACTCCGCGAGCGGCCGTTCGGTCGGGACTTCGATCAGCGTCGGGACGTACATCAGGTCGCGGAAATCCAGCGTATCCGGTCTCGCGTCCAGGGTTCTCTTTGCGCTCTTCTTCGCGTTCTTTGCGGGCATGTCGGCTCACCAATGAGGATAGCGGACGGATCGTTCCGGTGGCGCGATCGGGCGTTCATCGCGCACTGCCGAAGCGTATAGCGTTGCCGGCAGCCGCACATAGGCGATCGGAACGACTTTGGAAGCGTAGCAGAGATGTCACCGACAAGGGCGGGCACGGCTTGCGGCGATGGCGCATAAAGATGGCCGCGAGTGAAGCGAGGAAAAGGCGCGCCGAGCGCCGCTATGTTCGACGCCTCGCCTGCTCACGAGCCCGTCTTGAGCAGGTCGCGATATTATTCGCTCCGGCAAGTCACGTTCCAACCGCTTGAGGAGAGCCATTACGTGATCGCGCGCGTCGCATCCCTGCTCCTGTTCTCTGTCTGTCTGTGCGCAGGCGCGTTCGCCCAGAAGTATCCCGTCAAGAGCGTGCGGATCATCGTACCGCAACTTCCAGGCGATTCCTGCGACACGATCGCCCGGCTTCTCGGGCAGCGCATGGGAGAGCAACTCGGGCAGCAGTTCGTGGTCGATAACCGCCCCGGCGCGAGCGGCACGATCGGGCTCGTACTTACCGCGAAAGCGCCCGCTGATGGCTACACCATCGCCTGTGGTCAGGGCGGCAACATGTCGGTCATCCCTCACACGATGAAGGACGTGCCCTACAACGCACTAAAGGACTTTCAGGGCATCACGCTCGTCGCGACGAATTATCTCGCGCTCGTCGTGCATCCCAGCACCCCGTTCAAGACGGTGGGCGAGTTCGTGAAGTACCTGAAGACCAATCCGGGGAAGGTCACCTTTGCGTCCAACGGAGAGGGCGCCTTTCTCCACATGGCAACCGAGATGTTTCGTGCGGCCGTCGGCTTCGAATACCTGCACGTACCCTTCAAGGGCGTGCCGCAGATGGGGCAGGAGCTGATGGCCGGACGTGTCGATGCGGCTTTCGCTTCGTTCACCGGCATGTATCCGTTCATCGTGTCCGGGCGCGTCCGCCTGCTCGGCATCGCGAAGGAAACACGTGCGCCCAACTATCCCGATCTTCCGACCATCGCCGAGAGTGTCCCGGGTTTTTCCTCGGGCGGGTGGTTCGGACTGGTCGCGTCCGCAGGCGTGCCCAGGGACGTTGTCGCGACGTTGAACCGGGAGGCGAACGCCGCGTTGAAGCAACCTGAAATCCAGAAGAAACTCGAAGCGCTCGGCCTCGATCTGTGGAACGAGTCGCCGGAGTATTTCAACAAGCTCCTGCAGAGCGAGTACGAGAAGTACGGAAAGGTGGCGCGGGACATCGGACTCGTTCCAAAGTGAGGATCGGAACTCGGAACGACGGCGCGGAGCAGATCCGCGCTTCCACTGTCAGCCTGCGAACGCTGACCTAGCGGGGCGCGCGTTGCCGCGCTTGCGCTGAGCGAACTGCTCTTGCCGTGAAGCACCGGGCGCTGAAATCGGGTGCCCGTCAGCCTGCGAGGGAGCGCCGATATTCGGCGGGCGTGCTGCCGACGTTCCTCCGAAAGACGCGCGCCAGCGTCTGGCTCGAGCCGTAACCGACCCGTAGCGCGATGTCCGTCACGGAGAGCCCGGTGGTGGCGAGGAGATCCTTCGCCCGCTCGATACGCAGTCGCTGCTGATAGTGATGCGGCGGCAAACCGGTCGTGTGCTTGAACGCGCGCGCGAAATAGAACGGCGACAGATTGGCGCTCGCGGCAAGCTCGGCCAGCGAACATTCGCCCATCGACGAGAGCTTTTCCATCGCGCGCCGCAGTTGCCAGTCGGCGAGTCCTTTTTTTGCCTTGCGGGATATATCTGCCCCGCGCCGCGCCAGCGTGGCAAAGATCGCCGCGATCGCCATGTCAGCCAGCAGCTTGTCGGCGCGCTGCGGCAGTCGCAGCATGGCCAGCAGCTGATTCAGCGATGCGCGAATGAAATCGTCCGAGAATGAGCGGCTGTACAAATCGCGGAACGCCCTCTCGGGCGTGAGATTCACCGCGCGCAGCAGTTCGGCTGCGCGGCTGTGCGGAAGTGCGATCACGACGCCCCTGGCAGCGCCGCTGAAATGCTGGTCGGCCGGGATGAACGGCTGCGAGAGCAGCAACTGCCCCGGTGCGATGTGCACCGAGAAAGGACCCATGCCGAAATCGAAATGTGCCCTGTATCCACCGTTCTCGACCATCGTCACGGCGAAGTCGGAGCTCGCACCATTGTGATAGCTGCCGGCCGGACACCTGAAGGTCATGATGGAAGCGCCGAGCGTACCGACGCGCTCGCACGCGACGATGGTCGCGGCATAGTTCGCCGCATAGGCGTCGGTGTAGCTCGGCAGATTCAGCGCGGCGCTTGCTTCCATTACGTTCGAACACACGACAAGTAAGTGCAGAAAATACGTTCCGGCGTGCTCGGCAATGAAAAAGCTACCTGCGTGCGTTCCGAGCCTTCCGACATAGACACAACGGGGTGCTTGGCGCGTCCCGTTTATGCATCTCAGCGATTGCAATACGCAGACCGGTGCCCGCCCCTGCATCGGATTCGGTAATCTGTAGGCGATCGCGAAAAGGAGGTGACGAGTGCAAGTCGGTTTGATCGGACTCGGACGCATGGGATCCAACATGGCGCTCCGTCTGATGCGCGCAGGGCATGAGTGCGTTGTCTATGACCCGCGTCCCGAAGCATTACAGTCACTCGTGAAAGAAGGCGCGGCCGGCACGACATCGATTGCCGAATTCGTCGCGCGACTTTCCATGCCGCGCGCGATCTGGCTGATGGTGCCTGCCGCCGCGGTGGACGACGTGATCGCCACGCTCGTGCCGCATCTCGCTGCCGGAGACATCCTCGTCGACGGTGGTAATTCGTATTACCGCGACGACATCCGCCGTGCCGCGGAGCTGAAATCCAGCGGTCTGCACTACGTGGACGTCGGAACGAGCGGCGGTGTGGCGGGACTGGAGCGCGGCTACTGCCTGATGATCGGAGGCGAGCCGGCGACGGTGGAGCGCCTCGAGCCGCTCTTTCGCACGCTCGCGCCGGGCATCGCCGCCGCGCCGCGAACGTCGGAATCGGCGCCGCCGGACGGCACTGCGGAACACGGCTATCTCCACTGCGGGCCGCACGGCGCCGGCCACTTCGTGAAGATGGTTCACAATGGCATCGAATACGGGCTCATGGCAGCGTACGCGGAAGGCTTGAACATCCTGCACAACGCGAACGTCGGCAAGCGCGTCCATGCCGTCGATGCCGAAACGGCGCCGCTGCGCGAACCGCAGTACTACCAGTACGATTTCGATGTGCCGCGCATCACCGAGCTCTGGCGCCGGGGAAGTGTGGTCGCCTCCTGGTTGCTCGATCTCACTGCGGGTGCGCTCGCGCAGGACCCGGGTCTGGCGGCTTACTCCGGTGAAGTGTCGGATTCGGGTGAAGGCCGCTGGACCATCGCCGCCGCCATCGACGAGTCGGTGCCCGCGACCGTGTTGAGCGCCGCGCTCTATGACCGCTTCAGCTCGCGGGGCGGGGCACAATTCGCGAATCGCGTGTTGTCGGCCATGCGCCATGCTTTCGGCGGTCACCTGGAGAAGACGGCGACGCCGAAGGGGCCGTCATCGTGAGCGCGCAGCGCTCGGACGCATTCGTGTTCTTCGGGGCGACCGGCGATCTGGCCTATAAACAGATCTTTCCGGCCTTGCACGCGCTCGTCCGGCGCGGCACGTTCGACCTGCCGATCATCGGCGTTGCGCGCTCGCCGCGGACGGTGGCCGACATGCAGGCGCGGGCGCGCCAGAGCATCGAGGAGCACGGCGGTGTCGATGAAGCCGCCTTCGCAAAACTGGCCGCACGCCTGCAATACGTGAGCGGCGATTACGCTGCGGACGAAACCTACGGGCGCTTGCGCGCGGCGCTGGGCAAA
>Ga0207701_10008691_pt1 | contig 10022 bp, 6 predicted proteins | sample KBSSwiSSwithPhiX_FD_184294 | JGI IMG/M metagenome (GOLD analysis project Ga0207701, IMG submission 184294) | Switchgrass rhizosphere bulk soil microbial communities from Kellogg Biological Station, Michigan, USA, with PhiX - S5 (SPAdes) (version 2) | ecosystem: Environmental > Terrestrial > Soil...
AGATCGAGATTCTGAATTACTAAAACAAGTGGGCGAGTGGAAATGCTCAAATACATTTCACATCCGCCATCTGCAAAAGATCGAGATTCTGAATTACTAAAACAAGTGGGCGAGTGGAAATGCTCAAATACATTTCACATCCGCCATCTGCAAATGATCGTTAAACCTATTTCTTCTTTTGGGTCTTAGCGAAATACCCTTTCCGGTGAGTCAACTGCACTTTCTCTTTCTGCATCTCGGGATTCGTCAATTTGATCTCGATCGTGCGGTAGGATCCGTCGAGCGCCGGATTTGTCGGTTCGTACGAAACCAGATATTGCGACCTCATTTCTTCCTGTATCTGCTGAAACGCTTTGCGCAGGTCCAGTTCGTCCCGCGGGAAAAACGCCTTTCCGCCCGTCTTTTCCGATATCTTCCGCAGCGAGCCTTCGTCGACGCCGTTGTAGTAGTTGTCGCCGATCCCTATTGAATAGATCACAGCCTCGGCTCGCTGGGCGGCTTCCAATGCTTCGTTCAACTTCTTTTTGCCAGAGGTGTTCACGCCGTCGGATAGCAGAATGATCGCACGCCGCGTTTTTTCCGGCGCCGGCCCCAGGATCTCTTCGGACGTCACCCAGATCGCGTCCCAGACGGCCGTCGATCCCGAAGCGCTATTCGGATTGATGCCCGGCGTTCCCATCACTACGCCGCCGCCAATATATCCAGATTGCGGAGCAAGCCTGACATTCTCGATCGATCGGCGAAGACGATTAACGTTGTTCGTCATCCCTTGCTCAAGCGTCGATTCACCAGTGAACGAAATAACCGCGACCTCATCCCGGTCAGGGCGAACGACCGCTTCGAGGAACGAAATAGCCGCACTCTTTTCTTCCGGTAAAGTGCGTTCCTGTGACATGCTGGTGTCGATCAGTATCGAGAGGCTAAGCGGTAGATCGACCTGACGCGAAAATCCCGAGACCGTCTGCACTTGTCCATTCTCTAATATTTGGAAATCCGTCGGCTTAAGAGTCAACAACAACCTTCGATTTTTGTCTTGTGCGGTAAACAGAACATTCACCGCCTCAGTGTCGACCTTTACAACGCCTTCTTCTTCCGAGATCGGCGGCGTCGGAGTCGCGGCCGGTTTCGCCGGCTGTGCTTGTGCTTCGGCAAGACGAGAGCCGATCACCGAAAATGAGATCAGCCCGGATATCGCCAAAACGAAAATTATTGATCTGTGCAACTTCATTGGTAATGCGAAAACTATTTCAAATTATCACGAACCGCTCGATAGCTAGATTTCGTTCTTATCTTGTATGGCTTTACGTTCGTCGGATCCGTGAATCTCACCTCGATCTTGCGCTCCCGGCCGTCGAAATTCTGGTTTGCCGGCCTGTAGGTAATGATGTACTGCGACCTAAGTTCCTGCGAAATACGAGTGAACGCACGTTCGAGATCAACCATGTTGCCGGAAAAAAATGCCTCGCCGCCCGTCGCTTCACATAACTGTACGAGCAGCCGATCGTCCTTTCCCCTCGATGTGCCTATTTCGACGCCCGGCACTGTGCCCAAAAACCCCGCCTTTGTAGAGATGCCAAAGATGGTCGTCTCGGTTCGCTGCGCGATGTCGATAGCGTCTGCAAGATCGGCGCGGCTGAACGTGTCCTCACCGTCCGTTATTATCACAATTACGCGGCGGCCGGGGATCGTCCGAAGTTTTTCGTCGGTAAACTGCCAGACAGCATCGTACATTGCGGTTTGGGAACCGGTCTTTTTTACCTTGTCGACCGCCTTGGCGAGCAGATCGAGCTTGTCTGTAAAGTCCTGATGTAGGGTTATTTCGTTGTCGAAGGTCATGAACGCTGCCTTGTCCTTTCGCAGCCGCACGACCGTATCAATGAAATTCTTTGCAGCTTCTTTCGAAAAACCGAGCTTGCCTGCCGTGGAAGGCGACGTATCCATCAGCACACCGACAAATACCGGCGGATTTGTTTTCTCGTCGCTGAAAAAGGTTACTTCCTGCTGAACGCCATCTTCAAAGATCGCAAAATCAGGCCTCGTCATTCCGGAAATAAGCCTGCCTTTTTCTTTGCCTTCCCTTTGTATAACGGTCACAGGAAGTCGCACCTCGAAGGTCTTGATCTGCTCGCCGGGCGTCGGAGACGGCGTTTGCGCGTTGGTTAATACGGCCAGTGCGGCAAGCGCAAACACACTCAGGACAAACTTTGAAAAACTGTTGGTCATTAAAGGGAAATACCTCGACGAGCTCATCTCTTTCGATGCTGTCGGCAGCGTCATTGTTGCCATCGCGGCGACTGGCTAGTATATCAAAATCCGTTCAGGGGCTTGAATGTTGACTATGATGCGCCCGGTTTTGATAAATCTCGGGGAATCGACCAAAATCAACGATTGAACATGACGCCTGACCCACATATCTTCCGTGAGTACGATATCCGAGGCATTGTCGGCGATCAGCTGACCGACGACGCCGTTGAAGCGCTGGCTCACGCGCTGGGTATCTTTTTTCAACGAAACGAAGCCCGGCGTGTTGCCATTGGCTACGATGCCCGGATAAGTTCGCCTGGTTTCTGCCAAATCCTCACGCGGGGACTGAACGCGAACGGCATCAAAGTCATTTCGATCGGAATGGTGCCGACGCCGGTGTTATACCATACAGTTTTTACACAGGATGTCGATGGCGGCGTTATGATCACCGGCTCGCACAACCCGCCCGATCATAACGGATTCAAGATCCTGCTCGGCCACGATGCCCTTTTTGGCTCGCAAATACAGGAAATTAGAAAAATTGCGGAAACGCGCGAGTCTTCGAACGTGACATCCGGCGAAATCGTTGGGAAAGCCGAGAACCTATCGGTGCTGGATAACTACATCGACGACATCGTTTCCCGCGTTTCGTTCGGACCGCGAAAGTTGAAAGCGGTGATCGACGCCGGCAATGGAATGGGCGGTGTGACAGCGGTGCCCGTGCTCGAAAAGCTTGGTGTTGAATTAGTAAAGCTTTTCATCGAACCGGATTCAGATTTTCCCAACCATCACCCCGATCCTACGGTCGAAGAGAACCTGATCGATCTGATCGATGCTGTTCGCGTTCACAAAGCCGACATCGGCATTGCATTTGACGGCGATGCTGATCGCATCGGCGTTGTCGACGAAAATGGCCGAATCATTTGGGGAGATGAACTAACGATCCTGCTTTCACGCGCCCTGCTTGCCGAGCGTCCGGGCTCGACCATCATCGCAGAAGTTAAATGCTCGCAGACGCTTTTTGACGACATCGAAAAGCACGGCGGAAACGCCGTAATGTGGAAAGCCGGCCATTCGCTGATAAAAGCAAAGATGAAGGAAACCGGAGCGGTCCTAGCTGGCGAGATGAGCGGCCATATCTTTTTTGCCGATCGGTTTTACGGGTTTGACGACGCGACCTACGCAGCCGCACGCGTGATGGAGATACTTTCGAAGACCGACAAGAAATTATCTGAACTGCTCGCCGATATTCCCGAAACGTTTTCCACACCCGAACTTCGCATTGATTGTCCCGACGATATAAAGTTCGATGTCGTTTCCCGCATCGCCGAACATTTTTCACGCGATCACGACGTTATTACGATTGACGGTGCCCGCATAAAGTTCGACGGCGGCTGGGGCCTCGTTCGTGCGTCGAACACGCAGGCGATCCTTGTCCTTCGATTCGAGGCAAAAACCTCAGATGAGCTGAATGAAATACGTAAGAAGGTCGAAGCCGTAGTCGATAAACAGATCTCTCTGTTGATTTAACTAGACCGTTGTTTGGCCAGCAAAGTTTCCTTTGTGATTTCGTTTTCTTAGGCAGTACAGTTTCCAGCTTCCAGTCGGCGTCAGCGTATTTTGTCGCGCGCTTTGATCAGTAACCAATCTCTGTATTCACCGTTCTGACAAGTACAAATTCACCGCGGAGTTTTGATCCGTAAAACTCAAACTTGATCTTTCCTTTTTTGTTTTTTCGGTTCGTCGTCGGTCCTGGACTCGCCTTTGTCCCAGATACGGACCTCGCCCGCGCTGTAGTTTCCTTCGGGCAGCGTACCTTCGAAACGTCCGTATTCCATTGAATGGTCGGGCACGTGAACCGCAAGCCGCTTAATATCCGGGTCGAGCGATGGCCCCCTTCGGTACCGCCCATGACTTCAGCACACCGCCCATATCGAGCCGTAAATCGAAATGCAGCCGCGTCGCGTGGAATTGCACGCTTTCTTATACGGCGCAGAGACGAAAATATCTGCCGTGGGAAGACAAACGATGCAGTAAAGGTCAAGATCTGTTGCTTTTGCGGAAAACTGCGGGCGGTTGATCGTATTCGTGTTTGAATGCACGGTTGAATGCTGACTCAGAACCGTAACCAACCGCGGCCGCTATTTCCGACACGCTCTGGTGCGTCGAAACAAGAGCTTCCGCACCGATCTTCAAGCGCCATTTCTTCAGATAAGCGATCGGCGAGTCGCCGATGAAGTGCCTGAACCTTTCAGCTAATCTTGTACGCGAGAGCCCGACCTCGCGAGCGAGATCATTCACCGTCCACTCGCGCGCCGGATCGTTGTGCAGAAGCGTGAGTGCTTTTCCGATGATCGGATCGCGCGCCCCCTCGAGCCAACCGTTTTGATCTTCTGAACGATCATTTACGTAACGACGAAGAGTCTCTACAAACAAAACTTCCGATAGTTTCGCAACGACCAGGCTGCTTCCGTCACCACTTTCTTCGCCGACCGCGAAACGGATCGAGTTGCGGATCCATTGTGAACCGGATTCGTCGGAAAAATGCACCTTCACGATCTTTGGCAAACCGGAAAGCACAACGCTGCTCATTCTCGGCTCGAAAACCATGAACCCGCACACGAGGCGGGTTACGTCGCCGCCGCCGCCGTGCCGTGCGAGTTTCAAACCCTCGGAAAGATTTTTCCCGAAAGCTTCCATGCCTCCAACCTGGCGTGCATTCTTGCCGTTGCCGAGCAGGTGGCTGTCGCCGTGCGGGATCATGACGATGTCGCCTTTGGTCAGATCGATCTTCGCGCCGCCGGGAATCTGCGCGTACGCGTTGCCTTCGAGCACGTAGTGATATAGAACAAGGTGGCCGGACCTCGGCGAAAGGGCGGCGATCATCTCCTCAGAACGCGGTTCGAGCACACACCATGGCGCGGTCAGCTCAGCGTTGAAGAACAACGCACTGTCGAGCCGGATGGTTCTTAGAACTTCGGAAAGTACGTCCATCGCTATTTCTGGGGTCTCTGCAAAGAATACGGTACGTTCGGTCAAGCATACAATAAGACGAAAACCGTATTATCATACGGCCGGAAATTCCGGTCGATATCATCAGGAGTCATAAATTTATGAGCACAACTGCAGTTGAAACACAGGCCGCCGGCAAACGCGCGGCTGCATTGGCGGATAGGATTCTCGAGGGCGCAGAGCTTCTGGCCTCGTTCGCCGAAGGATTGACCGACGCGGAATGGGCAACACAGGTTACCGCTACCGATAGACGTACGGTCGGCGTGATCGTGAGTCACGTGGCGAACATGTACCCGATCGAGATCGGGGCTGTTCAGGCGATCGCCGGCGGCAATGCCGTAAAGGACGTTACGTGGGACGCTGTCGCACAGATCAATGCCGATCACGCGGCGGAAAATTCAGGCGTGACGAAAAGCGACGCGATCCAGCTTCTACGCAAAAATGCTGCCGACGCGGCGGACGCTGTTCGCGGCATGACAGATGAACAGCTCGACACCGCAGCGCCATTCTCCTTGAGCTACGGGGCTCCTGTGACGGCGCAGTTCGTTATCGAGGACCATCCGCTCCGCCACGCGTGGCACCATTTGTTCCGTATCAAAAACACTCTCGGCCGCTGATCCGCAGTCATAATTGATCGAAAGGCTCGCTCTTCGTGCGGGCCTTTTTTTTAGGTCTCGACAAACGCTATTCGGCATCAATACGCGGGATGTTCAGGAACTTATGAATCGCCTGCGCTATACAGTCTTCGGTGTTCCAAAAGTTAAAGGCGGGCTTGGTTGCCCGAATTTCCTGGACAGGCGCGAGACCGAGAAATATTCCTTCCGACCGAAGGATCACCGAATGCTTTTCCCAGTCGTCATGTGTTACGGTTTGCACCCCGACGCCGCAAAACTGGCTTATCGTTCCCTCGATCACTTCCTTTTTATAAAGAAACTGCCGCGCGAACTGATAGGTGTCGGACGGCCTGTCGAAAATATACTGCTCGCGGATAGTGCCGCGAAACGATAATCCGACACAAACCACACCCGGTATGCCGACCATCCATATTCCTAACGAATCGATAAAGAAGTTGTATCCGAAAAAAGAAAAGATGAAGACGAGTGAAAAAAAGACCGCACCCAGCACGCTAAAGAGCATCGGCCACGTCGGCCGCCTGTCTTCGATTATCAGGCTCTCAGCGCGTTTGATGATCATGACTCCAATGAGCCAGTTGATCATCCCTTTGATCTTTTCGTAGAGGGCGAACATTACGGGAAACGAAATAAAATCGAGAAAGACTTGTTTGTATCGGAATGGTGGACGCAATTGTTATTTCGATCAAGCTTCGATCTCGACGGTGGCTTTGCGTTCGAGTTTACCCCAGCCCACGATAGCGCCGCGCGCAGCGGTAAATATCGATTTGACCATAACCCAATACATAACTTGTCGATAACCGAACCGTTGCAGCAGCAACAACCATAGGAGCCGTTTCTGCTCTGACTTTTCGAGCATGAACGCCGCAAAAGCGCCGATCCAGTCAACGGCCAGAAAAAGTGCGTAATAGAAAACGATCACGTTCAGGTTCGACGGCGTGTGGGCGTATTCGCGTTGGTGCTCGAGGAATCCGATCAACGCGCCAGCGAGTGTCCAAAAGAATAAAAGGTCCATTAGCGGGGATATAAGCGGGAAGAAAACTTGAAAGATCCAGACGTTCGGCATTGCGATGAAGCCGAGCGTTCCGTATTTAGGATTGAGCATCGCGCTTCTGTGCTTCCACATGCATTGCAGAGTTCCGAACGACCAGCGAAAACGCTGTTTCGCCAGATCCTGAAGCGTCGCCGGCGCCTCGGTATAGCCGACCGCGTTTTCCTCATAGCCGATATGATAATCGAGCTTTCGCACTTCGATGGTCAGGTCTTGATCTTCAGCTAGCGTGTCCGATGAGAAGCCGCCGATCTGCTCCAGCAGCGATCGCCGCCACGCTCCAACCGCACCCGGCACGACCGTAATGCAATTCAACGAAGCAAACGCCCGGCGGTCGAAATTCTGCGACGTTACATACTCGAGCGCCTGCCACCGGGTAACGAGATTCACGCGGTTCCCGACCTTTGCGTTGCCGGCGACGGCGCCGATAGTTTCGTCCGCAAATCGGTGAGCAAGTGCTGAGACCGTTTCCGGTGAAAACAATGTGTCCGCGTCAAGAGCCACGATAATATCGCCTTTTGCCAGCCGCCAGCCGAAGTTCAAAGCGTCGGCCTTGCCGCTATTGGGTTTGGTAAAGATCGATATGTTCGGTCGACGACCGAATTGCTCGACCGCGTTTTGAAAGGTGCCGTCGGTCGAGCCGTCATCGACTACGATGATCTCCAGCTTTGGATAATCCGATGCAAGCAAACTCTCGATCGTCCTGAGGATCACTTTTTCCTCGTTGTACGCCGGCACTATGACCGATACGAGAGGCTCGTAACTTTCGCCAAAATGGGTCGCTTCACGCCGCCGCGATCGAATATATTGACTCAGTGCGAGCGTGCCGATGAAAACCATTCGGCCGATGCCCAGGACGATCCCGATCAGACACAGCCAGCGGATCAGCCAACCGCCTAGCGACACCGCGTAAAAAACAAAACCGTCAGCCCGCGTGTAGAACGATCGATCTTCAGAAACTGTTGGCATGGCCTGCTCCGGCGAAATTCCTGCAAGATCAGAAACGGTTGTAAATTCAAAGCCTCGATCGCGAAGTTCATGGATCAGTTTTGGCAAGGCTTCGATGGTCGCCGAACGGTCCCCCCCGCTGTCATGAAGCAAAACGATATTTCCGCGTTCTTCGGGTGTGTTGACCTTGGCAGCCTCGAGCACCTCGTTTACCATCTGATCCGACGTGTGCGGACTGCCCTCGTCGTTGGTGAGCTTCCAGTCGTCGGGGTCAAGATGCAGGCCGACGGAAATGTAACCGAGGCCCTGAGCCAGTGCGGCCGGCTCAACCTCGTCAGGGCTTCTCGGCTCTGCGTCACCGAAATATGGAGCGCGGAAAAGCCGGGTCGAACGGCCGGTGACCGACTCGATAAGACGCTCGGTTGTATTCAGTTCGAGGTCGACTATCTGGTCCGGTACCTCGCCCAGATTCGGGTGCGTATACGAATGATTTCCGATCTCATGGCCCTCGGCCACGATCCGCCGCAAAAGGTCCGGGTTCGCCTGCCCGTTTTCGCCGACCACAAAAAAAGCTGCCTTCACATTTTCGGCTTTGAGTATGTCCAGGATCTGCGGTGTCCATCTTGGATCGGGCCCGTCGTCAAATGTTAGAACGATCTTGCCCGGCTTGTCTCCGGTTCTTTGGATCACATACGAAGATGGAATCTGTCTATAAACTTCGCCTGTTAGCCGACCTTCGCTGTCTTCCGCAATATCGCGCAATCCGTCTTGGGGCACGGCTTTGATCTGAAGGATCTCGCCGGTGCCGTCGAAATCTATATCGTAGCCATATTTGATCGTTGTCAGTTCGGACGTAGAAGACGCCGAATGTCCGTCGCCGAAAATATTCCAAAGCGAAGGGTCTTCGCTGCCAAGTCGCCACAACGCGACGCCCGCCAGATCGTAGTTTTGAGCGTTTCTTATCTCGCTGTAAGCAGTCACGGCATCGAGGAACCAGACGGTGTGGCTTGTTCCGTCCTCTTCATCGTATTTGTAATACGGATTTTTGCTAACCGGATCGAGCTTGATCTGCGTCGGGCCGTCGAGCGACTCCTTTGCGGTAACAAGCGACTCCTGAAATGTGTCGGTGACGGCCTCGTTACCGTCGTCGGACCAGTTGTAACCGTAGTTCCCAATGCAGAGTATCGTCTTCGACGAAGGCAACTCGATCATCCGCCGTTTCAGCACGGACTCAAACCAATCTTGGCCGGCAACCGGCCCGGCTTCACCGGTCGACCAGTGCTGGTCGTAGGCCATGAGCATCAGGTAATCGGTAGCGTTTGAGAACGCTTTGTAATTCCAATCGGGGTCATCGTACGGCACTGCCTCGGCAAGAATAAGGCCTCGTTTCTGAAGCTCCTCATGAAGCTCCGATACAAACATGAAAAGGTCCGCCCTCGATGCTTCGGGCACCTCCTCGATATCGACGGTAAGGCCGCCGAAATTGTTTTTCGCGACAACATCGAGCAGCGACGCGACAAGGCCGTGCCGGCGCTGTTCGGTGGCAATTGACTTGAGAAGATCAGAATTCCATCGTTCGTCCTTGTAATTCTGAACAAGCGGCAGCACCGGCATGCCGGGCTTTTGCTCACGAACAAGGTCCATCGCCCGGTCGTCGATATCGAGAACGAGCGGGTTCTGCTCGTCGCCCGAGATCCTTATCCATTCGGGCACGACCCAGTCGAGCTGCGAGAGGTTTCGTTTCAGCGACGTAAAGCTCGAATAGTCCCAGTTAACATAAAAACCGACGGCCAACGGCCGTGACCTTTCTGTCGGCGGCGTCGGCGAGGACGTCTTTGATGCGAGCAGCATTTCGTGACGGGCCTGGTTTTCGAGCCGCGCCTCATCGCGTTTTTCCTTTTCTCGCTTGACTCGTTCGCCTGCCTGCTTCAGCAAGGATTCTTTTTTCGAAAGGAGCGGATGCTCCGGAACAATGCTTGCGATGTCGCTCTTTTGCGCCAGCAGCGGGACCGGCTTCAGCCGAAGTTGGGGCAGGAAGGGATTAATAAGGACACTCGCGATAAACAGACCCGCAAAGACAGTGACAATGCCCGCGGCCGCGAGCGTCGTGTAGTTTAATAGCCGCCGTCTGCGGC
>Ga0207701_10008696_pt1 | contig 10021 bp, 9 predicted proteins | sample KBSSwiSSwithPhiX_FD_184294 | JGI IMG/M metagenome (GOLD analysis project Ga0207701, IMG submission 184294) | Switchgrass rhizosphere bulk soil microbial communities from Kellogg Biological Station, Michigan, USA, with PhiX - S5 (SPAdes) (version 2) | ecosystem: Environmental > Terrestrial > Soil...
GAAAGCCGGCGACTTCGAACAGACATTGCGGCAGGCGCTCCGCGAGCTGGCCAGGTAGCAGATGGACGATCGACTCGTCACGGCCACGAAGGTCGATGAAGACGCCCAGTACGAAGCGGGGCTTCGTCCGCGCGCGCTGAACGACTACATCGGCCAGGACCGCGTCCGCGAGAACCTGCAGGTGTCGATCGCCGCCGCCCTGCAAAGGGGCGAAGCGCTGGATCACGTTCTGCTGTACGGGCCGCCAGGGCTGGGCAAGACGACGCTGGCCTACGTCATCGGCAACGAGCTTGGCGCGCCGGTCCGCGCCACCTCGGGGCCGGTGCTCGAGAAGCCTGGCGACCTCGCCGCCATCCTGACGAACCTTGGCGACCGCGAAGTGCTGTTCATCGACGAGATCCACAGGATGTCGCCGGCGATCGAGGAGATCCTGTATCCGGCCCTCGAAGACTACGAGTTGGATATCCTCATCGGCCAGGGCCCGAGTGCGCGATCGGTCAAGGTGCCCCTCCAGAAGTTCACGCTCATTGGCGCAACCACGAGAGCGGGTCTGCTGACCTCGCCGCTGCGCTCGCGGTTCGGCATCGTGCATCGCCTCGAGTTCTATGAGCTGTCCGACATGAACGAGATCGTGCGGCGGTCAGCGAGGATTCTCGGCGTGCCGATTGACGATGCGGCGGCTGCCGAGGTGTCTCGCCGGTCGCGCGGGACGCCGCGGATTGCGAACAGGCTCCTGCGGCGCGTGCGCGATTTTGCGCAGGTTCGGGCGGACGGTACGATTAGCCTCGACGTGGCCCACTCGGCGTTGAAGCTGCTGGAAGTGGATGAGTTCGGCTTCGACGAGGTCGACCGGAAGCTGCTTCGCACCATCATCGACAAGTTCGGGGGTGGCCCGGTTGGCGTCAACAGCATCGCTGCGGCAATCAGCGAAGAACGTGACGCCATCGAGGATATTTACGAACCGTACCTGATCCAGATCGGATTCCTGGATCGAACGCCGCGCGGCCGCGTCGCCACGCCGCGTGCCTACGAATATTTCGGATTGACGGCGCCAGGAAGGGACTCACGACTGTGGTAAGCGCTCAGGAGCAGGGCCAGAGGCAGCGCGCATCGCGCTGCGCGGGACGACCCGTGTACATCAGATCGCTGGCGACATACGTGCCGCCGCGCCTGCTGACGAACAGCGATCTCGAGAAGATGGTCGACACCACCGATGAGTGGATCCTGCAGCGGACCGGCATTCGCGAGCGGCACATCGTCGATCCGGGAGTCGCCACGTCTGACCTCGCCAGGGAAGCGGCCCTGAAGGCCATCCAGAAGGCCGGACTGACCCCAGATGACATAGGCGTGATCGTGGTGGGTACGGTGACGCCCGACATGCTGTTCCCGAGCACGGCGTGCCTCGTGCAGCACAAGATCGGCGCGCGTCACGCGTGGGGCTTCGATCTCAGCGCCGCATGTTCCGCGTTCACCTACGCGTTAACGGCCGCGAGCCAGCTGGTGGCGGCGGGCTGTCACGATCATGCGCTGGTCATTGGCGCCGACGTGATGTCGAGCATCATCGACTACAAGGACCGGTCGACCTGCGTGCTGTTCGGAGACGGCGCGGGCGCCATCGTCGTGTCTGCGGCCTCGAACGGCGAGCCCTCGATTCTCGACTTTGAACACGAAATCGACGGCAGCGGCGGACCGGCATTGTGCATGCCCGCCGGCGGCAGCCTGCATCCGCCTTCGCACGACACCGTGGAGCAGCGGATGCACTACGTGAAGCAGGACGGCGCCACGGTCTTCAAGTTCGCTGTCCGCAAAACGGAGGAGATCGCGCGGCGCATCATGCTGCGCAACAACATCTCCGCTGCAGAACTCGACCTGTTCGTCTCGCACCAGGCGAACCGCCGCATCATCCAGGCGGCGACCGAGAAACTCGGGATCGACCAGGCGAAGGTGATCATCAACATCGAGCGATTCGGTAACACCACCGCCGCCACCATCCCGCTCGCGCTCAATGATGCTGTCGAGGACGGGCGCCTGAAGAAGGGCGACCTCGTGCTGCTGTGCTCGGTCGGCGCAGGATTCACCGTGGGATCGGTCCTGCTGCGCTGGGCGATTTAGAGCTTGGTTTTCCATGTCCCCATCCACGGGCCCCTCGTCCGACTCGGCAGGGCGTGTCTTCCTGCTGTCACCGGCCAACTGCAGCGGCCGTCGGGCTCAGCAGACGCTCGCGCTCCACGCGCAGTCCAGCCTTGCTACGAAGCTTCGTGGATTGGGTGGCGTGCCGATCGGGGAGCTGTTCGCATACATGAGCGGACTGTACTTCAAGGGAAAGCTCACCTACGCGCAGCGCTTCGCCGCACCGCCGGACCTGGCGAATCCGATCGTCGGAAGAGGCGTGCACGTGATCACTCCCAACGCAGGACTCCGCGGTCCGGACACTCCGGTGACGGCCGACGCGGTTCGGGCCTTTGCGGCTGCGGCAGTCGACCCGTCGAACGAGAGTTATCGCCGGCCGCTCGAACAGAGCGCCCGGCTGCTTCTCGATGAGATCGGCGACTGCGAGGTCGTCCTGCTCGGTAGCATCGCGTCGCCGAAGTATGTGGACATCCTGCTGGCGATCTTCGGCAGCCGATTGTGCTTTCCGATCGACTTCGTCGGGCGAGGCGACATGAGCCGGGGCGGGTTGCTGTTACGTCAGGCTGCCGCTGGCGTGGAACTCGAATACGCCCCGGTGGCAGGTGCGGTTCGCCACGGGCGCCGACCACCGAAGCTGCCTCCGCTTCGCGGAGGCTCGGTCGAGGCCGGGCACTCCAGGCGGACCCGCTCCAGTCGTTGATGGCGCAACTGCAAAAGCTGCCGCGGGACACCGACAATGCGATCGTCGGCATCGACGGTCGCGAGGTCCGCCTCACGAATCTGCGCAAGCTGTTCTGGCGCGATCTGAACATCACGAAGGGCGACCTGCTGCAGTACTACCTCGATGTGTCGCCGGTCCTGCTGCCGCACGTGCGCAATCGCGCCATGGTGATGAAGCGCTATCCGCACGGGGCTGCCGGCGAGTTCTTTTTCATGAAGCGCGCGCCGTCGCCAAGGCCCGAGTGGATCGAGATCTGTTCAATCGGCCACGACTCCGGAAACGTCATCGACTTTCCGATGGTGCAGGACCGCGCCTCGCTGTTGTGGGTCATCAATCTCGGGTGCATCGACTTGAACCAGTGGTACGCCACGTGTGACGACGTCGATCGTCCCGACTACCTGCACTTCGATCTCGATCCTGGCCCTGGCGCCGGATTCGACCAGGTGCTGGACACCAGCCTTGTCGTGAAGGATGCGCTCGATGCCTTGAAGATGCCGTCGGTCGTCAAGACGACCGGCTCGAAGGGACTTCACGTCTACGTGCCGATCGTGCGGGGGCCTGAGCAGAAGAAGGTGTGGACGTTCGCCAAAGCGCTGGCACAGGAACTGGCCGTACGACATCCCAAACTCATCACGGCGGAGTACCGCGTCGCAAAACGTCCCCACGGTCGCGTGCTGGTCGACTACAACCAGAACGCATGGGGGCGAACGCTCGCATCGATCTACTCAGTGCGGCCAACGCCGGCGGCGACCGTCTCAACACCGGTCTCCTGGAAAGAAGCCGAAAAAGGAGTCTCCCTGAGCGAGTTCACGATGAGCAACGTCCCGAAGCGCATCGCGCGCGTGGGAGATCTGTGGAAGCCGCTCCTGCAGAAGCGCGGCCGGTTCAACCTCGACGCAATTTTCTGACGCGTTGGCTCCAACCGGGCACTGTGAGCTGGTTTCAAGACTGCGTGGCGTCGGGTCTTCAGACCTGACCTTCTGAAAAAGGATCAGTCGCCCAGGAGTTCTCCAACCCCCTTGAAGTCCTCGACGTGATCGCAGATGGCCTTCACGACCATCAGTAGCGGAACTGCGAGCAGCATGCCCCAGATGCTCCACACCCATCCCCAGAAGAGCAGTCCGACGAATACCGCGACGGCGTTCATCCTCGCTGCGCGGCTTGTGAGCCACGGGGTGAGCAGGAACCCTTCGGCGCTGGTGATGGCGAAAGCTGCTCCGGCGGTCGTCAGCGTCATCTCGATGGTACCGAACTGCAGGAACGCAATGATCGCAGTTCCTCCGGACACGATGACTGGACCGACGTAAGGGATGGAGTTGAAGACCCCTGCGAGCAATCCCCACACCCCGGCCTGCTCGAGCCCGAGCCACCTGAACGCCAGCCACGTAGCCACGCCAACCACAGTGCTTGTGAACACCTGCACCATGAGGAACGATTCGATTTGCCGATCGATCTCCTGCAGGATCTGGACGGTGATCTTCTTCTTCGTGAGCGACGGCCCGACGATCTTCACGAGCTTTCGGCGGTAGAGATCGCCGGTGGCCAGGAGAAAGTAGGCGAGGAAGAGAATGAGCAGCAGCTGCCCCGCCGCCGCCGCAATGCCGAGCGAGCCCCACAGGACGTAGTCGCCGACGTTGAACGGCCCGTCTTCGACCTGCACGCGTGTCACGCCAGGCCGTGCCTGGGTCGGCGCGGCAGAGTCGGTTGCTTTCTGGAGCTCCGTCGCTGCCTGCTGCACCTTCTGGATGGCATCGGTGGTCCCGCGCTGCTCGCGCGCGACGATCTGGCGCAAGCGCCTGGCGCCTTCAGGCAACTGCTGAATGATCTGGTCTGCCTGCGCTCGCAATTGGTACAGCCCGAAACCCCCGCCGCCGACGAGCGCGATGATCAGCACGCCCGCTCCAGCCGCGCGCGGTATCCGAAGCTTCTCGAGTTTCGTGACAGCCGGATCGAGCGCATAACTCATCAGCAACCCGAGTACCAGCGGGATGAACACGGACTGCGCGTACTGCAGCAGGAACACCGTGGCAATGACGGCAAGCAGCGTGACCGCCGCATTGCGCATGTCGACTGGAATCGGCACCATCGGCGCCGTCGCGTCGACGGGCTCCTGGAGCGCTGGCGGCGGCTCCGCTTCACTCGTCGACACGAATCTCGCGGGCTCGGGTGTCATGGACGGAGTTCCTCGCGCTGAAGAGCCTGGTTAATCGCCAGCGCCGCCTTGACCCCTTCGGCTGCGGCAACGACGACGAACTGGGCGTCACGAGACGCGTCGCCAGCGACAAAGACGCCAGGCACGTTGGTTTCACTGAGCGTTCCGGTGTCGACGGTCCCTTTCCGATTGAAGGCGCACCCGAGAATCTCGGCAATGTCGCATCGAGAATGCTGCGTGGCGGTGAAGAACACCGCGTCGAGTTCGAGCGCCTCATGTGAGTCGAACTCCACGGCCGAGAGTTGTCCTTCGTCGTGCACGAAACGGGAGATACGGTCGGTGACCGCGCCGATGCCGTTTCTGGCCAGCCGCGCCAGGCTGTTCTCCTGCACGCGCGCCCCGTCGGTGAGCAGCACAACGCGGGAACTCCATGTCCTGAGCGAGAGTGCAAGCAGGACGCCGCTCTTCCCCCTGCCCAGGGCCGCGATGCGCTGGTCGCGACGTTCCCACCCGTCGCAGTACGGGCAGTGGAACACCGACCTCCCGTAGCACTCGCGAAGCCCGGCCACTTTGGGAATATCGTCGACCACGCCGGTCGCGATAAGCAGGTACTTCGAGTGGTCCACTTCACCATCGGCGAAGGTGACCCTGAAACCCTCGCCGGCCTGGTCGGCGGCCGCCACATGAACGGCTCGGCACGCCACGTCGTACTTCTCCAGTTCGCGCCGCCCGATGGCATTCAGTTCTGATGGTTCGATGCCGTCGCGGGTCAGGTAGCCGTGAAGCGCGTGAGAGTGCCTGTTGCGCGGCTTGCCCTCGTCACAAAGGAGAACTTTTCGCCGACATCGCCCGAGCATGAGGGCCGCACTAAGCCCTGCAGGTCCGCCACCGACGACGATCACGTCGAACACGCTGTCGACCTCTGCAAGGAAGCAACCAGAACGGGTCAGATGGCCAGTGAGCCAGCAGCTGACCCGTCAAAGGACCAGCTGGCCTGACAGGGATTACGATGGTTGGCCGTGCAGGTCAGCGACTTCGATTTCGAACTGCCCCCCGAACTCATCGCTCAGCAGCCCACCCCGGAACGGGGCACATCCAGGCTGTTACGGCTCGATCGGCGCAGCGGCGAGTTCTCGCATCACGTCGTCGGAGATTTGCCACGACTGCTCCGGGCGGGCGACCTCCTAGTCGTCAACAATACTCGCGTGTTCCCGGCGCGCCTGCTGGGCAAGCGCGATCCGAGCGGGGGCAACGTCGAGTGCCTGCTTGTCACGCGCTTCGAGGCCGCCGACGCCTCGGGTGGCGAAGTATGGGAGGCGCTGGTTCATCCGGGCCAGAAGCTGAAGCCGGGGACGCGAGTGGTCTTCGACGGAGCGGTGACGCTGCACGGCGAGATCCTCGAGCGCCGGTACTTCGGACGTCGCCTTGTTCGCCTGTGGACCTCGGACGGCACGCCTGTGGAGAGTGCCGTGGACGCAATCGGCCACATACCGCTGCCGCCCTACATCAAGCGTGCAGACAGCGCGAGCGATCGCGAGCGCTATCAGACGGTGTTCGCCAGGTCGCGCGGATCGATCGCGGCGCCGACCGCAGGACTGCACTTCACGCCTGCGCTGCTCGAAACGGTCGCGGCGCATGGCGTCGAACGCGTTGAGGTGACGCTGCACGTCGGGTACGGCACCTTTCAGCCGATCAGGGTCGACAAGGTCGAAGAGCACAGGATGGAGGCGGAGCAGTTCGAGATCGCAGGTGCCGCAGCCGCATCGATCAATGCAGCACTCGACGAGGGCCGTCGCGTCATCGCCGTCGGAACGACGACGACGAGAACGCTGGAGTCGGTGGCGCGCGCGAACGGTGGCCGCATCGTTCCGGGCCGCGGCACGACCGACCTGTTCATCTATCCGGGGTTCGAGTTCCGCGTGCTGAGCGGGATCGTCACCAACTTTCATTTGCCGCAGTCGTCGCTGCTCATGCTGGTCTGCGCGCTTGGCGGGCTCGAGCGCGTGCTGAATGCCTACCGCACTGCGGTTCTCGAACGATACCGGTTCTATAGTTATGGCGACGCGATGATCGTCGTCTGATAGGTTAGGCAGCCGACCATGCCGTTTCACTACGAGGAATTCGATCTCTCAGGCGTCCGCACGTATCCGCTCAAATCGCGGCCCAGCAAGGCGAGGGTCGAGGACTTTGCAAAGCCGGTCGGTGCATCGCCGGGGGTCGGCGAACTGCTGGACACACTTCCCAATGTGCTTGCCGCCGCCGATCTGAAGGCGGTCGCCGGGGCCGTCGCGCAAGCGGCACGAACTGATGCCGGCGTCGTCTGGGGGCTCGGGGCGCACGTGATCAAGACAGGTCTTGCGCCAATACTGGTCGAGTTGATGGAGCGCGGATTCGTGTCAGCCATCGCGACCAACGGTGCGGCAATCATTCACGATTTCGAGGTGGCACTCTCGGGTGCGACGTCAGAGGACGTCGACCAGGCGCTCGGTCCGGGCACGTTCGGCATGGCTGATGAAACGGGCCGCCTTCTCAACGGAGCCATTAATGACGGAGTCGCTCGCGGCATGGGCATCGGCCAGGCGGTGTCGCGCTATCTCCACGAGCGGAGCCCGCAACACGCTCGATCGAGCGTGCTCGCCGCCGCAGGACGCCTCGGTGTTCCGGTGACGGTACACGTGGCCATCGGGACCGACATCATCCACATGCATCCGTCGGCCTCCGGGGCGGCGCTTGGAGAAGGCAGTCTTCGCGACTTCCGTTACTTCGTCTCGAATGTCGCGCGGCTCGAACGCGGCGTCTTCCTGAACTGCGGATCGGCAGTGGTCCTCCCGGAGGTCTTCCTCAAGGCCGTCGCCCTCGCCCGTAACCGTGGCGTCGCCTTGGACCAGCTCACGACAGTCAATCTCGATTTCATCCGTGGCTACCGTCCGCAAACTAACGTGGTCTCGCGACCGACGGCGGGCACCGGCGGAAAGGGCTATTCACTCGTGGGGCACCACGAAATCATGATTCCGCTCCTCGCGGCGGCCATCCTCCACACGGCCCGATCGCTCTGACCACCGTGATATCATTTGGAGTTCCGGCGCCGGAGTAGCTCAGTTGGTGAGAGCACGCGTCTCATAAGCGCGGGGTCGGCGGTTCAAGTCCGCCCTCCGGCACCATTCGACTTCGTGGTGGTGCTGGCCCGGGATGGCAGCAGTCCTTCCTTTTCAATCCGTTTTGGCAACCGCATGACGCTGATCGATCGTGTTCGGCGGACGCTCAAGCGGCATTACCTCGCCACATCGACGACCCGGGTGTGCGTCGCCTTGTCGGGCGGCCCCGACTCGATGGCTCTCCTGCATGCGCTCAACTCCCTGCGCGACGAGGGCGCTCTGCAACTGGCTGGCGTCGCGCACTTGAACCATCAGCTCCGGGATGCTGCCGCCGCCGATGCGCACTTCTGTGAAGGTGTTGCGGACTCCCTGGGCCTTCCGTTCTCGCACGAGGCCGTCGACGTGAACGCGTTGGCTCGGGCGGAACACCGGTCCATCGAGGACGCGGCGCATCGCGCCAGGCACGCCTTCTTTGAACGGGTCCTCGCGGTTCAACGCGCCGACGTCATGGCGGTCGGTCACACGCGCGACGACCAGGCGGAAACGTTTCTGCTGCGGTTGTTGCGAGGCGCAGGTACTCGTGGGCTGGCCGCCATGCACCCGCGCAGTGGAACCGTGATCCGGCCTTTGCTCGATTGTTCGCGAGAGGACGTGCGCGCGTTTCTGAAGCAGCGGGAACTCGCGTCTGTCCACGACATGTCGAACGACGACGTGGGAATTCCGAGAAATCGCGTCCGGCTCGAGCTGCTGCCGCTGCTTCGGGATCGCTTCAACCCGAGGATTGTCGATACGCTTTCGGCCGAAGCCGGGCTCGCGCGCGCCGATCAGGAATTCCTCCAACGGCAAGCGGATGAATGGACGAGTACCCACGCGCGTTCCGACACTCAAGCGTTGTGGAGGGTGGACGCTCATGCGCTCCGGTGCCTCCCTCCAGCGATTGGATACCGGGTTCTGCACGAGCTGATGATGCGGGCCGGCTCAACACGATCGATTGGATTCGACGCCGTCGAGCGGGCCTGGTCGGTAGTGGAGGGCACGGCCGGCGGTCTGGATGCTGCCGGACACCGCGTGGAACGTGTTGGCCCGGACGTCGTCTTAACCAGTAGACCCGCTGGTTCAGCCGGCCGCCGGCCGGCCGTTTCCGCGCGCCAGGTTTCGGAGTTCAGCCGGCCTCTCCCCATCCCCGGGGAGGTGGCGATTCCTGAAATCGGTTGCGTGATGTCGGCTGAGGTCGGTTTTTCGGTGGAAAACGTGCCACCTTCCAACGGAACGGTGGCCGTTGTGCCGAAAGACAAGGTGGCCGGCGGACTGGCGGTTCGCAATCGCCGGGCGGGCGATCGGCTGACGCCTTCGGCGGCGGGTCACCGCAAGCTGCAGGATCTGCTGGTCGACCGGAAGGTGCCGCGGGCCGACCGGGACCGCCTCCCCATCGTCGTCGACGCGCACGATCGCATCGTGTGGGTGGCCGGCGTTGTGGTCGACATGGACTTTCGCGTGACAGACTCTGCGCAAGCCGTGGTAATCTTGAGACTTAAGGGTGTGGGAGGCTCGTGTTGAACTCGACATTGCGGAGCTTGCTGTTCTGGATGGTGCTGGTCGTCGCCGGCCTTCTCATCTGGAACTTCGCCACCAGGTACGAAACTGGCCAGCACTCACTCACGTTCAGTGAGTTCATGTCAGCCGTCGAGGCTGGCAATATTCAGCGCGTCACCATTACGGGCCAGGAAATTACCGGCACGACCAAGGACGCCCAGAACCAAACGTTCCGCACATACGCGCCCACGCAGTATGAGGGGCTCGCCAACAAGCTGATCGATCGCGGCATCGCCGTCCAGTCGAAGGAGCCGACGGCCAGCCCGTGGGCGTCCCTGCTCTATAACTGGGCGCCGTTCCTTGTGATGATCGGCTTCTGGGTTTTCTTCA
>Ga0207701_10008698_pt1 | contig 10021 bp, 8 predicted proteins | sample KBSSwiSSwithPhiX_FD_184294 | JGI IMG/M metagenome (GOLD analysis project Ga0207701, IMG submission 184294) | Switchgrass rhizosphere bulk soil microbial communities from Kellogg Biological Station, Michigan, USA, with PhiX - S5 (SPAdes) (version 2) | ecosystem: Environmental > Terrestrial > Soil...
TGACCTCAAGAACCTTGTTTTCGTCGCGTTTGGCAAATTGCCAGTCAACAAATCGCTCGATCAGCTTGTCAATCGCATCCCCAATATGGTTAGCTTCCTTGGCCAACGCACCATCGTACGGTAACTCGTTCGTTAAATAGATCCGATAAATTTCCTGAGCTCCTGCTTTGTCCGGGCGATCCACTTTGATTTTCCGATCAATGCGTCCGGGCCGCAGAATAGCGGGATCGATCAAGTCGGCGCGGTTCGAAGCCAGAATGATCACCACATCATTGAGCGAATCGATCCCGTCCATCTCCGAGCAGAACATCGGCACCAGGGTTGAAAGAATGTTGGAGTAACGCGAAGCACGGCGTGTCCCCAAAATGCTCTCCGCCTCGTCGATAAACAGGAACGGCATGAACCCTTCCCGGCGCTTCTCGCGCGCAGTCGCGAAAATTTCCCGCACCATCCGTTCCGATTCCCCCACCCACATGTTCAAAATCTCCGGGCCTTTTACATGCATGAAATATTCGCGCACGTCTCTATCAGCATCGGTTGCTTTAACGCGCAACTGCCGCGTCAGATTGTATGCTGTCGCTTTGCCAATCAGCGTCTTGCCGCAGCCCGGCGGTCCATAAAGGAGAAATCCTTTCGGAGTCGCGTGTTGAAATTTCGCAAACAAATGCGGATGCAACAGCGGCAGCTCGATCGCATCCTTAATCGCTTCGATGGCGGATTCTTGCCCCCCGACTTTCGACCACGGCAATTCCGGCACGTTATCGAGATAATGTTCGTGCGAACCGGGCGCCGACATCATCTCCAGCGCCATGCGATAATTGGAATCGACCCGGACTTCGTCGCCCTGCTTCACGGCCGTTTTGGCCAGCTGTGCGGACCGCTGCAAGACCACCGATTGCGTCCCGTGCTCGTTGCCGACGCGCAACCGATCGGTCCCGATGACTTCGGTCACCTTTGTCACCGGACCGGCTGGCTCGAAACCGAGGTCGCCGACGATAACAAACGCTTCGTTCACCAGGACACGGGTTCCCTTTTTCAACTTCGCCATCGGAATCCGCGGATCGACGTTACAGTAATAATCCGATCCGCCGACGACAATGTGCGCGGTATCTTTGCCGACGCTGCCGAGAAACGTGCCGATACGATTGGCCGGCGACGTCACTTTTTTGATGACTTCCTCGAGTTTCTCGATCGTCTGCCGGGCTTCGACGAAAATCTCTTCGTGCCGTGAAATTTCCATGCGCAAATCGAGCAGCTCGCGCCTCATGGCATCGCCGGGCGGGAGTGTGGCGATCAAAAGATCGATGCGATCGAGCAAATCGAATGCCCTTTCACCTTCGTGCCGCTCGTCGCTCATCCTTTTTTCACCCGATTAGACTATACGATGCGTGGAATTGTTCGACAATCTCTGCGCCCCTTCTTTTAGAGCATTAAACGGCCCACGAATGCACAATGTTTCGAATATTCGTGTAATTGCTGGGTGCGGCTCGGACGAAGAGACACAGGCCCCAGCCGTTTACACTACTTCGGGCAATTCAGGATTCGTAACTCGCTGACGCAGGCATGCGGTAACATGCTTCGTGTGACGCTCCTTTCGGATTGCTGGCTCCTTTTCCGCGGCGTTGTTGTCGCTCGCACTGTCGCCGTGCAATTCAAACGCCGTCCTGTGACAGACCGAAACTCAATCGACGGCGCAATTTAGCGAGCCAGGCGAAGTCGAACGGGCCTTGGAGGATCGCATTTTCACGTATCAAACAATGACCAAAGAATCGAGATTAAAGACAAGGGCGAATATCCAGCGAAGCGAAAAATTTAAACTGAATCGGCAAGCTAACGACTTGTCTTACCTTCGTGACGATGCGTTGACAACATGCAGAGTGAATGCTATCGGTCGCGCAACTTTTCCGCCGTCCCTTGACGAAAAAATAGAGTAAAGTTTAGTAGTCCATTTATGGTACTGAACAGTCAGGTTCTGGTGCTAAACCGTCTTTGGCAGGCGGTTAACATCTGTTCGGCCCGACGCGCTTTTGCGCTGGTATATGCCGGACACGCCCAGGTCGTTGCCACCGACGGGCAAAACAATTTCCTGACCCACGATTTCAATAGTTGGTGCGATTTCTCTGCGCAATCGCCCGAGCCCGAGATGGTGACTACCATTTCGTTCAAGATCCGCGTCCCGCGCGTGATCGTGCTGTTGTTGTTCGATCGGCTGCCAAAGAAAGAGGTGAAGTTTACCCGGCACAACGTTTTCGAACGCGACAAGAACACCTGCCAGTATTGCGGCAATGTTTTCGAACGTAGCGATCTGAATCTCGATCACGTCCTGCCACGCGATCGCGGCGGGCTAACGACATGGGAGAATGTTGTCTGTTCCTGCGTCCCCTGTAACACGCGCAAGGGCAACAGGCTTCCGCATGAAGCCCACATGACGCTGATTCGCAAACCGAAGCGGCCAAAGTGGCGCCCATTCGTGCAGGTCACATTCACGACACAACAGCACGAAAGCTGGCGCCATTTCGTGGACCTGGCGTATTGGAATGTCGAGTTGAGCGATTGATCTCCCGATCAATCGCTCACGTTACGACGTTAAAAGGGTTAGATCGTTAAATAGGGCTTCTCGTTTTAACGGTTTAAGCCTTTTAACAATTTAACATCGCTCAACGAGCCAACGCGTCGAAGATTGGCTGGGGATAGACCCCTAAGACGAATGTGCCGGCAATGAGGGCGATTAGGGCGGCGCGAGTCAGCGGGCTAACGATAATCTTATCCGTGGACGACGAGGGTGCGTCCCAATAAATGGCGCGCACTACTTTAAAGTAATAGTAAAAGCCGGCGCCGACGGTGACGATGGCGACAACGACCAGACCAAAATGATGCGTGGCGATGGCGGCGTCGAAGACCAGAAACTTGCCGAGAAAGCCAGCGGTGAAAGGAACGCCGGCCAGCGACGCCATCGCGACCAGCATAGCGAAGGCCAGAAAAGGCGAACGTTGAGACAGGCCGGCGAAACTTTCCAGCTGATCTCCTCCGGGCTGACTAACGAGAATCAGGACAGCAAAGCTCAACAGAGTCATCAACAGGTAAGCGACGAGATAGAAAGCAACAGCGCGGCCGGAAAATGAGACTACTGCCACCAATAGATAACCGGCGTGAGCAATACTGGAATAGGCAAGCAGCCGTTTGACGTTCGTCTGCGGCAGCGCCGCCAGGTTACCATAGATAAGAGTAAGGACAGCGATGGCGACCAGCAAAGTCTGCATTTGCGGCAGGAGCAGAAATGGGTCGAGCACCCGCAGGAGAACGACGAATCCGGCCGCCTTCGAACCGACTGAAAGATAGGCCGTGACCGGCGTCGGTGCACCCTGGTAAACATCGGCCACCCAAATATGAAATGGGACAGCGGCGATTTTGAACCCGAGAGCAATGATGACCAGGACCGCGCCGAACAGCGCGGCATTTTGCTCAAGACCGGGCCGTGACAATACTGTCGTGATCTTTTGCAGGTTCGTTTCGCCCGTAGCTCCAAAAATCCACGTAATTCCGTAGACCAGGAATCCGGTCGCAACCGCGCTGAGGACCAGATACTTGACTGCCGCCTCCAGCGAGGCCGGATTGCGCCGGGTAAAACCGACGAGTACATAGAAAGAGATCGTCACCAGTTCAAGCGAAACAAAGATCAAAACGAAATCGATCGCAGAAGACATCCACATCAATCCCGCGCAGGTGAAAAGTGGGAGCGCAAAAAATTCGCCGAGGCCTGATTGCGGTGTGGCACCTTGAATCCCAGTCGCCACGAGCGGCGCGAAATCGAGAATCATTACGATCACGCCCGCGGTGGTGGCAAGGGCGATTCGCTTGAAAAAGAGTGAGGTCGTGTCTGCGGAATAAAAATCCCAGAAGGGCGCGGACGACGTCGCGGTTTGAGGCGCGACACGGAATGTGGCGAGGAAGATCAGCGTTAGTCCAACCAAAGCGGCGTAACCGAGGTAACGACGATCAAGTTTGGAAGAGAACGATTCAATCAGCAGGATGACGGCGCCGAGGACCAGGACAGCAACTTCGAGGTAAGGCGCTGAGATCATTGGGTCGCGCTGAAGTAGTTGCGAAAGGCGGGCACCAGCAGATTGACAGCAATCTGCGGGAAAAATCCCAGAAGAAGTGAGACCGCTACCAGCAGCGCGATGGGAACGCGAAAGCTGGAGCGGATGTCGGTGATGACAAGCTCAGACTTCGCTGAGTTGCCAAAAAAGGTGCGGCGATAAGCGCGCAGCATATAGACAGCAGAGATCACGACACCCCAAAGCGCGAGAAGCGTGGCCCATTGGAAAATATGAAAATGTTGATAATCGAATCCGTTTCGGAAAGCACCGAACACAACCATGATTTCGGCGGCGAAATTGGCGAAACCGGGCAGCCCGATGGCCGCGAATACTCCGAGCCCGAAGGCAAACGCGGCCAACGGCATCGCTTTGGCCAGTCCGCCCATCGCGTCGAAGTCGAGTGAGAGGACGCGTTTGCGAATTTCGCCGGTGATGCCGAAAAGAAGAGCGATGGAAAGGCCATGGGCAAACATCAAAATGGCAGCGCCGGTGGTGCCGAGGATGTTGGCGCTGGCGATGCCGAGAAAAATATAGCCCATGTGCATGACGCTGGAGTAACCGAGCATCCAATCGAGGCGGCGTTGCGCGATCGTAACCAGGCCGATGTAGATAATGTTGGCAAGGAGAAGCACCAGCAGTATTCCGGACCATTGCCGCGCGCCCTCGGGGAGTAACGGCAGGGCCAGGCGAAGCAGGCCGTAAAGTCCAAATTTTTTCAAAACTCCGGCGTGCAACATCGCGGCCGGCGCGGGAGCACAGGCATATGCTTCTGGCGCCCAGGTGTGGAACGGCACTAACGAGATTAATATTCCAAAGCCAATGAGTAAGACGAGGTAAATACTCGACTGCAGCGAAGCCGGAATCTGTTCGGCTTGCAGTATTCGCAAATCCAGACTGCGCGCGGTTGCCGGCACGGCGCGATACAACATGATCAGGCCGACGAGCAGAATGATACTGCCGAGCGCGAGATAGATTGTCACTTTCCAGGCGGCAGCGCGGCGATTCCCAGTTCCCCAGATTCCGATGAGGAGGAAGGTCGGGATCAACGCGAGTTCGTGGAAAGCGTAGAAGAAAAATAAATTAAGCGAAGCGAAGGCACCGATAGCGCCACCGCCGATGAGAAGAAGGCAGGCGTAAAATGCGTTCTCATGATGCTCAATTTCGCCGGTAAACCAGACCGCGGCGACCAGGACAATCGCGCCGAGCAAGATCATGAGAAGACTGAGCCCGTCGACGCCAAGCGTGAAGTTCAACCGCAGTTCGGAAGAAATTGGAAATGTGACGACGAATTGAAACCCGCTGAGGGCATTGAACCGCAGAAAGATGATCGCGCTGATCAGTAAGGTCAGGAGGGATGCCGCCAATGCGGTTAGGCGGGCCGGGAAGCCGATCATAATTAAGATGGCGGCGACGATCGGCGCGAATGTGACGAGAAGAAGAAGCATTAGCGGAAAAGTACGAAATAGATGATCCAGATAATTCCGAGACCGAAGATGAACGCGTAGGCCTGCAAGTTCCCGACCTGCATGAGACGAAGCAGGGCACCAAAGCTCCAGGTCGCGCCGCTGCTTCCGCGCACGACGATGGCATCAATAATCCAGCGATCGATGAACCCGGAGACGCGGGCGAGAAATCCCTGCGTGGCGTTAATCAGAGCGCGATAAAGTTCATCGAAATAGAATTTGTGGCGAAGCAGATTGATGGAGAGTGGGTCTTCGAAGCGGCGGCGATAGAGAATGATCGCGCCGGCCCCTCCAAGGAGCATGGCGACGAGGGCGATCCCGGGAATGAAGGCGGCGTCGTCGCGTTCATGAGGGAGAGCAAGAAAATGGCTGGCAAAAAAGTTGAATCCACCAAAGAGGGAGAGCAATGCCAAAACCGCGAGCGGGACGAGCATGCTGGTCGGCGATTCCCGGCTAGTTTTCGCGGCGGGGGAGCGAGGCTTACCGAAGAAGACGACAACGAACAACCGCACCATGTAGAACGCGGTAAGGAATGCGGTTAATAGCGCGAGGCCGAAAATTGCGGGGTTTCGATTGTAGGCGAGAGAGAGAATAGCGTCCTTGCTAAAAAATCCGGCGAACGGGGGACAGCCGATCAGGGCGAGCATCCCGATGCCGAAAGTAACAAAAGTGAGGAAGAGGTTGCGACCTTGTCCGCCCATTTTCCAAATATTTTGTTCATGATGAAGCGCAACCAGGACGGAACCGGCACCAAGGAAGAGTAAGGCTTTGAAGAAGGCATGGGTAAACAAATGGAACATGGCGGCTTCACCGGAAGCGAGCCCCACCGCCATGACCATGTAGCCGAGCTGGGAAAGAGTGGAGTAAGCCAGAATGCGTTTAATGTCGTCTTGTTGGGTCGCGATCAACGCGGCCATCACGGCGGTGATGGTGCCGATCCAGGCGATGACGGCAAGGGCAACGGGCGAGGCTTGCACGAGAAAGCCGACTCGCACCAGCATGTAAACGCCGGCCGCGACCATGGTGGCGGCGTGGATGAGGGCGGAAATTGGGGTCGGACCTTCCATCGCGTCGGGTAGCCAGACATGAAGCGGGAACTGGGCAGATTTGCCAACCGCTCCGCAAAAAATCAGCAGCACACAAATCGTTAGGAAAATGGGGTTGCCGGTGACACGCCAGAGTTGCGGAATGATGTCGTCGAACACGACAGATCCGGTCGCGCCCCAGACCATTAAGATTCCGAGCATAAAGCCGAAATCGCCGATTCGATTGGTGATGAACGCCTTCTTGGCGGCATCGGCTGCGCTATCGCGTTCGAACCAATGACCGATGAGCAAGTAGGAACAAAGGCCGACCAGTTCCCAAAAGATGAACATCATCACGAAATTGTTGGCGAGGACAATGCCGAGCATGGAAAACATGAAGAGCGAGAGCGACGCGAAGTAGCGCGATTTGCCGACATCATCGCGCATGTAACCGAGCGAGTAGATATGAATGAGTGCACCCACCCCGCTAACGAGAACGAGCATGGTCTTGCTCAGGGAATCGAGGACAAAACCGATCGGCACCCGGAGTATCCCGGGAAATTCGATCCACGGGATTTCCGCTGCGCCTGTTTCCGCCCTGGCAAAGACGATACAGCTACAAATGAAACTGACCAGAACTGCAACCACTGAGATACCTGCGCTCAGACGACGGGCGCGGCCGGTAATCAGCACGATGAGCGCAGCACTGACCAGCGGAGCAAGGAGAACAAGCCAGGGGATCATAAGAATTTTAGCCCACTAAACACACGAAAAGACACGAATCTTTCAGAGATAAACATCTTCGGGTTCTTGCTTTCTATTGACGAGACGCTCGTGTTCCAGCCGTGGGTAGTGGCCGAAGTTTGCCAGAAGACCGAGCTCACTGCCGGTGGCACTTAGATAATTCAGGAGTTGTGCTCGGTGTTCATCGACCAGCGTAGAGACAGCTTTAATCTCTAAAATAATTTTATCGTAACATATGAAATCAGGTGTGAAGGTTTGAACGAGGGTTCGACCGCGATACTGCAAGGTCTGCGGCGGTTTGGAGAGAAAAGGAATTCCTTGCAGATTGAATTCAATCTCCAGGCCCTCGTGATAAACCGGTTCTAGAAAGTCACAGCCTTTCTCTCTATAGACAGCAAAACAGGCACCGATAATGGCATAGCTTTCTTCTTTCCAAATCAACGGAGTTTTCTCTGCTATTCGTGTCATTTCGTGTGTTTCGTGGGCTAAAATTTTAACGAATTGATGTCTTCGACATGAGTGGTGCGGCGGGCGCGATAGAGGGCGACGATGATGGCGAGGCCGACTGCGACTTCGGCGGCGGCGACAGTGATGATGAAGAAGACCAGGACCTGCGCATTGTAATTGGGGAGACCATCGTCGCCGAGGCGAAAACGGGAAAACGCTACGAGCGAAAGATTGGCCGCATTGAGCATCAGCTCCAGGGCCATGAAAATGATGATGACGTTGCGCCGGAGCAGCACACCGCTGAAGCCGATGGCAAACAAAATTCCGCTAACGGTGAGATAATCACCCAGGGTAGTCATCGGAGTTGGCGTTTGCTCAAAACGATAACGCCGACTGTTGCGACGAGAATCAAGACGGCAATTACTTGAAAAGGCAGGTTGTAGTGGCCGAACAAAAGCAATCCAACGTTGCGAACGTCGTCCACTTGTTGAGAAGCAAGCGGCGGAAAGGTTTGTTTCGCCATCTGAGTCCTGCTGATGACCGCAAGAATCTGCACGAGAAGCGAGAAAGCGACGACAAAACCACCGGTGAAAGCAACCCAATTCATCGTGCGCCGTTCTTCGGCGCGTAAATCGAGCAGCATGATGATGAAAAGAAATAATACCATCACCGCACCGGCGTAGACCAGGACCTGAATGATCCCGATGAAAAAGGCGTCCAGTGACATGAACAAAGCGGCCAGGCCAAGGAAGCAAACGACAAGACTCAGCGCGCTGGCAATGGGATTTCGGTTGATGACGACGAGAGCGCCAAAGATGAGCATTACGCCAGCGAACAACCAGAAAAGAAAAGCAGGCATAATCAGGTTCAGGGTTCAGGTTTCAGATAGCAGCGAAGTTCACTTCGTTTTCTACTGAACTCTGAAACCTGTCTTCATTTCTTCTCGTTCCATTTCAGGACGACACCGTGGATGACGCCGCCGATCTCAAGCAACTTCTCCTTGTCGTGCACCATCTCGGCGCGCGTCAGCCCGGTAATCGCGTAATCTTTGCGCAGGAAAATGGCTTGTTCCGGGCAGACCTCTTCGCACATTCCGCAAAAAATGCAGCGAATCATGTCGATATCGAATTCGCGCGGATACTTTTCGACCTTGCTGAACCGGTCTTTCGCCGGAATTTCGCCGGGTTCGATCTTGATTGCGCGCGGCGGACAAATGAATTCGCATAGTTGGCAAGCCACGCAGCGGACGCGGCCTGACTCATCCTTCACTAAGGCAGGGGCGCCGCGAAAATGTTCAGGCAACTGCGGGTCCCATTTTTCCTCCGGGTATTCCATCGTCACCTTCGTCCGCCGGAAGAGCATGTTTTTGAAATGGCGGAGCGTGATCGCCATCCCGGCCGCGATCGCAGGTAAATACAACCGTTCGGACCAGGTCAGCTTCGGGCGTGAAACGTTGATGGACATTATAGGAATGACGAATGACGAATGACGAATGACGAATTAATGACGGAAAAAGCTGGATCAATCGCGTCGTTCCGAAGCTCTGCCCTTCGAGCTTCGTCATTTGGGTTTGTTTCGGGCATCCTCATTCGGATCTCGTCATTTGCCTGGCAAATATGCCAGGATGGCGGCGGCGCAGAAGATATTTACGAGGGCGATTTCAAAGAAGAAGACCCAACCCAGTCGCATCAGTTGATCATAGCGGAAACGCGGGAGAGTGAAGCGGACCCAGATGAAAACGAAAAGGAGGGCCGCGATTTTGGCGAAGAAAACAAAAATGTTAATGAGGCCGAAAATCCAGCCGTGAGAACCGTCCGGGATACCTGGAAAATGCCAGCCGCCCAGAAAAAGGGTGACGATAATGGCCGACCCGGTGATCATGGCGGCGTATTCGCCGAGGAAAAAGAGAGCGAACTTCATCGAGCCGTATTCGGTGTGATAACCGCCGACCAATTCCGTTTCCGCTTCGGGTAGATCGAAGGGCAGGCGGTTTGTTTCGGCAAAAACTGCAATAGCAAAGACGGCAAACGAAATCCACATCGGGACAGCCAGCAGCCAACCAAGCGGATTTCGCCAGTCGCCGGCAAAAGGAACAATCAGCCATCCATGATCGATCTGGTATTGTACAACTTCCGTTAGCCGCAGATTGCCGATGAGCAGGAAGATCGGGATGACGGAGAGACCTAACGAGAGTTCGTACGAGATCATCTGGGAAGTTGAACGCACCCCGCCGAGGAAGGGA
>Ga0207701_10008705_pt1 | contig 10015 bp, 8 predicted proteins | sample KBSSwiSSwithPhiX_FD_184294 | JGI IMG/M metagenome (GOLD analysis project Ga0207701, IMG submission 184294) | Switchgrass rhizosphere bulk soil microbial communities from Kellogg Biological Station, Michigan, USA, with PhiX - S5 (SPAdes) (version 2) | ecosystem: Environmental > Terrestrial > Soil...
AAAATTTTTATTTTGAACTTTTCAGTATCCCGGATGCAATCGCGGTCTTCGCCATTCCTTGCAAAAAGAAGGTATTCATTTTTCTTATCTATTAACTGGATTTGTCGCATCAGCTCCAGGGCAACCACATCCATTCCGTGCTTGCCTTTCCTGAAAATTCTTTGGGATTCAATACCTATCTTCATTATGCGAAATCAAAATAGAACATAATATTATGAATCTTTCTTTCATCAACTGTAAATTGATCGTTCTAAGTCTACTCACAATTAATTCATATTCTCAGGAAGTGCTTCCACTTTATCACTCATCCATTCCCAATTCAAAGACTGCTCCCGACACTGAATCATCAAATACCAATGAAGGGATTTTCGTCATTAGTAATGTTAGCAAACCCACACTCACTGTTTATCTTCCTGAATCATCAAAAGCAACAGGCGAAGCGATAATAGTGGTACCTGGCGGAGGTTACCACATAGTTGCCGCCGGACATGAAGGAGCTGATGTAGCCAGACGCCTCAATGAAATGGGCATCGCGGCTTTTGTGTTGAAATACCGGATACCGGACACTGCCTGGATGGTGAACCTTTCCATCGGGCCGATACAGGATGCTCAACGCGCCATTCAGATGGTTCGTGAAAATGCGAAGAAATGGAAGGTCAGCAAAAATAAAATTGGCATGCTTGGGTTCTCTGCCGGCGGGCATCTTGTTTCAACAGCAGCCACACACTACAATAAATCATACATCCCAAATAAAAAGAAGATCAGCCTGCGTCCCGATTTTGTAGTGCTGATCTACCCGGTGATCTCCTTCGTTGATTCAGCCATTCACAGGGGTTCAATGGAGAATCTCCTTGGAATGGATACTTCAATTGAAAAAAGAAAGGAATTTTCCGCAGAATTGAATGTAACACCACAAACACCTCCAACTTTTCTAGTCCATGCAAAAGACGATCCTGTAAGTGTGCGGAACACCATACTCTACGCCGATTCACTTAATGCTAAAGGCGTTTTCTCAGAAGTTCTTTTATACGAAGGTGGCGGACATGGATTCGGACTGGTCAACCAAACCAGCGACATATCATGGCCCGACCGGTTGCGCGAATGGATGAAGAAGCTAGATAAATAATCAATCGAGTCCGAACAATCCTTTATTCAGCAGCTGAAGCGTTTTTGTTTTGTCTGCCGAAGGTACAAGCAGCGAAATATTATGCTTGCTTCCTCCATAACTTACCATAGTTACAGGAATTTCCGAAAGCGCATCAAAAAGTTTTTTCAGAATATCAGGTGTTTGTGCAATTTCATTTCCTACTACTGAAATAATACTGTGATCACTTTCTACGCTTATGTTGCCAAAAGGTTCGAGCTCCTTAACTATCTGTTTCAGGTTATTCTTGCTATCGATAGTCACTGATACGGCCACTTCGGATGTAGTGATCATATCAATGGAAGTTTTATATTTTTCAAATACCTCAAATATCTTTCTCAGGAAACCATATGCCAGCAGCATGCGGCTGCTTTTAATATTGATGGAAATGATACCATCTTTTGCTGCTACAGCTTTTACACCCACGGATCCCGCATGCTCTGCGATTAATGTTCCCGCCGCGGAGGGTTGCATAGTGTTCAGCAGCTTTACAGGCACTTTATAAAATTGTGCGGGCCAGATGGATGCCGGATGTAAGATCTTAGCTCCAAAATAGGCAAGCTCTGCAGCTTCTTCAAAACTCAGTTGCTCTACAGGCTTTGTTTTTTTTACTACTCGCGGATCATTGTTATGCATTCCATCGATGTCGGTCCATATCTCACATACAGAAGCATTGGTAGCCGCAGCAATCAGCGAAGCACTATAATCACTTCCTCCTCTCTTTAAATTATCAACTTCTCCACGCGCATTGCGGCAGATATAACCTTGTGTAACAAATAATCTTTTCCCTTTATGGTGGGCCAGCAGCGCCGTGATCTTTGATTTGATAGATGGGACCTGTGGTTCATCATCAGCATCGATACTCATGAATTCGAGCGCCGGCAACAGCACATGATCTATATTATTTTCCTCGAGAAAAGTTGAGAATAATTTTGTTGACAGCAGTTCACCCTGTGCAAGTATATCCTTGCTGAGCGCTTCACTGAAAGAAATTTTCAGGATGATGTTCAGGAACTCAAAATGTTCTGAAACAATATTTTTAGCTTTTGCAAGCGTTGCTTCCTTTTTGAGAAGATCCTTAATGAATGAATGGTAATGGGCTTCGAGCTTGTCGATATTTTCTTTTGCAAGCTGCCTGTTCCCTTCAGCCATTGCATCGCCTATGGATACCAATGCGTTTGTTGTTCCGCTAAGGGCACTCAGCACAGTAATAACAGGTTCATCACTTTTCGTGACGAGTTCCATTACCTGTTGCATTCTTTCCGGCTTACCCACCGAAGTGCCTCCGAACTTCATGATCTTCATTACAAAAAATTTTTGGTGGGCAAAGATAGCGGTGAATATTTTTTTTTATAATTCTATTTTAAATTTCTCACCCAGGAAATTAAGGTCCTCCACTACGGAATGCAGCAAAGGTATTCCCCTTTCGAGTCTTTCCGATTCCATCTCTCTTTCCGGATCACCGGGTATCAGCACCTGCTCCTGGCCTTCTACAGGTTGCGCCGATCTGAACCGTTGTATCCACCGGTCCATATGGTGCCTGAATTCTTCCGCAGGCCTGAATGCATCAATCCGCATTGCCCCGAAAAAATGGCCTATTCCTTTTCCAGGCATATTTTCCGGCATTGGCAAAAATGCAGGAAATGGTGGGACCCACGGGCCATAATTAGCCCCGCTCAGTACCGCAGAAAATATATCAACGATCGCTCCCAGTGCATATCCCTTATGGCTTCCATGTTCCCTGTCGCCGCCCAGAGGCAGCAAAGCTCCCCCGCTTTTCAATTCATGGGGATTTGTTGATTCGACACCATATTTATCCTGGATCCAACCCAACGGAGCACGTTGATTCTTCCTTTGAAGAATTTCAAGTTTGCCGTTAGCAGCTGTGGTTGTGGCCAGGTCTGCAACAAATGCCGGCTCATCACCTGCTGGTATTGCAACACAAATAGGATTGGTACCCAGCAACCTTTCTGCTGAAAAAGTAGGTGCAACGAGAGGGCTGGCATTTGTCATGGCAATGCCGATCATGTCATGTTCATTTGCTTTCATGGCATGATAGGCTGCAATACCAAAATGATTGGAATGATTAACGCTCACCCAGCCTGTGCCTACCTGGTGTGCTTTCTGAATGGCAACATCCATGGCGAAAGGCGCTACAACAAGTCCTAACCCGCTATCGCCATCAATCACCGCCGTAGATGGGGTTTCATAAATTACTTTGATATCGGGTTTGGGGTTTGCTCTTTTTGCTTCCCACAGCCTTATGTACCCATTAAGCCTGGCTATACCATGAGAATCTATGCCCCTAAGATCTGCGCTCAATAAACCTTTTGATGCAATCAATGCATCCCCGGTGCTGCAACCAATATGTTCGAATACTGCCTGAGTAAACGATAATAACCGATGGTAAGAATATATTTCTTCAGACATCAGATCATATTAGAAAGGTAGATCATCAACGGGTTCTGAAATTTCACTCCCAGCCTGAACGTTTGAACCTGAAGATGAGCTGTAGCTTCCTGATCCGTAGCTGCTATCCGAATTGCTGCTGCCACTACTTTCACCCCTGTTTCCCAGCAATTGAACCGACAGTACACGAAGTGTAAGCGAAACACCTGTTGTTCCATCATTTTTAGGATAAGTGCGCACCTCAGGAGTTCCTTCAACATATACCTGCGTACCTTTTTTTAAATAAGGTGCAACTGCAGTTCTGTCGCTCCAGTATGCGCAATCAACCCATGTTGTTTTGTCTTTCTGAACTCCCTGGCTGTCCCTGAATTTTTCAGTATGTGCTACACTGAAGTTCATTACACTTTTCCCATTCACTGTATTGGTAATGCAATCCTTACCAAGATTTCCAATGACTTGTAATTTTATCATATCACTGCTTATTTATAAGGTGAAGCCGCAAATTAATTGATTTGAGATCAAGATTGCCTGTGTTTTACTCACCTTTCCATCGTTTTATCCCCATCTTATAGAAGTGAAAAAGCCTCCTTTCAATTAACTTTTAACTTATAACTTTTCACTTTTAACTTAAGTACCTTTGCCGCCTATGAGCCGCAATGGAAAAGTATTGGTTGCCATGAGTGGTGGTATCGATAGTACCATCACTGCCCTCATGCTCAATGACCAGGGTTATGAAGTAGTGGGTATCACCATGAAAACGTGGGATTATGCTTCCAGCGGCGCCAGTAAAAAAGAAACAGGTTGCTGTAATATTGATTCTTTCAACGATGCCCGCATGGCGGCGGTTCAGCATGGCTTCCCCCATTATATTCTAGATATACGGGAAGAATTCGGTGACTTCGTTATTGAAAATTTCGTAGATGAATACCTTGCCGGCCGAACACCCAACCCCTGCGTTATGTGTAACACGCATATCAAATGGAGGGCATTATTAAAAAGGGCCGACGCATTAGGATGCGACTTTATCGCAACAGGACACTATGCAAAGGTTAATTTACACCATAACGGAAGATATTACCTCAGCCGTGGAGTTGACGATCTGAAAGACCAGAGCTATGTTTTGTGGGGATTACAGCAGGATCTGCTCAGCAGAACTATCCTTCCTCTTGGTACTTACCATAAGCCACAGATAAGACAGATGGCCATGGATTATGGTTACCCGGAACTGGCAAAAAAAAGCGAAAGCTATGAAATATGCTTTGTGCCGGATAATGACTACAGGGGATTTTTGAAAAGAAGGATCCCGGAACTGCAAACAAAAGTGGAAGGCGGCAATTTCATTGACAAATCAGGAAAAGTTCTGGGTCAGCATAAAGGTTATCCATTTTATACGATCGGCCAGCGAAAAGGTCTTGATATTACTTTCGGAAAGCCTGTTTATGTTACAGGAATACAACCCGAAACAAATACTATCGTATTAGGTGATGAAGAAGACCTTAACAGGGCTGAAATGCTGGTGGGAAAAGTGAACTGGATAAAGTACGATGGTATAACTGATGGAATGGAAGCAACCACAAAGGTTAGGTATAAGGACAGGGGCACGCTTTCAAATCTTTATAATGAGGACCGTGGCATCAGGGTAAAATTCTACCAGGATGCCAAAAGCATAGCGCCGGGACAAAGTGCTGTTTTTTATGAAGGCGATGATGTTATCGGCGGCGGAATCATACACCTGTAATCATTTGTTTTCAGGCTTTTAAAGGCAATAAAACCACTCTTTTCCCGTTAAATTCCCATTCTTTACGGGCTAATTTTATGAAAAAAATCCTGGGATACACCCTGACCCTTTTTTGTGTTGTTTTACTTTACTCCTGCAATAAAAAGGACACATCACTCAATTCTGTACAACTCATTGAGTATATGCCGCTTCAAACCGGTAAATACATTCATTACAGGCTCGATTCGATGCGATTTATCGATTTCGGACAAAGAGATACTGTTGTATCATATGATGCCAAAGATGTTGTTGATGGTGAACTTACGGATAACCTCGGAAGGCAAACATTCAGGATAGTGCGTTACCTGCGCGATATTTCAAGTACCAACGAAGAAGATTATAGCGTAAAGCTCACTTACTTCATTACCCCTACGCGTGAAAGTGTGGAATTGCAGGAAGAAAACCTCAAATTTCAGAAATTAAGGCTTCCTGTCAATAATGGTTTTAACTGGCATGGCAATTCCTTTCTCCCGGCTGCACCTTATTTCGAAATCTACCAATTCAGCAATGATGAAGACATCAGCACCTGGGATTATACATATACCAATGTAAATGAACCGGTAACCATTAACGATAATACCTATGACAGCACGGTTACAGTTTTGCAGGTAGCAGATTCATCAAATGTACCCATAGAATTTCCTGATGGATTAGCTTACAGAAATTACTGGACTGAAACGTATGCAAAAAATATCGGTCTTATTTATAAAGAAGTAGTAATGTGGGAATATCAGCCACCGAATTCCGGCAACCCGGGATTCAGATCAGGATTTGGAATTAAATTGACCATCATTGATCATAATTGAGAGGCATGATCAAATTCTACCTATCAATATTCTTATTTCTTTTCGCAGCAGCATCAACAGATGCGCAACAGCTTACCTATACCGTAAAATTAAAATACAAAAAGAGCAACTATTCACTTTCCCAGCCATCAGCTTTTTTATCATCAAAGGCAATAGCAAGGCGCAACAGGCAACACATATCAATAGATTCAACTGATCTTCCGGTTAACAAAAGCTATCTCGACAGCATTGCCAATGTTTCAGGTGTAACCATCAAATGCAAATCAAGATGGTTCAACCAGGTGGTTATTGATATTACTGATCCTTATGCCATCGACACGATAAATGCATTTTCATTTGTGCAGCACACAAGTGTGGTGGGAACTACTTTTAACCCTCCATCTAATAAAGTTGCACTGGAAAAAATCGAACCCCAGACAAATGTTCTGCTCGGGTCCAGGTCAGTGCTCGATGGCCAGGGCACTACTGCCGACACTTTAAATTACGGAAACAATTATCCACAGATACATATACACGAAGGAGAATACCTGCACAACAAAGGGTACCAGGGGCAGGGCATTACAATCGCGATGATCGATGCAGGTTTTTTTAATTACAGTAACAACATCGCATTCGACAGTGTAGTAATGAACAACCAGGTTCTGGGTGTATTTGATTTTGTGGCGAAGGATAGCAGCGTTAGTGAAGACAACCCACATGGCGCGTATTGTTTTTCATTACTTGCAGCCAATCTCCCGGGTTTTATGATAGGCACCGCACCGAAAGCTAATTATCTGCTGTTCCGCAGTGAGGATGTAACAACCGAAAAACCTATTGAAGAACAAAACTGGATCGAAGCTCTTGAAAGAGCTGACAGCATGGGTGCAGACATGGTTTCGTCTTCATTGGGGTATTACAGTTTTGAAGACCCTCAATACGATCATTCATATGCCGACCGTGATGGCAATACTGCACAGATCACCATTGCAGCCGACCTGGCAGCAAAAAAAGGAATGATCATTATGAATGCGGCGGGCAATACCGGAAATGCAGGTGACGAATCAAAATACGTTCTTGTTCCTGCTGACGGAGACAGCGTAATGACAGTAGGCGCAGTTAATACAAGCGGAACGATCGCGGGATTCAGTTCGTGGGGGCCAAATGGCGCAGGGAAATTGAAACCTAACATCGTGTCAGTTGGTTGGGGTGCTGTGTATGCAAATATTTGGGGAGTAATCACATCAGGAAATGGTACATCTTATGCAAATCCAAATATTGCAGGACTAATCGCCTGTTTATGGCAGGCATACCCGGAATTTTCCAATATGGAAATTCTGGACGCTGTTCAAAGAAGTGCAAATAAGTATAATAATCCCGATGACAGGTATGGCTATGGCATTCCCAACTTCAGGGTGGCTGCAGGATTACTCGAAACAAAAAGACAGGACATCTCCAACATACTCCACGGCAAATGGTTTACTGCGTTCCCTGTTCCTTTCAGACAGGTATTTACCGTATTCATTAAAGCCCCATCAACCAGAAGGGCAAATATCAGGGTGATGGATTTTTCCGGTCATTTGTTGCTTGAGAAAAATATAGATGTAACCCAGGGCAGCAATTATAAGATCCCGATAAACGTGCCGGGCGCTCAAAGGTTTGGGATCTATTTTGTTCAGTATAATGATGGAATGAATAGTTCAACTATCAAGCTGATCGGTTTGTAAACAAAGCCGCGTAAAGCGTATCAGCTTTATCATTGTATCCTTTTATTAATCCGGATCTTACAAGTTTAAGGGAATGTTCTTCTGAAATGTATCTGGCCACTCTTTCATTTTCCTCCGCGAAAACTGAACAGGTGATATAAAGCAAATACCCGTTTTCTTTCATTGAAGGAATGATGCGCGAAACGATCTTTTTCTGCAGGTCACAGTAAAAATTTATTTTTTCTTTGATGAAGAAATACAACTGTTCAGGTGTTCGTGACCATGTGCCTGAGCCACTGCAGGGAACATCCGCAATAATAAGATCGTATGATAAATCGGGCAATTTCACATCAGGGCTGATAAGGTCGGCAACGAACGCTTCGTAGTTGAGAATACCCGCGTCACTGAATCTCTCCATTAAGTTTTCAATGATTGATTTTCGAATATCTGACACCGTAAGTTGAAGATGCTGCATAACGTCATAAGTCATGATCGATTTTCCACCACTTGCAGCGCAACAATCCCACACCGCAGGATGATTTTTTACCGCTTCATAAACTTCTTCAACAAACACGCCTGTTTTTTGGGAGCTTCTATCCTGCACAACTACTTCCCTGTTAATTTCCAGCACAGTTTCAATCTTTGTTCCATTGGGAAACGCTATGCAGTTTTCATCGCACACTTCATAATTGAATCCGTTCTGTACAAGTTGCTCTATTACACCCTGTTTTTTACCAGGTCTCACTCTTAAAAAAAGATTAGGCTGAATAAGAAATGACCTTGCGAATTCTTCTGCATGTATTCCTTCAGAAAGCAATTCTTTAAATGGAAATATTTTTTGGTAATCAATTTTATCATCCTGCTTTCCCTCCGGAAAAAAATACGCTTTCACTTCCGGAAGACTATCAGAAATATTTATAAACGCCTTTATCCTTTCTTCCGTCGAGGAGAATTCGTTGTGACCGAGCCTGTAAAAACCATATACCATTTCTGATACAGTTTTACGGTCTCTCGAACCCATTTGTTTATTAGCGCGGTAAAAATCTTTCAGCCATGCAGACAACGGCATGCGGCCATCGTAATCTTCTATGATATTAATCGCATATCGGAGCTGGTTGTCATATTTCATTTCACAGTTCCAATAATGCCTTTACAGGATCTTTTCCGAATAAAAGCAATTCGGGATTTTCAAGAAGTTCTTTTACCCTGACGAGAAAGCTTACAGATTCACGTCCATCTATGATGCGGTGATCATAGCTGACTGCCAGGTACATCATCGGCTTAATTACAATCTGCCCATTAACAACAACCGGTCTTTCCTGTATTTTATGCATGCCGAGTATGGCCGACTGGGGAATGTTAATGATCGGTGTGCTCATTAATGATCCGAACACGCCGCCATTTGTAATGGTAAACGTTCCTCCCTGCATTTCTTCAAGTGCAAGTTTATTTTCTCTCGCTTTTGTAGCCAGTTCGACTACTTTTTTTTCGATGCCGGCCATGTCGAGACTTTCAGCATTTCTTATTACAGGAACAACAAGTCCTTTTGGTGCTGAAACAGCAATAGAAATATCGCAATACTGATGATAAATAATTTCATCGCCATCTATGTATGCGTTAACTGATGGCCATTCCTGGAGTGCAAAGCAGCACGCTTTTGTGAAGAAGCTCATAAACCCGAGCCCAACGCCATGTATTTCTTTGAACTTGTCCTTATACTTTGTACGTATTTCCATGATGCTGCTCATGTCCACTTCATTGAAAGTGGTGAGCATGGCAGTAGTGTTCTTTGCTTCAACAAGCCTCCGTGAAATTGTCTTTCGCAGGTTGCTCATCTTTTCTCTCTTCTCTTCACGTGTGAACAACGTTTTTCCTGGTACCCGGCCAGGATTGCTCAGCGCATGGAGTACATCATCCTTTAATATTTTTCCCTGGAATCCGGAAGGAGTAACCGTTTTGGGATCTACCTTTTTGTCGGCTATTATCGCTGACGCAACAGGTGTTGCTTTTATTTCAGATGGCTTGTTTTCTGACTTTTGTTCTGCAACTGCAGCTTTCTGTGGTGCCTTATCGGATTTTGCCTGGCCATTGCCGGAAGATTTAGGTGCGGCTTCTTTTGCAGGAGCGGGAGCTGCTGCAGGTTTAGCGGCTGACTCATCGATCGATGCAAGTACATCGCCGATCTTTAAAGTATCTC
>Ga0207701_10008707_pt1 | contig 10014 bp, 7 predicted proteins | sample KBSSwiSSwithPhiX_FD_184294 | JGI IMG/M metagenome (GOLD analysis project Ga0207701, IMG submission 184294) | Switchgrass rhizosphere bulk soil microbial communities from Kellogg Biological Station, Michigan, USA, with PhiX - S5 (SPAdes) (version 2) | ecosystem: Environmental > Terrestrial > Soil...
ACAGCCACTTTTCGTAACCATGGCTTTACAAACCAGGGAAGGACGAGGAGCGCAATGACGAGGAGCGCCGCCACCACTTTGTTGCCAGAGCCGAACGGGCCGTCGTAGCAGATGGCGCCAAACGCCCAGGCCGTCGCGATCAGGCTAAGGACCGCTAAGAACAATCCACCAAGCCAGAAACCGAAACGCTTCATCCGCATGATACTCATGCACGTCTAGTTGGACAGGGCGGTCTTGATCGCGGCTTCTTGCGTGGCCGCATCCGCCTGCGCTTTGACGGCGGCTCCAATGGGCTTCACGTCGACGGTGACCTTGTAGATCTTGCCCGTGAAACTGTTGTCGCGTTCCTTGTAGTCCGTGGTCACTGGGGTGGCGTCATCCATGCCAACTCCCGCCGTCTCGTCAGCCGAGAAGACCATTGCCTGTGTGCGTTCAATCTTACCGCTGGCGACAGTCTTATCGTTCGCCAGGAGAGTGGCCGTTCCGCCCTTGCCAATTCCGCCGCCGTCATAGTCGAAATTCAAGCGGATGGTAGCTTTGCCCGCGGCCAGCGCTTCGGAGGACGAGACCTTGAATTGTTCCAGTCCCAGTAAGTTGTAGCAATAGGTAGGCCTGCCGTCCTTCAGGTAAAGACTCCAGCCGCCGAACCGGCCTCCTTGGGCCAGGATGACGCCATTCGCTCCGCCCTCTGGAAGATTGACCTCCGCAGTAATGGAGAACGATCGGTTCTTGATGTTAATGAAAACGTTTTCGCTCATCCCTACCATTCCTTCAGCCAGAGTGAGAGAAGTTCGGTTTCCCATCAGGTCGGGCCGGCCCGCTGACGCAGGGTTAAGACGTTCGATGGAGCGGTCATCTATAGGCAGGACGCGATACTTAGTCGCCTCTTTCATGAAGACATCTTGCAACTCTTCGAGCTTTGCCGGATTCGCCGCCGCCACGTCGTTCGCCAGACTGAAATCGGCGCGTGTGTCGTATAGTTCCCAGATATCCTCCTGGAGCTTGTGGCGAGGTAACTGTTCCCAGGGCGCGCGGTGAATGGTGCCGGCAAACCAGCCTTCGTTATAGATGGCACGGTTGCCAGTTATCTCGAAATACTGGGTCTTGTGGGTGCTGGCCGCATCCGGTTTGTCGAAACTGTAAGCCATGCTCACGCCTTCGATGGGTGACTGGACAGTGCCGTTGACGCTCCTCGGTTCGGGCAGCTTTGCCGCTTCCAGCACAGTAGGAGCAATGTCAATGACATGATGCCACTGCGAGCGGACTTCGTTCTTCGCCTTGATACCCCTAGGCCAGGAGACAATCATGCCGTTGCGTGTTCCGCCGTAGTTAGATGGAATCTGCTTGGTCCACATGAAAGGCGTGTCACCCGCGACCGCCCAACCTGCGGCCATATGCGGATAGGTCGAAGGACCACCCCATTCGTCGTAATGCTTGAGCATTTCCTGAACGGTCTCCGCGACGCCATTGAAGTAGGTCATTTCGTTGAACATGCCGGACATTCCGCCCTCCGCGCTGGTACCATTGTCGCCGAGGATGTAGAAGATCAGCGTATTATCAAGTTGACCTATCTCGCCGATAGCATCGAACAAACGGCCGACCTCGTGGTCGCAGTATTCCCCAAAAGCGGAATATACTTCCATCTGGCGGGCAAAGAGCTTCTGCTCGTCGGCGCTTAGCTTGTCCCAATCCTTAATAGCCTCTGGTTTCGGGGCCAGCTTGGTTCCCTTCGGCACAACGCCTAGCTCGATCTGACGTGCCAGGGTTTCTTCGCGCATCTTATCCCAGCCTTGGTCGAATCGGCCCTTGTTCTTATCGATCCATTCCTTAGGGACATGATGCGGTGCATGAACCGCACCCGGCGCGAAATAGGTAAAGAAGGGTTTGTCTGGCGTGAGCGCCTTTTGAAACTTAATCCAGGCAATGGCCCGATCGGTCATGTCGGTCATGAAGTTATACCCCGGATAGTGGGGCGTCTCGACGCGGTTCAGACCTTCGTAGAGACTGGGCGCCCATTGGTCGGTTTCGCCTCCGATGAAGCCATAGAACTTGTCGAAGCCCGAGCGGGTCGGCCAACGATCGGTTGGCCCAGAAGGGCTGACCTCCCACGCCGCGGTCTCATGATTCTTGCCGAAGAATCCGGTGCTGTAACCGTTAAGTCGAAGCATCTCCGCCAGCGGAGCAACATTGTTGGGGCGCTGCCCGGTGTTACCGGGAAAAGCCGTCGCGATTTCCGTAATGCCGCCCATGTTATTCATATGGTGATTACGACCGGAGAGCAGGGCCGTGCGCGTAGGTGAGCAAAGCGCGGTGGTGTGGAACTGGTTGTAACGCAGTCCCTGACTGGCGAGGCGGTCGGCCGTTGGCATGCGCACCGGCCCACCGAAAGCGCTCGGCATGCCGAAGCCCATGTCGTCGATGAGAACGATGAGCACGTTTGGCGCACCGGCCGGCGCCGTGATCTGGAAGCGCGGTGGCGGCTTGGCGTCGCGCGCGTCGAGCACCGTGCTATGCGGATATTCCGGCTCAGCAATGGGGAGCGTTGTCCGGTCGAGTTTGTTGTCTTCAGACTGCGCCTGAGTTTGCGCAGTGAAGGCTGCGCAAACCGCGATTAATGGTAACTGCTTTACTAGTTTAATAATTTCTCCCGTTTTTTACTTTCCGTTCATGCCGGAAAAGTTTTTGTCCGGCGTTTTCGTCGAAGCGATCGAGTGATGCGAAAATCACTCTGCTCGAACTCAGATACCAACTCTATAAGCCTTTGGTCGCATGTGATCTGTTTGTGCGAGCAAGCAGACCCGACGCCGCCGCCCGCACCTCAGGATCTGACATTCGAAAAACGCTTCGATCGAGAAGGTAATGAGTGAAACCTGTCGCGAAGCCCAAGGCGACAAGGGCGGGAACCCATGACGATTCGCGTAGTGCGGCTCCGAGTGCGCCAAAAATTCGATCACCATAATAAGTTCCGGCCTGTCGATTCGCCTCCACTTCAAAGAGCGGCAAGAGTGTGACGGAGATAATCATCAGGAAGAGCACGACTGCCCAAGGGCGAACGTTGACCCGATGCACGATGCGACGCAAAGAGCCGTGTTTTGGCGCCGATTCACCTGCTGGCACCCGTGATGCCAGCCCGGTGGCGAGAATCCAGTGCTGTGAAGTCCAAACCACGAGAAAAAGAAACAAGCTTCGCGGTTGCAGCGCCAAGCCGACCATGATGGCAATGCCAACGATGTACAAGACGCGGGGTAGAGAGCTTCGCGAGGCCCGCCATTCTGCTGCCAGCATCAAAGCGGTGATGATTAGCAACACAATGGTAGCGCCAGTCCGGATCGCATCCTGTTGCGTCGCGATCCATCCTGGAAAAAACCAGCGATCAACCCATTGCTCCTGATACGCGACCGCGCCCGCGAGAATGTCTGCAATGAAAACAAGCACACCGGCGACGCCGAGAGCGAAAAAGCGATCGAGTCGGCGCGTTTGCAGACAGGCGCTGCGCCCGGCCCGCGAGCGGTAAAGCGAGAGCGCGCCGAAGTGTTGCGCAGCGAAATGCCACGTGACCCAGCCATAATCGACAATCGCCAGACCGACCAATCGTTCTGCGCGCGTCCACGGCAGGTCTGCGTCGCCGGGAAGAAAGACCGCGAAACACGCGAGGGTTATGAGAACCGGTAGAGCGACGAAGCGAACCGGCTGCGTGCGCAAGAGTGGACGGTAAGCCTCGGTGCAGTAAGCCAGCCATGTGCTGCACAACCGATGACCGATCCAGAACAAAGCCGTTAGGCCGAAATAAAGAACGTCGAGCGGACTCGATTCCGGATCGGCGTAACCGTGCGCCAGCCACAAGACAATCGGCGCCAGCCAAAGGGCGCTCATCATCCAGAAGCCGTCCCAAAGCGGGCCGCGCAGCCACGGCGAGGGCGGCGCAGGTTGCGGCAACCATCTCGTTGCAACCGGCAATTCGACTGCGGCCGATGGCGAAATGAGCGAAGACATCAAGTGAATTGGGGTCCCAGCTTTTTCATAACGAATTCCGCAGCCGGTGCGTATCAGACCAAGGTCCAATGGAAATTTTGCGCACCTCTTGTTTTTATCTCGCAAGGCACCTTTTGGAGAGCGCAAGATTTGCACACAAAAGGGCAGAACTGACGATCCAGGGTCGTTTCGTCCTCTTTATGGTAGGGTTCCTCCTGCCAAGATATGAACTGGGTCATTGCAATTTGGTCGGCCTTGATCGGCGCATGCGCGGCGATGGCGTTTCCGCATCTTCTTCTCAGCGCGCGGCAACGGCGCGGCGCGCATTTATTTTTTGTCCTCGCGGCGACGGCGGTAATTGGGATTGCGATCGCGGAATTGTTTATGATGCGCGCGGTGTCCGTCGAACGATTCGCTCGCGCGCAGCAGTGGACGCACCTGCCTATTTTCCTGCTCGTGGTGGCGATAGTCGGTTTTGTGCAGCTTTACTTCCGCAGCGGGCGCCTCTGGCTGGGACTGACAGTTATCGGGCTGCGCTTCAGCACGCTCGTCATCAACTTTGCCTTTCCGCCGAGTTTAAGTTTCAGCGAAATTACTGGGCTGCGTCATGTCAATTTTTTGGGCGCGAACGTCTCAGCACCGGTTGGCGTGTTGAGTGCCTGGACCCATCTCAGTGAGCTGAGCTCGCTCGTTTTGCTTGTTTATGTGGTCGACGCATCGATCCGCGCATGGCGAGGCGGGACAGTTGGGAATCGACAGCGCGCGATCGTCGTCGGCGGGAGCATTGCAGTTTTTATTCTTGTGGCCGCTGGCAGCACTGCGCTGATCCATCGTCAGATCATTCAGGCGCCGTATATGGTCAGCTTTCCATTCGCCGCCATCCTTGTCGCGATGGCCTTCGAGCTCGGGTCCGATTTGTTCCGAGCGGGACAAATTGCTCAACGTAAACTGAGTGAAGCGTCGCTGCGGGATATTGAGGAACGAATCGCGCTCGCCGCGGAGGTGGCACAGGTAGGAGTGTGGGAGCTGGATGTTGCTACGAACCGAGTCTGGCTATCGGACAAAGTGCGCGAGATGTTTGCGATCGAGTCCGAGGTCGTGACCTACGAGGAATTTCAAGGACGTGTGCATCCGGAAGACCGCGCGGCACGCCACACCATGATCCAGGCGGCCATCCAGACCAACGGCAGCTACGAAATCGAGTATCGCGTCGTGCTGCCAGACGGGACGCAGTGCTGGATCGGGGGCCGAGCGCATTGTATTTGCGATGCCAATGGAAAAGCTCGCCGGCTCCTTGCGGTTTCGATGGACGTGACGAAACGAAAGCAAGCTGAGGAATTATTCCGCCTCGCGACGGAAGCTTCTCCCAGTGGCGCTGTGCTGATCGATAACCGTGGGCAGATCGTGCTCGTTAACGCACGTACCGAAAAGCTCTTCGGATACCGGCGCGACGAACTCATCGGCCGCCCGATCGAAGTTCTTCTGCCTGATCGCGTCAAGGCATTGCATCGGGGACATTTTATCGCGTGCTCGGAAACCGGTGAGATGGGGGCGGGGCGAGAATTTATCGTCCGTCGTCAGGACGGCAGCGAATTTCCGGCCGAAATTGGTTTGAGCCCAATCGAAACACCGCAAGGTATTCTTGTTTTCGCCAGTGTAGTGGACATCTCGGCGCGCAAAGCGTCCGAGGAGGAAGCGCGCTCTCGTCGCGAGCAGATTGAGCTGCTCAGTCGTGTCAGTTTGCTCGGCGAGATGACAGCGTCGCTCGCGCACGAATTGAATCAGCCGCTCTCCGCGATCGTGACTAACGCCAACGCCGGGATGCGTTTCATCGACCAAGGACAGGTCGATCCGGAGCAGCTCCGCGAGATCATGGTTGACGTGGTTGCCGATGGGGATCGCGCGCACGACATTATCCAAAACGTACGAAGCTTGATCAAGAAGGGGACGACGGTGCGCACGCGGCTTAGCCTGAACGATGTCGTTAGGAATGTGATGCACATGGTTCAACCGGATGCGGCGGCGCATTCCTGTCAGGTAGAGCTATTGCTTGCGGACAAGCTACCTGCGATCGACGCTAATCCGATGCAGATTCAACAAGTGCTCATCAATCTTCTAACTAACGCTTTTGACTCGATGGACGATGCCCCGTCCGATCGTCGTAAAGTGCAGGTTGCAACGGAACATGACGGTAATGGAACTGTTAGCGTTCGCGTCCGGGATCACGGCCCCGGGATTCCTGACTCAGCGCGCGAGCGCCTCTTCGAACAATTTTTTACCACGAAAGACGACGGCCTTGGAATGGGCCTCGCTATTGTCCGCTCTAATGTCGAGGCTCATGGAGGCACGGTTAGGGTCGAGAATGTCGAGGGCGGGGGAGCGGGCTTCTACTTTCATTTGCCGGCGAGTAATGGGAAACCATCCTGATGTCAGCGAAAGCAATGGTCTTTGTGATCGATGATGACCCTTCGGTGCAGAAGGGCCTGAAGCGGCTACTTCGCTCTGCCGACTACGAGAGCGAGGGCTTTCAATCGGCCGCGGAATTCCTCGCGCGCGCGCCGCACCCAGGCCCGTCGTGTCTGCTGGTGGACGTACAAATGCCGGGGTTGAATGGCCTCGCTTTGCAGGAAGCTCTTATTCAGCGGCGGCGGGAGGAGCAACTCGTTTTTATCACCGGGCACGGTAACATCCCGATGTGCGCGCAGGCGATGAAGGCAGGCGCGGTCGATTTTCTTCCCAAACCGTTTAAGCCTAACGAATTGCTAAAATGCGTCGAGCGTGCCCTCGCCCGGTCCGTGAAACAACGTCAGCACGCGACAGAAAAGAGAACGACGAGGGCTATGCTTGATCTGTTAACCCCACGCGAGTTCGAGGTCATGCAACTCGTGAGCACGGGATTGTTGAACAAGCAGGCCGCGGACGAATTAGGCATCGCGGAAAAGACGGTTAAAGTTCATCGGGGCCGCGTGATGGAGAAGCTCCGCGTCAATTCAATTGCGCAACTGGTGCGATTGGTGGAGAAGGCTGAAGTGCCCCCAATGGTGCCAAGGTCTTAGGACCAAGGTCTAATAGGCATTTGCATTTCGGCCGCAGTAAATGGCGGCGTGTCAGAATCTCTGCATTGCGCAGTCTGCCTGGCAGACGATAACGCGTTGGGGCGCAAGCGCCTCAGACGCATGCCGGAGTCAATCGGTGGCAGACCGCAACACTGGTCGCCGGCCCGCTCTGCCACAGATGTGCGATTGATCGCTTGCAGCCACTTGGAGCAGGGCCAAAGGGCGCGGCAAAACCGTATCCTCTTTGGATGTCAGAGTCTTTTGCACCTTCGAGGAGTGTTAACCGGAAGCCGCCGGCGTGGCGCAGCAACTGCTTGGAGGAATTCGAGTTAAGCGGTATGATCTTGAAGAGCAAATCTCGTTCACTGGAATCAGCTAGCACGTCCAATGGGACTGTCCCGACGGTTTGCCTCCTCGATGATGACCCGTCGGTCTTGAAGGCCACAACCCGACTCCTTCGCTCGGCCGGATTGGGTGTGGAAACGTTCAGCGACCCCTATCCATTCCTGGATTTTGCGGAAACGCACTGCCCGTCGGTGGCGGTGGTGGACATCATCATGCCGCTCATGAACGGGCTCGAAGTGCAGAACCGGCTCCGGAAGGTTTGCCCTTCCACGCGCGTCATCATTCTGACCAGCAAGGACGATCCTTCCGTTCGTTCTCAGGCGCTGGAGAGGGGAGCTTTCGCCTTTTTTCTCAAACCGGTGGACGACGAAAAGTTTCTCGCCGGAATCCAGGCTGCTGTCTCGCATAATTAGGCCGCGTCAGTCGTCATCTCGCGGTTGCGGCCGGAGATCGTTTACCTCCTTCCCCTGCGCGCCGAACTGCCATTTTGAGCGCCTGCTTTGCTCGACGTCAGAGTGCCCCGTATAAGCCTAAAGTCTTATGGGCAAAGTGTCAGCCAAGGGGAAAACATCACGTCAAACTCATGCGCAAAAAGACATTCCTTTTCTTAAGTTTCATCATGTGTTGCCTTTTCGTGATGGCAGAGGCGAACGCGGGGACGATCCCGGCCGGCACGGCCCTCGTTGTCGAGACCTTAGATTCGATCTACACCAAAGATATGGTTGGCAAGACATTCAACGCCCGTTTGGCCGAGAATGTAGCTATCAACGGATTGGTGGTCGCGAAAGCCGGAACCCAGTTTGTTGGCAGGGTCGAAACCTCGACCAGAATAGGTTCTTCGCCCCTGACCGTTAATCTGACTGAAGCCAGGGTTCACGGGAAGACCATTCCTGTTACGACAACCGGCGCATACAAACCGCAAAGTGCTACGCGGGGTCGTCGGAGACAGGTTACAACGAGAGACTTTGTCCTGCCACCGGGTTCAAAGTTACCGTTTCACCTCGCCAAGGCGCTTACTCTCTGATTGCAACTAACGCTGGCGATGATAGCTCTTGAGCCGGCCAGTTAGTATCACGTTCCTCGGAAATCATGCCGCCAAGAGTACCTCAAATGAAAATCTTCCGCAGTCTCGCCCTTCTTCTCGCGCCGGCGCTTTTGTTTAGCTCCTGCCAGATCATCGGACTTCGGCAACATGTCGAAAGGATGGAGTCATTCGGAATCGTTACCGTCAGGATATCGCCGCCGCCGACAGGCGCCGTTACGACTTATGCGGCAGCCTGGCTGAAAAAGAACGGTGAGCTTCGGGCAGCCGGCGTGCAGCGAGTTGGTCCGAACGGAGTAGCCTCTTTTACCCTGCGGATAGATCGGTCTTACATGGTCGGTGCTTTTACTGACACAAACGGCAACCGAAGTTACGATTCCACCGAACCGGCGGATTACGTCACTGCGGTCACACCACTTTCGCTGGGCGACCCCAACGCCAGCTCGAAGATAGTAAAACTCACATTGATTGAGCGTCATGATCTTCCCCCGGGCACTTCGATGGCCATTCCGAAAGAGGACGCCGAGTTGGGCAGCCGATTAAACTTTGGATTAGGAGAAGTTGTTTCGCTTGATGACGAGGATTTCGCGACTGACGCAGGTGGCAGTGGCTTATGGCGTCCTCTCACTTTCCTAAGTGAACATCGTCCCGGCATCTATTTCACCGAGCCCTATGATCCCGCGCGTATTCCGGTTTTGCTGGTTTACGGTATTGGCGGCACTCCCCAGGATTGGCGTTACTTTTCCGAGCACTTCGATCGAAAACGATACCAGGTTTGGTTCCTTCATTATCCCAGTGGGATGCGTTTGGAACGGGTAGCGCGAGCGATGGCGACCGGCTTGGGGCTGCTGCGAGAACGCTACGGCTTCAAGCAATGTGACGTTGTCGCCCACAGTATGGGTGGCTTGGTTGCACGACGTGCCATCGAAGAACTGGCGATTGCGACAGGCACGACCTTTGTCCCCAGATTTGTCTCGATCTCTACCCCGTGGGGCGGCCATGCAGCGGCGAGTGGTGGCATCCGCCACCTAAAAAAGCCAGTCCCTTCGTGGCTTGACGTTGCTCCGGGGAGTCAATTCCTAAACGAGATGTATTCTGAGCGATTGCCTCAGGGCACGCGACACCTTCTCATTTATGGTTCAGCCCCGGGCGGGCCTTTCTGGCTCAAGGGTGAGAACGATGGAGTTGTCACAGTTGAGAGTGAGACCGATCCCAGAATGAAGAAGGCCGCCACATCAGTTGTTCACCTGCCCTACGGCCATGTCGAAATCTTGCAGCAGGATAAGACCTTGACTGAGACTTTGAGGTTTCTCGGTCAGGGATAGTAAGCAATCAGATCCAGATTCGTGCTCGCTTTCGCGAGCGTTGCGTGGGTTATCGGGCTTCGACGATTTTTTTAAACATCGCCAGGCCCTGCGGCTGGAGCGGGCCCATCCCGGTGCCGGGCACAAACCACATACCTTTGTCTTTTCCGCGGCAATAAATGAATTGACCGCCTTCGTCTGTCGTCGCGTGGTGGAACGTTTCGCCGGCGTTTTCGCTGATGAAGCCAAAGAACTTGTCCCGCCATGGATGATCCATCAGCGGAAAGATTTTCTC
>Ga0207701_10008708_pt1 | contig 10014 bp, 5 predicted proteins | sample KBSSwiSSwithPhiX_FD_184294 | JGI IMG/M metagenome (GOLD analysis project Ga0207701, IMG submission 184294) | Switchgrass rhizosphere bulk soil microbial communities from Kellogg Biological Station, Michigan, USA, with PhiX - S5 (SPAdes) (version 2) | ecosystem: Environmental > Terrestrial > Soil...
ACGCTAGTCGATTTCCTGTCCGCCGACGAACGCGCGCGTATCGGAACGACGCGAATCCACACGTCGGTGCTGCAGCGCGCGCCATGGGCGCGGCGCTGGTTCCGCTACGCGGCGGCACTGGCGCCCGCGCTGATCGAGCGCCTGGACACGTCCGGCTACGACATCGTCGTCTCCGATTCGCACGCAATCGCGAAAGGCGTGCGCAAGCGACCGGCGCAGGTGCACGTCTGTTACTGCCACACGCCCGCGCGCTTTGCCTGGACGATGGCCGAGACCTATGGCGAGCGCGCCGCGGGCGATAGCCGCTTTCGTGGTGCACTCACGCGTCGCGCCCAGGCGAGGTTTCGCGCATGGGACGTCGCCGCGAGCCGCAACGTCGACCACTTCGTCGCGAACTCGCGCCACATCGCCGACACGATCGCCCGCTGCTACGACCGCGATGCGACCGTCATTTATCCGCCGGTCGACATCGAGCGCTTTCGCAACGTCGGGACCGCTGCGCGCAGCGGCTACGTGACGGTGTCGCGGCTCGTTCCCTACAAGCGCATCGACGTGATCATCGACGCATTCGCGCGGATGCCCGACCGGCAACTGACGATCGTCGGCGATGGCCCTGAGCGGCAGCGCCTCGCGCGAAACGCGCCTGCCAACGTGAGGTTCGCCGGCCGCCTCGGCGACACGGCGACGGCGGAAGTCCTCGGGCGAGCGCGTGCATTCGTGACCGCCGCGTACGAGGACTTCGGCATCGCCGCGGTCGAGGCGCAGGCGTCGGGCACGCCCGTCATTGCGTTTCGCGACGGCGGAGCGAGCGAAACGATTCGCGACGTCGATGCCGCGCAGCCGACCGGCGTGCTGTTCGACGCGCAGACGCCGGCCTCGATCATCGCTGCAGTGACGCGATTCGAAGCCATGTCGATCGACGCCGACGCGTGCCGGCGCAACGCAATGCGCTTTTCCGAAGAACGGTTCAGAGCCGAATTTGCGGCGCACTTCGACGCACTGACTCGCAGCAGGCGGACGCGATGAAACGCGAGTCGTCCGCAACCGCCCGATCACGCACCGCCCGATACCGATGCGCAGCATACTGAAGGACAACGCATCGCGGCTGGATCTCGCGCTGCGCGCGTTCGACCCGCTGCTGATCTTCGCCACCGGATACGTTGCCTATCGCCTCTACCTTGGATCGTGGGATCCGCCCGCGCGCTACGTCACCGCGCTGGTCGTCGCGACAGCGCTCGGCTTTGCCGCCTTCCCGTCGCTCGGTCTCTATCGATCGCGCCGCGGCACGAGCTTTGTCGACGAAGCCGCCGGCCTGTTCTTCGCGTGGCTGCTGATCGCCGTCACCGGCGGTGCGTTCCTGTTCCTGACCAAGTCCGGTGCGGATTTCTCGCGGGGGTGGGCGCTGACGTGGATCGTCGGTGGATCTGCGGTGCACGCGGTGTCGCGCGGCATGATTCGCGCCGTGCTGCGCTCGGTGAGGCGTCGGGGCCGCAACCTGCGACACGTGATCATCGTCGGTGCGGGATCGCATGGCCGAGGCGTGGCAGCACGGCTGCGCGCAGCACCCTGGAACGGGCTTGCGATCCGTGCCTATTACGACGACGATCCGCGGCTCATCGGCACGATCGTCGACGGCATTCCCGTACGCGGTCCGATCGACCGCCTGACCGACGCAATCCGCGACGAAGGTGTGGATCAGGCGTGGATCGCATTGCCGCTCCGCGCAGAGGCGCGCATCCGCCAATGCGTCGACGACCTGCGCACGACGTCGGCCGTCATCACGTTCGTGCCGGACATCTACGGCTTTCATCTATTGAATCATTCGATCACCGAGATCGCCGGCATGCCCGTGCTGAACCTGACCGACACGCCGATGACGGATGCGCGGTTCGCGTGGAAGGGCCTGGAGGACATGCTGCTCGGAACGCTGCTGTGCATCGTGGCGCTGCCACTCATTGCGCTGATCGCGATCGGCATCAAGGCGTCATCGCGCGGTCCCGTCATCTATCCGCAGGAGCGCGTGACGTGGAACGGCCGCCGGTTCGCGATGTACAAGTTCCGCACGATGCCCGTCGACGCTGAAGCGCACACCGGCCCGGTGTGGTCGTCGCGGGACGAAGCGCGCGCGACGGCGTTCGGCAGACTGCTGCGCCGATTCAGCCTCGACGAGCTCCCGCAGCTCTTCAACGTGCTCCGTGGTGAGATGTCCCTGGTCGGCCCGCGCCCCGAGCGTCCCGAATTCGTCGAGAAATTCCGCGAGGCCATTCCCGGCTACATGCAGAAGCACCTGGTGAAGGCCGGCATCACCGGCTGGGCGCAAGTGAACGACCTGCGCGGCGACACCGACATCGCGCTGCGGATACAATACGACCTGTACTACGTCGAGCATTGGTCGCCCTGGTTCGACCTGCGAATCCTCGCGCTGACCCTTTGGCACATCCTGACGACCCGCAACGCGCGCTGAACGCTTCAACGTCCGACGCGCCGGCCGAGACGGCGTCCCCACCATCACCGCCGTCGCTCGCGCCGCGTACGATTGCGCTCGTGTCCGTGGTGGCCTTAGCAATATGCGTGCTCGCGTACCTCGCGATCGCCGTGCCGGGCAAGTGGTTCCCATCGGTGCCCGAGCGCGCGTCCGGCGCGGCCCAGCTGTCGATGCCGCGTGGCACTGCAACGAAAGCGGGCGACGAGCTGATCGTCACGCGTGCAGCCGACGACGGGAACACGGTGATTTCGGTCACCACTGATTTTCGTGCGCTCGACTACCCGATCGTCGCGTGGATCGCCGCGGGATTTCCCGCCGATGCACACGTCGCACTGCTCTGGCAGACCGACGTCGAGCCGTCGCGTGTGAACAAGCGCGCCCTGGATGTCGAAGCGGGTCAACTGCTGCCCGCCGACTTGCACGGCGATCCGCATTGGCTCGGCCGCATCGTCGGGTTGGCGCTCGTCGTGCAGGGTCCGATCGAATCGCCGCTGCGCATCCGTGGCGTGATCGCGAAACCCGCGGGCGCCCTCGATACGCTGCGCGATCGCGCAAGGGAGTGGATGGCCCCTGAGCCGTGGACCGGGTCATCGATCAACACGGTGGCCGGCGGTTCGGACGTGCAACGACTGCCGCTGCCGTTGTTGCTCGCCGTTGCCATCGCGCTGGTGGCGCTGGTCGCATGGCTCGTGCTGCGCAGGGGTGGACGCGACTGGCGTCCCGGCGTCGCGTCCGCCGTTGTCGCCGTCGCGCTCGTCGCGTGGTTCCTGCTCGACGCGCGCTGGATGGCAAACCTGGTGCAGCAGGCGCGCGCAACGGCGCTGCAATTCGCCGGCAAGGACGCGAACGAGAAGCTTCGCGCGGGCCAGGATCGTGACCTTTATGCCTTCATCGAGAAGGCGCGCGCACAATTGCCGCAGGAGCCCGCGCGCGTGTTCGTCGTCGCCGACGCGGATTTCTTTCGCGGCCGCGCCGCGTATCACCTGTATCCGCACAACGTCTGGTACGAGCCGTATCACAATGCCGTCCCGCCCGCCGACCGGTTGCGCGCCGGCGATTGGCTGGTCGTCTACCAGCGGCGCGGCGTCGCGTACGACGCTGCGAAGCGAAGCGTTCGCTGGGACGGCGACGTCACCGTGCCTGTCGAGCTCAAGCTGCTCGATCACGGCGGCGCGTTGTTCGTGGTCCGATGATCGACGCGTTGCGCCTTTTCGCCGGCTGGGCACTGGTGTGGGCGTTCGGTGTCGCCATCGTCGTCGCAATCTCGCACGGCGTGCGCGACAGAGCGCCGGGTGTTTCGATGTGGACGATCGGCTGCGGATTCTTCGCCGGCGCTTTCATGCTTACCGTCTGGATGCGTGTGGTGTCGCTTTCGGGCATCTCGTTTTCGCTGTCCAGCGTCGGCTTGCCCGTTCTGATCGCCACCGCACTGCTCGTTTGGCGGTGGCAACGGCGGCGCGCCACAGGCGGGCGTTCGGGAATGCCGCTCGCATTCGGAGCCGGAGAACGCACCGCAACGACACTTTCGCGAGCCAAACGTGTACTGATGTACCTGCTCGCTGCCTGGCTCGTGCTGCGCTTCGCGACGCTGCTGCTCGACGTCGTGTGGACACCGCTCTATCCATGGGACGCGTGGATTCAGTGGGCAACGAAGGCGCGCGTCTGGTATTCGCTCGGACACATGGTCCCGTTCGGTCGCACCGACGCGTGGTTCGCTGCGAACGGCGCACTGTGGTTCGATGCCTCGCCGAACTATCCGGCCACCGTGCCGTTGTGGCAGGTGTGGTCGAGCCTGGCGCTCGGTCGCTGGGACGATGCGCTGATGAACCTGCCGTGGTGGCTCACCGGCGTCGCGTTCGCGGTCGCGATGTACGGCGCGCTGCGGATGAACGGTCTCGATTCGCTTGCAGCGACGGTCGGCGCGTGGCTCACGTCGTCGCTTCCGCTTGCCAACGTGCACATTGCGCTTGCCGGATACGCCGATCTGCCCATGGCGTCCTATTACGCGCTGGCCGCTCTCGCCACGTGGCGCTGGTCGCTCGAGCGAAGCGTGCCGAGTGCGGTCATGGCGCTCCTGTTCGCCATTGCGTGCATGACGATCAAGACGCCGGGCATCGTCTGGGCGCTGACGCTGCTGCCGGGCATCGTGCTCGCGGTGATGCCGCAACGCGGGCCGCGGGTCGTCGCGGCAGCGGTGGCCGCGGTGCTGCTTGCACTTGCAGTCCTGGCGCAAACGCATCCAATGGTGCTGGGCTATCGGCTGCATCTCGATTTTGCGCCGGCCTGGCAGGCGCTCGTCGACAGCCTGTTCCTGCTCGGCAACTGGAACCTCCTGTGGTACGCCGTGATCGCCGCCACCATCGTTGCCTGGCCCATTCTGCGAACGCCTGCGTTCGTCGCACTGTCCTCGACGATGGCTTCAGGCGTGCTGTTTCTCTTCGTCGCATTCGCATTCACCAACGCGCGCAACTGGGTGAACGAGCAGACGACGGTCAATCGTGCGGTGCTTCATCTTGCGCCGCTCGCCCTTGCGTGGACGATCGTCGTCGTTCATGCGTGGCTGCAGCGTCGCAAGCAGGTCGAAGCACCGGCAACACTCGCGCCGGCGTCGGCATGACCCCGCAGCCGCGATGAGCGACATTCCGGGCTTGGTCCAGCATGCGTGATGTCGCGGGCGTGACGCTGCTGTGCGTCGACACGGCAAACCATGCACTCGCGCTGCGTGCGCTCGCGGTGTCCGGCGCGGAGTTGAGATTCGAGCAGACGCTGTTCCTGACCGACTCGATTCCCGCGCATCTGGACGTGCCGCCCGGCATTTCCGTAATACCCATCACGAGGCTCGCGTCGCGCGACGAGTACTCGCGTTTCGTCCTGAAATCATTGCTGGCGCACGTGACGACGCCGCATGTCCTGCTGATTCAATGGGATGGCTACGTCATCAACCCGGCTGCGTTCGAACCCGCATTCCTCGACTGCGACTACATCGGGGCGAAGTGGTTCTGGTTCGACGACGGCATGCGCGTAGGCAACGGCGGCTTCTCGCTGCGATCGCGCAAGCTGCTCGAAGCGCTGCAGGATCCGCGCATCGAGCTCGTCGAAGCCGAGGACGTTACGATCGGGCGCGCCTTTCGGCCGTTGCTCGAGCGCGAGTACGGGATTCGCTATGCGGACGACGCGATGGCCGACCGCTTCGCGTTCGAAGCTGCGTATCCGACGGGCAAGCCATTCGGCTTTCACGGCCTTTACAACTTCTGCCGTGTCGTTGCGCAGGACGAGCTTGCGATGCTCGCGCCGACGTTCTCCGACGCGATCGCACGATCCTTGCAACTCGGTCAGCTATTGCGAAACTGTATCGCGCTGGGTCAGTGGGCGGCAGCGGCCGCGATCGCGAAGCGAAAGCTCGCGGTGGCGCCCGCGGACGGCGAAGCGCGCTCGCTGCTCACGCGTGCCGAAACGGCATTGGCGAGCGGTCCGTCGGTGGGCCGCAACGACCCGTGTCCCTGCGGCAGCGGCAGGCGCTACAAGCAGTGTCACGGGACCTTGGGCGCCGAGGATTCGAGCGCTCGTACGGCCACGGCAGCAGCGCCCGGTGCGCGGCCACCGTCGTCGCCGGGCCCGTCTGCGCTGGCGCTCGCGCAGCGCGGCGTTGCCGCGCATCAGCGGGGCGACATCGACGCAGCCGAGCGCGCGTACCGCGAAGCGCTGCGGGTAGAGGCTGATCACCCGCTCGCGCAACACTATCTTGGCGTCGTTCTGTATCAGCGGGGACGCTTCATCGAAGCGCTGCCGCTGCTGCAGCAATCGGCGGCGCGCGTGCCAGCGGAGCCGGAGTTTCACAACAACCTGGGCCTCGGATTTGCCGCACTCGATCGCAACGACGAAGCGATCGCCGCGTATCGCGCAACGCTCTCGCTGAAGCCCGCTCACGCCACGGCGTCGAACAACCTCGGACTTGCGCTGCAGGCAATGAATCGCGTCCCGGAGGCGATTGCCGCGTACCGACAGGCGCTATCCGTGACGCCTGCGTTCGCGCACGCGCACTGGAACCTGGCACTTGCGCTGCTCGCCAACGGCGAATACGCCGAAGGCTGGCGTGAATACGAGTGGCGGCTGCGCCTTCCCGAGCTCGGCGCACGTGCGCCCGCGCTGCCGTTTGCACGCTGGGATGGAAGCGACCTGCGCGACAGGACGCTGCTGCTGATCGCCGAGCAAGGTGTCGGCGACGCGCTGCAGTTCGTTCGCTTCGCGGCCGACGTCGCCGCGCGCGGCGCGCATGTCGTCGTGCAGGCGCCCGCAGCGCTTGCCTCGCTGCTGGCAACCGTCCCGGGCGTGGGCGAAACGGTGCCAACCGGCGCGGCCCCGCCGCCCGGTGACCTGGCGCTTCCGCTGCTATCGCTCGGCGTTCTGCTCGACGTGCGCCCTGGCGATTTGACAGGCATCTCTTACATTCGCAGCGACGCGGCACTTCGCGCCGATGCGACGCGGCGCGTCGACGCCATTCGCGGCGAGCGAAGGGCAATCGGAATCGCCTGGGCAGGTGCGGCGCATCATCTCAACGACCGGCGGCGTTCGATCTCGCCCGCACTCCTGGCCCCGCTGTTCGCGCTGCCCGGCATTGCGTGGTTCTCGCTGCAGCAAGGCCCGCGCGAGGCCGCCATCGCCGACGTGCCCGGTGCCGATTCACTGACTCGCTTGCCTGCGAATGCGCAATGGCCGGACACTGCCGCGCTGATCGATGCGCTCGACGCCGTCATCACTGTCGATACGAGCATCGCCCACCTCGCAGGCGCGCTCGGCAAGCCGGTTTACGTCATGCTGCCGTTCGCGCCGGATTGGCGCTGGGGTCCGACGGGCAGCACGACGCCGTGGTATTCGACCGCGCGGCTATTCCGGCAATCCACGATCGGTGACTGGCAAACTGTGATTGCGGAGGTCGGCGACGCTTTGCGCCACGGATAAGCATCACCGCGATGCGAGCAGCAACTCCGCAAAGGCCTGGACCGGCTCGGCCCGGTCGAACAGTCCGCCGAGCCCGCCGCGAATCGTTTCGGTCATGCGCGAACGAAAGGCGTGATCGCCGACGACACGCGAGGCGATCGTCCGGTAGTCGTCGACGTCGCGGGCGATCAGATCATCGGCGCCGACCGCGCGCAGCATCGCGGCGCTCTGGCGGCCGCGCATGAACGCGCCGGGAAGCGTCACGACCGGCAGCCCGCACGCCAACGCATCGAGCGTCGTGTTGCCGCCCGACCAGTGCAGCGTGTCGAGCATCGCGTCGCAGGCGAGATTCACGCGCAGGTAATCGTCGTGCGGCACGGCCGGCAGCACGGCCATCCGCCCGGCGAGCGGAACGCCGTGTCGTTCGAATGCGCCCGCAATCCGCCGCATGAACCGTCCGGTAACGCTCGCGTGTCGTCCGTCGAACATCACGAGCGTCGCCGCGGGATTGTCGGCGAGGATGCGCGCGAACAGTTCATCGTTGTCCGGATGCACCTTGAACAGCGATTGCGGGCATAGCAGCAGCACGCGATCTTCCGGCAGGCCGATGCGCGCGCGACCGGCGCGATCGGGCACGATCGGACGCCGGTAGCACGTGCCGATTCCCGGAAGGCGCAATAGCGGCTCGACGTAATGCGCCGCTGCGTCGGCCGGTTCCATGTCGCCGCAGGTGATGAACCCGTCGATCGTCTGGTGACCGCTCGTGACCGGATGGCCCCAGGCGGCGAGTTGCCGTGGCGCAAGGCGGAGCGCGGCCAGCGCGAACGATGTGTGGTCCATGCCGAGCTCCGGATAGACGAGCACGTCGAGCGCATCGCCGCGAATGACGGGTGCGACGACGGACGGTCGCGCACGGCTGCCGCCGAATTCGACGAAGCGATCGGCGCGTCCCTTGATCTCCGCGGCGATTTCGTCCTGGCCCGGATAGAGATGATAGACGCGCACGTCAAAGCGCTCGCGATCGAGATCGGTGAGCCAGCTGCGAAAGTAACGACCCGCCGTGCCGACATGGAAGAACGCGGACGCGAATCCTACGCGCAACCTGCGGCCTTCATTGCGTGCGGCGACGGGCGCATGCCATTCGCGCGCACGCTGCTGGATCATCCGCGCGGCGAGCGCGCCATACGATGCCTGCAGGTCGCGGTCGTTCCCGCCCTGGTAGGCGAGGAAGAAATTCGTCCAGCGCAACCCGTCGAGCACCTGTTCCGCGTTAAGGCCTGAGACCAGCGCCTCCACTCGCTCATCGAGCTCGCGCAGCGCCGTCGCAAATGCGGCGCGCGCGGTGGCCAGATGGTCTCCACTTTCATAGACCATCGGCAGCGACAGATCCTGCGCGAGCGCGCCTCGCAGGTCCCGCGGATCCAGGTCGAACGCGTGCCGGTACGCATCTCGCGCCAGCTCGACATCGTCGCGCTCGGCATAGACGCGTCCGAGATTGAACCATTCGCCGGCACAAGACGACGGCGCCATCGAGATTGCCTGGCGATACAACGGCTCGGCTTCATCGAGCGCGCCACGCTCGCGCAACAGTCCGGCGAGCATGACGACGATCGAGCGCAGCGGCGGCTTGCGGCGCGGACGCGCGAGCTCCTGGCGCAGCAGTGCCTCTGCGCGCTCGATCTCCCCGGCATCGCGCCACATGACGGCCACGTTGGCGATTGCCAACTCGTAGTCGGGCCGCAGCGCGACCGCCCGCTCGAAGGCCGCGAGCGCCTCGTCGGCCCTCCCGAGCGATCGCAGCGCATTACCCAGATTGTTGAATGCACGCGCGTTAGTCGGGTCGAGCTCCGCAACGCGGCGGAACGATGCCGCGGCCTGCTCCGCGTCGCCGCGCTCGCCATGCAACACGCCGAGTCGTTCGTGGGCAGCGACGAAGCGCGGCTGCAACGCGATCGCGCGCGCGAGATTCGCGATAGCGGCATCGCGATCACCGGCGCGCTCCTCGAGTTCCGCCCATGCGTAGTGTGCGAGGGAGTCATCGGCGTTGGCGTGCAGCGCCGCGCGCACGTGCGCACGTGCCGACGCCACGTCGCCCGCACGCTCCGCGCAGGCGGATAGCACCAGGTGTGCAGCGCCGGCCACGTGCGGATTTCCGGTTGCGACGAGCGGCCCACAAAGCGTTCGTGCCGCGGCGATGTCCCCCGCTGTCAGACAGGCACGCGCCCGCGCAAGCGCCGCGGCAGCGGGCTCAGGCGCCGTTTCGTTCGGCATCGACAAGAGCATTGGCCGCGCGCTCGCGCAGCGCAGTCAGGTACGCTCGCTCGAGATTGCGTGTGTGCGCTGCCATGTCGGTCAGCACCGAATTCGGAAGCGCGTCCGCAATGCGGCTGCGAATCGATTGCATGAACGCCGGATCCCTCGCCAGTCGCACGGCAATGCCAACGTACTCCACGCCTGTCGTCGCAATCGTCTGCGTGACACCGAGGTTGGTCAGGATCGAATACGATGTGCGCTCTGCATGACGCCGGCCAACCAGCGTTACGACGGGCACGCATGCGTCGATCGCCTCGAGCGTTCCGTTGACACCGCCA
>Ga0207701_10008709_pt1 | contig 10013 bp, 9 predicted proteins | sample KBSSwiSSwithPhiX_FD_184294 | JGI IMG/M metagenome (GOLD analysis project Ga0207701, IMG submission 184294) | Switchgrass rhizosphere bulk soil microbial communities from Kellogg Biological Station, Michigan, USA, with PhiX - S5 (SPAdes) (version 2) | ecosystem: Environmental > Terrestrial > Soil...
GCGGCGGCGGCCTCATCCTCGGCTACGCGGTGGCCTGCCTGCAGATGTACCGCTTCGCCGCGGCGGAACTGGTGCCGATCCATTACCGCGCCAAGGCGATTTCGTGGGTGACGGCCGGCGGCGTTGCCGCCGCCGTGATCGGCCCCAGTCTCGTGCGCCTGACGCACGACCTGACGATGCCGCTGTACCTCGCGACCTATGCGGCGATTCTCGTCCTGCACGTCATCGTCTTTACGATCATGTCCTTCATCAGCTTTCCCCCGGTCGCGACCGCGGCCTCGGCCGCTGATACGGCCGAGTTCACGGCGCCGCCGCGCCCGCTGTTGGTCATTGCCTGTCAGCCGCGCTTCATCGCGTCCGTGATCGCCGGCATGCTCGCGTTCGGCACGATGTCGTTCATCATGAGCGCGTCGCCGCTCGCGATCGTCGGCTGCGGCTTTCCGCATGCGGAAGCCCACTGGGTCATTTTCATGCATGTCATGGGCATGTTCGTGCCGGCGTTCTTCACCGGCAACTTGATCAACCGGTTCGGCGCCACGACGGTGATGGCCTGCGGCATCGTGCTGATGCTGGCCGGCGTCGCCGCCGCGCTCGGCGGCCTCGACATCTGGAATTTCCGGATCGCGCTCACCGTCAACGGGGTAGGGTGGAACTTCCTGTTCGTCGGCGCCACCACGCTGGTAACGACATGCTACCGCCCGAACGAGCGCGGCAAGACCCAGGCGCTCAACGACTTGCTGGTTTTCTCGACGACCGCAACGTCGAGCTTCATGGCGGGCTTTTTGCAGGATCGCTGGGGCTGGCAGCCGCTCAACTGGTTTTCCGTGCTGCTGATGCTGGCCGCTGCGGCGGCGGTGATATGGCTTCGCTACCAGCGGCCGGCGCTGGGCCCGGCGCACTAGAACTTTCTCTCCCGTCGTCAAATCGCAAGCATTGTGGCCGGTGGTATGCCGCTCCGTCCTTCAAAGGCCATACTTCGACCACGCAGAGCTGGCTTGATTTGTGCATAACCCGAAGCAAACGGGAGATCGCAAGTGAAGCGAGACATTGGGGTAATGAGTGGCACGATACTGGCCATTGGCGCCGTCGTGTGGGCCTTCTGGGGCAATCCGGAAACGTCAAAGCGGACCAGTGCGGTCCACAAGATGAATGTTGCGCCCGAACTGAAACTGGTCTCCGAACGCAGCCCGTATATGCGGTCCGAGCGCTAATCGCGCGCCCGCTTCCGTCCTGCGGTTGCCCCGGTTCAGCCTTGCTGGGTCCTGCCGCTATTGCCAGCCCGGCACTCCGCGCATGTCGGGTAGGTGATGGGCGATGCCCTTGTGGCAATCGATGCAGGTTTTCTCGTTCGTGAACAAAAAGCGCTGGTGCGCGACGGAAGCGCGGGGCGATTGCCGGGTGATGTCCATCGATTCGGCGCTGTGGCAGTTGCGGCATTCCAGCGAGTCGTTGGCCTTGAACCGCGCCCATTCGTGCAACGCCAGCTCGAGCCGGCGATCGACGAACTTCTCGCGGGTATTGATGGTGCCGAACAGATGCCCCCAGACTTCCTTGGAGGCCTGCATCTTGCGCGCGATCTTGTCGGTCCAGTCATGCGGGACGTGGCAGTCGGGACAGCTGGCGCGTACCCCCGAGCGGTTTGAGAAATGAATGGTGGTTTTCAGTTCCGAGAACACATTGTCGCGCATCTCGTGGCAGCCGGTGCAGAATTTCTCGGTGTTGGTCAGTTCCAGCGCGGTATTGAAGCCGCCCCAGAACACCACGCCGGCGACAAAGCCGGCGAGCACCAGCACGCCGAGCCCGAACACCGAACTCGGCCGGCGCAGCACGTCCCACAGCTCGACGACGAAGCCCCAAATCCGCGCCGGCGATGACCGGCGAGATGCTGCCGCCGGATCGGTCGCGCTCATCTGCGGCCTCCCGGTGTCGCGCGGCCCAGCATGGTGTCGATGTCGACGAAGTCATTGTCGACCGGCGGCTTCACCACGTTTTGCGGAACATGGCATTCGGTGCAGAAGAAGCGGCGCGGCGACACCGAGGCGAGGAACTGGCCGTCGCGGTCCATGAAGTGGGTGATAGAGACCATCGGCGCCTGCGATTCTCCGGTGCGGGCGCGGGCATGGCACGACAGGCATTTATTGCCGTTGATGTCGATCTGGTAGCCCTCGATGGCATGCGGGATCACCGGCGGTTGCTCCGGATAATTCCGCACCTCCTTCTCGATCGTATTGCGCATCGGCGTCATCGGCGCGGCCGGCCCTTCCTCATTGAGCGGGGTCGAGCCGCGCAGCCCGGAACTGACGGTTTGCGCAACCAGCGATGTCGACGCGGTGGCGGAGATGATGGCGAGCGCGAGGAGCCAGGGTTTTCCGATCATGTGCTTTGTACCCGCTCAATGCGTACGGCGCATTTCTTGAAATCGGTCTGCAGCGAGATCGGGTCGGTGGCGTCGAGCGTCACCTTGTTGATCATCTGCGCCTCGTCAAACCACGGCACGAACACGAACCCGCGCGGCGTCTTGTTGCGGCCGCGGGTCTCGACCCGGGTCCGGATATAGCCGCGGCGGGATTGCACCTTCACTTCGTCGCCGCGCCGCAGCTTCAGCTCGGCGGCATCGTCGGGATGCATGAAGCACACGGCCTCCGGAAAGGCCCTGTAGAGTTCGGGCACCCGGCGCGTCATGGTGCCGGAATGCCAGTGCTCGAGCACGCGGCCGGTCGAGAGCCAGAACGGATATTCGCTGTCCGGCGATTCCGCCGGCGGCTCATAGGGCAGGGCGAAAATTCGCGCCTTGCCGTCGGGGAAGCCGTAAAACTGCACGCCGGCGCCGGTCTTCACATAGGGATCGGTACCCTCGCGAAAGCGCCAGCGCGTCTCCTGTCCGTTCACGACGGGCCAGCGCAAGCCGCGCTCGCGATGATAGGTGTCGAATGGCGCGAGATCGTGACCGTGGCCGCGGCCAAAGGTGGCGTATTCCTCGAACAGGCCCTTGTGGACATAGAAGCCGAACGCCTTCGACTCGTCATTCAGAGATCCGGGCTCGATGTCGGAAGCCGGGAACTTGTCGACCTGGCCATTGGCAAACAGCACGTCGAACAGGGTCTTGCCGCGGTACTCCGGCTTTTTGGCGAGCAGCTCTTCCGGCCAGACTTCCTCAATCTTGAAGCGTTTTGCGAATTCCATCAATTGCCAGAGGTCCGAACGCGACTCGCCGGGGGCGGTGACCATCTGGTGCCAGAACTGGGTGCGCCGCTCGGCGTTGCCATAGGCGCCTTCCTTTTCCACCCACATCGCGGTGGGCAGGATCAGATCGGCGGCGAGCGCGGTCACCGATGGATAGGCGTCGGACACCACGATGAAGTTTTCCGGATTGCGAAATCCCGGATAGGTCTCTTCGTTGGCATTGGGCCCGGCCTGCAGATTATTGTTGACCTGGACCCAATAGGCGTTGAGGAGCCCGTCTCTCAGCATCCGGCTCTGCAGTACCGCGTGGTAGCCGGGCTTGTCGGGAATGGTGCCTTCGGGCAGCTTCCAGATTCGCTCGGCGATGTCGCGATGCGCCTTGTTGGTCACCACCATGTCGGCGGGCAGGCGATGTGAGAAGGTGCCGACCTCGCGCGCGGTGCCGCAGGCCGAGGGCTGGCCGGTCAGCGAGAACGGGCTGTTGCCGGGCTCGGAGATCTTCCCGGTCAAAAGATGGATGTTGTAGACGAGGTTGTTGCACCAGACGCCGCGGGTATGCTGGTTGAAGCCCATGGTCCAGAAGCTCACGACCTTGGTCTTGGGGTCGGCATAGAGCTCAGCCAGCGCCTCGATGCGGTTGAGCGGCACGCCCGACATCTCGGCTGCCTTCTCCAGCGTGTAGTCGGAGACGAATTTTGCGTATTCCTCGAAGCTCATGTCGGTCGCGTCGTTGGCCTTGGCCGCGCCGGTCGCTTTCTTCTGCAGCGGATGCTCGGGGCGAAGCCCGTAACCGATGTCGGTCTGGCCGCGCTTGAAGATGGTGTGGGCCGCGACGAAATCCTTGTTGACCCGGCCGGTCTTGATGATGTGGTTGGCAATGGCGTTGAGGATAAAGAGATCGGTCTGCGGCTTGAACACCATGCCGATATCGGCAAGGTCGAACGAGCGATGCTCGAACGTCGACAACACGGCGACGCGGACGTGCGATGCGCTCAGCCGCCGGTCGGCGACGCGCGTCCACAGGATCGGATGCATTTCGGCCATGTTCGAGCCCCACAGCACGAACGCGTCGGTGGCCTCGATATCGTCGTAGCAGCCCATCGGCTCGTCGATGCCGAACGTGCGCATCATGCCGGCAACCGCCGAGGCCATGCAGTGGCGGGCATTGGGGTCGATGTTGTTGGAGCGGAATCCGGCCTTGAACAGTTTTGAGGCGGCGTAACCTTCCCAGATCGTCCATTGTCCGGAGCCGAACATGCCGACGCCGCTCGGCCCGCGATTTTTCAGCGCGGCCTTGTATTTTTCGGCCATGATGTCGAAGGCTTCGTCCCAACTGACCGGCGTGAACTCGCCGTTCTTGTCGAATTTGCCGTTGGTCTTGCGCAGCATCGGCCGGGTCAGCCGGTCGTGGCCGTACATGATCTTGGAAAGGAAATAGCCCTTCACGCAATTCAGTCCGCGATTGACCTCCGACTTGATGTCGCCGTGGGTGGCGACCACGCGGTTGTCCTTGGTCGCGACCATCACGCTGCAGCCGGTGCCGCAGAACCGGCACGCGGCCTTGTCCCATTTCAGTTCGCTGGTGGCGCGATCGGTGACCAGATTGGCGGCGACGGCTGTCGTCGACATGCCGCCCGCCAGCGCCGCCATCGCGGCGGCCTCGAGCTTCAGAACCTGGCGGCGGTCGAGCTTGGGTGCGGACATGGCAATTCTCCAGACGTCAGGTGATGGCGTCGATGGCGTGAAAGACGAGCGAGGCGGAATAGACGTCGGGCAGCAGCGCGATGGTGTTGAGCGCCGTGCCCAGCGCGCCGGCATCCGGGGCTTCGACCACGACGACGAGCTTGCCTTTGCGGTCGCGGCCGTAGACCTCGCATCCATCCAGCGCGACGATGGCGGCTTCCACGCCGGCGAGCCGCTCGGGACAGGCCTGCACCAGAATGCTGGCGATTTCGCCGCCCGGCGGCGCGACCACGCGATCCGATCCGAGCAGTCGGCCGGTGATGAGGGCGCGGCGGTCGATTTTTGGGTGGGTTCTGGCCACGGCGGTGATCCCTGAAAAGGCTGCGACTAGCGTGCAGGAGGGCCGGGAGGACCGGCCGCCATCTGATAGATCCACACGGCAAGCCCGTAGCTGCCGACGGTTGCCACCGCCAAAGCCGGCATCAGCACCGCGGTCAGAAACAGAAATGCGAAGATTTCCATGCGCTTGCGGCGCGGTCGTCCACTCGTGTCGTCGCCCCCGGCGGACATGTTCCATCCCGTTCGAATTTTGCTGATGAGCGGCATCAGGGCCGCTGCCCGCGTCAAGGATAGAAAGCGGATCAATCGGCGCCTTGATCTAGATCAACCTGGAACCGGCGCACGGCCCGGAAAGCCGAGGCGCGAGTGACCGTATCGCACCGCCATGGCCCCTGCCGGGTGTGCAAGGTGCCGGGTGGATCATCTCATCCAGGCCTTTGCGAAAGACGCGCCCACGGACGAACCAATTTCACAATGTGAACTGGACTTTGCCATCGTAGGATTCGCATTGCGCGCGCGGTCATTCTGCTTGATAATCCGACGGCCCGGGCGCGCCCACCGAATTAGCGGGCCGGGCCAGTTGAAGGATCCTATCCAGCATGTCGACCCCAAGCGGCTTTGGTCTCGCCGGCATCATCGGCATGCCGGTCGTCCATTCACGGTCACCGGTGATTCATAATTTCTGGTTGAACGCGCACGGCATCCGCGGCGCCTATGTGCCGCTCGCGGTCGCGCCCGAACGGCTGAAGGCCGCGTTGCCGGGGCTGGTCGCGCTCGGCTTTCGCGGCTGCAACGTGACGATGCCGCACAAGCAGACGGCGATCGCCCTGCTCGACCGGGTCAACGAAACCGCGCGGCGTATCGGCGCCGTCAACACCATCGTCGTCGACGCCGACGGCACGCTGAGCGGGTTCAACAATGACGGCAACGGATTTGTTCAGAGCCTGCGTGACACCAAGCCAGACTGGCGGGCGGACGCCGGGCCAATCCTTGTGCTCGGCGCCGGCGGATCGGCAAGGGCGGTGGTGGTGGCGCTGCTGGAGAACGGCGCGCGGCAGATCCGGATCGCCAACCGAACCGCGGAAAAGGCGCAGGCGATTGCCACGGAGTTCGGTGCCGCGGTAACCGCCGTCAGTTGGGCGGAGCGCAACGCGGCGATGGAAGACCTCGCCTTGCTCGTCAATTGCACCGACCAGGGCATGATCGGCAAGCCGGCACTTGATGTCGGCTTGGCACAGCTGGCGCCGTCGACGCTCGTCGCTGACCTGATCTATACGCCGCTGGAAACGCCGTTTCTGGCTGAAGCACGCAAGCGCGGCTGCGTGACGGTGAACGGGCTCGGCCTGCTGCTCAATCAGGCGAGGCTGGCCTTCAAGGCCTGGTTCGGCATTCTCCCGGATGTCACGCCCGAGCTTGTGAAGGCTGTTCACGCGACCTTTTGAGGCACCGGAGCTGTTCGGCGATGACGATTCCTGCGGGCCGCAAGATCGACTGCCACATCCACGTGCTCGATCCCGTTCGCTTTCCCTATGCTTACGATACGCCCTATCGTCCGGGCGGGCAGGAGATCGCGCCGGCCGCGCATCTTGTTCGCGTGCTCGATGTCTTCGATGTCGCCCATGCCCTGATCGTCGGCACCAACTCCGGCTACGGCACCGACAGCCGCATTCTGCTCGATGCGCTCAGGCTCGGTAACGGCCGCTTCAAGGGCGTCGCGGTGGTCGAGAATGACGTCGAATCGAAAGAGCTCGAACGGCTGAAGGCGGCGGGCATCATCGGTGTCGCCTTCAATCTGCCGTTTCACGGCACCGGCTATTACCGCAACAGCGCCGCCTTGCTGGAAAAGTTGGTCGATCTCGGACTGTTCCTGCAGATACAGGTCGAAAACGACCAGTTGCTCGCGCTGCTGCCGCTGATCGAGAAGTCCAGCGTTCGTCTGGTGATCGATCATTGCGGCCGGCCTTCGGTCACGCATGGATTGCAGCAACCGGGATTCCAGGCGTTGCTGGCGATCGGCCGCGAGCGCGACGCCTTTATAAAGCTGTCGGGCTACTACAAGTTCTCGCGCCAGCCGCATCCGTACGAGGATACGTGGCCGTTTATCATTGCCCTGGTCGAGGCCTTCACCCTCGATCGCTGCGTCTGGGGATCGGACTGGCCGTTCCTGCGGGCGTCGGAGCGGCTGGATTACGGGCCGCTGCTCGCGGTGCTGCCTCTTCTGTTTCCGTACCCTGACGATCAGCATCGATTGCTGTGGCGGACGCCTGCGCGGCTGCTTGGGTTTAGCGGATGCTGAGGAAGATCAATCAAGATAGATAAGAAGAACGAGAGGGAGGACGTCATGAGGCATTTTCGTTATCTGGGCTGCGCCGCCATTGTTGGCGCGTTGTGGACCACCCAAATCCACGCGCAGTCGACGGTCTACCTTCCCGACATCGTCGAATTGTCCGGGCCCGGTGCGGTGTCGGGAACGAACTGGCGCGACGGCGTTAGCCTGGCGATCGACGAGATCAACAAGGCAGGCGGAATATTGGGCCGCAAGATCGAGACCGAGCATCTCGACACCCAGAGCAATCCGGGCGTCTCGCGCGCGCAGGTTCAGAAGGTCTTGGACCGCGATCCCTATGTCGTGCTGGGGCCGATCTATTCCGGCTCGGTCAAGGTCAACATGGCGCTGACCCAGCAGGCCGAAGTTCCGCAGATCGTCGGCGCCGAGGCCGCCGATATCACCGCGCAAGGCAATCCCTGGGTATTCCGCACCGCGTTCGGGCAGCAGATCAGCATGCCGAAGATCGCCAACTATCTGCACGACCAGCTCAAGGTGAAGTCGGTGGCGCTGGTCTGGGTCAACAATGATTTCGGCAAGGGCGGCCGCGACAGTTTTGCCAGGGAGATGAAGGCACGCGGCATCGAGGTGGTGGCGGATATCTCCACCGAGCAGGGCCAGGTCGATTTCGGCTCCGACGTCATCAAGCTGAAGAGCACCAGGGCGGACGCCATTTTCGTCTACTGCAATGAGGAGGAAAGCGCCCGCTTCCTGATCGAGGCCAAGCGCCAGGGAATAACGACGCCGCTGTTCGGCGAGACGACGCTGCTGAGCCAGAAGGTGGTTGATATCGCAGGCGCCGCCGCCAACGGGGTCCGCGGCCATGTCGGCCTGAGCGCGGATGCGCCGATCCCCGCGATCGAGGAGTTCACCAGGAAGTTCAGCCAGCGCTACAATTATCGGCCCGATCACAACGGCATCAAGGGCTACACTGCAGTGTATCTGGTGAAATACGTCACCGAGAAGATCGGAAAATTCGATCGCAAGGCTTTTGGCGCCGCCATGAAGGGGCTGACGCTCGCGCCTACGACGGCGCCCGGCATTCTGATGGAAGCGAGCTGGGACCAGAATGGCGATATCGACCGCGCGAGCTTCCTGGCCGAGATCATCGACGGCAAGCAGAAGATCGTGGAAACGCTGCCGAAGCTGAAGCCGTCGAAGGCGGACTGACCCGAACGCCTGTCGACCCATTCCCGCGTCCCCGACATTGCCGCCCTGTGGCGCGCGATGATTGGCATTCATTGTTGCGGCACCTATAGTCGCCCCGGATTGGGTGCGCCCACGACCCTGAGTGGTAATGTCTCCTGGAAAAGTCCATGTCAGATAACAGAACCGATGTCGTGGTCCTTGGTGCCGGCATCGTCGGCGTATCCGCGGCTTTTAGCGTGCGCCAGCGGGGAATGTCGGTCGTCCTTGTCGACCGGCGCGAGCCGGGCAGCGAAACATCCTACGGCAATGCCGGCGTACTCTCGAGCGGTTCGATCTCGCCGCTCAACAATCCCTCGCTCTGGAGCGCGCTGCCAAAATATCTGACCAACCAGCACGCGGCGTTGCGCTGGAATATCGGCTGGGCCGCCCGGAATCCGGACTGGGTACTTCGGTTTCTGGCCAATGCAAGGGAATCGCGTCTCAGGTCGCGCGCAACCGCCCTGCACGGCCTGATCGGTGCATCGTTGAAACTGCACCGGGAATGGATCGTGAAAGCCGGTGCGGCGCAGCGCATCCGAGAAACCGGCTGGCTGAAGGCGTGGCGGAGCGACGCGGTTGCATCGGCAAGGCTGGAGCAGGCATTGCTGGCCGAGTATGGCATCGAAAGTCAATTGCTCGACCGCCAGGAGATTTCGGCGCTCGAGCCGAGCATCGTGCCGGTCTACAAGGTAGGGCTCCTGCACACGCAAACCGCTTCGGTCGATTCACCCGGTAACGTGGTGAAAGCCTATGCCAAGATGCTGGCGGGCACCGGCGGCGAGGTCCGGCAATCCGACATCAAGGCGATCGTGCCCGAAGCCGATGGCTGGCGCGTGGAGGTTGCCGATGGCGCGATTGCGGCGCGCCATGTCGTGGTAGCACTCGGGCCGTGGTCATCGGATATCTTGCGGCCGCTCGGCTATCGCGTGCCGCTGGCGTTCGAGCGCGGCTACCACCGCGAATACAAGCCGAATCCGGCGCGCATATTGCGGCGTCCGATTCATGATGCCGACGGCAGCTTCCTGATGACGCCGATGGAGAACGGCGTCCGCGTTACCTCGGGCGTCGAATTGACCGACCGCGACGCGCCGTCGTCGTTTGCACAGATCGACGCAGTGGAGCCGATGGCGCGCGGTGTCGTCGAGTTCGGCGAGACCGTCGGCGAAACCTGGCGCGGGTCGCGGCCGACGCTGCCGGACAGCCTGCCGATGATCGGACCGGCGCCCCGGCATCAAGGTCTGTGGCTTGCATTCGGTAACCAGCACATCGGCTTCACCACGGGTCCTGCGACAGG
>Ga0207701_10008710_pt1 | contig 10013 bp, 9 predicted proteins | sample KBSSwiSSwithPhiX_FD_184294 | JGI IMG/M metagenome (GOLD analysis project Ga0207701, IMG submission 184294) | Switchgrass rhizosphere bulk soil microbial communities from Kellogg Biological Station, Michigan, USA, with PhiX - S5 (SPAdes) (version 2) | ecosystem: Environmental > Terrestrial > Soil...
TCCATCTCTGCGAGCTTGTAGAACGGCACTGGCGCCCCTGTTGTCCAATAGCCCAGCATCCATCATACACAGCGTTACGGTGCGTGTTCCAACCTTGGGGTCTGCACGCCCGCCCGCTCCGAAGTTCGAACAGATCGGGAGGCGACCTCACGTGAGTGAAAAGGTGTCATATGGATACGGACGTGCTCATCTCCGGTGCCGGCCCGACCGGCCTGATGCTCGCAAATCAGCTTGCGCGCCGCGGTGTCAGGGCGATGATCATCGACCGGCATTCCGGTCCGGCTCAGCAGACGCGTGCCATGGCGGTTCAGGCGCGCACCCTCGAGATCTATTCGAAAATGGGGATCGTCGATCAGGCGCTCGCGCTGGGTGCGCGCGCGACCGGCGCCAACATGTGGGCCAATGGCCGCTGGACTGCGCGCATTCCGCTCGGCGACATCGGCAGGAGCATGAGCCCGTTCCCGTTTGTCCTGATGCTCGGACAGGACGACAACGAAAAGATCATGGGCGCGAAGCTGCACGAACACGGTCTGGACGTGCAGTGGAACACCGAGCTCATCGCGCTGGAACAGCGCGAGGACTGTGTCGATGTGACGCTCACGCTGCCGGACGGCAGTAACAGTAAAGTTACCGCGGCCTGGGTCGCGGGCTGTGACGGTGCGAAAAGTGCGGTGCGGGCGCTGACGGGTATCTCTTTCCCCGGAGAGCCCTACGAGCACGTGTTCTTCGTCGCCGACACGGAAGCGAGCGGACCGATGAAGCCGGGTGAGTTGAACGTCTATCTATGGCAGGACGGCTTCCACCTGTTCTTCCCGATGCGCGGCAAGGATCGGTGGCGGGTGATCGGCATTCTGCCGAAAGCGCTGCGCCATCGTGACGATCTGACCTTCGAGGACGTCATTCCCGGGATTCAGCATGAGGCGGGCAGCGGCGTTACGTTCCACCAATGCAGCTGGTTCTCGACCTATCGCATTCATCATCGTGCCGCCGAGCGCTTCCGCGAGCGGCGGTGCTTCCTGCTCGGCGATGCCGCGCACATCCACAGCCCCATGGGCGCACAGGGCATGAACACCGGACTGCAGGATGCCTATAACCTCGCGTGGAAACTCGCGCTGGTCGTCCAGGGCAAGGCGGCCTCGGCGCTGCTCGACAGCTACGAGCAGGAGCGGATTCCCGTTGCACAGCGGCTGCTGCGCACGACCGACCGGGCATTTCAGCTCATCGTGTCCGATAGCTGGCTTGCGGGCATGTTCCGAACAAAAATCATGGCAACAGTCGCTGCAGCAGCGATGAGGCGCGAACGCGTTCGTACGCTGGCGTTTCGCACCATCTCCCAGATCGGGATCCGCTATCCGGATAGCGCATTGTCGCAGACGTTGCCGGGCCTGCCCGCCGATGCGCCCGCGGCGGGTGAGCGTTTTCCCTGGATGAAACTCACGTTCGACGCGAAGACCGGCCCGGAAGACGTCTTCGAAAAGCTCGACGATACGCGCTTCAATCTTCTGGTGATGGGTCAACCCGTGCCATCGGCGGACTCGGTGGATCACGGCGACCTCCTGCACACGCATCCGATTTCCGACACTGCGGAAAATAACGCTCAGCTCCAGCGCGTGAGAATCGCGGGTCCGGCATTCTATCTGCTGCGGCCGGACGGACACGTTGGCGTGTGTGGATCACGGCTGGATACGAACGCGGTGAGCCGTTACCTCGCGGAGCGTGTGCACCTGCATGCCACCGCGGGGACTGCTGGCGAGCGTGCGGGCATGCTGAGTTCCGTGAGCGCCTGACACGCAGGTCACGCATCGATGGTGGGTGTTGGAAAAGGAGCGAGCGCTTGGGCGGTCGCTATGGCGCCCTTTCTATGCGCGCGTTGTCGGAGCCCGGCGGTGGGGCCTGCGGCTGGACCCGCTCCCATTGCCCGCCCGGGCACTCCGTGACATACGGATAGTAGGCGTTCGAGGCTGCGCAGTAATACCAGGCGTTATCGGGTTGCGACGAATAGTAGGTGTAAGACTGCTGCTGCGGCGGCGGCGCGTAATACGGCGGCGGGCTGTAATAGGCGGGCGCCGAGTAGTACGGGGGGGAGTAAGGCCACCCGCCATACCAACCCCACGGATACACCGCCCCGAATCCAATCCCGACAGCGAAATGCGTGTGGGAGCCGCCGTGGTGACCACCACCGGAGTGATGACCGCCGCCATGGGAGGCCGCGAATATCGGCCCGGCAGCCGTTATTGCGCCAAGAGCGAAAGTGAGAACGATAGTGCGCAGAGGATGAGACATATCGCGACTCGCGCGAACTCGTGAAGCGGTGTCGAGCTGATTGCCTCACAGCCCGACACACCGCTTAAAGCATTCGCAGACGACAGTAAGCGTTTCAGAACGACCTCACTATTGGACGAAAGTCCAACACTGAACGGACGGACAACCGACCTTCCAACATTCTCGCCGATAACGCGTGCACCAGGGGCCTTTTCGTTGCACATGCGGTGTTTGTGCCGGCGGAACGCGAGCGATAGAGAGGAGCGATCTGAGCTCGTCCTGTCGGAGTTCGCGGCTTGCGAACATGCCTGTCGTCCCCATCGCCGCTCTCACGCCTGGGTGATGCACATGCTCGTCATACATCGGGGCCAGGTCGCAAGTGCCTGAATCGGCAACGCTAACGGCGATGATTACGAGTGGTGGCGCACAAAATATTTGTACTTGAGCCGCCCTTCGAAGCCGGTGCGCACGCGGCAAAAGTCGCGTGGCAAAGCGATATAACACTCTGAATCTACGTGACCATTCGGCCTGGCCGATGATGTGCCGCGCGCGCTGGCACAGTCCGTGCGAATAGTAGGACGACAGCAGACAAAACACAGACCAAGGAGATGATCATGAGCGCGACCTACACAATCGGATACGAATACAACACGGGCGCGGGCGCAGTCCAAACGATCACTGCGCGGGCACGACGACTGACGGGGGCCATCAAACCGGTATACATGCTTGCAGCTGCACCGCTGCTCGGCTTGGTGTTCGTGCTCGCGCTCCCCTTCGCCGGACTCGCATTCATCGCGTGGATGCTCGCCAAAGCAGCGGCACGCAACCGCGCTGCGATCCTCCGCGTAGCGAAGCGTGTCTCGCTCTTCTTCGCCGCCCCCTTCATCGCTCTGGTCTACGTGGCGGCATTCCCGTTCATGGCGATGGGCGTGCTGGTCTACTGCGGAGTGCGTGCAGCACGCAGCTGACACGCTTGCACTGCGATCGAAAGCGGCCCCGAGCGGGCCGCTTCCGCTGTACCCGTCTTCTACACCGCACCCTTCGTGCGCAGCGCGGCAATCTGCGTGTCGTCGTAGCCGAGCTTCTCGAGTATCGCGTCGGTGTGTTCCCCTGGCTCGGGCGTGTGTTCGAGCTTCTCCGGCTGTGGATAGCGGCTGAGATGAATCGGTTGGCCGACGACCGTCTGCGCGCCGTATTTCGGATGCTCGATCGGTTTGGCGATGCCAAGGTGTTGCACCTGCGGGTCGGCGAATACCTTATCGATCGTGTTGATCGGCCCGCACGGCACGCCGGCCTTGTTCAGGAGCTCGACCCAGTGATCGTTGGTGTGAGCGCGGACGATTTCCTCCATGCGTGCCCTGACCGCCTTGCGGTTCTTCGAACGTGCAGCCGGCGTCGCGTAATCCGGGTTCGTCAGCAGATCCGTCGCGCCTGTCGCCTTGCAGAAACGCGCCCACACGTTGTCGCCTGTCGCGGCGACGTTGATATACCCGTCCGCCGTCTGGAACATGCCGGTCCCGGCCGCCGTCGGATGGTTGTTCCCCTCCTGCCCCGCAACTTCGCCGGCGATCAGGTAGCGCGCCGCCTGGAAATCGAGCATGTAGATCTGCGTCTCGATGAGCGAGGTCGAGACCCACTGGCCTTCGCCGGTACGTTCCCGATCGAGGAGGGCGAGCAGAATGGCATTCGACAGTAACAGGCCCGCGGACGTGTCGTTGATCGCGATGCCTACGCGCACCGGACCGCCGCCGGGATTGCCCGTGATCGACATGAGGCCGCCCATACCCTGCGCGATCTGGTCGACGCCGGGGCGGTTCTCGTACGGACCGTCCTGGCCGAATCCGGAGATGCTGCCGTAGACGATGCGCGGGTTGACCTTCTTCACCGACTCGTAGTCCACACCCAGCTTGTGCTTCACGGACGATCTGAAGTTCTCCACGACGACGTCCGCCGTCTTCGCAAGCTCGAAGAAGATCGCCTTACCTTCCGGCGCTTTCAGGTTGAGCGTGAGACTGCGCTTGTTGCGATGCAGATTCTGAAAATCAGGCCCGCTGCGGCGGCTGCCGGTTGCATCCGTTGCGGGCCCTCCCGGAGGCTCGATCTTGATCACGTCGGCGCCCCAGTCGGCAAGCTGGCGCACCGCCGTTGGCCCCGCGCGGTGTGCAGTCAGGTCGAGCACTTTGAAATCTGCGAGCGGAAGTCGGGTTTTCATCGTGATGTCCTTTCGGTATTCGTCACCGCGGAGGCGGCGTTCGGTTCGTCCTTGTGCGACTTCCATCCGAAGAATTGAGGTCTGTGTCGTTTCACTACGGGCCCGTTGAAATCCCACGCGAGACACTGTCCTACATGCGGCGGCGGGCGCTTCAGCACAGGGTCGGGCTTGGCCGCAAGCCGCCGCAGATGATTTCGATAATGCGGGATCGTCTGGTAGGCGGCAGTCGCCATGTTGAACAGCAACTCGCGCAGGTGTGCGCAGCCCTGCGTGCCACCCAGCGCATGCTCGATCGCCCTGCGCCATCCACGCCCCAGCGTGCAGCCGATCAGGCGCGACATCGGCGGCTTCGCCTGCTGACATTCGGGGAACGGCGCCGACGCCATCAAGACGGCCATATCCGTGATCTTCATGTCGTCGTCCACCGTGAGCCGGATCTTCATGCCGTGAACCGCATCGCCTGCCTGCAGGATGCCGCGATCCGGTGTTTTGTGTGCGTAGGTCTTGCTATCGGTGAGCTCCGCTTCGATGTCCCACAGACCGTCGTCACGGCGGTAGCCGCGATACTGCACGTCACGAGTATGAACCTGGGTGCGCGGCGCGGCCGCACGCCAGCTCACGTCATGCGCCGGGATAACCTCTTCCATCATTTCCCTTTCTGCCTTCAACCGTTGGTATGCCAAAAAGTCCGACAGCCGCTGATTTTAGCTGACGGCGGGTTTTCGCTCGGAGAACGCCTCATCGCGTCCTGCCGACGGGCACGACGTTCAGATGGACGAGCAATGCAACGATGCTGGCGGTCATCGCGATCGCACACACTGCGAGCCAGCCGAACTGGGCGAATGCCCAGCTCGTCAGGAACGCGCCGGCGGCATTTCCGCTCCACACGTGAAGCCCGAACAGCGTGTTCGCGCGTGCCCGCGAATCCGGCACTGCCGAGTTGATGAGGGTCTGATTGGCCACCATCGCCGCGCGCAGCCCGATATCGAGCAGCATCGCACCGAGCACGATTGCGGCAATCGACCAGATGCCCGCAGCCATGACGATCCACGCTGCCATCATCGAGCAGATGCCCGCCAGCACCACGGGACGCAGCCCGACGCGATCGCTCCAGCGGCCGGAGGCCCGCGCCACCAATATGCCGGCGGCGCCGGGAATGCCCATCAGACCGGCCACACCGGGCCCGACGCGGTGCAGGAGTGAGAGCATCGGCGCGGCCACCGCCCAGAATCCGCCATAGCAGATGCCGAACATGAATTGAATCGCGGTTGCGCGGCGGATTCCGGCGTGTCCACGCCAGAGGCGCACCAGCGATCCCAGCAGGTCGCCGTAGGACGCGTGCGTCGTCGGTCGCGTATTCGGGAGGCGTTTCCAGATTACGGGAATGACGATAAGAAGCATGGCGGCGGAAAGCGCGTAGCTGTAGCGCCAGCCAACGTACGTGGCGAGCATCCCGCCCACGATGCGCGCGAACAGAATGCCGCTGAACATCGCGGTGAGTTGAGTGCCGAGCGCACGGCCGCGATGGCGAGGATGCGCGACTTCGGCGGTGATGGCGATGAAGTGCTGAAGCAGCGACGAGCAGAGTCCCGTCACGAGACTGCCCGCCGCCAGCACTGCGATCGACGGCGCCAGCGCCATCGCGAGCTGCGCCACGATCATGATGGCGATCTTCGACAGTACGAGAGGGCGCTTGTCGATGCGGTCGCCGAGCGGCACGAAGAGAACGATCCCCACCAGCAACCCGCCGAACGAGAGCGTCGGTATCCAGCCGGTCGTCGCGGCGTCCGTGCGGAAATCCGCGGCGATCGCGGCAAGCATCGGCGTCTGGTAGTGAATGCCGCCGGCGACGATGAACGCCGCCACGATCAGGAGTGCAACAAGGTTCTGATATTCGTGCTCGGAGGCGGGCAGACTGGGCATGCTAGGATGTTAGCCGGAGGTGCCCCATGAAGATCACCCGGCTCGAAACCTACATCGTGGACGGCGGCTGGCGGCCGTGGACCTTCGTCAAAGTGGAAACCGATGACGGCGTGACCGGCTGGGGCGAGTGTTCCGATACGCGCGCCCCGCATGCCGTCGCGGGTGCGGTGCGTGACCTCGAGACGATGCTGATCGGACAGGATCCGCGGGCCCACGAAGCGCGGTTCTACGACATGTCGCGCATGCTGCGGTCGAGCCCGGGCGGCCTCGCGGCGCGGGCGATTGCGGGCATCGAATGCGCACTCCTCGACATCAAGGCGCGCTCGCTCGGCATTTCCGTGACGGAGCTTCTCGGCGGCCCGACGCGCGAGCGGATCCGCCTCTACTGGTCGCATTGCGGAACGACTCGCGTGCGCCATCACGAGATCGTCGGTAAGCCCCCCATCCGCGGTTGGGCCGACGTGACGGCGCTCGCGAAAGAAGTGGTGGCGCGCGGGTTCACTGCGCTCAAGACGAATGTCGTACTGCCGGGCAAGGGCGGTACATGGTTCAGCGGCTTCGACGGTTCGATGGGTCCGAACGACGAGTGGGCGCCGAACTGGGTCGTCACGCATCTCGAGCAGCTGATCGGCACGATCCGCGATGCAGTGGGGCCGGAGTTCGACATCAATCTCGACCTCAACTTCCACTTCAAGCCGGAAGCATGCATGCGTATCGCGCGTGCGCTCGAGCCGTTCAAGCTGCATTGGCTCGAAATAGACAACCCCGATCCGGACGCCGTGCGCCAGATCAAGGACTCGACGTCGACCACGATCTGCACCGGCGAGACGCTGGTTCACATGAAGGAGTACCTGCCGTTCTTCGAACGCCACGCGGCCGACGTATTCATGGTCGACGTGCCGTGGAACGGCATCGTTCAGAGCAAGAAGGTGGGCGATGTGGCGGCGACGTTCCAGCACAATGTCGCGCCGCATAACTACTACAGCCATCTCTCCACGTTCATGAGCGCGAGTCTGTGTGCGGTTCTCAGCAACGTGCGCATCATGGAAATCGATATCGACGATGTGCCGTGGAAAGACGAGCTCGTCACCGTGAAGCCCGATATCGCCGCCGGCTACATGACGATACCGAAAGGGCAGGGCTGGGGCACGACGATCAATGAAGAGGTTGCGCGCGCGCATGCATGGGATCCCCACAAGGCGGCGCACAGCAAACAGCTGGCACCCGCGAAGAGTTATTGACTGAATCGAGCATCGATCCCGAAGCCGGCCGTCGTTGGCCACGCTGACTGGCGTGAAGCAATGGATCGCAGTCGCACGCGGCGCGCGCTCATCGTATCTCGTCGATACGCCGCTACTCGCCGGCGTTCTGGGTCTGCTCGCGCCGCTTCAGGGTGATATGATCGCCGCGCCTGAAGAAGCGAATAGAACGGGCGTCGTGTTTATTCATCTCAGCGTGTTCGACAAAGGGAGAGAGCATGAATCGCTGGTTACTGGCAGTGCCGTTTCTTCTTTCGGCTTCCGCGTACGCACAGCAATCGGTACCCGTCATTCGCTTCGATTCGGTGCCGGATCCCGTGAAGCTGCCGAAGGATACGTATCTCGGCGAAGTGACCGGTGTTGCCGTCAATTCGAAAGGACACATCTTCGTATTGTCGCGAGGCAACACGACGGGGCCTGCGTACGCGGCGGCAGCCGCTCAGCTTCTCGAGTTCGATCAGAACGGAAAATTCATCCGTGAGATCGGCAAGAACCTCTATGCCTGGTCGTTCGCGCATGCCGTGCGCGTCGACAAAAAGGACAATATCTGGGTGACCGACAAGGGATCGGACATGGTCATCCGCTTCAATCCGCAAGGCCGCGTCACCATGGTGTTCGGACGTAAGCAGGAAGCCTCCGACAAAGAGACGGGGCCGCTGGAACGCCACAAGCCCCCGCTGCCGCCCGAGATCGGCCGCTTCAGGCAGGTCACCGACGTGACGTGGGACCCGGCAGGTAACGCCTACATCAGTGACGGTTACATCAATTCGCGGGTTGCCAAGGTCGACCGGGACGGCAAGTGGCTCAAATCGTTCGGAGAACCCGGCAAGGAGGCCGGGCAGCTCAATACACCGCACAGCATCGCTGCGGATGCACAGGGCAACATCTACGTCGCCGATCGCGGCAACCGCCGCATTCAGGTATTCGACGGCGAAGGTAATGTCCAGCGCGAGATCAAGATAGACGTGCCGTTCGACCCGCGCATCCAGCCGGCGATCGGAGCCGTTCCCGATGTTGCCAAGCTCGAAGCAGCCGGATCGCCGCTCACGCAGGCGCCAGGCGCGCCGTGGGCTCTATGCATCACCCCGGGTCCGCGTCAGGTCCTTTATGCGTCGGATGCTTATCCCGGTCGCGTCTACAAGCTTTCTCTCGATGGGAAAGTGCTCGGCGTGCTCGGCGAGTCGGGCAAGCAGATGAAGCAGTTCGGCTGGATACACGAGATCGCGTGTCCTTCCGAAAACGTGCTCTATGTTGCCGAGCTCCTCAACTGGAGAGTGCAGAAGCTGGTCCTGCATCCCTGATCGACAACGCGCTGGCAGACAGCAGCATCGTCGAGCGGTGCACCGCTCCAGTGCGACAGCAATGAATCTGCCCGAGTTCGATAGAAAGGCGGATCCTCTTCGCCTGTCTTGACGAACGCGTGCTGCGCGTCTAGAAATATCGCATGAGGGTGAGCGGCCGATGCGTAATCGGTCAGCCGCCCTCGTCTCGCCTGCCTGCTGCCATCTTCCGCAACGTCGCGGGCGGCGGGCGCCAGCGGCGACATCGTTACGCTTTCCTGAACTCAGCCAATCCCGGCGCTTCGCGCGCCGGAGATTGTTCATCGAGGAGAAGCCTATGACCCCCGATTCGCCGCGCACGCACGCTGCGTCTCTGGATACGACAGTGTCCCCGACGACGCTATCCATTCATCTGCGCATCAACGGCGAAACGCATACGGTCGAGCTCGACACTCGCACGTCGTTGCTGGACGCACTGCGCGAGCATCTGCATCTCACAGGCGCCAAGAAGGGATGCGACCACGGTCAATGCGGCGCGTGCACGGTCCTCATCAACGGCAGGCGCATCAATTCCTGCCTGACGCTGGCGGTGATGCACGAAAGCGACGACATCGTAACCATCGAGGGTGTCGGTTCGCCGGACGCCCTTCACCCGCTCCAGGCCGCGTTCGTCGAGTACGACGGCTTTCAATGCGGCTACTGCACTTCCGGTCAGATCTGCTCCGCCGTCGGCATGCTCGACGAAGCGAACGCGGGGTGGCCCAGTCATGCGACCGCTGATGTGGCGAATCCACGTGCCGATCTGACGGACGCCGAGATTCGGGAGCGCATGAGCGGAAACATCTGTCGCTGTGGTGCTTATCCGAACATCGTCGCCGCGATCAGGAAGTTGGCCCAAGGGGGGCGCCCATGAGGCCCTTCACCTACGAACGAGCGACAGACGCCAGCGCCGCTGTTGCGGCAGTGGTTCGCGGTGGCCCGAACGCCCGCTTCATCAGCGGTGGCACCAATCTCCTCGACCTTATGAAACTCGAGATCGAGCGGCCCACGCATCTGGTGGATATCAGCCGTCTGCCG
>Ga0207701_10008713_pt1 | contig 10009 bp, 10 predicted proteins | sample KBSSwiSSwithPhiX_FD_184294 | JGI IMG/M metagenome (GOLD analysis project Ga0207701, IMG submission 184294) | Switchgrass rhizosphere bulk soil microbial communities from Kellogg Biological Station, Michigan, USA, with PhiX - S5 (SPAdes) (version 2) | ecosystem: Environmental > Terrestrial >...
ATGCTCGCGGTCACCGGCACCGGCGACGTCGAGGTGATCGTCCAGCCCGCCACTACTGCCCCTCGCCGCAACCCGAAACTGCGCTCGCGGTTGGTCAGGGAGCATCAGCGCCGCAAGGGCGATCCGGCGTTGGGCGGCAGCACGCGTGCGCCGATCATGACGGCCTATCGACAGCAGGCGCTGGCCTGTGCCGCGGCGCTGTCAGACGGCCCGCGACGGGTGAAGGATTTGCGCGTGGGAATGCCGGACGCCGGCAAAATTTTGCTGCACAATGTCTATGGCTGGTTCGATCGCGCCGAGCGCGGCATTTATGTGCTGACCGACGCGGGACATGCGGCGCTGAAGCGCTGGCCGCAACAGCCGCTGGATTTGGCCGCCGCCGAATAGCTCGGACAAGGACGGTAAAAACGGGGGGACAACATGATCGTGGTTACCGGCAGCGTGACGGCGCGGCAGGATAGTTTCGACGAAGTCCGCCGGCTTAGCCTTGAACACGTCCATCGTTCGCGCACCGAGCCCGGATGCATTTCGCATGCGGTGCACGTCGATTGCGAAAACCCCCTGCGGCTGGTGTTTTTCGAGCAATGGGCCGACCGCGCCGCGCTGCTTAACCATTTCGCGGTCCCCGCCTCGCGCGAATTCGTCAAATCGCTGCAAGCGCTGGCCGCCGCCGCGACCTCGATCGAACTGTACGACGCTACCAGGCTGGAGAAATTGTAGATGCATGGCTGTAATGCCACGCTAATTTCATATTGCAATGCAACATAAGGGCACTTAGGTATCTCCGCATCATATGCGAGGCCCCGATGAGCGAAGACTGGAATACCAAGTATGGCACCCGGCGCGTACGGCGCGATCCGCCGACGCTGGAGGAAGCAATCTTCGCCGCCGTCGGCATTACCGACGATCAGCAGCAGCAGGCGGAAATCGCCGCGTCGCTGATGGGACTGCCGTACGAAGAAGTGCTGCTCGAGGTGAAGAAGACCGGCCGCGCGGCTGCGCGATCCGCCACCCGCGTCATCACGGGCGAGCAAGGCTCCCAGCGCTCGGTCGTGGTCGAGCGCAAGGTCATCCGGCGTTTCGGTAACGACAAGCGTACCGGTACCTGAAGACCGCTACCAAAGCGTTTTCCAGCGAAGTGGACACCGGTTCGCGTCAAGAAAACGCGTCAAAATCAAATGTCAAAAATCAAAAGCCCCGTTCCGATTCAATCGGAACGGGGCTTTTTTGAAAGCCGAAAGGCCCCGGCAATTCGCATGATCCCTGGAGATCCGCGAATCGCCGGAAGACAAAGCGCCTTCGCTCAGGCCGCCCGGCCCAAGCCGTACATTCTCATCAACATGCCCCAATAGGCACGATTGAAGTTCGTGATCGCACGTGCGGCCTCGATCGTCGTGGCCATGCCTGACAACGCCACTTCGGGCTGGATCTGTTTGGCCAGATCGATGCTGCCGGTGGATTCGCCATAGCGGAACGTGAGGTGTGCGCCAAACTTGTTGGCGAGCGCCCGCATCGCGTCGTTTTGTGCGCCGGTGGTGATCCGCAGGCTGCGATAACCCTTCCGATGCGCCTCCGCGATCAGCTTCCTGAACAGGATGCTGCCGACGCCCTTGCGCCGGACGGAACTCTCCACGCTGAAGGCGATCTCCGGCAGTGCATCAGGTGATTGCTCCGGTGGATGCAGTTCGGCTGCACCACGCACCACGCCATCCTCGAAATAGGCGATGATGACAGTGCCGTCGTTGGCGCATTTCTCGGCGTAACGTTCGATGAAGCTGTCGTCCATGAAGCCATGAAACCGATCATGGCGGCTGGTGCGATCGAGCCGCAACAGGTGATCGCGCAGCAGCGGCAACTCTTCTTGCTGGCTGAGAATCCGAACGGTGCCCTTGATAGCGCTCTTGCTAGAGCCCTTGGCGCGGGTCGGAACGGTAGTCTGGTAGTTCATATCTATAACTCCTCGTGGAAGCCCTCGAGGAGGCGTCGAATCCCTAGACCACCTATATTGTGCATCGCAACAAGAAGTTCAAGTCCCTCAAATGCCTCATAAAAAGTCAGTTTTCCGCTTAACGAATTGGTAACCAAATCGGAGCCAGTCGCGGCGTCCGGCAGGCTATTTGCAGACACTGGATTCGGGCCAAGCTTTGGCTCAAACTTGCCCCGAATTCCAGAGGTCCTCCCATCGTGGCTGTCGTGCTCGACACGGGTTCTTCAGTTCCGGATCGCCGACTTGCGGTCTGGCAGGACATCGTCTGCGATACGTTTGTCGGTCTCGATTGCCACTCCGACATGCGCGACGGGTTTTGGGGCGCGGTCTCGCAATCCACGGTCGGCCGCGCGACGTTTACCCGCGTCGATTCCTGTGCCCAACGGGTGTTCCGCACGCCATCACGGATCGCACGCGCCAGCGAGGATTACGTACTGGTGGCGCTGGGTAACAGCGGCGTCAACGGCGTGTACCAGGACGGCCGCGAAGCCGTCGTCGCCGCGGGACAGTTCGTCATTTACGACACCACCCGCCCCTACGAGCTGCGCTTTGACGACAGCTTTTCGCAGACCATTCTGCAAATGCCCCGGAAACTTCTGCAACAGCGCATCGGCGCGTTCGACGCGCTGACCGCGACCACCTTTTCCAGCGATCGCCCGCTCGAACGACTGGCCTATGAGTTCCTGCTCGGCATGAGCAAGACCGTCGACCACATCGATCCCGCCACGGCAGCCCGCCTGCTGGATCAGGGGCTCGATCTGATCGCCATGGCTTTTGCCGACCGGATGCATGCACGTTCGTCGGAGCAGTCGTTTCACCGATCCGCGCTGCTCTATCGCCTCAAGAATTACATCCTGACGCATCTGCGCGACCCCGAACTGTCGATGGCGCGCGCCGCCGCAGCCACCGGGATCTCGCCGCGCTATGCCAGCGATTTGATCGCCGACGAGCAGACCTCGTTCCGCAGCTACGTCCAGATGCAGCGCCTGGAGCGATGCAGGCGCGATCTGTTGGACCCGGCGCACGCCGCCCGGCACATCAGCGACATCGCGTTCGCGTGGGGCTTTAACGACCTCGCCCATTTCAGCCGGATCTTCAAGCAGAGGTTCGGCGCCTCGCCGCGCGAATGGCGCGAGCACCCGACGCCGTAAATTTCTTCCAGAGCTCCATTCCCGTGGCGGCGCGTGCGGCGATGCGCGGCAGCCAGTCGCCTTTGCCTGCCCCTTTTCCGGTCCAGACAAGTTTTCGTTCTGCCACGGACAAGTGCCGCGGTGAGGTGCGGCTGTAGGCTTTCGACCCAGCGATTGTCTGTCTTCCCAACGCAGAAGGATGATTTCGATGGGTCTCGTTCACCAGAAATACAAGGTCGCAGTGGTTCAGGCAGCGCCGGTCTTTCTCGATCTCGATGCGACCGTGGACAAGACGATCGCCCTGATCGAACAGGCCGCGGCCGAAGGTGCGAAGCTGATCGCGTTTCCGGAGACATTCATTCCCGGCTATCCGTGGCAGATCTGGCTTGGCGCTCCTGCCTGGGCGATCGGCCGTGGCTTCGTGCAGCGCTATTTCGATAACTCGCTGGCCTATGACAGCCCGCAGGCCGACAAGATTCGTAGCGCCGTCAAACGCGCCAAGCTCACTGCGGTGATCGGTATATCCGAACGCAGCGGCGGCAGCCTCTATATGGGGCAATGGCTGATCGGTCCCGACGGCGAGAGCATTGCAAAACGCCGCAAGCTGCGGCCGACCCATGCCGAACGCACCGTGTTCGGCGAAGGCGACGGCAGCGACCTCGCCGTCCATGATCGCGCCGACGTCGGACGCCTTGGCGCCTTGTGCTGCTGGGAACACCTGCAGCCGCTGTCGAAATACGCGATGTATGCCCAGAACGAGCAGGTTCACGTCGGCGCCTGGCCGAGCTTCTCGCTGTACGACCCGTTCGCGCACGCGCTCGGCCATGAGGTCAACAACGCCGCGAGCAAGGTCTACGCGGTCGAGGGCTCGTGCTTCTTCCTCGGCCCCTGCGCCGTGGTCTCGCAGGCCATGATCGACGAGCTGTGCGACTCGCCCGAGAAACATGCGTTCCTGCATGCCGGCGGCGGTCACGCTGTCATCTATGGGCCGGACGGCAGTTCGCTGGCCGAAAAACTTGCCCCCGACCAGGAAGGCATTCTCTACGCCGATATCGATCTCGGCATGATCGGCGTGGCGAAGAACGCCGCCGATCCGGCCGGACACTATTCGCGGCCAGATGTCACCCGGCTGCTGCTCAACACGTCCCGCGCCAACCGCGTCGAGCATTTCAGCCTGCCGGTCGATGCTGAGGTCATGAGTGAAATCAGGCTTCAGGCCTGAGCTTCACAAGCTTCTGCCAGTTTACGAGGAGCCCGCCATGGAATCCGCGATCCCGGAGCATCTGCGAACCGCCCGCACGCGCCACCGTCGCGTCCCCGACGATTACGCGCCGCCCTATCCATCGTTCGTGGCGCGCCACAAGCCCAGCGTGACGCAAGTGGTGATGGCCTTTTTCGGCGTCCAGACCCGCGGCGAGCCGTCAAAGGCCGCAGAGCACGCGCTGGCGTGGATCGCCGCGTGTTTCGGGCAGAATGGCCGCCCGACGCATTGGGACCGGGCGCGGTATGTCGACGAAGCCGGCTTCACCAATGTCGTGACGGTGGCGTACTGGGACGATCAGGCAAAGTTCGATGGCTGGTTCCCGGCGGCGCGCGTGGGCTGGACTGGCGAGCAGCGAAAGGCCGAAGGGTTCGGTACCTTCATCGAGGTGCTGCATCCCTCCGAGTTCTCTTCCTTAGGGCGGCCCGAAGGCGTCGCGGTCCTCGCCGACGGCATGAGCGGCGAGGTTCAGGAGCACGCCTATTGGGGCGGCATGCGCGATCGCATTCCCAACTCCCAAACCAGCGAGATGGCGCCGGCAGGAACGATCAGCGCCATCCGGGATGGCGCGCGCGTCAGGGTTATCCCGCACGATAACGTCTGCCTGATCCGGTCGGGTCAGGATTGGGGCGACACCGAAGCCGCCGAACGCAAGATGTACCTCGAAGACGTCGAGCCTGTGTTGCGGGAAGGCATGGATTTTTTGCGCGATAGCGGCCGCTCGATCGGCTGTTACGCCAACCGTTATATGACGGTGGTTGCGCCCGACGGCACGCGAACCGAGAAATCCTACGGCATGAGCTGGTGGAAGAGCCTGGCGGCACTGGAACGATGGGCGGAATCGCATCCGACCCATGTCCGGATTTTTGGCGCGGCGATGAAATACCTGTCGACACTGGGTCCTGCAGCGAAGCTGCGGCTCTATCACGAGGTCACGGTGGCGCGGGCTGACGAGGCGTTCTTTGAGTATCTGGGCTGTCACCCCAAGACCGGGATGTTGAACGCGGTGTCGCCGACCACCGCATAGGACGACCACCGCACAGGTTGCGATCGTCCCCCTACAGCACCATCTGCGTCTGGGTGACGATTGCGACCAGCTTGCCGTCCTCGGTCTCCAGCCGGGTCTGCCAGACTTGGGTACGCCGTCCCCGATGCACGGGCGTGGCGGTGGCCGTTATCGTGCTGCCCTCCCTGGCCCCGCCAATGAAGTTAGTCTTGCTCTCGATCGTGGTGGTGCCCTTGGCATCCTCGGGCAGATTGATGACGGTCGCAGCCGCGCCGACCGAATCCGCAAACGCCATCACCGCACCGCCGTGAATCGTATTTCGCAGCGTGCAGAGATCCGGGCGCACCAGCATCCGCGCCACCACACGGTCCTTGTCGGCTTCGACGAACGTCACGCCCTTCAATTCCGCAAACGGCATCTTCATCGATTGGATTTTTTCCAGCGGCGTCATGTGTCCTCCCGAACTTTTTGAAGCGATTCCGAAAGCAAGGATGGTGGAACCAGGTAAATCAGGCAATGACCTCAGAGGTAATGGCCCAGAGTTGATGGCAATCGTGACAAGGCGCCCGTAATTCTGCATATCTCACGCATGCGCCAGTTCCCTCCCCGCCGGATCGTTTGCCTCACCGAAGAGACCGTCGAGACGCTCTATCTGCTCGGCGAACAGGACCGTATCGTCGGTGTCTCCGGCTATGCGGTGCGGCCCCCCCAGGTGCGCCGCGAGAAGCCGCGGGTATCGGCGTTCATTTCCGCCGACATTCCAAAGATCCTCGCGCTCGAGCCGGACCTGGTGCTCGCCTTCTCTGATCTGCAAGCCGACATCGTCGCCGATCTCGTCCGTGCCGGCGTCGCGATCCATGTCTTCAACCAGCGCGACGTTGCCGGCATTCTGGCAATGATCCGCACGCTCGGTGCATTGGTCGGTGCTGCCGATCGCGCCGACCAACTCGCCACCGGTTATGAACAACGCCTCGCCGGCATCGCATCGACGCCCCGGCCACAGCCAAAACCAAAGGTCTATTTCGAGGAGTGGGACGATCCCCTGATCAGCGGTATCGGCTGGGTGTCCGAACTGATCGAGATCGCCGGCGGCGAAGACGTGTTGCCGAAATTGCGGTTTCAGCAGGCCGCCAAGGACCGGATCATTTCGGCGGACACGGTGCGCGACGCCGCGCCCGACGTGATCCTGGCCTCGTGGTGCGGCAAGAAAGTCGTGCCCGACCGCATCAGGCAACGCCCGGGCTGGAGCGACATCCCGGCCGTGCGCAACAACCGCATCGTCGAGATCAAATCGCCGCTGATCCTGCAGCCGGGTCCGGCCGCGCTGACCGATGGCCTCGATGCGATCGTGAAGGCGTTGTGGCCGCGGTGACGCGGCCGCGATCGCGCCCTATTCCGCAGCAAACGAAATGGTCGACCGATCGTACTCGCCCGATCCCATCCGTCCTTCCGCAAAAATTTTGTGCTCCGCGATCCACTCGAACGACTGCTCGAATACTTCTTTCGAATAGGTCTCGAATACGATCCGTTCGCCCGGCCCCCACCTGCGCGTGTCCATCACGGCATGGAAACGGTCCGGGAATTCGTTCTTGTAATAGTGCGTATAGCGTTCCGGCCGCAGATCGATATCGCGTTGCGCGCTTCGCAAGGCGCGGAAGTAGCGCCTGACGTCTTCCGGATCGACGTCGCCCTTGATCATCGCCGCGATCATGAAAGAGGTATCGATCACCTTGCGGAAACCCAGTTGCTCGGCGAGGTAATACGGCCCGTTGAACAGCGCCGCCGCCGGGCTTTTACCCTCGATCAAAAGCTCCATCCGGTGAAACAGCATGCCGTCTTCGAACGTCAGGTTGATCTCGCCGGACGCCATGTACTGTTCCAGCGCCTGTATCGTCGAGTAATGGCTGCCCGACTGAAAGCCGACTGAAATAGGTATGCCGGCAAGGTCGCTCGGGCTGCGTACGGGAGAGTCCGCCGGAACAAAAATGCCCGAGGGTGCTACTGAATAAACATCGGCATAGAGCTTGGCGTGGCCGTTGGATGCCGCGACGTTCACCGTCCAGTGGCAGGCACAACTGACATTGGCTTCCCGCCCCTTTTCGATGCTCTGGAAGGCGCCCTGGTTGGCCTTGTTGTGGTGCTGCCCCTCGGTGGAGCGGATCAACTCACGAAATTCATAGTCGAGGCCTTCGTCGCGAAAATAACCCTTCTCCTCGGCGACCCATTCCTGCAGGCGAAAATGCGGCTCGATGATGAATTTGCTCATGGCGGAACTCCCTGAAGCCCTCGATGTGGAGGTATTTGATTGACAGCAGCCTAGCCGATGGGCGTCAATCGCACCATGTCCGGATGGGAATAGATGATATGGACAAACCGGCATCATCAGAATTGAATCTGCGCGAGCTGCGGATTCTGAATGCCCTGCTGCATGAGCGCAGCATCACGCGGACCGCGCAGCTGCTGGCGACCACGCAACCCGGCATCAGCAAGGTGCTGCGCAATCTCCGCTCCCCGTTTGCCGACCCGCTGTTCGTCCGCAACGGACATGCGATGCAGCCGACCGCCAAGGCGCTCGACATCGCCGACCAGTTACGCGCGCTGCTCGGCGCGGTCGATGGCTTGCGCGCCGCGGCAACGGCTTTCGACCCGGCCCGATCGGACCGCACGTTCAGCCTGTTGCTGACCGATGTCGGGATGATCCGCTTCCTGCCGCCGCTGATCGCCCACGTCGCTGCGGTCGCACCAAGGGTCAACATCCGCGCGATGCCACTGGACTCACGCCAGTTCGAGCTCAAGCTGGAGGCCGGCGAGGCAGATCTGGCGCTCGGCGCGTTTCCGAAGGCAGCGCGCCATCTGCGCCGCCAGCGTTTGTACTTCGATGGCTATGTCACCGTCGCCCGCAACGGTCACCCGAGATTGTCGGGCTTGCGGTCCCGCGCCGGTTTCCTTGCCGAGCGGCATATCCTCGTCACGGCGTCAGAGACCGGCCATGCCGCACACATGACGGCACAACGCGTGCTGGCGTCGCAGATATCGTCTGCGAACATCCTGCTGCAGGTCCCAAGCTTCGTCGCCGGCGCAATTGTCGCGGCCGACACCGACGCCCTGACAACTTTGCCCGCTAATCTGGCCAAGCGCCTCGCCGGCCCGCTCGGGCTGACCGCCTTCGAAACGCCGATTGCGTTGCCGCGCATCGAAATTTCGCAATACTGGCATGAACGGTATCATCGCGATGCCGCGCATCGCTGGTTCAGGTCGGTAACCTTTGATCTGTACGGCACGACGACACAGAAACGCCGCCGTTGAACGGATGCGATCGTGAAGGCGTTGTGGCCAGCGGTGAAAGCGTCAGCCTGAGTTCGTAGGGTGGGCAAAGGCGCACTTGCGCCGTGCCCACCATTCCCGTTCGAACGCGCAATGGTGGGCACGCTTCGCTTTGCCCACCCTACGATCTACGGTCAAACCTTCTCCACCCCGCACCATTCCGCGATGAACAGCGCGGTGGCCTTGGTCGACTTCCGCAGCGACTCCAGGTCGACATATTCGTTGAAGCCATGGATCGCAGCACCACTGGCGCCGAAGCAAAGGCTGGGGATGTTGTAGTTCAAACCATAGAACCGCGTATCCGTCAGCGCCGTGAAGACGAGGTCCTCGACCTTGCCGCCATAGACCGCGCCGAAAGCCTTGCCGAACGCCGCTTCCGGTGCGGCGGAATCCTTCAGCTCATAGCCTTCCGACAGGAAACCCGACCATTCCACCTCGGGCGGATTGTTGGAGAGGAAGCGATGATCCCGCGCCGCCGCCGAAATGCAGGCCAGGATTTCGTTTTGACACTCGGCGACCGACCAGCCCGGCAGGATCGCGATGCGGCAATCGACGTCGCACCAGGCCGGCACGCTGGAGGCCCAATCGCCGCCCTTGATGATCCCAGGATTGAAATTGATCGGATGGGTCAGTGCCTTGAAATGGTGATCGCTCTTGGCGCGTTCGTTCCATTCGGTCTCGAGTTTTTGCAGTGCATGGATCAGGTGGTAAGCCCCCATGATCGCATTGGCGCCGGATCCTGCCTCAAACACGTGCACGGGAAAGCCGCGCACCTTCAGGCGAAACCAGATCACACCGACCTGCGAGCGTACCATGTGGCCGTTGGTTGGTTCAGGGATGAAGCAGGCGTCCGCGCGGTAGCCGCGCTGCAAGGTCGAGAGCGCTCCGACGCCGGTACTTTCCTCCTCGATCACGGATTGAAAGTGAATCCGCGCGGTCGGCCGCAAGCCGGCGGCCTTGATCGCATCGAGGGCATAGAGCGCGCCGATGGTGCCGGACTTCATGTCGCAGGCGCCGCGGCCATACATCTTGCCGTCCTTGACGACCGGCGAGAACGGCGGCGTGTCCCACAATTCCAGCGGACCTGCCGGCACCACGTCGCAGTGCCCCTGCAGGATCAGCGATTTGCCGGCGCTCGTTTGCGGGCGATAGGTGCCCACCACCGAGCGCGCCTTGGAGAAATCGTGTTCGATCGGGCCGAAGCCGCGCAGATCCTTGAGGTCGTCGATATTGATGTGCCAGTCGTCGACCTCGTAGCCGCGCTCGCGCAGGAGATCGCCGATCATGTCCTGGCAAGGCCC
>Ga0207701_10008721_pt1 | contig 10004 bp, 10 predicted proteins | sample KBSSwiSSwithPhiX_FD_184294 | JGI IMG/M metagenome (GOLD analysis project Ga0207701, IMG submission 184294) | Switchgrass rhizosphere bulk soil microbial communities from Kellogg Biological Station, Michigan, USA, with PhiX - S5 (SPAdes) (version 2) | ecosystem: Environmental > Terrestrial >...
GGCAACAAATGGATCGGCACCGGCGGCACAAGTCCGTTCGGCGCCTACGGCTACAACCCCGAAGGCATCCGGATCGGCCAGGAAAGCGGCGGCAACCGCAGCGCGGTCAAGGTCTGGGACGAGCGCACGTTCCGCAACCTCGACGGCGACGTCGAGCTCAACACGCGCAACATCAAGGTCGCGTTGAGGAGGCTCCGTCGCTTCGCACGCGAAGGCATTCCGGAAGAGCTCGACATGGACGGCACGATTGCCGGCACGGCAAAGAACGCCGGCTACCTGGATCTGCATCTCGTTCCCGAACGGCGCAATCGAGTGAAGGTGCTCCTGTTCCTCGATGTCGGGGGCTCGATGGACCCGCACATCCGCGTGTGCGAAGAGCTCTTCTCGGCGACCAAGACGGAGTTTCGCCATCTCGAATACTTTTATTTCCACAACTGCCCATACGACTACGTCTGGCGCGACAACGCGCGCCGGCGCAACGAGCGCGTGCCGACATGGGACGTGCTGCACAAGTACGGCGCCGACTGGAAAGCGATCTTCGTCGGCGACGCCGCGATGAGCCCCTACGAGCTCGTGCAGGCGGGCGGCTCGGTCGAATACGAGAACGACGAGCCCGGCGTCGTGTGGCTCAAGCGCATCGCCGAGCATTTCCGCCGCGTGATCTGGTGGAACCCGGAGCCGCCGCGCGCGTGGGAGTACACGCGGTCGACGCAGATCGTGCTGCAGGCGGTGGGTCCACGGATGTTTCCGCTGACGCTCGACGGCATCGCGCGCGGCATCGACGCGCTCCGCCACTGATCGAAAGAAAGGGCCGATTGCGGACCGATCCATCGCGTTCGTACTTCCCGCGCTGGACGGTGCGGAACGAGGGCGTGATCGCGCCGGACGAGCGCCTGCCGCTCGTTGCCACGCTCGCCCTGGGCGCGCAGCACGTGGTCGCAATGTTCGGCGCCACGGTGCTCGCGCCGCTCTTGATGGGCTTCGATCCCAACGTCGCGATCCTGTTCTCGGGCATCGGTACGCTCATCTTCTTCGCCGCCGTTGGCGGGCGCGTGCCGAGTTACCTAGGCTCGAGCTTCTCGTTCATAGCGGCGGTCATCGCTGCGACCGGGTACGCAGGAATCGGCCCGAATGCCGCCCTTCCCGTCGCGCTCGGCGGCATCATCGCCGCGGGCGCGCTGTATTCCGCGATCGGCCTCGTTGTCATCAAGGTAGGCTACGCATGGATCGACCGACTGATGCCACCGGTCGTCACGGGGGCGATCGTCGCCGTGATCGGGTTGAACCTCGCGCCGATCGCCGTGAAGAGCATATCGGGGAGCGTGTTCGACACCCGGATGGGCATTGCGACGATCGTCGCCGTCGGCCTTGTCGCCGTTCGCGCACGCGGCTTCGCGGGCCGCCTGCCGATCCTGCTCGGTGGCCTTGCCGGTTATGCGCTGTACGCGCTCTTGGCCAATGGCCTCGGATGGGGAAAGCCGATCGACTTCGGGGGCATCGCCTCAGCCGCGTGGATCGGGCTGCCGCGATTCGAGACGCCCGTTTTTGACGGGCGAGCGATCGGCTTGATCGCGCCCGTCGCGATCGTCCTGGTGGCAGAGAACCTGGGCCACGTTAAAGCGGTCGCCGCGATGACCGGCCGCAATCTCGATCCGTACCTCGGTCGCGCGTTTCTCGGCGACGGCATCGCGACGATGATCGCCGGCGCGGGGGGAGGCACCGGCGTGACCACCTATGCCGAGAACATCGGCGTGATGGCGGTGACGAAGATCTACTCGACGGTGATGTTCGTCGTCGCGGGGGTCGCGGCGATCGTCCTCGGCTTCTCGCCGAAGTTCGGGGCGGTCATCATGACAATTCCGGGTCCGGTGATCGGCGGACTCGCAATCGTCGTGTTCGGGCTCATTACGGCGACCGGAGCGCGCATCTGGGTCGAAAACCGCGTCGACTTCACGAAGGCACGCAATCTCGTCACGACTGCAGCAACGCTCACGATCGGCGCCGGAGATCTTGCGCTCAAAACGGGCGGCTTCACGCTTGGCGGAATCGGCACTGCCACGTTCGGGGCGATTTTCCTGTATCAGCTGTGGCGGGAAAAAAACGACGCATGACGCTGTGACGAGCCTTACCGTCACGCGGTCTGTGCTTCGCACATCGTAGTGCTTTCACTCATGATTCGCATCCGCACGTTGACCGCCGCCGTTGCGCTGAGTATGGGTTCTCTCGCCCCGTTCGCGGTTCAATCCGCGTACGCTAAGCAACCCGTCGTCACCAAGACGTCGTCTACAACATCTACGCAGCTCACAATCGAAGGCACTGACCTCGGATCCGGGCGGGCCAGCGTGCTGCTGGGCTCGTTCGGGCCGCTGGCCGTCGTCGCGCAAACGGCGACCGAGCTCGTCGTCGCGCTTCCAACGGGTCTGACGGCCGGCAACTACGTGTTGAGCGTGCAGATAGGCAACGGTGTCGGCAACTCGGATGAATCGGTGGTCACGATAGGCATGTCAGGAACTGCGGGGACGTCGGGTCCCGCAGGACCTCGGGGGGCGGAGGGGCCGGCGGGCCCCGCGGGCACGATGGGAGCAGTCGGGTCCCGCAGGACCTGTAGGGCCGATGGGGCCCGCTGGTGCCGTGGGACCTCAGGGTCCGGCCGGCAATAACGGTGACGGTGTTACGGTCACCCAGCTTGCCGCCAGCGATTTCGCCGGCGGCGCTTATCCGATTATGGTCGAGCTGGAGGTCTACGCGACGCAATAGTCGCTGCGCCCTACGACTTGGCTGCGGGCTTCCTGCCGGGCGCAGGCGGCGGGACGTACCCCGACACGCGACACTGCCACGCTTCGGTTCGCTTTCCGTTGTTGAAGCGCGTCAGGCTGCAGGTGATGATGTCACCGCTTGCGACGAGGCTCTCGAGGCGCTTGCGCACCGTTGCCAAGGGCATGCCGACTTCCTTGGCGATCTCGAGATCGAGTCGCTGACCGTACTTTTTCAAACACTCGAGGACTTCCACCATGGCTCCCACCTCTTCAGGCGATGCCTGCCAGGACTTCGCGCAGGGCAAACGATTCAGCCGCCCACAACGTGCGAGGAGTGGGAACCCCGACAGTATGCGCCCTAAAGCTGTCGCGCGCGGGCAACACGCGGCGGCAACACAAAAATAGGCTGATATGCGCGATCTTCGCGTATACTGCCCCCCGCGGCGCTTGTTCCAGTCCCCTTGCCGCAGTCGATTCCGACCCTTTCCGCAGGTCCATCCGTTTGGCTATGACTGGCCGCTCCAAGGTGGGCGCACGGCCGGACATCCATTCGAGAGTTTCATGTCCTTTTCCACGCTAGGGCTGTCCGATGCGCTGTTGCGCGCGGTGGCCGACGAAGGCTATTCCATTCCGACACCGATCCAGGCTCGGGCCATTCCGGCGGTGCTTGCCGGGAGCGACGTTCTCGCCGGCGCCCAGACGGGCACCGGCAAGACGGCCGGCTTCGTACTGCCGATGCTGCAGCGCCTTACCGCGGAAGCGTGTTTTGTTTCCGGTGCGCCGAGGCGGCGCGCGGTGCGCGGGCTGATCCTCGTGCCGACGCGCGAGCTCGCCGCCCAGGTCGAGTCCGCGGTCAAGACTTACGGCCGCCATCTGCCCCTCGTCTCCGCCGTGGTCATCGGCGGAGCCAGCTTCCACCGGCAGTCGTCGTTGCTGAGGCGGGGCGTCGACATCCTGGTGGCAACGCCTGGCCGCCTGCTCGATCAACACACGCAGCGCAACGTCGACCTCTCCCACGTCGAGATGTTCGTGCTCGATGAAGCGGATCGTATGCTCGACATGGGCTTCATCCGCGACATCAGGCGCGTGATCGCCCTGCTCCCGGCAAAGCGCCAGAATCTGCTTTTCTCCGCGACGTTCTCCGCCGACATCAAGGCGCTCTCGCGCTCGCTGCTCGACCGTCCGGTGACGATCGAGATCGGCGAAGCGAACGCGCCGATCGAAGTGATCGATCAGGTCGTCCATCCTGTGGATCAGGAACGCAAGCGCGCGCTGCTGTCGTCGCTCATCGGCGGCAACGGCTGGCGACAAGTGCTGGTGTTCACGAGGACCAAGCACGGCGCCGACCGCCTGACCCGGGATCTCAACGCGGACGGCATCGAAGCCCTCGCGATCCACGGCGACAAGAACCAGAGCGCGAGGACGCATGCCTTGTCAGAGTTTAAGGGCGGCGATCTGCGGGTGCTGGTCGCGACCGACATCGCGGCACGCGGCATCGACATCGACGCGCTTCCGCACGTCGTCAACTACGACCTGCCGAACGTCCCGCAGGATTACGTCCATCGCATCGGCCGGACCGGGCGCGCCGGCGCCACGGGCCAGGCCATCTCGCTCGTCTCGACGGACGAGCGCGGCTACCTGCGCGACATCGAACGGCTGATACGCAAGTCGATCCGCTCCCAGACCATCGAGGGCTTTGAACCCGGTCGCCGTACGTCGTCGCACCAGGCGACGCGCCATCGATCGGGTGAAGCTTCGCGCGCGCGGCGCATGCCGCGGTAACGGCGTAAGCCGAAGGGACGGCCGTCCTGCCGCACCTGCAGCGGCCTGTCCGGATTTCTCTCGCTTGAGTTGGCCGACCCACTCGCGCGTCTTGACAGCCGCTTAATTTCCATAATACTGGAAATATGAAAGCACAGTGCCAGGGAGGCTTTGTGCGTACCGACGCTGCGACCGCGGTCAGCGCGCTCGCCGCGCTCGCTCAGGAAACCCGACTGGCGATCTTTCGCTTGCTGGTCGAGCACGCTCGCGACGGGCTCACGCCCGGCGCGATCTCGCTCAAGCTCAAGCTCGCTCCCGCCACACTGTCGTTCCACTTGAAGGAGCTCGCCAACGCGGGGTTGCTCAAGGACCGCCGTGAAGGGCGCTTCATCTGGTATCGGCCCGACATGGCCGCGATGAACGGGCTGGTTGGCTACCTCACGGAAAACTGCTGTCGCGCAAGCGGCAGCGGAGCATGCGATACGGGCTGCGCACCGTCCGCCTGCATACCTGCATCCCCGCGCAAAAGGAGAAAGTGCTGCGCAGATTCCATGTTCACCTAGGCGTGCCCGACCTCGCCGCCAGCATTCGTTTCTACTCGCGGCTCTTCGGAATGCCGCCGTCGGTCGAGAAGTCCGACTATGCGAAGTGGATGCTCGACGACCCGCGCGTGAACTTCGCCATCTCGCACCGGACTTCGCGAACCGGCTTGAACCACCTGGGATTGCAGGCCGAATCCGCGGACGAGCTTGCGGCAATCCGCTCGCAGTTCGCAGCGGCCGATCCGGACGACGTGGTCGACGAGCCAGACATCAACTGCTGCTATGCGCACGGCAACAAGCACTGGACGCGCGATCCGCAGGGTATCGCGTGGGAAGCCTTTCAACACGCTCGACAGCGTTCCGATGTACGGCGGCAGCGAAGAGCCTGAGCAGCGGAATGCGTGCGGTTCCGCCGGCGCGCAATGCTGCGGTCCGGATGCAGTGGCGGCAGCTTCATCGTCGAAAGCTTGCTGCTCGTGACTGCTGGTCGACCTACGACGTCCTGTTCGTCTGCACCGGAAACTCGGGCCCGCAGCATCATGGCCGAGGCGATCCTGTGCCGCGCTGCTGGGATGCTTACGCATCGGCATGCGCCGCCGCCAGGTGACGCCGCTCCGTAGCTGCGCACCGCCAGACCGCACGCCTCGCTCACGTCGTGTCGCCGGCGGCATTTGCGCCGAGGCGATGCGTGAACCGCGCGAGGTCGATCAGCGCCCGGCTGTGCGAGCCCCGGCCGATCTCCTCCGTTCCGTCCAGGGCGCTCACGCGGAACTCGATTTGCCGGCCGTTGCTCGCCGTGACCTCCGCGTGCGCAACGATGCGCCGGCCGACGGGCGTCGGCGCGAGATGCGTCACGTCGACCCGCGTCCCGACGGCGCTCTCGCCGGCGTCGAAGTAGGGCTTGAGCGCTTCCAGCGCCGCGTTCTCCATCGCCATGATCATTACCGGCGTGGCCAGCACCGGCGGCAGCGTCGAATCCTTGAAGCGATTCGCGAGGTGCTCGGGCGTCACGAGCATCGTGAACGAGCCGCGCGCACCCACAGGAACGGTCCGCATGCAATCTCCAGCGCGAGGAGGGCAAGACGGAAAGTATAGGCTCGTGCAGGGCGCGCCTGCTGAGCGCGCAGCACGTCCATCACGACATCGTGGTGTCGACGATGCACGTGCACCTCGACCACAGGCGCTCCCCGGCCACCGCCACGAAGGGCCACCTGCATCTCCCATCGAGATCGTGACGCTGTTCGATTGCGACGGCGAGCGCGCCGCCGTCCGCGCGAGCCGTCGCGATGCGCCGCGTGCCGGGTGTCAGTGCGCATGCGGAGGCGAATGCGGGACGCCGTCGCCGCCCGCGTGCATGTGGCGGTGCCAGTGCATTACTCCCGCGTGTGCGTGTGGATGGCTGTGCATCCGCGCCGGTCCGCCGTAGCGCTCCTCGACGCGGCCGAACTTCCACACGGCGACGGACACTCCCCACGCTACGAAGAACAGCCCGACGATCACATATCCGAGCACGCCGAACTCGAGTCCGGCGATGAAGCCGGAGACCGGCCCGTTGAAACCCAGCACTTTGATCAGTACCTGTGCGAGCTCGACCGTCCCGATCGCCAGCGCCGCGATCACCGACACGCTGGTCGTCGTCAGGTTGTAGAAGATCTTGCGCAACGGATTGACGAACGCCCAGTCGTACGCTTTCACCATCAGGACGCCGTCCGTCGTGTCCATGAGCGTCATGCCGGCGGCGAACAGGATCGGCAGGCACAGCACTGCGGGAAGCGGCAGGTTTCCGGCCGAGGCGCCGGCGGTCATGGCGAGCAGGCCGACTTCCGTCGCGGTGTCGAAGCCGAGGCCGAACAGCAGGCCCAGCGGATACATCTGCCAGCTGTGATTCAGCACCTTCTGCAGGCGGCCCCGGAACAGCCGGTTGAGAAGGCCGCGCTTCGCCAGGAGGTCCTCGAGATGCCCGTGATCGTGCGTTCCCGCCTTAGCGTTTTTCCACACGCCGAGGATGTCGAGCAGCACCAGCAGATTGAGCCCGCCGATGATCCACAGGAACGTGCCGGACACAGTGGCACCGATCAAGCCGCCGGCATTGCCGAGGTCGGGCAGCTGCGCCTTTACGGCCGCCGCCGCGACGCTGATGCCGATGGCGAGGCACAGCACGATCGTCGAGTGACCGAGCGAGAAAAAGAAGCCGACGCCGAGCGGGCGGCGACCTTTTTGCAGCATGTAGCGCACCGTGTCGTCGATCGCGGCGATATGGTCGGCGTCGAAGGCATGGCGCAGTCCGAACATGTAGGCGACGAGGCCGAGCCCCACCAGCGCCGGATATCCCGCCGCGTAGTAAAGATAGAGCCCCCAGCCGGCGACGTGCAGGATTGCGATGAATCCGTAGAGGCCGGCGAGATGCAGCCATTCCGTGCCGGATAGGATCTGGGGCTGCAACGCGCGTAGCGCAGGGGCCGTGCGCGCGACGTAGACGTAATCAGGGGGCATGGTCAACGTCGTCGCTCGGAACCCGGCGCAGCGTCCTCGCCGATACCGGCCGATAGGGGAAAAAATCCGTGCTGGATGCAGCCGGCGCCGCACATGCATTCAGTCTGTGGCGGCCCTCGTATTTGGCGGCTTGGACGCGACTCGACCCCCCAAGCGTGGGGACATGTTAACGATTCTTCCTGACGGTTGTCCATTCGGGGATTTGGGTTGGCCAATCAGGGGGGACGACGCGGCGGCCGGCCCCGTGCGCCAGCGATCGCCCCCCGACGCGAGTTGTTGCGAACGCGCGGCATTTCGCTAAAGTCGTGCCTTCGACTTCAAACACGAAGGAGCAGGCGATGAAAGTCCGGGCAGCGGTTGCGCACAAGGCGGGCGCCCCATTGTCTGTCGAGACGGTCGATCTGGCCGGGCCAAAGGCCGGCGAAGTGCTGGTCGAGATCAAGGCGACCGGCATCTGTCACACCGACGAATACACGCGCTCAGGCCAGGATTCCGAGGGCGTGTTTCCGTCGATACTTGGACACGAAGGCGCGGGCATCGTGGTGGAGGTCGGCGCGGGCGTGACGACGCTCAGGAAAGGGGACCACGTGATCCCGCTCTACACGCCCGAGTGCAGGCAGTGCAAGTCCTGCCTCTCGCGCAAGACCAACCTCTGCACGGCGATCCGCGCGACGCAGGGCAAAGGGCTCATGCCCGATGGGACCAGCCGTTTTTCGCTCGGCGGCGAGCCGATCTTCCACTACATGGGATGCTCAACGTTCGCGAACTTCACCGTGCTGCCGGAGATCGCGCTCGCGAAGATCCGCGACGACGCGCCGTTCGACAAGGTGTGCTACATCGGCTGCGGCGTCACCACCGGAATCGGCGCCGTCATCAACACCGCCAAGGTCGAAGCCGGCGCGAACGTCGTGATCTTCGGGTTGGGCGGAATCGGGCTCAACGTCGTGCAGGGTGCGCGGATGGTCGGCGCCAACATGATCGTCGGCGTGGATCTCAATCCGGCGCGCGAGGCGCTGGCGCGCAAGTTCGGCCTCACGCACTTCGTGAACCCGAAGGACGTCGCGGGCGATCTCGTGCCGCATCTCGTCGAGCTGACGGGCGGGGGCGCCGACTACAGCTTCGAGTGCATCGGCAACGTCGACGTGATGCGGCAGGCTCTGGAATGCTGCCATCGCGGTTGGGGAGTGTCGGTGATCATCGGGGTGGCCGGTGCGGGTCAGGAGATCAAGACCCGGCCGTTCCAGCTTGTCACCGGCCGCGTGTGGAAGGGCACGGCATTCGGCGGAGCGCGCGGGCGCACCGACGTACCGAAGATCGTCGACTGGTACATGGACGGCAAGATCAACATCGACGACCTCATCACCCACACCATGCCGCTCGACCGGATCAATGAAGGCTTCGACCTGATGCACGCGGGCAAGTCGATCCGCGCGGTCGTTGCGTACTGATGGCGACGTTCTAAAGCACTTGAGCGCGCCCGCCCGCTGCAGTCGTTTCAGTCGTTTGCGCGCCGCGCCGCGCCGCGAGGCACGTGTCCGATAGCAGCGCGAGAATCGCCAGCATCCAGACGATCACGGGGCCCGTCGGCAGATCGAACGCGGTCGAGAGCACGAGCCCGAAAGCGTAGCCCGCGACGCCGATGCCCCATGCGGCTGCGAGCCGATGACGCACCATCCGCCGCGTCGCGAGCGGCGGGACGATGAGCGACGCAAACACGAGATACAGCCCGACGAGCTGCACCGACACGGTGACGGCGAGCGCGAACAACACGTAGAACCCGGTGCGTCCGAGGCGGTCGCGAAACCCGAACCAGGCGATCAGCACCAGCGCGTAGACCGTCGCAGTCCATCCGAGCGCTTGCCACTGCACCCAGAGGATCTGTCCGACGAGGAGATCGCGCAGATGTTCGCTGCCGTGCACGTTGCTCGCGAGGAGCAGGACGCTGCCCGTGGCCCCGAGCACGAACGTGACGCCGATCACCGCTTCCTGGACGTCGGGCCAGCGGCGCTCGGTCCACGTGAGCAGCAGCGCGCCGGCGATCGCCGCGGTCAACGCCGCGACCTGCACCGCCGCACCCTGCGGCTCGACCGCGAACGGGCTCGTCACGGCCGGCGCGCTGATCGGGATCGCGTTCACGTATCCGGGGTTCGGCTTCCTGATGGACCGCGTCGGCTGGCCGGCCGCGTTCGTGACGTGCGGCGCGGCACTGATGGCGTTCGCCGTCGTGTGGTGGGTCGCGTCGAGGGCCGCCGAACTATTAACCATTCGGTTAACTATACGACGGATCGGGGTCCGGGTTTCCATCCGCCGGCCATCCGTTACATTTCGCTGCGGGGGAGGGTCTACAGCCCGAACGCCCTAACCAGGAACACCGCCATCTGCCCGCGCGTGTTCGGGCCGAACGGACAGTACAGGGGCGGCGCCGCCTGGCAGCCTCCCGTCACGCCCTCCG